>Ga0316206_1001002_pt1 | contig 29304 bp, 27 predicted proteins | sample 6monthpyrite_MG_FD_204942 | JGI IMG/M metagenome (GOLD analysis project Ga0316206, IMG submission 204942) | Microbial mat bacterial communities from mineral coupon in-situ incubated in ocean water Damariscotta River, Maine, United States -... | ecosystem: Environmental > Aquatic > Marine >... | reverse complement strand
CTAACCCTTACTTGTCTATCAAGTTCAAGGGCGCTGCTAAAGGTGACAGTGTACAAATCAGTTGGTCGGATAACACCGGCGCCAGCGATTCGCACACGGTTAAAGTACGATAAGTCTGGTGGTGCGGGCTTAACTTTCAGTTTTTCTGTCAGTTGAGCTCGTATAGCCAATTTAACGCTAAATAATAAATAACAAAAGCCGATACGCTCTTGACGTGTATCGGCTTTTTTATTGAAATCCTGTACTTCCGAAATGGTTAAAGTAATATTAAAAATTGTCGATATACTTTGACACAGATTGATAATCCAGCTACGGAGTGGAGTGAATGAATACAAATTTTAAACGAAGAATATTATTGAAAGGCACGATGACAGCTGGACTGGCCGCCGTTGCTGCCACTGCAGGATTGCTGACCCCACGGCTGGTAATGGCCGCATGGCCTGGTGCTGCTTTTGAGGCAAAGAAAATTGATGGTGCATTAACGACACTGGTGGGCAGCTCCGCAATGACCAAAAGTGGCGATGTGAAAATCAAGGCGCCCTCCATCGCAGAAAACGGCGCAGTCGTTAATGTTGTTGTTAAAACCAAGATGGCAGATGTTGAATCTATCAGTATTCTGGTCGAACAGAATGCAACTCCGTTAGCCTTTAATGTTGAATTGGCTAAAACAGCGACCCCTTTTGTTAAAACACGCATCAAGATCGGTAAAACCTCAGAGGTTATCGGTGTGGTAAAGGCAGGCGGCAAGCTATATAGCGCCACTAAAAAGGTCAAAGTAACAGTAGGTGGTTGTGGCGGTTAAGTCACAGGCAAAACCTGGTAATTGATGGAGATTTTCGAATGAGACTAAATATTGTATTAAAAGGTGATGAAGCCGCCATACGTGTTTTGATAAAACACCCAATGGAGACAGGCATGCGTAAAGATAAAGCAAGTGGCAAGGTACTACCTGCAAATTATATCCAGACGCTGGCGATTGCTCACAAGGGGCAAACGGTTGTAAATGCTAATTGCGGTGTCGCAGTTTCCAAAGACCCGTTCTTCTTTTTCAAGGTAAAAGGTGTGGCTGCCGGCGATGCGATCAAGATTAGCTGGAAAGACAACACAGGTAAAACAGAAGAAAAAGAAGAAAAAGTAGCATAATTTTTCCGGTTTGCTTGTTGTTTAAAATGACACCTGCCGGTTTCGGCAGGTGTCATTTTTATGCAGCCATTAATGTACCCGGCAATCAGGTTTCTATATTGCAATAACAAGATTGCGTTTTGCAGCAACAAAAGCATAAAAAGTTAATATAGTACCCCCCCTGTTTTTTGTAACCCATTGTATTATTGGGATTAAAATTTTATGGTATGAGAATTGCTCTACATACCATGTAGATGAAAAAGAAAAAACTATTATATATTTCAAGGAGGTAGTTAAAATGAAGAGAAGAACCCTGTTAAAAGGATCACTGACAGCGAGTGTAGCCGGTGTTGCCGCTGCAGCTGGCTTACTGGCACCTCAAATGGTATTGGCTGCATGGCCAAAAGCAGCATTTACAGCTCAGGGTGTTGATAATGCAGTTAAAACATTAATGGGCAGTAGTAGCCTTGCTGATAGCAGCGCAATTAAAATCAAGGCACCTGCGATTGCTGAAAATGGTGCAGTTGTTAATATTGCAGTTACAACCAGCTTGAAGAATGTATCTTCAATCAGTATTCTGGTTGAAAAGAATGCAAGTCCGTTGACATCCAGCTTTAATTTGTCTGCAGTGACTGTGCCCTTCATTAAAACACGTGTAAAAGTAGCTAAAACTTCCAGCGTGATTGCAGTAGTTAAGTCAGGTGGCAAGCTGTACAAGGCAGGCCGTGAAGTAAAAGTCACTATCGGTGGTTGTGGCGGTTAACAGAGAAATTCGAGAGGAAGAGAATTATGGCTAATTCAATACGACCAAGAGCTTGGGTTGATAGTGGCGTTACTACCCTGAAAATGATTATTTCGCACCCAATGGAAACAGGTTTGCGTAAAGATAAGGCGACAGGTAAAAAAATACCTGCTCATTACATTGAGTCAGTTATCGTTAAGCATAACGATAAAGTAGTACTGGATGCATTGCTTGGCCCCGCGGTATCAAAAAATCCTTTTATTCAGTGTAAATTCAAGGGTGCTGCGCAAGGAGATGCACTCATGATCTCCTGGACAGACAGCAAAGGCGGAAGTGATACCGGCGAAGTAAAAATCAGTTAGTTCCAGCCCTGTAACTTTATTCCGGTATAGATAGACTGGAAACGAAACGGCGCGTACAGTAGCATCTGTATGCGCCGTTTTTAATTATGATTATTAAATTCAGAGTGAGAAGCACGTGCCAGTTTTACTTGATGCAATTCGCCTGGAGCCTGAAAAAAAAGCGGCTGCCAGTGTAATCTGGTTACACGGATTGGGTGCTGATGCGTATGATTTTGTTCCGGTAATTGAACAAATGGATCTGCCACAGGTACACTCGGTTCGTTTTGTACTGCCTAATGCACCCATACAACCGGTTACATTGAACAATGGAATGTCGATGCCCTCCTGGTATGATATTTACGGTATCGGAAAACAGTTTGATGAAGATGATGCAGGTATTCGTGAGTCTGAGGCATCGATCAGGCATCTGATTCAGGCGGAGCTGGAGCAGGGCGTGGCGCATAACAGGATTTTCCTTGTGGGTTTTTCTCAGGGTGGGGCACTGGCGCTACATACAGGGCTTAGGTTGCATGAGCCACTTGCAGGTATTCTTGCACTCTCGACCTACCTGCCACTTCGTGACCTCATCGAAGTGGAATTAAATCATATACAAAAGAAAACACCGATCAGTATCATGCACGGTAGGCAGGACCAGGTCGTACCGATAGCATTTGCCGAGCTTTCATATCAAATTCTCAAAGAGCAGGGGCTTGATTGTCGCTGGCACGAATATCAGATGGAACATAACCTGTGCCCAGAGCAAGTATTTGATATAAAAGACTTTATTATTGAACGCCTGACCTAGATCAGATACGCTCCCAGATATTATAAAGACTCATATGTGAGCCAGATCAAGTGCAAGCCTGTTAGCACTTGAAAGTCCATTGAAACAGCCTATATATTAGTATATTATAATTTACTCATTAATTAAGGTAGTTATTATGAGAATTAAAACAGGCATTCATTTGGCGATGGTTTTGCTAACACTGGGCAGCAGTAATATTTCAGCAGCACCCAATGGCGAAAAACTCTATAAACAGCATTGCGCGGCTTGTCACGGTACAGACGGAAAAGGCGGTGTAGGTGTTCCAATCGCGTTACCCAGTTTTCTTGACTCAGTTTCAGACCGCTATTTACACAGAACAATTCGTTTTGGCAGACCAGACCGCGTTATGCCTGCACACCAGCATATGAGCGATGTCCAGGTTGATTCGATCGTGAAGTATGTACGTAAAATGTCAACAGCACGTGCGCCTGTATATGACCAAAAGCCTGTTACGGGTGATATTAATAATGGCAAGAAATTGTTTGCACAGTATTGTGCAAGTTGCCATGGCGCAAACGGTGAGGGAGGTACGGGAACAGGGGTTACTTTTTCAAGACCCAGAAACCTGCCTGTTATTGCACCTGCTCTTAACAATGCAGGTTTTCTGGCAGCAAGTAGTGATGCCATGATCAAACGTACCTTGATGAATGGCAGAAAAGGTACGCCAATGAATTCATTTATAAAACAGGGCCTGAAAGAAGATCAGATTAATAATATAGTTAGTTATGTGCGTTCATTTTCCGGACATAAGGCCAAGGTAGCGCAGACGGGTATAGTACCGGGTTCACTTGTGTACGAATCTTCAGAAAATATGAAAGATACGCTAGCGAGTTTAAAAAAATCAATTATTGGTGCAAATTTCAAGGTCATCAGAGTCCAGACTTTTGAAAGTGGTTTTGTAAAAAAAGGCAAAGAAGATCCTAAAAAGATTATTGTTTATTTTTGTAATTTTAATATGCTGAATCGAGCATTGGCAATTGATCCGCGCGTAGGACTATTCTTACCCTGCAGGGTTACCTTGATTGAGAAAAACGGGATTGTAAAGTTGATTAGTATAAACCCGACAGCGATGAGCGGAAAATTTAATAATAGTGAGCTCGATAAGCTATGTAATGAAATGAAAAATTTATATGAGGGTATCCTGGAGGAGGCATCGTTATGAATACCAGGCTAATAAAATTATCAGGTTTTATATTAGCGGTTATATTATCGAATATTGTTGTGGCACAGGATGTTTTAATGATTCGGTCATCACAATCATTTCCTGAAACTATGACAACACTACAAAATTCTATTATTGATCACAAATATGTCGTGTCACGTGTGCAGCGCGTAGATATTGGTTTGACAAAAGCAGGGTATAAAACCGATTTGTACAGAATTGTGTTCTTTGGAAAACATGCAGAAATAAAAAGGATTACGGACAAGCACCCTGAGCTCGTACCGTATCTGCCACTCAAGATTGCAATATTTTCTGAAAAAGATGAAACAATTCTGACAGCGCTTAATCCTGCTAATTTCAGTAAGATACTTGATAACCCTGAGTTGAATATCCTCTATCAGCGATGGGCAAATGATGTACGTTCAATACTCGATGATGTTGCATCTGTTGAGTAAGCAATCCGGCAAGCCAGAAAGGCTTGCCGGAATATAATATTAGTCACACCATCCAAGATCCCCGATGTTGGATGACAAGTCACCATCCAGACCTACATGTGATAACGCTTCAGGTATACGTGCTGATGTGTATGCACCCGTTTCACGTGTGACCACTGTTTTTTACAGCATCAGCCGTTTCATTATTGTCCAGGTCATAATAGACCTTCCAGAGTTGTCTGCTGTTAATGTTAAATATTGATGTAGAAGGTGGTGAAAGGGTCAGAAGTAGGGCTGTTGTCAACAAAGATTAAAGTAGTGGTATTTAGTAAATGAATGTATGTCCAGTAAGTTGTGATGGCAAAAAAATAAATTATAATGATTTTAAAGTCTTATTTAATTGAAGCTCAATATGCTTTTTATAATTTAACAATTGTACCGTTTGAACATAGCGTTCCTGTATGGAAGATGACTGGTTAGCATCGATGTCAGTTATATAAATAGGATAACGTTCACGTTGCTTGCGTTTGCTGAGAATATAATTGACGGCCTCAACCAGTACACGTTTTCCATGTTCGAGATTTGAAAATTCCTTACCGTCACAATACAAATAAAATGTATCATGGTTAAGTGAAAATATATCGCCTATAACCTGTATATTAAAATAATTATGCCGCTCTGATATGGCGGGTTTACTTTTCAAGTCTACATAAAGACTCTCATTGATGGGTTGTTTGATTTCAAACATTTCATAGGCGTGGACATTTTGTTCTGTGATCTGATTATTAAGATGCATGTGTCGGCGCTTGATTGCAGCGTCAAAAAAGTTTTTATAGTGACCTAACATGGTAGGTATATCAAAGTAATTGATAGTCTGAAAATAGAGTGAACCGTTTTCGTCCAGTACATAGATATCCGCGCTGCCCTTGTGATCATAATAAAATAACTGAATTACATCAGGTTTGTTATAGCGTTGTAAAAGTTTAAGTGAAGCATTGTCATTGGAGTGACGATCAAAAAGGTACGGGCTGAATTCTTTCTGGGATGCGCCCAGTGCCTTTAGAAGATTATCTTCGTTACCGATGACATCATATCTGAGCACATCGTTTTCAATCTGAAGTATAGTGTACTGACGCGCAACACGGAGTATATAACGAGAGTTAGCTTTCCATTTACTTTTATAGAAATATAAAGTCAGGTCATCAAATAACTGGCTGACGCGTCTCGCTATGGAAGCACCATATGATGCAGAAAAACACATTGTTGTAACAGCAGAGGGTGTAGCATTGCTTGATAGGGGCGACCATGATAAAAAATCTGTCAAGCAATCCAGAAGTGCATAGTTGCCGCTATACTGAGCTGTGATAATTTCCCCCCAGCTCGTCACAATAACACTGCTGCAGGTCTGTATCAGGTTTTGCCATTTACCACCATAGCTGAGTGCGTCTGAACGGTTGCTGGTAAGGTGCATGCCATTTCTTGTATGTGTAGAGAGCGGGTCAATTCCCAGATTGATGACAAGTGCCGACGCAGTAATCGTTGCAGGTTCACTAAGTTGCTTGACAGTTGCCTTTTCTACCTTTGCATTTGGAAAATTTGTTGTAAAGGCATCAATAAGCTCCAGCAGATCCAGCGAGGAAACTCCAGGGACAGATGATTGCAGGCTGGACAATGTATTGTCACCAAGAATACCGTTAAAGTAGGACCACGCTACCAGTTCAATCAGATTTTGGCTACGTTTGATCGGTGCCTGGTTTTTTGACTTGGGTGCGGGGTATTCATTGCGGTATAATAGCCATGTGGCAGATTCATCGATTATCGAGCAGACAAAAGTGAGTTTGCGTTCAGAGACATTAATGGAAATACCCGGGTTTATTAATTCAATCTTTCCAGCTTTACGTTCAAAGGCACTATATAATCTCCGTCCAAGTATATTCAGGTCTTCCTGACTGATATTGGTTTCCTGGGTATGTTGTCGTGCCAGATCTGTCAGGAGTCGGTAGCTATACGTTAATTCATTGACCAGAATATTTCTTTCTTCAATGACGCGATCAATTTTCCATGTTTCACGAGAATCCAGAAGGATTAAGTCATCACGGGTCCAGTTCCAGCGTTGTGTAAGTTCTGACATGATTTCATGCGAGCGAGATTTTGATTGGCGATGATTATTTGTCAACCATTCATGTACTTTGAAATAAAAACAGCGTCGCGCCAGGTTAAGCCTGTTGACAGATTCCTGTTTTGATAAATACTGATCAAGTTTATCAATCATCAGAACATAGGAGTCCAACTTATTGATATCGGTTTCTCCATCATAAATTTCACGCTTTAGTCTTGTGCATAGCAATTCAGTATTTGGATACTCACTTGCGTAGGATTCCATGAGTAATAACTTGAGAATAGATTTATAGGGTGAGCCAATTGATTTGTTAAGTTGCCATAATGCGGCGCCATAAAACTCTGCAGCAGGTATGGTCGTAACATCACCAAAATCGATAATGTCATGTTCAGAGATAATTTTCTTATCCAGTAATTTCTCAAGATATATGTAATATTTATTTTCATGCTCAGGAGGAACCAGCCACCATGCTGGAATACGACCCGACAGCAGTAATCCTGAGCGGTAAAATTCTTCGATAAGTAACAAGTGCTGGGCACTGCCGCTACTTTCTTCTGACATCGTTTCAATCTGCCCTTCACGGATAGATTCGGGTGTGAGTACAAAAAAATTAGCCTCGAGGTTTAATGATGTGGCCCAATCAGTCAGTTTTTCGCATTTACTTTGTAGAGCATAAATATCATCATCACTGAGATCACTGCGATGGCATACCCAGATATCAAGATCACTTTTATCGGTGTAGGCGATTGTTCCTGCGCTACCAATAAGGTAAAGCGCATAGATATGATATTCTCTTAGGGGTGTACGCCGTTCGGTGTAGTTTTTTACGAGCTTTTCTGCGACATCAGTGCTTTCCTTGCTAGCCTGAAAATCATAAATACCAGTGGGGCAGTTCTCGCCAACGTACCCTGGTAGTTGTGCATCATTCATGTGGAAGAGCAGTGGGATAATATCAAGGAACTGACGTTGCTTTACATTGAGTGCTTCGCGTACGCTATTAAGGCGATCGTCATTAATCTTCAGGAATCGTTCACGTATCTCATGAATGCCTTTTTCATTATCTGAAAGAAATCGCTTGTTACCTGATACTGCCATAGTGTTTTATTTACGGTGTTGTTGTGTAAAAGACTCAGGCTACAACCTGTCCACTATTAAATGATGTGATATTGTGTTCAAGTTCAGCTTCACATTCTTTCAATAGGCTGCTGACATTAAGATTGCGATTCCATTCCGACATGCCAAATTCAACCGGGCAATTATCCCAGTAACTGATAGTGGTTTTAAGTTTGTCAATTAAGGCGATGGTGTCCCGTTTTCCGGTTTCAGGGAGCAGGATGGTAAAGCGGTTATCCGTAGACCTTGCAATCATATCAGACCAGCGTAACTGATCTTTTAAAAGACGACTGAGTTTCATGATTTTAAGTTTAAAATCAGGGTTTGATTTATCCTGTTGCAGTGAAAGACAAACAACAGCAAGTGGTGTTTCATATCGTCTGCAGCGTGATACCTGTGATTCAAGAACAAGCAGCATGGCACGATGAGTTAACAGGCTGGTATCGCGATCGATGAGCTGTAATTGTTTGGCTTCTTCCTTCAAGCGCTGATTTTCATGATGAAGGTCAAGTACAGTTGTAACGTTAGTAAGAATATGGATGGTCTCACCCGATTCAATATCACCACCAAGAACGGTATGTGTAAATTGATATTGATGTCCATCATGATCAAGGAGTTCTATGTTGACCTCATCTGATAACATGTGCTGAATTGAATCGGAAAGCTGATCAATATTTGAAGTGGTAATGTCAGATTCTGTAACGCCGGCAATATGACATAGCGCTGATGAAATATGCGTAATCTGATTGCTTTTACTTACGCGAATTATTTCTGATGAACAGCTTTCAAGAATACTTTTATTTGCTACACGAACGTTATCCTTGGTCATGCATGAGCTCCCTGGTATGCGTCATTGTTAATGACAAAAATTTCAAAAAGAGATAGATATATGTTCTATTGGTTGCTTAACGGGTTAGCGTTCAGAAATCAGAATGCTTTAAGTTTTTATGGCATTATTTAACACATTGAATAATGGGCAAAATTAAGCGCAGGTGTTCTGTAATCAGGCGAGTGATCAGGAGTTAAAATCTACACCACGCCCTGCCTTGCCTTTGACGCTGGCAACAGGAAAGCGAGATTCATTAAGTTTAATTTTTTTATTGGCCATTGCTATCAGGTCAATATCCAGTTTATCAGCTGCCCTGATCAGGTAAATTAATATATCAGCCATTTCCAGCCCGACTTCAAGCTTTTTTTCTTGATCAATATCATGGCTTTGTTTCTCTGTAAGCCATTGAAAGTGCTCAATAAGTTCGGAAGCTTCAGCAACAAGTGCCATGGACAGGTTTTTAGGGGAGTGAAACTGATCCCAGTCACGTTCTGCTGCAAATTGTGCCAGCTTTACACGCAGCTGCTCCAGACTATCAATACTCATATATTACCCTATTTCCAAAAAAGCCGATTAGAGATCAACATTTGGTAAATCATGCCGAAATATAATGCAGACTAGATGTATTTACATGATTTACTGGATTATTGCACACATTAAGTAAATGAAAAAATGAATATAGAACAAAAAAGTACGCTATTTATTATTACGCTGATCAGTACGGTGATGGTAAGTATGGCAGGTATTGCACTGGTATTGTTGTTTGATCATATAGATGAGGAAGCAGCGGCAAAGCTGGAGAATGTTTTTCAGCGTAGTGTTGATCAATTCAGGAATGACCGTTCTGTTATGCAGGATAGCAGTCGCTACCTGGTCTCAGAGAATTTGTTAGCGATAAATGAAAAACAGCAGTTACAAAAGCGTTTAAACAAGACACGTATCAGTTTTGGGACAGATCTGGTTGTATTTATTGGACGGTTGAATAATATCAGTTTCATTGAAGGCGACAGTGCATATGCAACACTAATATCAAGAGCTGCGAAATCATCCGGTGACTATCAAAAAATTTATAAACAGGTAAGACATAAAAAAACACAAACATCTGGAATAGTCAGGATGTTGGGCCGGGTAATAAATTATGTGGCTATTCCGGTATCAGATAGCAAGAATCGATTTCAAGGTGTTTTGATACAGGGGAAATTGATTAATTCCGACGTGATTAGCCAAATCAGGGATCTATATCATGTGGATGTAATGCTGTTTAGTAAAAAAAATGTATATGAGAATACAAGACCCTCATTTGCATATCTGGCAGAAAGTTTTTTACGATCCAATACAATTGATCAGGTGCAGCTAATCAAGGATAAAGAAAAAAAATATTATACCCGAAGTTATTTGCTCAGTGGTGACGAGGCTGCCAGCCCTGTTTATATGTTGTTAGGTATTAATGCAGATATCGATACAGAGAGTTACCTGCGGTTATTCAAAAACGCGATCTATGCCGGAATAATTGTAATGTTAATATGTGCGTTGATTGCTATTCAAATTATACGTTCACATCTGACCAAGCCGATGAAGTTATTGGCACAATCAGGACATATGCTGGGTGCAGGTGATCTGTCGAATGAGATTGTAGATAAAGGTCGCCGCGATGAATTGGGTGACCTTGCTTCGTCTCTGGAGCAAATGCGTGAAGATTTATTACAGATGCAAACTAAAGAAGGCATGATTCGTGAGCGCATGTCAGATTTTGTTCGTATCTCCTCAGACTGGCTATGGGAAACTGATGTAGAGGGTGTATTCAGCTATTTATCAGCATCGGCTAGTGATTCACTTGGTTTTTCGATAAAACAATTGCTGGGCAAAAAAATGACTGATGTGTTTGTGCAGGATAATCTTGTTGAGCTGGATAAGTATTTTAGTAGTGGTAACAATTCGCGTAAAGGATTCAAGAATCTGGAGTACTGGATTACGACCCGGCAGGGGTATCGTGTGTGTATACGTTTTAGTGCGACACCTTATTTTGCCAACAGTATATTTCAAGGTTATCGTGGTACGGCCAGTGATGTGACCAAAAGCAAGAGTGATGAAGAGCGCCTGCTCAGACTTGCAAACAAGGATCATTTAACCGGCCTTTCAAACAGAAAGCGTTTCATGGAAGATCTTGAGCGAGAAATATCTCTGGCAAAGCGACAGAAAAGCAAAGGTGCTGTATTGTTGATAGACCTCGATCACTTTAAATTAATAAATGATACGGCAGGTCATGCCGCAGGCGACGAGGTTATCGTTCAGCTTGCAGGCCAATTGCGAAAACTGACACGCAATGTTGACCTGTCGGCGCGACTCAGTGGTGACGAATTTGTACTCGCATTTGTGAATACAGATGTATTGCAACTTCAGAACAGGGTGAATGAGATACTTGTAAAAATCAACCAGCTTAAACCCATGTACAGTGGCAAGGTGATGAACCTGTCAGCAAGTATCGGCGTTTCGGTATATCCTGATCATGGCGAATCACCTGCAGAAGTGCTCGCTAAAGCAGATGCTGCAATGTACATGGCAAAATCAGCTGGAAGAAACCGCGCGCATATATATACACCTGATGATCAACAGCAGGAAAAAATGGGTTCGCAGTTGATATGGAAAGACAGAATTCACGATGCGCTGGAAAATCAGAAACTGGTGCTCGCATTCCAGCCTATCCAGCCTACAACAGGGGAAGCGCCTTCCCGATATGAAGTGCTCATCCGTATGCGTAAGTCCGATGGTAAATTATATTATCCGGGTGATTTTATTCCGACAGCCGAGCAATTTGGATTAATACAGGATATAGATACCTGGGTGGTTAAGCGTGCTATATCCGTACTCGCAAATTTACCACCTGAGCAATCACATATTTCATTCACGATTAACCTTTCCGGCTTGTCAGTCGGTAAGTCATCGATGTATCGATTGATCAGTGGCGAGCTGGATAAATTAAGTATAGACAGAAGTCGCATTATCTTTGAAGTAACTGAAAGTGCAGCTTTTCACGATATCAACAGTGCAATTGAGTTTATCGAAAAAATCAAATATCTGGGTTGTCGTATTGCACTGGATGATTTTGGCGTTGGTTTTTCTTCATTCTCATACCTTAAGCAGTTACATGCAGATATCCTTAAAATTGATGGTAGTTTTATTCGTGATATTCATCAGAATAAAGATGATCAGTTATTTGTTAAAGCGCTGGTTGACGTTGCAAGAGGCATGGGCATGATTACTGTTGCAGAGTTTGTTGAATCTGAAATGGTATATCAGATGGTGCGCAGTCTGGGTGTGGATTATGTACAGGGATACCATATAGGCAAACCGATAGTAGGTTTATTTGGGCAGGATATTACATTATAACGATGTGTTCTGTTGTCTGGCTGCGGCAATTTTTTTGAACATTCGTGCATACCCGATCATGGCGACCAGCAAAGGCAGTACCAAACCATCTCTCATTACCGACAGTATGGCACGTGTGTGGCTACCAAACTGGATATTGACGCCGGTAGTGATAAGCAGAAGTTCTTTCAGCATGGAATGAGGTATCAGTTGAGATGTCAGAAACAGGTAGAGTTCATAGGCCATTGCTCCCAGGTACCATATCAGCATTATTTTCCAGAGAGTATGTGTAAAATAGGCGCGCCTGGTTATATAGCCATGTAATGCAATCAATGCCAGTATTTGAACGGTTATGAATTGAAACTGATACAGGTTGGGCAGACCAGACAGGGAGTGCATGATCCCGGACAGAACCAGAAAAGTGATGACGATATAGTATAAGCGCCACAGCACATAAGAAATTTTTGTGAGCATGATTTCTATATATTTATTATACGTTCAGAAAATTACGTGCGCGTGCAATTGCTTGACGTATTTGTGCCGGAGCTGTGCCGCCAATATGATTTCTCGCGGCTACAGATCCTTCCAGCGTTAATACATCAAAGACATCCTGTTCAATTTTGTCTGAAAATGACTGTAGTTGATGCAATGACATTTCAGACAGGTCCATTTTGTTTTCAACACCAAAACGTACCGCCAGTCCGACGACCTCATGTGCATCACGAAAGGCAAGGCCTTTGCATACAAGATAATCAGCCAGATCGGTCGCAGTCGAAAACCCGGTTTTTGCAGCCTGGTACATGTTTTCTTTTTTTGTTTCTATCGCAGGAACCATGTCTGCAAAACTTCTGAGGCAGTCAAGTACCGTATCAACCGAATCGAACAGGGGTTCTTTATCTTCCTGGTTATCCTTGTTATAGGCCAGAGGTTGCCCTTTCATCAAGGTTAACAATGAAATCAGGTTGCCATTAACGCGCCCGGTTTTACCACGGACCAGTTCGGGTACATCCGGGTTTTTCTTTTGCGGCATGATCGACGAGCCTGTGCAGAAACGGTCGGGCAACTCGATGAAATTAAACTGTGCAGAAGCCCAGAGGATCAGCTCTTCAGAGAAACGTGACAGGTGGGTTAATATGATCGCGGCTGCGGCATTAAACTCGATCGCAAAATCCCTGTCACTCACCGAGTCGAGTGAATTTTCTGAAGGCTTACTGAAACCCAGTTGTTCCGCAGTAAAGTGGCGGTCGATAGGGTAGCTGGTTCCTGCCAGTGCTGCCGAGCCCAGCGGCATAATATTCAGGCGTGCCTGGCAATCCTGCAGACGACTGGTGTCTCGGGTAAGCATTTCCTGCCATGCCATCATGTGATGTCCAAAGGTAATTGGCTGGGCGACTTGCAGGTGTGTGAAGCCAGGCATGATGGTGTCTGCTTCCTGTTCTGCAAGATCAAGCAAAGCCAGTTTCAGTCTTTGTAGTTCCGTCAGGATATTTTCAATTGCATCTCGTAAAAACAGGCGAATGTCGGTAGCGACCTGATCATTACGTGAGCGCCCGGTGTGCAGTCGCTTGCCAGCATCACCGATCAGTGCTGTCAATCGGGCCTCAATATTCATGTGTACATCTTCGAGTTCTATAGACCAGGCAAAATTGCCTGATTCGATTTCCTGCTGAATTTGATCCAGCCCCTGCAGTATCTGGTCAACGTCCTGCTGATTCAGGATGCCGGTTTTGGCCAGCATCATGGCATGTGCCTTTGATCCCGCTATATCATAAGGATAGAGTCGCTGGTCAAAGTTAACTGAAGCGGTAAATTTCTCAACAAATGCATCGGTGGGTTCGTTGAAGCGGCCCTTCCAGAGTTTGTCTTTGCTGTTGTTTTCACTCATTTAGTTATATCCTTGAACACGAAGTATGTGAATTATATCAGAAACTGGTAAAACACGGGATAGTCTTGCTTGATGGTAGTGAAATCAGAAAATCAGAGCAACGTTGATGCGGAAACGTTATTTTTGCCCGATTTTTGTGGTATTCGCATGGGCCTGATGGTCGTCATAGTTGCTGAGTTACTGGCCTTTGTTATTTTGCTTACAACCACATATTCACAGGCGCTCAGCTGGGACAAGCTCGGGGTTATCTCATTATTTGTACAATGGATAGCAATGGGCAGTGTGAGCATGATCTGTCTGATGCGAAAGCGTCTGGCTACAATGAATGCCAGGCATGCAGGCTATGTCAGTTATTCAATTATTTTACTGGTAACACTCATCGTCAGTGAAATTGTGTACTGGGGACTTGCCTATGTAGGTATGCGGTCTGATGTCAGCGGGCATGGCGATTTTCTGATAAGGAACATGGGTATCAGTGCTATCCTTGGTGCGATTACATTGCGTTTTTTATATTTGCAGCATCAGCAGAAACAGTTCCTGCAGGCCCACTCGAATGCCAGAATCCAGGCTTTACAGGCGCGTATACGTCCCCACTTTTTGTTTAATAGTATGAATACAATCGCCGCATTGATTCGTTCACAGCCAGATAATGCAGAGATGGCTGTCGAAGACCTGTCAGATTTATTTCGCGCAAGCCTGAATGATTCAGCCCAGTTTGTTAGCATTGCAGAAGAAGTAGCAACTGCAAAGCGTTATATTCATATTGAGCAATTACGCCTGGGAGAGAGGCTGACAGTTCAATGGAAGCTTGAAGAAATCCCTGATGACGCATTACTTCCCGTACTGACATTACAACCACTGCTGGAAAATGCTATCTACCATGGCATTGAAAAAATTCCGGATGGTGGAGAAATTCAGGTATTAAGCAGTCGAGAGGATAACTGGCTGGGTATTTCAATTATGAATCCGTGTATTCCCAAAGAACTGGCAGGTGAATCCCAGGGTAACCAGATGGCAACAGGCAACATCAATGAGCGCCTCAGAATTGCATTCGGAGACAAGGCGGGCATTAGCATCAACAGACAGCAAAGCTATTGTATGCTGGAAATAAAATTTCCTTACCGTACGCGTATGGAGCTGGAATGAATGTATTAATAACGGATGATGAAACGCCTGCACGTATTCGTTTGCGGTCGCTGGTTGAAGAGCTGGGCCACCAGGTTGTGGGTGAAGCAGCGCATGGTGAACAGGCATTACAGGTTAGTGAAAGCATGCAGCCGGATATTATTTTGCTGGATATCAGAATGCCGGGTATGGACGGCATAGAAACAGCCATGCACCTGATGGAACAGAAAAACCCGCCCGCGGTTATCTTTGTTACTGCTTATGACCAGCATGCTTTACGAGCCTTTGAAACAAATGCGGTCGATTATTTATTAAAACCGATACGCAAAGAGCGGTTAGAGGATGCGCTGCAAAAAGCGGGGCGTTTAAACCGTGTGCAATTGTCAAAAATAAACCAGAATGATGCGAATGCACGTACGCATATATGCGTGCGCGCCCGCAACCAGATTCGCCTGATCGCCTTGCATGATATTATCTATTTTATGGCTGATCAGAAGTATGTAAGCGTTGTAACAGCAGATGGTGAGGTATTGATTGAAGAGTCGCTGAAATCACTGGAAGAAGAATTTGCCGAACGTTTTATCCGCATACATCGGAATGCCCTGGTTGCAAGGGCTTATATCAGGTTGATGAATAAAACATCTCAGGGCGGGCATGTGCTGATATTGAAAGATACTGACAATCAGCTTGAAGTCAGTCGCAGGCATGTCTCGGGGGTACGTAAAATTATTAAGGATTTGGGTTAGAAAATTATTGCTGGAAAAATTACTTCGCGAGTAAATTATTTCTGGCAACCTGATTGCCCGGCCGCAGTTTCTTTAAGGAATTGGAAATTGCTGAATCCACTCTGCCACCAAACAGTTCGATGGTATTCACGCCAGTAATACGATGATTGATCTCGGTACCCTTTGCATCCAGGAATAACAGTGTGGGTGTTACAAACAGGTTATAGCGTGAGGTAAAGCTACTCATGTCAGTAGGCTGACCATTAAAATTCCGTAAGTTATTGGCATCATCAAGAACGATTTTGGCGATAATAACGCGGTCACGGTAGTCTCCGCTGAGTAACATCGGTTTCAGTATTTCGTTTTCCAGCAGTTCACAATATGGGCAATGCGTGGCAGAAAATAGCAGCAGGATAGGTAATTTTTTATCACGTGAATCACGCGCCAGTATAGAGAGATCAAATACTTGTTGTACCTGAGGTTTGTTGACAGGTTCGGCACATGCATTCAGGCTGGCGAAGGTAAAAAAAGCAAGTAAAAGCGAGCTGGCAGAAAAAAGTTTATACATAAATACAACGCACCCTAATGTTTTCAGGTTGTCTCAAGGTAATGATTATGACTGAATATCGATGCATAAGTTGCATTACAGGCCATTATTTTGGCACATTTAAATAGTCAATGTACAATCCAACAGGGTAATTATTATTCAAATATATGGTATTATTCACATAACACATTGACTTTACAGGAATAAGCATGGCACTCGAAACAATCAGAATTGCGACTCGCAAGAGCCAGTTAGCGTTATGGCAGGCAGAATTTGTGGGTCGTCGCCTGCAGGAGTGTCATTCAGGGCTAAAAGTAGAGCTGGTAACCATGACAACCCAGGGTGATCGCATACTGGATGCGCCACTGGCAAAAATCGGTGGCAAGGGCCTGTTTGTAAAAGAGCTGGAACAAAGTATGTTTCGTATGGAAAGTGATATCGCGGTACATTCGATGAAAGATGTACCGGTTGAATTGCCCGAAGGTTTGCATATTCCTGTTGTACTCGAACGCGAAAACCCGTGTGACGCATTTGTTTCCAATGATTTCGCAACATTGGATGATCTCCCTCAGGGGGCGATTGTCGGTACTTCGAGCCTGCGACGACGTTGTCAGCTGGCCGAGTTGCGCCCGGATCTGGAGATACAGGATTTGCGCGGTAATGTGAATACCCGCCTTGCGAAACTGGACAATGGGGAATATCAGGCCATTATACTCGCAAGTGCAGGCTTGATACGCCTTGAGATGGAAAAAAGAATCCGTCAGGTGATTGCTCCGGAGGTGATGTTGCCCGCGATTGCGCAGGGTGCCATAGGCATCGAATGCCGACACGGAGATGCTGATGTAGAGGCCTTGCTCGCACCGCTTAACCATGAAGATACGCACACTCGTATTATGGCAGAACGTGCGATGAATACACGCCTGCAGGGTGGTTGTCAGGTGCCGATAGGGGGTTATTCAGAAATCGACAAAGGCGTGATTATTGTACGCGGCCTGGTGGGTCGCCCGGATGGCAGTGAAATGATTCATGGTGTCATCAGCGGTCGCCCGGAAGATGCTGAAGAGCTTGGCGACGTGCTCGGTCAGGATTTGTTGTCACGGGGTGCTGATGTCATCCTGAAAGAATTATTTGATGTAAATGCATCCTGATGATGCATGAATCCGGCTAGTGCAGCATGACTACAGGGCGACCAATATCCCTGACCGGCTGTCGTGTTCTGGTCACGCGGCCAGTCGCTCAGGCTGTTCAATTCTGTGAGCTGATTGAAAATGCAGGAGGTGTCGCAATAGCCTTCCCGGTTATTGATATTGTGCCTGTAAGCATCATTAGACATACCGAAACAATTACCGACTATGATCTGGCTATCTTTATCAGTGCCAATGCTGTTGAGGCAGCAATGGCACTGCTTAATGAACGATCCATGCTACCGGAAAAGATCGCAGCGATTGGTAAGGCAACTGCCAGTGCACTCGAAAAGCATGGTTGTCAGATTGATATCCAGGCACAAGCGCCGTTTAATAGTGAAGCATTGTTAGCAACTACAGCAATGAATCACGTGGCGGGCAAGAAAATTATTATCTTCAGGGGTGAAGGTGGGCGTGAATACCTTGCCGAAACCCTTCGTGCCAGAGGTGCAATTGTAGAATATAGGGAGGTCTACAAACGTGAGTTACCGGACGCTGATCTTGAGTTTTTTAGAACGCAGCTGCAACAACATAAAATTGATATTATCACTATAACCAGCATTCAGGGTTTGCATAATCTGTTTACACTTGCAGGTGCAGAAGCAGTCAGTTTACTTAAAAACATACCCTTTGTAGTTATGAGTAAACGCATCAGTCAGGAAGCAGAAAAAATGGCTATACATTCCGAAATAGAGATCGCAGGAAATGCGAGTGATGCAGCAATGCTGACTGCGATTAAGAGACTGAAAGAAAAGTTACTTCAGGGTGCAAGTGATGAATGATAAAACAACAGTGGAGCCTGAAGAAGAACAGGACATCGCAGCAGAAGTCGAAGCGGCTGATGCGTATACTGAGAGTGCTACATATAATAAGCCATCCAATTCTAAAGCAGGCGGTGTCTGGTCAGGTATCGCATTGGTGTTTGCACTGTCAGCCATGGTTGGAGGTATCTATTTGTGGTTGCAACAAACTTCATTGCAAAAACAACTCACACGAATAAACCTGCAGCCGCTCAGTACAAAGCTGCAGAAAGTCGCAGATGAAAATCAGACGTTACATACAAATCTTGAAACCTTACGGCAACAGTATCTGCAGTTACTGGTCAGCTTCAAAACATTACAAAATCAGCAACAATTAAAACCCCGCAATGACGTGATACTGGTTGAGGCCGATGCCCTGCTCAGATTTGCACAACAGCGTTATATGCTCACACACGACATTAAAACAAGTATTGAGGCAATGAAATCTGCGGAACTGTTATTGCGGGGGCGTAGTGATGCGGCGCTGGTTGCAATACGCCAGCAAATTACAGCAGAGATTGAATTATTGCAGGCAGTTAAAGTAACTCGGGTAACGGTTGCACTTGCAAGTGTTACGCAAATGGTTATGCAGGTAGATAAATATCCATTACGTAGTGCACATCCACAAGTGTTTGGCACAGATAAAAAAGCAGATAAAACGACCAGGTCTGTTTCCGTCTGGGAAGGATTGCTGAAAACATTGCAGCCGCTGGTGACTGTTCGTCGTTCTAACCATAAAACCCGGGCAATGCTAGGTGCTGAGGAAGAGCGTCATGTGAGATTGATATTACTAAGTCGTCTTGAACTGCTACGATTGAGCCTGTTACAAAAAAACGAAGCGGCAGTGCATTCGCTGAGTGAGCAAAGCAGGGTCTGGTTAACAAGCTATTTTGATGGGCGCTCGGCTGAAGTTAGTGAGGCACTGAATCAGTTGGAGGTTATAGGACAGCTGAGACTTTCTGTTTCGTATCCGAAAATTGGTATGGCTTTGAATCAACTACAGCAATTTCGTCTTGAATTAAATACTGTGAAGCCGCAGCCATGAAGTTTGTATTATTGTTGTTGCTGGTACTGACCGCGACGGTGGCGGGTGTACTGACATTGCTGGACGATCCGGGTTATGTGTTGTTTAGTTATGCCGATACAACGATTGAGACAACGCTTTCTTTTCTGGCGCTTTGTTTAGTATTTCTGCTTGCAGGTTCGATTCTTGTTTTTCGCTTGTTACGTTTGTTGTTTGATTTTCCTGACAGGATGTACATGTGGGGGCGGCAGCATCGGCAGAAGCGCTCGCGCAATCAGTTTTATCAGGGCTTGCTTGAGTTGTCGCAAGGGCACTGGAAGAAGGCTGAGAAGCTGCTGATAAAATCAGTAGAGAGTAGTGAAATGCCCATGTTGAATTATTTGTTTGCAGCACGTGCAGCACAACAGCGGGGCAAGCACGATCACCGGGATCAATATCTTCAACTGGCATCCACTATCAATCCAGGGTCAGAGTTAGCCATCGGCCTGACGCAGGCAGGACTGCAAAAAGAACAGGGTCAGTATGAGCAAGCCTTTGCATCCTTAACCCGTTTGTTTGAACTTGAAAAACAAAATCCGAGTACGCTGAAAATGCTACTTGATCTTTACCAGCAGCTAGGTGAATGGGATCTGTTAAAAGACAAGTTGCCCGAAATCTGGAAACAGGGAATCATCAGTGACGATCAGGCCGCTGCACTCGAAATGGAAATTTCAAAAAATATTTTATCAAAGGCTGCAATACGGGGCGGCGTCGATAGCCTGCTGAATGAATGGAACAGGTTTTCGCATGACATGCAACAAAACGAAGCCATTGTAAAAGAATCTGTGCAACAGCTTATCAAGCTTGAGGCTTATGATGAGGCTGAGGTTATTTTACAGAAAGCGCTGGATTCCGGCTGGCACAAGTCGTTGGTGTATCTATACGGTCAGGTTAAATCCAGTAAACCTGAGCGACAATTGAAATATGCAGAACACTGGGAAAAAGATCATGGCAAGAATGCGGTTGTTCATTTAACGCTGGGGCGTATTTGTATGCGCAACCGTTTGTGGGGCAAGGCGCGTACGCATCTGGAAACCAGCATTGCTCTGGGTGCATGTGCAGAATCCCATTTTGAACTGGGTGTGCTGCTTGAGCATCTTGAAGATCCGGATGGTGCGCGAACCTGTTATCGTTCAGGACTGGAGCTGGCGGTGGATAACATAAATGCACAGCTGTCGGATTTTTCAGAAGCGGACTGAACTGAAGCTGAGCAGAAATTTGTTAGCCTCTGACTTTATCCATTTGTGAATTAAACTCAAACGCATCCGAAAAAATTTGTCGTTCAGGCACCCCTTTTTCGACAAAAATATCGCGCGCGCCATATACCATTGCTGGCGGGCCACTGAGGTAAAAATCCATGTTGCTGAGTTTTTCATATTGACGTAGTACAGCCTCATGCACCATACCGGCTTCTCCATCCCATTGATCCGAGGCAAGTGGTTCAGATAATACCGGCGTGTATTGAAACAACGGGTGTTGTCTTGTCCACTGCAGTGGTATATCAGGCAGGTAGAGGTCCTGTTTTGTACGTACACCCCAGAACAGGTGCATGGGCTTTTCCAGGCCAATATGAAAAGCATGTTCAAGCATACCCTTGAGTGGTGCAAATCCGGTCCCGCCACCTATCAATATCATAGCGCGTGGTGAAGATTCTTTTAGTGAAAAAGTCCCCAGTGGGGCCTCTATACGAAGGATGTCTTTTTCCCTGAGCTGGTCAAAAAGGTAGCCTGTGTACTCACCTCCTTCGACATGACGTATATGCAACTCAAGGTATTCATCATCATGCGGAGCATTCGCAATCGAGAAGCTTCGATGCTCACCATTGCTCTGGATAATGTCTATGTACTGTCCCGCAAAAAACTGCATACGGTTATTTTCAGGAAGCTTTAACAGCAGCTGAATAACATCATGTGAAAGCTGATGGCGTTTTGCCACCTTGACCGGCATCTGCTGTATTTTTATTTGACTGAACTGCTCGATTTCATCTACGGCAATCTCAATATCAGAACAGGCATGAGCCTGACAGAAAAGTGCATAGTTGTGCGCCTTCATTTCTGCTTTCAGGCCACTGGGCTCCTCTTTATAACGGACTTTACCACTGAGAAGCTTGCCTTTGCAGGCACCACAACGCCCACCACGACAACCATAAGGCAGACTGATACCCGCCCTGAGAGCAGCATCAAGGATTGTCTCGTCTTCAGTTGCTGTAAAGCTGTGTTGCGTGGTTGGTAATGTGACTTTATAAGCCATGATGTGCCTTGTATGAAATGGAGTTGTATTCTCCCTTAATTAATAAGCGATTAAAACCCTCAGGTATTAGGGTTATTACCTATTTTTTCCGGGGTAGTTTCTATACAGGCTTATTTGTTCGTATCTGGCAGGCTGCGTTTGCTGCGGAGCCATTTGGTCAGCGGCTCCCATTGTTCAAGATCCTGATAGACGCTGGAAGGAGCCATTTCAAAGATACCAATGCCGCGTTCAGCAGTGCGTATGTAGTTTTGGGTATCTCGTAAGGTCGTTATAAATGGAATTTTCAGGCTTTTTAAAAACTTTTCAAGAGTATGAAAAACAAGAGTATTTTCACGCACCCGATTTGCAATCACCGCAATTTTAGTTTGTTTGCGTGAAACCTTGCCTTGCAGCAGCAAGTCATGAATGAAATGAGCCGCTGCGCGCATATCAATAGGCGAGGGTAGTACCGGGATCAGTATCGTATCTGCGCGTCGTACCAGAGATGTCATGTCCTTGCCGTACGTGGCAGCAGGTGCATCAATGATGACAACATCAGTGTTTCTGGGTGCACGAGCTTTTTCTTCCCAGGCACGTATGCCTGTAATTTCCGGGTATTCTTCAGGTCTGGCGCGTAGCCATTCGGTACTTGAGCCCTGCGGGTCGAAATCTTCAAGTACCACGCTCAGTTCCATTTCGAACGCATAATAACTGGCCAGGTTGGTTGCTATAGTCGATTTTCCGCAACCACCTTTGGTATTCAGAACCATTATTGTACGCATCAGAGCCCCCGGGGTATTTTTTTATCTTTGTATTACCATATCATTTTATATGGGTTTGACTCAATTTGAACTTTTGTCATAACAGACAGGAAAGACTAATTTCAGGAAGCCGCTATGCTAACTGAATGAAGGCAGAGCCAAACCTGTTGATTAATAGCTGATAACCTTACGGCCATTCAGGGGTTGTACAGGCCGGATATTCTGGTGAATAATCGACTTGAACGCAGCAATTTGTCTGGCAGAAACATCAACCGGATTTTTCAGCAACATCCAGTTAACACCTTCACTACAAGGTGGCGTTGTCAGTGAGCCTGAATAGCTATAGTAAGACAGGTCAGAAGGTAGCAGGTTACGTGCATTTACGTTGACGGCTAAGTTAGCTGTAGTCCCTGCATGTTCTGGCATGTGTGCCCAGAATTCAGCCAGAGCCGCATTTTCATTACCCTTTTTCATCAAAATACCGATAACGCCTAACTGACCATCAGCGGCCTTATGTACCAGATGGGCAACCATGTCAGCAGGTTTGCCATTAATTGTATGCTCGGAAGGGGTATGAAAATGAAATTGCAGCAATTTGTATGACTTGCCGTCAACTGTGATCGTGCTGCCATCTGCAATGTTGATCTGTATGGTGTGGCCATTGTTAACGATGCTCACAGCCTTGCTTTCATAGCTGATGCTGATAGGTCGAGAACCGCTGGCCTTCTTTCTCGATATATTGACAGGTGACTGGGATTTACCAACCTTGCAGGCATGATAATCTTTCGATAAATCACCCCAGTGAGCAGGCCCTTCAGGCCCGGTGTATGTCCAGTGTGATGAATGCTTTGCATCAGTGGCCTGCACATTAGCTGAAATACCCATAATCGTGAAAAGTGAAGTACACAGTGCTGTTCGCCAAAATTTCATTGAATAGTTCTCAAATGATTCATTAGTATCGCTTATTAGTAGGTTGGAAGTTTAGCTAACTTCAGGTGAAAAAACACCTTCCCGCTAATCTACCGGCCCTGAAATCGGCATACCCTATTCAGGAAACGCAAAACACTGCCATCCGTGGCGGCTCGATTGCGGCATCCTTGCCGCAAACGTTCCTTAATAGGGTATGCCGATTCCAGGACCTCGCAAGTTATTTTTTACGTTCTCTGCATTAAACCTACACTCAAAAGTTACAGCAAAAAAAGAACGCAGGTAGCCCGTCGGCCCTGAAACCGGCATAAGCTATTCAGGAAACGCAAAACACTGCCATCCGTGGCGGCTCGATTGCGGCATCCTTGCCGCAAACGTTCCTGAATAGCTTATGCCGATTCCAGAGCCTCACAGCGTAGTATATTTTGCTGGCAGAGATCAGACCAGGAGACATAGATATTTATGTTAATCCCCTCCGTTATTCTATACCCAGCGATTCCCATATCTGATCAACCTGATTTTTAACTTCATCGCTCATGGTGATTGGTTTTCCCCATTCACGGTCGCTTTCACCGGGTAGCTTGTTGGTTGCGTCAAAGCCTATTTTGCCACCCAGCCCGGAAACCGGTGATGCGAAGTCCAGATAATCAATCGGTGTGTTCTCGATCAGAGTGGTATCACGCACCGGGTCCATGCGCGTAGTCATGGCCCAGATAACATCCTGCCATTCCCGAACGTTAATATCATCGTCTACGACAATCACAAATTTGGTGTACATGAACTGGCGTAAAAATGACCAGACCCCCATCATCACGCGTTTGGCATGGCCGGGGTATTGCTTTTTCATGCTGACTACGGCCATGCGGTAAGAGCAACCTTCCGGTGGCAGGTAAAAGTCAGTAATCTCGGGAAACTGTTTTTGCAGAATCGGTACGAATACTTCATTGAGTGCCACACCCAGTATCGCCGGTTCATCAGGAGGGCGGCCGGTATAGGTGCTGTGGTAAATCGGCTCATCCCGGTGGGTTATGCGTTCAACCGTAAACACAGGAAAACGTTCAACCTCATTGTAATAACCGGTGTGGTCGCCAAATGGCCCTTCATCGGCCATTTCTTCGGGGTCAATATAACCTTCAAGTACGAATTCTGCCGATGCGGGTACTTGTAAATCATTGCCGACAGATTTGCAGACCTCGGTTTTTTCACCCCGAAGCAGGCCGGCAAAGGCATATTCTGACAATGCATCCGGAACGGGCGTGACTGCCCCGAGAATAGTAGCCGGGTCTGCCCCGAGCGCAACGGAAACAGGAAAGCGTTCACCGGGATGTTTTTCACACCAGTCCTTAAAATCCAGTGCGCCACCACGATGTGCAAGCCAGCGCATGATGAGTTTGTTTTTAGCAATAACCTGCTGGCGATAGATACCCAGGTTTTGTCGCTCTTTATGAGGGCCACGTGTTACAACCAGCGCCCAGGTTATCAGGGGTGCAGCATCCTCTGGCCAGCATGTTTGTACAGGGAGCTTACCCAGGTCAACCTCGTCACCTTCGAGCACATTGCGCTGACAATCCGCCTTTTTGATAACTTTGGGAGCCATATTAAGAACTTGTTTGAATACAGGTAATTTTTCCCAGGCATCCCGAAAGCCTTTTGGTGGCTCAGGTTCTTTGAGAAAAGCGAGTAATTTGCCTACCTCACGCAGGGCCTCAACTGAATCCTCTCCCATACCCATAGCTACCCGTTCCGGCGTGCCAAACAGGTTACCCAGCAGTGGGATATCGGAGCCTTTCGGGTTTTCAAACAACAAGGCTGGCCCGCCTGCCCGAAGGGTACGGTCACAGATCTCGGTGATCTCAAGGTAAGGATCCACTTCTACAGTGATGCGTTTGAGTAAGCCTTTTGTTTCCAGTTGGCTGATGAAGTCGCGCAGGTCTTTATATTTCATAGTGCTGTCAGCTGATTATTATGTGATTGGCAAAGCGTACGACCGATCTTAGCAAATATTTTAAAATAACGCTCACCTGATAGTTTTCATAAGGAAATCTACAAAATGCAGGATGTTGTCGCGTAAAATGTAAAGAATCGTGGCAAGAGATGGTCAAGCGGGTGGAGCAGTGATATCTTTGCTACAGTATTATTTATTCAAAGGATAAAGCATGTATAAAATTCTTCCGTTTATGTTTTGGCTGTCACTGGTTTCACTGTCGCAGGCGACACAGGCCTGGGATCTCGGTAAGGCAGGTAGCTATAAATTCGAAAGCATCGCTAAAAATGTTTATGTAATGCATGGCCCGCTTGAAGAGCCAAACCTTGAAAACATCGGCTTCATGAATAATCCGGGGTTTATTATTGGTGATAAAGGCATTATCGTGATTGATCCGGGTAGTACTCTGCAAGTTGGTCGACATATGCTTGCCGAGATTAAAAAAATAACACGTAAGCCAGTCGTGGCAGTCTTTAATTCACATATTCACGGTGATCACTGGTTGGCTAACCAGGCGATTCGTGAGGCATATCCGAATGCAGTCATTTATGCGCACCCGCTGATGATCAAAAAAGCTAAAGGCAGTAATGGTCTGGAGTGGGTTGATCTGATGCTGCGCCTGACAAAAGGCGCGAGCAAAGGCACTCAGGTAGTTGTGCCAAACAAATCAACGGTAGATCAGCAGAAATTAACCATTGCCGGTCAGCAGTTCAAGCTGCACATTTTTAAAGCAGCGCACACTGACACAGACCTGATGATCGAACATGTCAACAGTAAAACCATGTTCATGGGAGACAATAGTTTTAACAAGCGCATTGGACGTTTTGACAGTAGTTCAAGCATGTTTGGTGCGATTGATGTACTTCGCTATGTGAAAGGGCTGGACATCAAGGTATTTGTCCCGGGTCATGGCCCCAGTGGAAAATACCAACAGGCGATACAACCTTTTCTGGATTATTTACTGATCATTCAAAAAACAGTTAAGCAAGGTTTCACAAAAGAGCTGGAGCCTTATGAGATTAAACCGGTTGTCGTTAAAAAGTTAAAAGCATATCAGCAGTGGGCCGGGTTCGATGAGCAGATCGGCAAACAGGTGCAGAAAATGTTTCTTGAAATCGAGGCAAGAGATCTTTGATTTAAAATGAAGCCGTTAGCCGGTTTTTCCGCTGTAGCCAGAGATGATGCAGAAATATTAATACTGGGTTCTATGCCTGGTGCAAAGTCATTGCAGCAGCAACAGTACTATGCACATCCGCAAAACAGCTTCTGGTATATCATGCAAAAAATTTTCAATGTTACTGAAATAGAAAACTATCAGCAACGTCTGGAACTATTGCAGAAAAACAGGATAGCGTTGTGGGATGTATTGCAGCAATGCATCCGACCGGGCAGTCTCGACTCAGCAATAAAAAGTGGTAGCGTTATCGCCAATAATTTTATGGATTTTTTTCAGTTTAATAAACAAATCCGCTGTGTATTTTTTAACGGCGCGCGAGCCGAACAGGAATATCGCAAACTTGTGCTACCCGATGTGGTACAAATATATCCTGAAATAAACTATAAGAGATTACCCTCAACCAGTCCTGCAATGGCAACGATGAATAGGGAACAGAAGCTGGCGGTCTGGGGTGAAGCTATAAAAATTCCCTGTTAATCCACCGGCCCTGAAACCGGCATAACCCATTCAGGAAACGCAAAACATTGCCATCCATGGCGGCTCGGTTGCGGCATCCGTGCCGCAAACGTTCCTGAATGGGTTATGCCGGTTTCAGGGCCTCGCGTCGTTCTCATTTTTGGGTCAGGGTGCATCAGTCACGGAACAACGTTTATTTTCTTTGCGCCCTTTGCATTAAACTCACACTCAAAAGTTACAGCAAAAAAATCACGCTGTTAATCCACTGTGCCTTAACAACGCATCAATGCTGGGTTCTCGCCCACGAAATTCCACAAACAATTCCATTGGTTCACGTGAGCCACCTTGCTCAAGAATAGACTGTAAAAAGCGTTGCCCTGTTTGCGGGTCGAAGATATCGCTTTCTTCGAACGCAGAGAAGGCATCAGCTGAAAGGACTTCTGCCCATTTGTAGCTGTAGTAGCCTGCGGCATAACCGCCTGCAAAAATGTGTGAGAAGCTGTGCGGGAAACGATTAAAGGAAGGTGCCTGCATGACTGATACCTGCTTGCGTACATCATCAAGCAATTGATAAACCTGCGCGCCTTTTTCAGGTTCGTATTCCATGTGCAGGCGAAAATCAAATAATGAAAATTCCAGCTGTCTGACCATTTGCATCGCAGACTGAAAATTACGTGCGGCTTTCATGCGTTGGTAGAGTTCATCCGGGATCATTTCATTTGTTTTATAATGACGTGCAAATAAATCCAGCGCTTCTTTTTCCCAGCACCAGTTTTCCATAAACTGGCTGGGTAGTTCCACTGCATCCCAGGCGACACCGCTGATGCCGGATACACTTGTGTAATCTATTTGCGTCAGCATGTGGTGCAAGCCATGGCCGAATTCATGGAATAAGGTTTCTACTTCACCATGAGTGAGTAATGCAGGGTCATCACCGATGGGCGGTGTGAAGTTACAGGTCAGGTATGCAACGGGTGTTTGTATTCTGCCATCGCGTTGTTTACGACTGATACATTCATCCATCCATGCCCCGCCACGTTTGTTTTCACGTGCATACAGATCGAGGTAAAACTGGCCGCGAATATTATTATTGTCGTCAAAGATCTCATAAAACTGAACATCTTCATGCCAGGTATCGACGTCGGGTTTGATCTTGATATTGATGCTATATAATTTTCCGACAACGGAGAACATGCCCTTTATGACTTGTGCAGCAGGGAAATAGGGTTTCAGTTCTTCTTGTGAAATATTGTATTGTGACTGACGCAGTTTTTCAGAGTAATAGGCCAGATCCCAGGCTTCAAGTTCCTCTTGGTCAAATTTTTCTCGTGCAAAGTCGCGTACTTTCTGTAGTTCTTTTTTTGCGATGGATAGTGAGCGGTCTGCAAGTTCCTGCAAAAACTTGACGACCTGGTCAGTTGTGGCAGCCATTTTTGTTGCGATGGAGCGTTCAGCATAATTGTTAAAGCCAAGCAGTTGTGCAACTTCATGACGCAAGGCAAGTATCTCTTCCATTACGGGTGTGTTATCCCATTGACCTGCAGAAGGCCCTTCGTCAGATGCCCGGGTGACATAGGCCTGATACATTTCATAACGTAATTCGCGGTTGTCTGCATAAGTAATAACGGGGAAGTAAGATGGAAATTCCAGGTTCAGCAAGTAGCCTTCCAGTCCGGCACTTTCTGCCTGTTGTTTTGTCAATGCGAGCGCGGATTCCGGCAGGCCGGATAAGTCATCGGCATTGGTAATGTGCTTGCTCCATGCTTGTGTTGCATCGAGTACATTTTCTCCAAATTTTGATGTCAGGCGTGACAGGTGCTGCATGATTTCACGGTAGCGTTGCTGGTCTTCGTCAGACAGACCAATACCGGATAAACGAAAGTCCCGCAGTTCATTTTCAATCACTTTTTTCTGTATCTGATTCAGGTTTTTGTAGGCGCCACCTTCTGCAATCTGGCGATAGGCCAGAAACAGTTTATTGTTCTGACCCAGCTCGGTATAGTATTCGCTGAGCTGGTCAAGGCAGGTGTTATAGGCTTTTCGTAACGCGTCACTGTTGACGACCGAGTTCATGTGACTAACTGGTGACCAGATCGCGCTGAGCCTGTCCATCATATCTTCCAGGGGTGCGAGTAGATTTTCCCAGCTATAGCGGCTGTTACTGTCCAGCAATTGATCAAGCTGTGTTCGATTCTCATTGAGTATTTGTGTGATAGCAGGTTCAACATGTTCAGGCTTGATCTGGCTGAACGGCGGCAGTCCTGTAAATGACAGTAACGGGTTTTCGGTGATCATAATCTGATTTAGCATCCAGTCTGATTAAAAAAATGTTAATCTAACATGCCTGACCTGAAAGCGAAATTGAAATGCAGACTGATCCACATCCT
>Ga0316206_1001001_pt1 | contig 29330 bp, 26 predicted proteins | sample 6monthpyrite_MG_FD_204942 | JGI IMG/M metagenome (GOLD analysis project Ga0316206, IMG submission 204942) | Microbial mat bacterial communities from mineral coupon in-situ incubated in ocean water Damariscotta River, Maine, United States -... | ecosystem: Environmental > Aquatic > Marine >... | reverse complement strand
CTAAAGCGAGCATTTGGATTATTATGGTGATGAACATGATATTAATGACTTGGGTCATGAATAAAGCAAGTTCTGATCTATGTAAATTTCAAAAATCTAAAGATTGCATGTGGCTTGTTAGTGCATATTTATTACCTATAAATATTATTTTAGGTTTAGTGGCAATATATATAGGTGTATACTTGAGAAGCTTGTATTAAAATATGCAAGAGTTAATTGTACATTTAAGCAAACGTCGTATCTTTATGGTGGCTGCAGTATTTTTCCTTGCAGTTATTGCCGTTGTTGTCAGCTATAACTTTAAGATTACCCCTTCTAATTATTTTAATGGTAGATATAATAATTATTTTATTTATACACTGATTATTTATAAAATAGTTGAATTATCTATACTTTATTATATATTACTCTATCGCCACCTTGTATATTTAAGAAAAAATTCAAATTACGTGGAACGACTTCCAAAATTAAGAAAGCACACAAGGTTACTTTTATTTTTAATTCCGCAAGGGAACACTGTCTTTGGGATTATTGCCTATAAATTAAGTGGCAATGTTTCTTATTTTCTTATTTTTTCTTGCATTGCACTTATTACGTTATTATTGGTCAAACCAAAGAGCTTAAATGTTGCTAAAGAACAATAAACTTAAATTAATATTATATTACTATATTAATTCAAGCTTATTTAAAGTAAAACTACATATAATGTCCCTTATTTTTTATAGGAGGATATATGCGTAAATTTATATTGCTATTGACATTACTTTTTACTTTTTTGCACGCTAGCAAATTAGGTATACATGAAAAGTTAGGTGCAATGGTGCCACTTGATTTAACATTCATTAATGAAAAATCACAAAGTGTCACTTTAAAAGAATTGATGGACGGAAAACCTACAATTTTAACTCTAAACTATTATAGATGTTCAGGGATTTGTACACCTCAGCTTAATGACATGGCAAAAATGCTTAGTAAATTAGACCTTGCAGAAAATACTGATTATAAAGTGCTTACTGTAAGCTTTGCAGAAGATGAGTCATCTGCGTTAGCAGCGGCAAAAAGAAAAAACATCCTTGCTGGTATGTCTAGACCGTATGTTGCAGATGCATGGCATTTTTTAGTAGGAGAGAATAATAGCTCTGGAATTTTAGCAAAAGATGTTGGCTTTGCTTTTGAAAAATCAGTTTCTCCTTCGGGACAAGTTGAATATATTCATCCTGGTGTGGCGATTGTGCTTTCACCGGAAGGGAAAGTGACTCGTTACCTAAATGGCATTAATCAGCTCCCTTTTGATGTTAAAATGGCTTTGATTGAAGCCGCAGATGGAAGGGTTGGACCAACAATCGCAAAAACATTACTTTTTTGCTTTGCATATGATGCAGAAAATAAAAAGTATGTATTTGTCTGGGAGAAAGTTGGTGCTGTAATTATGTTAACGTTAGTATTTGGATTCTTCATTTACCTAGTAAAAACAGGTAGAAAAGAAGAAGACCATCAAAAAAAAGGAGAGAACGATGAGTAAAACTTATTTCGACGAAACACACTGTGCTATTGGACATCCAAAAAGCACTTTTATGCAGTGGATGCTTACAGTTGACCACAAGCGTATAGGTCTAATGTACGCTGCTGTAATATTTACATTCTTTTTTGTTGCGGTAGCCGTAGCATTTACAATGAGACTAGAGCTGTTTTCACCAGGTCAACAATTCCTAGATCCAGACACATATAATCAGGCTTTTACACTTCATGGTGTAATTATGGTCTTCCTTTTCATTATCCCAGGAATTCCTGCGGTATTTGGAAATATTGTTATGCCACTAATGATTGGTGCAAAAGATGTATCTTTTCCACGCCTTAACTGGTTTACATTTTGGCTTTATATCTTTGGTGCACTTATAGCTCTTTCTTCGTTATGGACAGGAAATGGATTTGCAGATACAGGTTGGACTTTTTACGCACCATACAGTTTAAACACTAATACAAATGTTATTACAACACTTGTTGCTGCTTTTGTGCTTGGTATGGCATCAATTCTTACAGGTCTTAACTTTCTTGTAACAATTCACCGTTTACGTGCTCCAGGTATGGATTTTTTCAAAATGCCATTATTTGTATGGGGAATTTATGCAACAGCATGGATACAGCTTCTTGCAACACCGGTAGTTGGTATAACACTTATTCTTGCTATTTTAGAAAAGACATTTGGTATTGGTATTTTTGATCCGTCTAAAGGTGGAGATCCTGTACTTTTTGAGCATCTTTTTTGGATATATTCTCACCCAGCAGTTTATCTTATGATTCTTCCTGCTTTTGGTATTATGTCTGAAATTATTCCGGTTTTTTCTAGAAGAGAAGTATTCGGTTACCGTACGATTGCACTTTCATCTGCAGCTATCGCAGGTATCGGCTATTTAGTGTGGGGTCATCACCTTTTTACATCAGGTATGTCAGATCTAGCTAAAGTTATTTTCTCATTCCTTACCTTCTTGGTTGCAATACCGACTGGTATCAAGTTCTATGACTGGGTAGCTACGATGTATAAAGGTAAAATTATTCTTTCGGTTCCAATGCTATGGGCACTAGGAACAATGATTACTTTTGTTATCGGTGGTCTAACAGGAGTTACAATTGCAATGGTTGGAGCTGATATTCACCTCCAAGATACATATTATACTGTTGCTCACTTCCATTATGCAATGCTTGGTGGAGTTGTATTTTTATTTTTTGCAGGACTACATTACTGGTTCCCACTTGTAACTGGTAAAATGTATCCAGAAGGAAAAGCTAAACTAGCATTTTATTTAAATTTTATCGGTTTTAATGTTCTTTGGTTTCCAATGTTTATAGCTGGTTACTTAGGTATGCCTAGACGTTATTTTGATTATTTACCAGAATTTGAGATTTATCATAGAATTGCATTTTTTGGGGCTATAATTTTTATTGTAGGACTAGTATATATGTTTTATGTGTTAATTCAGGCATGGAAAAATGGTGAAGCATCTGGAACTAATCCATGGCATGCAACTACACTAGAGTGGCATTTACCAAGCTCACCACCACCACTTGAGAACCATACAAAAGTTCCATATGTTGATTTCAGACCATATGAATATCACCATGGTGAACCAGTGGTTAAATTTGATTACAAAACTATGAAAAGGATTGATTAATGTCTCATGAATATGTACCAGAAATCGCGACTAGTCGCGATGGCAAAGAACATGAAGTTCAAGGTTGGCAGGGCGATTTTTACGGGGGTAAATTAGGTTTTTGGCTTTTCATGCTTACTGAAGTAATGATGTTTGGAGCAATGTTTCTTGTCCTTACTTATTACTTTTCACTACATCATGCAGATTTTCTTGAAGCTTCTTCGGAGCTCAATAGAGTGTTGGGTGGAACAAATACTGTTATACTCCTGATTTCTGCATTAACAATGGGTCTTGGCTTATTGAAAATGCGTAATGGAGATGTTAAGGGCGCTAAACTAATGATATGGGCAACTATTCTTTTAGCTCTAATATTCTTAGGAATTAAAGCTGTAGAGTGGACTCATGAGTATCAGCATGGTGTATTTTTAGGTCTTGATGCACTTCAATCAGGTAATGCACATTCTAAGCCACTTGGACAGATATTGTTCTTTGGTATGTACTTTACAATGACGGGTCTACATGGTTTTCATATTATTATTGGTATTGGACTTATGTTGTGGTTGCTTAAGCGTATAAATGCTGGCAAAGTAACAACAGAACATCATATATTACATTTTAACATTGCACTTTATTGGGATTTAGTACACCTTATTTGGGTATTTGTTTTCCCATATTTTTACATGATAGGTGCAGGCGATATTGCAGGAGGAGTTATAAATGCTCACTAATTATAAAACACTAAAAGCTGGTTATTATAAAGTTCTTATTGGACTTTTAGTCCTGACAACTGTTACTTTTGTTCAACCTCATATGTTTCTGACCGGTCATATATTTGCAACGCAAATATTTATTGGTTTAGCTAAAGCATGGATTATTCTTATGTACTATATGCACTTAAAAGGCGAAGTACTTATTGGAAAAACAGTAATATTTTCAGTAGCACTAGTCACATTCTTCTTTCTAGTTGTTGTAATAGATGTTGAGCATTTTCAATTTAAAGATGCGAGTTATATAGCATCTCACGAACAAAGTGATGTTAGTCATGCAACATCTCACGAAGATTAAGGAGGCGATATGTTAGAAGGATTTGACACAAGAGCTGCCACTTTTGCAGCGGATGTAGACCAGGCACTATATGTAAATTTAGTCTTTTCAGTAATATTATTTGCTTCTGTAATAGGACCAATGCTCTTTTTTGCATGGAAATATCGTGCAAATAATGTAAAAAATGAAGATATTAAAAATATTGTACATCATACTGGATTGGAAATTACATGGACAGTAATTCCGACAATTATGATGTTTGTATTATTTTATTACGGATATAGCTCAATGAGAGCGCTTAGAACTATGCCGGATGTAAAAACTAGTATACCTATCACGGTTGAAGGTAAAAAATGGTCTTGGAATTACACATATCCAGCAAATGCTGATGGTTATGTACATAAAACTGGGGAGTTATATGTTCCAATAGATCAAAATATTATTTTAAGTATGAGTGCACCTATTAATGATGTTATTCACTCATTCTTCGTTCCTGCATTTCGTATGAAAGAAGATGTAGTTCCTGGACGTGTAACTAAACAATGGTTTAATTCAAGCGAAATTGGTTCTTATGATGTTGAGTGTGCAGAATATTGCGGAACGCGCCACTCGTACATGCTTTCTAAGATAAATGTTGTTAGTAGAGCTGATTATGATACTTGGTTTAATTCAAGTAAACGTACTCCTGGTGCCGAGGATAAAAAAATATCTAAAGGGCAAGAAGTTTATGAAACAAATGGTTGTAACGGATGTCACTCAATTACCGACAATTCAGTTATTGTAGGTCCATCTCTGATGGGTATTAGCGATAAACGTAGTGCTCAATATATTAAAGATGCATTAATAACTCCAGATAAAGATGTACCAGAAGGATTCTCAGCAGGTGTTATGCCAACATTTAAATTGTCTGATGAAGATATGAAGGCACTTTTAAAGTATTTCAATAATACTGATAAAGGTGAAGAGTTATTTGTAACTAACGGCTGTAATGGTTGTCACTCAATTGATGATGATTCAGTATTAGTTGGGCCTTCTTTAAAAGGTATTTCTGCAAAACGCGATACTCAATATTTAATGGATGCTATAGCAACTCCTGATAAAGATGTGCCAGAAGGGTTTTCAGCAGGTATTATGCCTCCATTCGCTTTAAGCGATGCAGATATGAAAGAGCTCGTTAAGTATATTAAAGCAAAATAATGGTTAAAGACTTTATTGTTTTAACAAAGTTTGTTCTCTCTTTTGCAGTGAGCCTCTCGGCTCTCTTTGCCTATGTTATGGCAAAGGGTGAAATTGGAACTGATATGTTTATTGCAACTTTTGCAGTACTTCTTGTAGCTATGGGTGTTTCTACTCTCAATCAGGTGCAAGAATACAAAGAAGATGCATTAATGGAACGCACGAAACATAGACCTATTGCCTCCGGCAAGTGGTCTCCTCTTAGCGGCATGGTTGTTGCAGCTGTATTGATTATCGCTTCACTTATAATAATATATGATTTATTGGGTTTAATAGGTGTTGATTTATTCTTATTTTCATTTATTTGGTATAACGCTGTATACACGCCATTAAAAAAGAAAAGTGCCTTAGCAGTTGTGCCAGGTGCTATACTTGGTGTAATCCCTCCAGCTATAGGATGGCTAGCAGCTGGTCATAGTCTTTTAGAACCTCAGTTTTATGCTCTTGGCTTATTTTATTTTATATGGCAAGTACCACATTTTTGGTTGTTAGTTATGCTTCATTATGGAGATTATAGCGGTGCTGGATATCCTACAGCAATGCGTTTATTTGGAAAAATTAGTCTTCAGCGCCTTACATTTGTTTGGTTAATTATGACAATTCAAACAGGCTATTTTATGGTTAGTATTTTTAAACCAGAAAGCATGATTATTATAACATTGTTAATTATAACAGCAATTCTCGCATTTGCCAGTAGTTTACAACTTCTATATAAAAATTTTGAGCTCAAACATGCAAGAAAAGTATTTATGCAAATAAATCTTACCTTTTTAGTTACCGTGATTCTTGTCAGTATTAATCAATATTTAACATTTCATACTCTCTAAATAGAATATAGGAGTTTCCCTCCCATTTCTATATTTGTACTATAATAAACATTCAATTTTATAAATTAAATTTAATTTAATTTTTCAAGGAATGCTTTATGCCTCTTTACTCTTTAAAAACTATTTTATCTACAATTTCGAACTCCAAAGGACTTAAGCGCACTATTTTTGATTTAGGACCTATCGGTGGCGTAAATAGTACTTTTGTTTTGCTTTTTTTTATTGCTTTGCCTTTTGTAGAGTATGCAATAATTTTTAATCCTTATATTTTTAAAATACTTGGTATTGCAACCAGTATAGTTGTATTTATTGTATCATTATCTTTTGTTATGATAATAATATTTGTATTAACAGTGAAGATTAGGAAAATAGTTGTAGATAAAATAACTCCATCATGGCAAACATTTTTTGAAAATGTGCCATTAAATATGATAGTATCATCCGGCATTACACCTTACAGTGATTTTTTTGAATTTTATTCTAGAGGACTAGCAAAAAATTTATCCGAAGATGCCTTACACCAGTATTTAATCGACTCATTTAAAATTATGGAAGAACAAAATAAAGATTTACTTGAAGCATTAAGAAGAGATAAAAAAATCAGTTAGCATATTATTATAATAATTATAAGGATTATAATAATTATAAAGTTTTAAGGGCTTTTAAATTATTTAATTGATAAAATGCTAGACTTAAAAATTTAATTTCAGTTTATTTTTAGCTATGCATTAGATTTTTATTAAATTTTATTCTTTGAGGAGACTATATGGAAAACCGTCCATTAGAGTATGACTATACCGTTGCAAAAATGTTTATGTTTACGACAATTGCACTGGGTATAGTTGGTATGCTCATAGGTGTTATTTTAGCCTTTGAGCTTGCATATCCAGGACTTAATTCAATCTTGGGAAGTGGTCTGGCAGAATATACAAACTTTGGTCGTTTGCGTCCTTTACATACTGATTCAGTTATATTTGGATTTGTTATAAGTGGTGTATTTGCAAGTTGGTACTATATTGGTCAACGCGTTCTAAAGGTTTCGATGGCAGAGTCCAAGTTTCTGATGTTTATTGGAAAGTTGCAGTTTTGGCTTTATGTAATAGGTGTAGTTGCTGTTGTTGTATCACTATTTATGGGTTATACGACTTCAAAAGAATATGCTGAATTTGAATGGCCAATAGATATTGCTATAGTTATAGTATGGGTTTTATGGGGTGTGAGTATTTTTGGACTTATAGGAATACGTCGCGAAAAGTCACTGTATATCTCTATCTGGTATTACATAGCAAGTTTTTTAGGTGTAGCCATGCTTTATCTATTTAACAATATGGAAATTCCTACATACTTCGCTTCTGGTGGCTATGGTGATATCATGCACTCTGTGTCAATGTATGCAGGTACTAATGATGCTCTAGTTCAATGGTGGTATGCGCATAATGCTGTTGCGTTTGTACTAACTGTTCCTATTATTGCCATGATATACTACTTTTTACCAAAAGAATCCGGTCAAGCTATTTATTCATATAAATTATCTTTACTTTCATTTTGGGGTTTAATGTTTGTGTATTTATGGGCCGGTGGTCACCACCTGTTATATTCAACTGTTCCTGACTGGGTTCAAACTATGGGTTCAGTATTCTCTGTAATTCTAATTTTACCGTCTTGGGGTTCAGCTATAAATATGCTTCTTACTATGAAGGGTGAATGGCAACAAGTTGCAGCTTCACCGTTGATTAAATTTATGATTCTTGGTTCTACTTTTTATATGTTCTCAACATTAGAAGGTCCTATTCAGGCTATTAAATCTGTAAATGCTATTGCTCACTTTACTGACTGGATTATTGGTCATGTTCATGATGGTGCTCTTGGTTGGGTTGGTTTTATGGTTATGGCTGCACTTTATCATATGGCTCCACGTGTATTTAAAAGAGAATTATATTCTAAATCAATAATGATTACACAATTTTGGATTCAAACATTAGGTATTGTTTTATACTTTACTTCTATGTGGATTGCGGGTATCACTCAGGGAATGATGTGGCGTGCTCACGATGAATTTGGTAATTTAGCTTACTCGTTCATTGACACAGTTACGGTTCTTCATCCATACTACGCTATTCGCGGTGTTGGCGGTTTACTATACTTAGTTGGTTTCTTGATGTTTGCTTATAATATATATAAAACAATGTCTGCTCGTCCTGTTGAGGAATATGAGCTACAAAATGCATCGCCTATGGGCGCATAAAGAAAAGGATTATAATATGTTTCATTGGTTAGAAAAACATCCGTTCTTTTTTGCGGTAGGTGTGTTCTTAACAGTTGCTTTTGCCGGTTTAGTTACAATAATTCCAAACTTTACACAGGCATCTCGTCCGATTATTGGTACAGCTCCTTACTCTACATTAGAGTTAGCTGGCCGACAAATTTACATCAAAAATAGTTGTAATGGTTGTCACTCACAACTCATTCGTCCATTTAAATCAGAAACTGACCGTTATGGTCACTACTCTTTAAGTGGTGAATATGCTTATGATCGTCCATTTCTTTGGGGCTCAAAACGAACTGGTCCAGATTTAATGAGAGTCGGTAATTATAGAACTACTGACTGGCATGAAAATCACATGAAGGCTCCAGCTGAAGTAGTGCCAGGTTCTATTATGCCTGCGTATACATGGATGTTTACGAATAAAGCTGATATTGATACTGCATATGCAGAGCAAGTTACAGTTGCAAAAGTGTTTTCTACACCATATAACAAACCAGTTCCGATGAAAGATGGGTCAACCAAAATTGTTAAAATGGGAAGTAGTGTTGAAGAAGCTAGAGGAATGGCTCTAGCTGAAGCAAAAGTGATTGCAGCTGATATGAAAGATCAAGATGTAAAAGATGCAATAGCCAAAGGAAATATTCCTGAGATTGTAGCTCTTATTGCATATTTGAATAGTCTTAAGTAATAGAGGTTAATAGTGAGTATTGCTGAATTTCAAACTTATGGTTATGTTGCAGCTGTTGTTTTGTTGGTTTTTATATCTTATGGGTACGCATACCATTTATATACAAAGAAAAAAGATGCAGATGGCAAAGATTATGAAGAATATAGCAATATGGCATTGAGGGATGACATAACTGATGCACCTGTGTCAGCTAGGTTTGAGCATAAAGAGAAATAGGAGAGATATATGAATAAGATTTATCTTTGGGGAATTATATTTATAGCTGCAATGCTAGGATTTACTTACTATACAGTAGTACTAACTAAAGGTGGTATGGGTGGTGATATAGTAAATATGCTTGCACTTGCAGGTGCTGTTGCACTTGTAATAATTACAGTTTTTGTTGTAATTAAGTATGTTCGCCAAATGCAAACAGATACAGCTCAAGGTGAGCTGGTTGATGAAGATTGGGATGGTATAAGCGAATATAAAAATGAATTGCCTATGGGTTGGTCAATTATGTTCCTTGTTCTTATGATTTGGGGTATGTGGTATTTCGTTGCTGGATATCCACTAAATTCATACTCACAAATTGGTGAGTATAATGAAGATACAGCTGTCCATAATGCCAAGTTTGACAAGCAATATTTATCTATAAGCGGTGATAGACTAGTAGAGATGGGTGAATCTGTTTTCTTGGCAGATTGTAAAGCATGTCATGGTTTAAGTGCTGATGGTATTGAAGGTAGAGCTGCAGATCTTAATAAAAGAATAGAAGCAAAAGCTGTAAAGTATGCAATAGAAAATGGTTCAAATAATCATCTTCTTGGCTCTGAAATGCCAATGCCGGACCGTAATGGTCTATTTAACGGAAATACTGGAGCACTTATTACTGATGCTGAAATAGATGCAGTTTCTGATTATGTAGCAAATGGTATGAGTGGATCTGGTGCTGATGTGTTTGCAGGCACTTGTGCTGCATGTCATGGTCCTGATGGCAAAGGTATGGAATCTGTTGCACCTAATTTAGTAGCATATACTCCAGCGCTTGTTGTTAATATTCTTAACCATGGTAAGAAGGGTGCTATCGGTGGTATGCCATCATTTAATAGACTAAATGATAAGCAAAAAGAAGCTGTTGGTGCCTATGTAACCAGCTTAAGTAAATAAGGAGTCAGTATGAATGAAAACAGAAGTGTATTTGCTCTTGATGGCGTCACAGGTTTATTAATTGCGACTGTTTTGTTGCTTAGTATTTTAGCTGGATTAACAGTGTGGAGTCTTAGTGTACAAAATAGTAACGCGTCTAATTTTTACGATATCAAAGATGAGCAATCAATTAAGATGATTAGTACTGAAAATACTAAGCACTTTGTTGATGTGAAGTAAGGGAGCATAGATAATGGAAAAAATAATTTCTATAGGTTTAGTCCTTATGGCAGCTTATACAGCGTATGTTGTACTAACTCCAAATCATCTTTTTATCGGTTAGGAAGTTTCATTGAAATTTTCACGAGGGCTTGTGGCCCTCATCCTCACTCTATTCTTTCAAGCAAATTTAAGCGCAGAATATTTATATATAGATGAAGTTGTACAAAACCCTCAGTTTAAAGCAGATATAAATAAGCTTGGCTCTGAGTTGTATCTTAAAACCGGTATCTCTTTAAAGTTAGTGATGCTCAAAGAACTTAAGCATGGACAGCATATCGTTGAATATGAAAAAAATCTTATACAAGGGTTTAAAGAACCAACTATTTTATTAACATTTAGTGAATTGGATTCAAAAGTTGATATTTTAGCGAATGATGCATCTTTATATAAATATTTTGATAGAAGACAGGTCCTCAGTCCCGTTGTCTCGCCAGTTCAATCCTTCGTAATGGCATTGTTCTATAGTGATAGTTTGGACAGCTTTATGGATAGTGTTGGAGACTACGGAGGGACTATCCTTCCTATTTTAGCTCAAAAAGCTAAAGCAGGGGAAAAAGTTGGTAAGTATTCAGCTGCCTTGTTTAACGGTTATGGGGATATTGCAGATCAAATTGCTGAGAGTAAAAATATCATTTTAGAAAATGGTCTTGGCAATACAAATAAAAATGTTATATTTGCTATTAAGTTGCTGTTTTACAGTATAGTATTATATGCAGTATTTGCTTACCTAAGAAGAGTACGATATAGAAGGAGGCATAAAAATGATTAAAAATGGAAAAATTTGGCCTTATGCCATAGGTATATCAATAGCTTTAGTATTTAGTTTTTGTATTGCAACTGTGGTAGTGACTCATCAAGCTTCGGTTCAAGAAAGCGATGTATATATGACTAATTATCAAGATGCTGATGCAAGAGCAGACGATATATTTAAAGCTAGACTTGCTTTTGATAATAAATACAATATCAAATATATGACAAAGGCCTTAAATACTGATTCTACTATAATTAAATATAAAGTTACGGATAAGAATTTAAATCCGATTAATAATGCTGTTATAAAAATTTTGGTTTCTAGACCAGATGATAAATCCTTCAACATCGAACTTAAGAATCCGTCTATTGAAAGTGGAGTTTATACTTTTAATGCAATTAAACTGTCAAAACAAGGTAGATGGGATGTCATGGCACAGGTTGATGTAGATAAATTAGAAAGATTTTACAATTTGCACGCAGATACTAGGACTAAAGAGGCTTTTGAGTTTTAATATATTGTTGGAACTATCATAAATGAATAAACAAACAATTGTCTTACCCTCAGCACGTGCCATAAGGCATGAGCAACTTCAGATACAAACTGCCACACTTTTTTTACCAAACTACATAACGATGTCAGATTTTATCAGCAAGCTTTGCATAGTCAAAGATTTTAAAATCCCCGACGCAGACAGCAGGGTTTTATTACTTTTAGAAGCATCTGACTTTAAAGCCTTTGAAAATCTTCAAATCCAAAGAAATTTCTTTACATTCACAAAAAATTCTACTTATATATTTAAGTTTTTTGAAGAGCTAAGTGCTGAGATGTATGATATAACCAACCTTGATACCTCAGATATATACGCCGAGTACGAAGAGCATATAACAATACTCCAAGAGTTGCACATGAGATACGAAAAGCTATGCAGTGAAAGAAAGATACTGGATCGAATCTTTTTGCCAAAACTTTATAGTTTCAATGAAGAGTTTGCAAAAATAAATAAAAATATTGAGGTACATGCAGAGGGACATCTGACAAATTTTGAGTTAGAAGTACTGCAGATGTGCTGTGAATTCAGCAGTGTAAATCTCATTTTAAATACATCCGCTTTTAACACTAAAATGCAAAGCAAGTTTTCAGATTTTGGTTTAGAACTGGAGAAAAATTTCAGATACAAGATATCTTTGAACTCAAAAGAAGTCATAGAAAAAACCGAGATAGTTAAAAATAAAAAAGTCAGTTGCGAATCCTTCAGTGAATCAATCCTTCAAGTGGCATTTATAAAGAAAAAAGTGTATCAGTTTATTAAACAGGGGTATGAACCTGAAAAAATTGCTGTAATCCTCCCAGATGAAAAGATGGCTGAAGTTTTAAAAAGTTTTGATAACAAGTCAAACTTTAACTTTGCGATGGGTGAGCCCTATTCTAAAACTAAAACATATGAAAAATTAAATTCAACTTGTAAGGCAATCGAGCAGGATTCACGTGAGAATGAGGCTAGATTGCAAAGAGTTGGCGATGAAGTTTATATGGAGCTATTTAGTATATATTATAAAAAAGCTACTGAGGTGGATTTTACAGCTTTTTTAAATGTGTATAAAGAAAGTATAGGCTCAAAAATAGAACTGAAAATCTTTGAAGAAGAAATATACAGTTTTAAAAATATTTTACCCCACATGCAAGAGATGAGCGTTAAGTCGCTTTTGTCAGTGTTCCTGCAAAGACTTGCCTCAAGAACACTTGACGATGTCAGAGGCGGAAAAATAACTGTTATGGGTGTTCTTGAAACTAGGGCGGTTGAGTTTGATGCAGTGATAATAGTCGACTTCAGCGATTCCAATGTACCAAAGCGAAGCGACAAAGATATGTTCTTAAACACTAAAATAAGAGAGGTAGCCTCGCTGCCGACCATGAACGACAGAGAAAATCTTCAAAAACACTACTATGACATGTTGATAAATCGCTCAAAAGAGGTGGCAATCTCTTATGTAAAATCAAGTGAGAGCAGTGCTTCAAGATTTTTAAAACAGTTAAACATAAAAGAAAATAACACCCATGCTGAGATAGACTATGCAAACATACTTTTCACAAGAGCCTCTGCACATGTAGAGACAGAGGAAAAAATCGTACAAAAGTATAACTTCCGAGAAAAAAAACTCTCAAGCACCAAACTAAAAACATTCCTTACATGTAAGCGAAAGTTTTACTATAAACACATAGAACATATTAACCAACATGAGATACCAAAAGATATGCCACAAGAGTGGGAGATAGGCGTAGATGTGCACTCAGCACTTAAAGAGCTGTACAGCAAAAAAAACAGTTATTTGAATGTTGAAGAGTTAAAAAGAGATTTGCACAAAGAGCTTGACTCGGCATGTGGTAAAAGTGAGCTTGAAAAGTACCTAATAAGTCTGCAAAAAAGAAGAATGGATGAGTTTTGCGAGGCAGAGGTAAAAAGATTTAAAGAGTCTTGGCATGTAGAAGTGTGCGAGAAAAATCTAGAGTGTGAATTTGCAGGGCTAACACTGAGTGGTGTTTTAGACAGAGTAGATAAAAGAGATGATGAAATATTTGTGCTTGACTATAAAACAGGCAACTATCCAATCTACACAGCCAAAAACTTCACAGAAGCAACAGACTTTCAACTGGAGTTTTATTATCTGCTGGCAAAACAATTGGGCAATGTTACAGCGTGCGGATATTATGATTTAAAAGAGTCCAAAATAGTCCATGAAGCATTTTTGGAAGAAAAACTTGCAGTGTTAGAATCAAACATAAAAGATATTCTTGCTCATAACGAATATGAGTTTGACAAGTGCGAAGATTTGAAGAACTGTATGTATTGTGAATTTGCGACAATTTGTAATAGAGGGTAGAAAATCAACTATTCAATAAATAGTAAAAAATATGCTATAATTATTTCAATCAATTGAAAAGAAGATATTATGTCAAATTCCTTATCATTAGAAAAACTCCATGAATTTTCAACTCTATTTTTTTCTCTTCCTACACCTAAGTTTAAAAGATATCTCTTTAATCAAATAGATTTTGTCTCAAAAATCATAGGGATACTTGGACAAAGAGGTGTTGGAAAAACCACGCTTATAAGACAAATATCACAGAGCTTTGATCTTCCAAGTTCTAAAATACTTTATATCAGTGCAGACAACATCGTAGATAGTTTAAGTGAAATAGCAAAAGAATTTAGTGCTTATGGTGGAAAATTACTTATTATCGATGAGATACATAAAGCAACTGATTTTGCTACTGAACTCAAAATTATCTATGATTTTATAGATATTAAAGTGATATTTTCTGGTTCATCTGCTCTTGAAATTGAAAATTCTAAAGTAGACTTGAGCAGAAGAGTGCTGTTTTATGAACTGCATAGTCTTTCATTTAGAGAATTTTTAGGGATAAAATTCGAACTTGCATTGCCAGTGCTAACACTTGAAGATATTTTACTAAACCATCAAGATAGTGCCACAAAGATAAAGCAAGAGTTTAAACCTTTAGAATATTTTCAACTTTACAGGGAGTTTGGAGCTTATCCATTTTTTACCGAAGGTGAATTAGGCTACAAACTTAGACTTAATGAAATAGTAAATATCATTTTAGATAGTGAAGTTGCAACGATTTACAATGTAGACAGCGATAAGATAAATACTATTAGAAAGCTTTTACATCTTCTTTGTAGTTCAGTTCCAGTTGAGCTGAATATTCAAAATATTGCCAGCAGTGCCGGCATAAGTCGTAATACGCTTTATTCATATCTATACTATCTGCAAAAAGCTAATTTAATAGAGATCGTTGGCGGAAATTTTGCAAATAAAAAGCTTTTAAATAAACCGGATAAGATTTATTTAGAGAATATCAATCTATACAATATATTATGTAGCAATCAAAATATTGGAAGTATTAGAGAGAGTTTTTTCACCTCGCAAATTAAAATCAGCCATAATATAAAGTATGCTCAAATTGGAGATTTTATAGTAGACGATACTTATACATTTGAAATAGGCGGAAAAAATAAAGATTTTACCCAAATAAAAGATATACAAAAAAGTTATCTGGCAGTTGATGATATTGAGGTAGGCTTTGGCAACAAGATACCCCTTTGGCTGTTTGGATTTTTGTATTAGTCATGGCAAAATTGAGTATTTATTACATGTTGTGTTATGATACAGCACTAATTAAATGTAAGGTTTAGTTATGGGTTATCAGCCACCATTTACCATCACTTCTAAAATACTTTCTTTAGTAAGTGATATTGTTGAAGTAATAACAGACATGAAACATTTAGAAGCCAACCTAAATACTCCAAAACTTCGTAAAAAAAATCGTATTAAAAGCATCACCGGAACACTTCAAATAGAGGGTAGTAGCTTCAATGAAGAAAAAGTCACAAATGTCATAAACGGCAAAACAGTTTTAGGAACCATGCGAGAGATAGCAAAAGTTCAAGGTGCCATAAAAGCTTATGAGTATTTAGACAACTACTCATTTAAAAAAGAAAAAGATTTGTTATATTCTCATAAATTAATGATGGACGAGCTTTTAACAAATGCCGGAACATATAGAAACACAAATGTAGGAATAGGCGCAAAAGACGGAGTAGCGCATGTAGCCCCATCACCTTTACATGTAGCAGAACTCATGGGCAATTTGTTTGAGTGGTTGGGAACTACAAAAGAACATCCGCTTATAGTGCCGTGTATATTTCATTATGAGTTTGAATTTATACACCCTTTTAGTGACGGGAACGGCAGAGTAGGACGACTTTGGCAAAGTGTAATCCTGAATCATTACAAAAAAATATTTGGTTTCATTCCCATAGAGAGCATGGTTCTCGATAATCAAGAAAAATACTATAAAGCACTGGAAGATTCTGGAAGTGCAGGTGATAGCACTCCCTTTATAGAGTTTATGCTTGAAGTTATTTTCAATGCTTTAAAAAATGCGATAAAAGAGAATAAAAATGTCCCTTTAAATGTCCCTTTAAATGTCCCTTTAAATCGTCATGATGAAATCATAAAACTTATAGAAAAAAACAGAGACATAACATCTGTACAAATAGCTGAAATACTCAAAGTAAGCGATAAAACAATTAAGAGAGATATAGCAAGACTAAAAGGGTTAAACAAACTTCAAAGAGTCGGAAGTTTGAAAAGTGGGTATTGGGAAGTTAAAATCTAGATGTTTAAACGAATTATTTTATATGAAAAGGTTTATAGATGAGCGATTTAAAAGTTGTTAATGAAATTAAAGAAAGATTATTAGGTCTTAGAAATAAATTAAAAAATAATTTAATAAAAAAAGAAATAATTAAGCATTTAGAAAATGAGTCTAAATATAATGAATTCGAAAATACAATTGAATTGTACATAGATAATATAGACTCTTTAGATAATTTTAATGATAGTGTTTTGGGTGGCATAAATGCAAGGTTACTAAGATTATTACAAAATACCGAAACAGTTTATTTAGTGCAAACAAAAATTGTTGATATTATTGATAGTATTAATGATTTGATAGATAATCAACCAAAAATCAATGATGTGAGTAAGCAAAAAATTTCAAGAGAAGAATTTTATAAACGTTATGATTATTTAATTTCACAATTAAATACATTTGAGCAAGACTGTAATCTAGTGCTACAAACTAAAGCTGAGAAAGTAGATTTTAAAGTATATAAGAATACTAATAATACTAATAATACTATTTCAGTAATTTCTGGAGAAGAAAAAACAAAATTATCTTTTACAAAAGAAAAACTGGCTTCAATTATATATGATAATAAGATAGTTGATTATCATAAGTCTTATATTGAAGTATTAATTGAAAAACTTCTTGATAATAGTATTTTTGGCGAAATAAATACAAGTAAAACTGCTGTGCCACTTTCAGAAAATGTAAAAATTGAAGAATTAGAGAATGATAATTTAAAACTATTGGGACAATTGCAAAAGCTTACTGAAAGATTTAATCAAAGGGAAGAAGATTTTGAATCTGTAAGTTCAATTCTTGAAAAATCATTAAAAGTAGAGTCAGATTATACAAATGCTAAAGAAGCCGTACTAAAAGATTTAGAACTACAGGTTTCATATAACTATTGGGAAAAACAAGTTAAGGCATATTCAAAAAAATATAGGAATTATTTTATAAGCTCATTTTTAACAGCTATTGCCTTACTTTTATCTGTATTTATCTTTTTACAAAATAACCCTTTAGTAATAAATAGCACAAGCGCAGAACTTACCGTAGTAAAAATCAATAGTGATACAAATAGTACAAAAAACAATATGGACAGTAAAAATACTTTTCAATTATGGGAGTATGGATTTTTAATATTAGTAACTACAATGGGTGTCTGGCTAATTAGAATATTAATCAAAATAACATTAAGTAATTATCATTTATCAGTGGATGCTAACGAAAGAGTTATTATGATTAAAACCTATCTTTCTTTACTTAAAGAGGGAAGTGGATTTGAAGCAAATGATAAGAAAGTTATGTTAGATAATATATTCAGACCAACGAATTTTGGAATTATTAAAGATGAGACGAGTGTCACTATAGCAGATATATTAAGTTCATTAAAGAAATAAATTATACGAGAATTACATATGAACAAAAATAATAAGCTTGGCTTTTTACCTTGAGTTAAGTCAAAAAGATGATGAAATCTTGAAGTCGAAAATTTCGACTTCAAATTTAAAAACTCTTGATGAAAATAGAATTGTTCAACTCTCTAGTGGACTAATAGAAATGAAACCTAATAATTTTAAAATAAATGAGAAATGAAATTACAATATACTCAAAATAGATATTTAACTACAAGGATAGACCATGAAACTAGATGAAAATAAAAATCATATAATGATATATGAAGATGGTGAGATTGAGTTAAAAATTGAATTTGATGGCAATAATATTTGGTTAAGACAAAATGAGATTGCTGAGATATTTAGTAAAGACAGAACTGTTATAACGAAGCATATTAATAATATTTTAAAAGATAAAGAGATTGATGAAAAAAGCAATGTGCAAAAAATGCACGTTGCAAATTCTGACAAACTTGTAAATTTTTACAGTCTAGATATTATACTGGCAGTTGGGTATAGAACGAACTCTTCAAAAGCTATAAAGTTCAGGCAATGGGCTACAAAAATACTCAAACAATACCTGATAAGCGGCTATGCAGTAAATAAAAAGAATTTGCAAGAACAAAAGCTACTTGAACTCATACAAACATTAGAACTCATTAAACAAAGTATAGAAAACAGAGAATTAGATGCGAAAGAATCTAAAGGTTTTGTAGCGATAATATCAAAATATGCAAGAAGTTGGGCACTGCTTCAGGGGTATGATGAGCAAAGTTTAGAAGAGATTATCACTCATAAAGAGCACCGTTTTATACTTGATTATGATGAGTCAAAAGAGGCGATAGCAGAGTTTAAAAAAGTACTTATCGCAAACGGAGAAGCTTCGGAACTTTTTGGCAAGGAGAAAGCAGGAGAGTTTAAAGGTAACCTTTTAAGTATATATCAAACATTTGGAGGCGTTGAACTATTGCCCTCTATAGAGCAAAAAGCATCCAACCTTTTATATTACATTATCAAAGGACACCCTTTTAACGATGGAAATAAGCGAATAGGTGCATATTTGTTTATACTTTTTTTATCTAAAAACAGAGCATTGCATAAATCAAATGGAGAATTAAAGATAAACGACAATGCATTGGCTTCTCTGGCATTACTTGTTGCAACCAGTAAGCCTGAACAAAAAGATATAATCATCAAGCTTATCATGAACATGTTATATGACGGAGAAAAATAGATGTCTTTTGTAAACAATCTAGCCTACGAAGCAAGTGCGGGAAGCGGTAAGACTTTTATGCTCGTTGTGCGTTATCTCAGTCTTCTTTTTAAGGGTGCTGAGCCTTCTAAAATCTTGGCGCTTACTTTTACCAATAAAGCGGCTTTTGAGATGCAGGAGAGGATTGTTCTTACACTTGAGGAGCTGGAGAGTCGGGGTGAGTTGGATGAGATAGTTCATGTTACAGGTTTGTCAAAAGAGTACCTTTTGCAAGAACGTAAAAAGATTTTAGATTTGTTTTTAAACTCAAATACTAAAATCATGACGATAGATAAGTTTTTTACGCAGATACTGAGGAAGTTTTCTCTATATACCGGTTTAATGCCGGATTTTTCTACTATGAGTTCCCAGCATGAACTGAAATTACTTTCACGATTTTTAAAAGAGGTGAGTGTAGCGGGTAAAAGGGAAACACTTATCACTCTTTCTTTGCAGTCAAAAAAAAGGCTTGGGGATATATTTGCACTGTTGGATGAGTTTTATACAAAACAAAAAGAGCTGAGCCATCTGAAATTTTTAAAAGTAGATTTTTGGCAGTATGAACAAGAGGCTATGGATAGTTTTGAAGCTCTCAGGTATATAGTAGAAAACTGCAAAGATGCTTCTGCAACTATAAAGAATGCCGTTGTTGCAGAGAGTTTTGATGATTTATTGACTAAGAGCTGGATTGGAAGAGAGTCGTTAAATTATAGAACTTTTTCAAAGTGTTATGTTCCTGAGATGGATATTTATCTCTCAAAAATCAATGAAGCGGTTAAAAATCACAACCGTGCCAAAGAGCAAAACTTTTTCTATGTACTGAGTGAACTTGTAGATATCTATGTAAAATCAAAACAGGCACTTTACACTGATGACAGCGAGTTGAGTTTTAACGATGTGACCGTGCTTGTGTATTATCTTTTAAAAGAGCGCATTGACAGCGAGTTTTTGTACTTTAGACTTGACTCGCAGATAGAGCACATGTTGCTCGATGAGTTTCAAGATACAAGCATCTTGCAGTATGAGATTTTAAAACCGCTTATTGAGGAGATTGTCTCAGGCAAAGGTGTTTTTGATGAGGGAAGTTTTTTCTTTGTCGGCGATGTGAAGCAGTCGATTTACAGGTTTCGCGGCGGGGTAAGTGCTTTATTTGCAAGCGTGGCACAAGAGTGCAATACCCATGTGGAACCGCTTCTCACAAATTACCGTTCACAAAAAGAGGTGATAGAGTTTGTGAATGCTGCCTTTAAAGATAAAATTAAAGATTATCTGCCTCAAAAAGTACGACCTGATGCCTCTTTTGGATATGTTGAGGTAGTTCAAAATGATGAGCTTTTAGAAGAGGTGATAACTCAGGTAAAAAGGCTCATCTCCCTTGGTGCAGATGTAAATGAGATAGCAGTTTTATGTGCCACAAACGGAGATGGGGAAGCGATAAAACAGGAACTTCAAAAAGAGAATATTGAAGTTGTGACAGAGACTACGACAAAGCTTATAAACCAAAAAAGTGTCAAAGCCATGTTGGAGTATTTGAAGTATCTTTATTTTGCAGAAGATATCTACAAGCACAACTTTTTCGCACTGATAAATCAAGAAGTAAGAGCTATAAAAAGAGTTGATTTTACCCAGATAAAACTACTCGATGTTGTTCGCAATGCAATAACCGAATATGAACTTTTCAGTGATGATTTTCATCTTATCAGATTTTTAAATGTTGTCGCTTCTCAGAGTAATATCGAAGCGCTACTTTTTGAATACGAAAGACTCGATGTCTCAGCAGCAGCCTCAGACTTGAGCGGTGTAAGAGTGCTTACTGTTCATAAGTCAAAAGGTTTGGAGTACGAACATGTCATCGTGATAGACAGACTCAAAAAAGCTCCGCCTACGAGAGATGCCATCATCTATGAGTATGAAAATATCACTTTAAAAAATGTCTATCTGCGTACAAAGGGTCGAGATGCTTTGGACGAAGAGTACGCTAATGCGCTTGCAAAAGAGAAAACACTCTCCATAGAGGACAGTTTAAATGCTTTGTATGTTGCATTTACAAGAGCCAGAGAAAACTTGTTTGTGGTTTTAAAGTCAAAAGACTCTGTGTTTGATATTTTGGATTTGGCAGTTGGAAATAGCGGAGTTCTTGCATGTGAAAATAAAAAATCTATTTCGACAGTGCATACAGAGTTTGAAGCGTTGGAGTATAAACCTCTTTATTACGGAACTCAAAGCGATATTTTAGCACTTGAAGAAGTTGCACATGAAGACTTGAAAGCTATAAATTTCGGGCTTGCAATGCACTACATGTTAGAGATGTTAGGTGAGTTTAAAACACAGAATATCTCACATGCAAAAAATATGATGATAAATAAGTATGGCTATACTCTGGAAGATTCTGAGATAGAGGATATCGTAAACAGAGTTTCAAGACTGTTGAATTTTAAAGAGTTTATCTCTCTTCTTGACGGGGAATGCTACAGAGAAAAAGCAATACGATATAAAAATAACCTGCGATATATTGACCTTCTTGTTCAAACGGATGTTAAGCAGGATCTGCTTTCACTTTTTTCAAATACTACATGGAATGTAATAGATTACAAAAGTTCCTTGACATATACAGACCATCATGTAAAGCAAATAAGGTATTATGTCAAAGCTATAAAAGAGATAACTGGCGATAATGTCCACGGCTATATCTGTTATTTGTTAGAGGATGAAATTAAAATAGTTAAAGTTTAATAAATGTTTAAAATATAGTCACTAATTTGTTATAATTTACTGTAAAGTACGTAAAATGAATTGAAAAGGTTTTTAGAAATGAAAAATGAAACTAGATCCGATATAATTATTTTTGGTGCTCGTGGGGACTTAGCCCTTCGTAAGCTTATGCCGGCGCTTTACCATCTTTTTCAAGGTAAACATCTTGGGAGTGAGACTAGAATTATTGCAGTTTCACGCGATGATATAAGTCGAGATGAATATTGCACACTCATAGAAGAAAAATTTAAATCTTCATTTAATGATAATAGTTTTGATATTGATGTATTTGAAGAATTTAAATCACGCCTATATTATCTCAATATCGATTTAACAAATGCAGAAGCTTACATACCTCTGCGTGATTTACTAAAAGGACATGAAGAAAATGAGCGTATAAATTATCTCTCAACTGCTCCATCTCTTTTTGGAACTATATGCAGGCACTTAGATAAAGCAGATTTGATTCTACCAACCTCTAGAGTTGTTTTAGAAAAACCGATAGGAAATGACTTAAAATCATCACAAGTAATAAATGATGAAGTATCGAAATATTTCAAAGAGTCTACAATCTTTAGGATAGATCACTATCTTGGAAAAGATACAGTGCAAAATATACTAGCTCTTAGATTCTCAAACATGCTATTTGCACCAATATGGAATTCCCTGTATATAGATCATATTCAAATAACAGTTGCTGAGAGTGTAGGATTGGAAGGCAGGTGGGGTTATTATGATAATTATGGAGCTATGCGGGACATGGTTCAAAATCACCTTTTACAACTTTTATGTCTTATAACAATGGAGCCACCATCATCACTTAACGGAGATAATGTTCGTGATGAAAAATTAAAGGTTATCCGCTCACTTAGATATATTGAGGGTGAAGATTTGAGGCTTAAAACAGTGAGAGGTCAATACGCATCTGGAGTGAGCGATCAAAAAGCCGTAGTTGGTTACCTAGAAGAGGATGGTGGAAATAGTAATAGTGATACCGATACATTTGTAGCTATTCGCGCAGATATTGATAATTGGAGATGGAATGGTGTCCCGATGTATCTCAGAACTGGAAAGAGAATGAGAGAGAGATACAGCGAGATTGTGATAGACTTTAAAGATGTTCCTTACTCTATTTTTCCAAAAGGCGGGATTTGCATAGATAGCAATAAGCTTGTAATCCGTCTACAGCCAGATGAAAGTATCTCATTATTTATTATGAATAAAATTCCAGGACTTAATGAAGGAATGCGTCTTCAAAAAGTGAAACTTGACTTAAATGTTGCAGCAGATGCTCCACGTACATCTGATGCCTATGAACATCTCATACTTGATGTTGTTAGAAATAATCCAACACTTTTTATGCGTCGTGATGAAGTTGAAGCTGCATGGGTATGGGCGGATAAAATTTTAAATGGTTGGAAGGATAATGCTATTAAACCTAAGCTGTATACAGCTGGAACTGATGGCCCATCAGCTTCAATAGCTTTAATTGAAAGAGATGGTAGAAGCTGGTATGAAAAATAATTACAAAATTAATAGTTTTCTTAATAATGAGCTCTTAAGTGACGCCTTATGTAAACGGATAGTGTCAGATTTGCGCGAGGCCATAGATGAAAAAGATAAGGCTTATTTGGCTGTTTCTGGCGGAAATACACCAAAAAAAGTGTTCGAGAAATTATCAAAGTCTGATTTGTCTTGGCAAAAAGTGACGATTACTTTAGTAGATGAGCGTTGGGTAGAACCTTATGATTTAAAAAGTAATGAGAACTTAGTTAAAAAGTATTTATTACAAAACAAAGCCAAGTTAGCTAATTTTATCCCTTTAAAAAATATTGTTGCAAAGGCTAAAAATGGTGAGGAGATTACTCAAAACAGACTTAAAGTTATTGATGCTTTTGACGCTGTGATTCTTGGCATGGGGGATGATGCTCATACAGCTTCTTTTTTTCCACATGCAAATGAATTAGAAACTGCATTTAATACAAAAGAGTTGTGTTGTGCTACAACTGCAAGCGTAGAGCCCTTTGAGAGGATGACGTTAAGTAGATTATTTTTACTAAATACAAAAACTCTTATTTTACATATAGAGGGTGAGAAGAAAAAAGAAGTTTTTGATATGGCAAGTGCAAGCAGCGATATGTTTGAGAAGCCAATCATCTCAATGATGCAACAAGAAAAGCCAATACTAGAGGTATATTATGCATAAAAAACTCGTAGAAGTTACAGAAAATATCATTAGTCGTTCTAAAATAAGCAGGGAAATATACCTCAAACGGATAGATGAGGCACACAAAAATAAACCTCAAAGAGGTGAGCTTAGCTGTAGCAATCTCGCACATGCAATAGCTCCATGTTCTGCCCATGAGAAAGATAACTTGACTAAAATGCAAAGTGAAAATATCGCGATTGTGTCAGCATACAACGACATGCTCTCAGCACATCAGCCTTTTGTAAATTTTCCGCCACTCATAAAGCGTGCTTTAAACCTAGCCGGTGCGAGTGTTCAGTTTGCCGGGGGTGTTGCTGCCATGTGCGATGGTGTAACACAATCACAACCTGGCATGGAACTGAGTCTTTTTAGTCGTGACAATATTGCACAAAGTGCAGCTATAGCACTTTCTCATAATATGTTTGATGGAGCTATCATGCTTGGTGTGTGTGATAAAATAGTTCCAGGCATGTTTATCGGAGCTATGAAGTTTGGACACTTACCGATTGTATTTGCTCCGGCAGGACCTATGGAGTCAGGGATAAGTAACAGTGAAAAAGCTAGGATTCGTCAAGAGTATGCTCAGGGAAAAGCTAACCGTGAGCAACTTTTAAAAGCTGAATCTGCTTCATACCACTCTTCTGGAACATGTACATTTTATGGTACTGCTAATTCAAATCAGATGTTGATGGAGATTATGGGGTTACATATGGCTGGCGGTTCGTTTGTAAATGCAAATACTCCTCTTCGTGATGTATTAACTGAAGCTATATCGCTAAAACTTCTTGAGCTTTCTCCATTGGGGAAAAATTATACGCCAATTGGCAGAATGATAGATGAAAAAAGTTTCGTAAATGCGATAGTAGGGCTTTTAGCGACAGGTGGCTCTACAAATCATACTATACACCTTATAGCCATGGCACGTTCATGCGGCATCACTTTGACATGGGATGATTTTGATGCACTATCAAGCATCATACCGCTTCTTTGCAGAATGTATCCAAACGGCAGTGCAGATGTAAACCACTTTCACAGTGCTGGCGGCATGGCTGTAGTGATAAGAGAACTTCTTAATGCAGGGTTGTTACATGAAGATGTAAATACTGTTATGGGTCATGGGCTGAAAAACTATTTAAAAGAGCCATTTTTAAAAGATGGTAAGCTTATGTATAGAGACTCTATTGAAATTTCAGCCGATACGTCAGTAATCAGCAGTGTTAAAATACCTTTTAACGAACAAGGCGGGCTGAGAGTTTTAGAGGGTAATATCGGTCGCTCAGTTATTAAAACTTCCGCGCTCAAAGATGAGAACAGAATCATAAAAGCACCCGCAAAAGTGTTTTACTCTCAAGAAGCACTTAAAATTGCTTTTAGCAAGGGTGAGTTAAATTCTGATTTTATAGCAGTGCTACCTTATCAAGGTCCAAAATCAAATGGTATGCCGGAGCTTCATGGATTGATGCCGTCCATGGGAGCACTTCAAGATAATGGTTTCAAAGTAGCTATCATTACAGATGGCAGAATGTCAGGAGCATCGGGAAAAGTAGCTTCTGCAATTCATCTTTGTCCCGAAGCAAAAGATGGTGGGGTGATAGCTAAAATTGTTGATGGAGATATGATAATTCTTGACTGTGAAGATGGCAGTCTCATCTTAGATGTGTCAGAGGAACAGTTGATGAAACGTCAGACTATGTCAACTGATTTATCCGGTAATACGCATGGTGTTGGTCGTGAGCTTTTTTCTATGGCGCGCAGGGTCGTAAACTCTGCGGAAGAGGGTGCTACTATATTTGAAGTTGTGGGAGAAGAATCATGTTAAGTGCCAGAGAAGTTATGCTGGTATCTAAAATCATACCGGTTATCAGTGTAAAAAGTGCAGATGAGATGCTTCATTTGGCTGAGGCGCTCATCAAAGGAGGAGTGAATATATTTGAGATAACACTTCGTACATCGGGTGCAATTGAAGCTATTGAAGCAGTGGTAAGAGAATTTCCAAATGCCGTAACGGGGGCAGGGACTGTCATAAATATAGAAACATTCAAAGCGGTAGAAGATGTCGGTGCAAAGTTTGCAATCTCTCCGGGGCTTACAAAAAGTTTAGCCGAGTTTTCACAAAATTCATTGATGCCATTACTCCCCGGTGTTGCAACAGCAAGTGAAATAATGAGCGGATTAGAATACGGTTTCGATGCGTTCAAGCTTTTTCCGGCTACAGTAGTCGGTGGAATTCCAGCTCTGCAAGCCTTGGGAGGACCATTTAAAGATGTGCTTTTTTGTCCCACAGGTGGGATAAACGCAGAGAATGCAAAAAGTTTTTTAGATTTACCAAATGTGGCTTGTATAGGTGGAAGCTGGATAGTTCCTCGAGGACTAATTGAAGCTAAAAGATTTGATGAGATAACTCAACTTACAAGAAAAACAGTGGAGTTACTAGAGGATAAAAATAACTAGAAAAACCTCTAGAATATGGGGTGTACTTTCAAAAGCTTAGGGTAAAATATAGCCTTTTCCTCTAATTGTTTTTATATACTCTTTGTTTTTATCAGGGTCTATTTTGTCATTTAATCTTTTGATAGATACATTCACCGTTTTTTTGTGAATATTTTTATTTTCATTCCATATATTACTTATAAAAAAATCTCTCTCAAGAACTTTTCCTTTGTTAAGAATCATGATTTTTAAAAGAGCAGTTTCAAGTTTGGTTAAAACTATATCTTGAGAATCAATAGTAATCATTTGCAAATCTGGATTTAACCTTATATCTCTGTAGGTTATGATTTTTGTACTATTTTTTGATTCTTGTTTATATCTTTTTAAAACAGCTTTTATTCGTAAAATTAACTCTTCGATGTTAAACGGTTTTGTAACATAGTCGTCAGCACCTCGCAAAAAACCGTCTTTTATATCTTCAATTGTGTTTTTTGCTGATAAAAAGATGACTGGGGTATTTATATTTTCGTTTCTAAGCATTTCAACGAATAAACTGCCTTCAATATTTTGTAAATTTCTGTCCATTATAATAAGATCTATTTTCTCTTCTGAGAGCACTTTGCGAACTTGTTTACTATTGAGAAGTCCAAGCACATCATAACCTACATGTGATAAATTATACTCTAATAGCTCTAATATATCTTTATCGTCATCAACTATCAATATGTGCTCTTGCATGAATACCTCCTATCAAAATAATGCGAATTATAATATAGATGTGTGTCAGCTTGATTACAGTCGAAGTTTGATCTTGTAATCATATTGTAATCTATTTTGATTATTTTATAAAATGAATTATTACTAAACAATTACTAATTCAGCATGTATTTCACCTCTTTTTAAACCGATTATTTAGTAGTGTTGTGTAATCTAATTGTAACTTTACAGTAATGTCTATGTAACAAATAATTTGTAAAATCCAACTTCAAATAATTTTTCAGGGAGATTCTTAAATGAATAGTTTTAAAGTAACAACACTTAGTCTAGTAGCAGCGGCAGCGATCGCTTTTAGTGGTTGTGGTTCAAGCGGCGGCGGCGGTACGACAGATATTACTACACCAGCACCGGGAACGGATGCACCAGCTCCAGTAGTAGGAAATTGTGACGCAACCTACACTGTATTACCTGCATCAATCACATCAGATATGACTTTAGATGCAACTAAGGTTTATGGATTAGACGGAAAAGTAAAAGTAATAGGAAACTCTGTATTAACGATTCCTGCTGGAACAACAGTTGCGGGATGTACTCCTCAATCATTCTTAGTTATCGATGCGGGTTCTAAGTTAAATGCAGTAGGTACACAAGCTGCACCTATTACTTTTACATCTCAAAAAGATGTTCAAGGTAAATCAACTTCAAACGTAGCTGGCGAGTGGGGCGGTTTAGTTCTTACTGGTAATGCATTTTGTAGTTATGGGCCATCTAAATATGAAGCTGATGAGACAGTACTATTTGGTAGTGCAGATCATACGCATGATGCTGAATCTTCAGGTCATTTAGAATACGTACTTGTAAAACACACAGGTTACCAAGTTGAAAAAGATAAAGAGTTAAACGGTCTTTCATTAGGTGGTGTTGGTTCAGGAACTATTCTTAAAAACATCGCAATTATCGGTGGTAATGATGATGGTATAGAAATCTGGGGTGGTACAGCGAACATAGATGGTCTTTATGTTTACAATGCTCAAGATGATTCAGTTGATACTGACCTTGGTTACCGTGGTACGATTAAAAATGTACTTGTTCGACAAGTAAATGTTGATAGTACAAACAATCATGACTCTGCAGGTATGGAGTTTGGTAATGATAACAATACAATCGTAACAACAGATGCAGATGCAACACAACCACACATGATTAACTATACTGCTTACGTTAAAGGTGGTGGTATTTCACTTAAGAATGACGCTGGTTTAATTGCAGAAAATGTTAAATTTGTAAGTGATAAAACAGTAGATACAGAACAAGTATTTTACAGAAGTGCTGACGTAGTTACAACTCACGCTGTTCATGTAGATGGTTGTCTTTCATTCAAAGATACAGCATTTACTTTAACTGATGCAACAACGTATTCAGCGACTAACTCTAAAGATGCAAGTACAACTCAAACTGCTCTTACAGACTGGACTGGTGCTACTAAAGGTATTCAAATGGGAGCTAGCGGTACTGTAGAAGTTGATAGTGAAGCTTGTTCAGGTGTTACTGAAGCTACGGTATGGAAAGGTAAAGCTGGTTCTAATGATCCACTTGAGACACCAACTGTTGCGTTTGAGACATTACCAAATACAATTGATGCAAGTATGACTTTGGATGCTACAAAAAGATACGCTATAAGCGGAAAAGTAAAAGTAACAAATAATGCAGTATTGACTATACCAGCTGGTACTACTCTTGCAGGTGTAACTTCGAATTCATTTATGGTTATCGATGCCGGCTCTAAGTTAAATGCGGTCGGTACATTAGCAAAGCCAATCATATTTACTTCTAAAGCAGATTTGGATGGTAATTCAAAAGACAACGTAGCTGGCGAGTGGGGCGGTTTAGTTCTTACTGGTAATGCATTTTGTAGTTATGGGCCATCTAAATATGAAGCTGATGAGACAGTACTATTTGGTAGTGCAGATCATACGCATGATGCTGAAT
>Ga0316206_1001000_pt1 | contig 29389 bp, 32 predicted proteins | sample 6monthpyrite_MG_FD_204942 | JGI IMG/M metagenome (GOLD analysis project Ga0316206, IMG submission 204942) | Microbial mat bacterial communities from mineral coupon in-situ incubated in ocean water Damariscotta River, Maine, United States -... | ecosystem: Environmental > Aquatic > Marine >... | reverse complement strand
GCGGATTTCAGCACCAGTACGTTTTACAGCTTCAACAATTGAAGCAACTGATCTGTCAAGAACGCGGTGATCGTAAGCTCTAAGCTTTAATCTAATTTTTTCCATAATTTTCCTTTAAAGAACTCGTTAATTCCACTGGTCTGCATCGCAAAAAAGCAGAACTAACCCAAATTGGAACGGAAATTATAGCTGTTTAGTTTCACTAGGTCAAGTGTTTTAGGGGTCTTAAAGCATATTTATTACAAATTTACTTCCTTTTGAAAAGGAATGAGTTGTCAGGTAATTACTTTTATCACTGTAAAAACAAGCAAAAGCCCAAGATTAGGAGAATTGAAGTTTTTCATATTTATTCTGTTCCTTTTTGGAAGGAAATGCTATACTCATAAAAACAAAAAAGAGGTTAAATGCTAGAAGCCTTACATAACCTGTCCTATAAAAAGACAAACCTTATACCCCGAAAGCAATATATTGACTCTGCCTTTACAATAATTAAGGGTGCAGCTAAGACAGGTAAGACTTCTATCATCAAACAATACCTTGCATCTCTTCCCAGCACTTCATATCTTTATATTGATCTCAACGACCTGCGTATAGATAAGGAGGTACTAAAAGCTGAACTAATTGATTTTTGTAAGGATAATCAGATCCATACGCTGGTTATAGAAGGCTATGAGAAAGATATCGCCTTGCCTAATGTATCGCAGATAATCCTCTCTACTGAAGGCGATCTGTTAATTGACGGCTTTAAACATGTTAATGTTTATAATCTTGACTTCGAAGAGTTTCTGGCCTTTGATTCTCGTTATGACACACTTGAGAGTGCCTTCACCCATTTCTTGCAAACCGGTTCTTACCCGGAACTCTATTTTGCCCATCAAGACAATAGACAGAAGCAGCTCCAAAATATCCTCAGATTATCGCTAAATCCTTTGGAACTCCAAATCCTCATCCACTCGGCTAAACTGCTTGGTCAAAAGGTCTCGGCCTTTCAGATGTTTGAACGTCTTAAACAGCAACAGAAACTTTCAAAAGATATGTTTTATAAAACTTTTTACGGCTTAATGGAAAAGGGCTATCTTTATTGGGTCGAAAAATATGAGCATACCCGTGCTACAAAAAAACTTTATACTCTAGACTTTAATATCAAAAATGCCGTAACGCTGCAGAAAGACTTCTCCAGACTCTTCGAGACGCTAGTCTACCTTGAAATGCTCAAGCGTGGTAGTGAGATCTATTATGCAGATGGAATTGACTTTTATATGCCTAAAGAAAACCGTATTGTTTTAACAATGCCCTTTTCCAACGAAGATGTACTTTTTAAGAAAATAGAAAGTATAGAAGCCTTTATTATAGAAAACGGGGTGCTTCATGTTGAAGTCGTTACGATGAGTGCGGAGACAAAGTTAGGACTTCCCTATGCGATCATTGAGATGATTCCCTTTGTAAACTGGGCCATTATTGAAGGAGAATAAATTATGAGCCTTAGAAACTTAAAACCAAAAGTAATGATTATAGCATTGGTCCTGTTTATGTTGATAGGATGTCAGGGCCGCAATATTTTTCTCCAACCCATTACATCTGGTAATTGGTACAGACCTCACCTCGGCACAACCTGGCAATGGCAGCTCAACGGCAAGATTAATACTGACTATGATGTCCATTTATATGATATTGACCTCTTTGACACAGATCCTGATCTTATCAAAACTCTCCATACACAAGGAAAAAAAGTCATCTGTTATTTTTCTGCCGGAAGCTACGAAGACTGGAGAGAAGACAAGAATACCTTTAACAAAGATTTATTGGGAAAAGAGCTTGATGATTGGAAAAATGAAAAATGGCTTGATATCCGATCACATAAGCTGCATCAGATTATGCAAAATCGCTTGGACTTAGCGGTAAAGAAAGGATGCGACGGGGTAGAAGCTGATAATGTAGATGGTTACACAAATGACACAGGTTTTGACCTTGACTCCTCAGATCAGCTTTATTATAATCAATTCTTGGCGAATGAAGCACACAAGCGCGGTTTGAGTATTGGTTTGAAAAACGATATTGACCAAGCGCATCAACTTGAACCCTATTTCGACTTTGCGGTTAATGAACAATGCCATCACTATAATGAATGCGGCAAGCTTAAAATTTTTACTGAGCAAAATAAACCCGTTTTTAATGCGGAGTATAATCCTTCTTATGTAAAGAACATCCATAGAAAAGGAGATATTATGTGCGCAGATACGATTAACAAACAGCTTCAGACCCTTATCCTACCACGCAACTTGGATGACACCTTTAGGATCTCTTGTAACTAAAAGTGTGCTTTTCTAAAATGTAACTTCACTTATGGTTTTATTTTTAGCTCCTAAAACTATTTTTGCTACCATACAGAAAATCAAACTACAAAGAATCTTATTATGACCCTAAGTGTTTTTACCAATACCCAAATTATCTCATTAGAAGACAGTGCTGCAGATATGTTTATGAACTATATACTTACTCCGGATGAATCGCGTCAGATTCAAGCCGTTCAGACCTACGAAGAAAAGATGATGACACGGGCGATCAATCTTCCTCTGACTAACGGTATAGATGAAGTCAACAAAAAAATGATCTTGGCAGGCCTTGCAGATCTTGACGTTGGAAACAGATTTTTATGTAATGGAGCAAAGATCACAGATCTGGAATCTGCTGAAGCCAAGTACTATCTGCGTTTAGTAGGAAATTTGAACAATGGCCAAGATCTAACACCTGAACAGGCCCAAGTCAAAACGCGTATTGAAGATGAAGAACACACTATCATGTCAAAACTTCGAGATGATGAAATAGAAGAAGCGTAAAAGAGTATACAACACTCTCTTTTCAGTAACAAAAGATCTCCCTGCCAAACTACACGATCTAATGCTAACTAGGCGTAACCTGCTAACACTTAGCTAATACAACTTTGTCACAATTACAGCACTTAAAGCAAAGGAGTATCATGAAAACAAGCTTTACAGTTATTACATTATTAGTCGTATTTAGTTCGAGCGCATCCGCTCTTAATATTTCATCCGATAGGGATGCAGGTGTTAAGATTGTTGAATGGTCTCCGCAGTTGCTTGTGGGTGCATAACACACAGATTAAGAAATAAAAGTTTAATTAATAACAAAGGAATATAATATGAAAAAGATCATTACAATAACTACATTACTAGTAGCATTAAGTTCGAGCGCATTTGCTCATCACATGGCAGCATATGATGGTGCAGGTGTTAATATTCCGGATTCATCTCCGCATTTATTGATGGTATTCTAAGCCTGTTCTTACATCATTCAGGCTTGATAGCCTGAATTTACTAATTCAGAACAACTACAGAATTCAACCCTTCTTTTTATTACAAAGAGAAAGCACCTTTTAACTTCTCGGTATCAACAGAGCCTTTAGCCTTGTCTTTATCTACAGATTCAACACCCTTTTGAACATCTTTCTTCTCGTAAGCATCATAAGCTTTTTTCTTATCAACTGAATCCGTTGCTTTTTCTTTATCGACTGCTTCAGCGGCCTTCGCATAATCAAAATCGACAGCTTGTGCAAAACTTGCTATCAATATAAGCGTAAGTAAACATCTCATCATTTGATTTCCCTTGATTTTTTATGATAATACCATTTAATCTTTTAAAAGGAGAAGGAAATCCTTTTTAAAAGATTAGAAGCGGTAACGAAGGTTCGCATAGATATATCGACCCGGCTCATTCATCAAGATCACCTCATCATTGGCCGCACCCGTTGTAAGCAAGGTCAAATCATTATAAGTGTTTGTTACAGCATAGTTATGATTAAAGGCATTATCCATTCCCAACGTGATATCAAACCCCTTAGTCAAGTCTCTGTTCCACTTCAAGTTAACTACGGCATACCCAGCTAGCGCCTGCTCTCCATTATCACTATCATAAGAGGTCCATCTGTCTGCAGCGATCAGTTCTACTTTTGAACTGGTCATCTCTGTGTCATAGTTTAATGCCACATTGATTTTCAACGGTGGTATTTCCGCAAGGTCCTTGTTTGTTTGGCCAGCTAAAGCTTCTTTTTTACGTCCACGCTGATAAGCAAGACCTGCATCAACATAGGCGGCTTCACTTATCGTATACGAACCACTTGCTTCGATACCATAAATACTGGCATCAATATTTTCAAATGAATTCACCGGCATACCCATCATATTTCTATTGCTTGAATTGAAATAAATATAATCTTGCAACCATGAATAAAAGACCTTTGTTCTAATATAACCGTCTGTATACTGCTTTCTAAATCCAAGATCTATTTCATAGTTTTTTACTTGATCAAGATCCGGCGTGCCTTGTTCATTCCCCATATAACCGACAAAATACAGTTCTCTTGCATCAGGAACACGCACTGCTTTACCCGCGCCCATGAAATATTGCATGCCGGCATCCGCATTGATTGTGGTAAAGACATAAGCACTTAACGCTGAATAATCGTTATCTCGTTGAAGACCCGATGGCTTGATAGTAGTATCATCATAACGTGCACCGACTTCTACCTCTACTGCGCCAAAAGTTTGCTCATACTTTGTAAATACTGCCGCATTTTTTGTATCTACATTATGGATACTGCTTACGCCTGTAGGAATATTGTTACGGGTGTAATAACCATCCCAGTTACGATTACTCGCATCTAAACCAAATGTCAGGTCTGCATCATAAATCTCAACAAGGTTTTTTATCTTTGCGCCCAGCATCTCCGTAGTCAGGGTATTTTCTCTAATTCCCATCATCGGGTTCAAAGATGCCTTTCTAAATACGGTTGACATAGGGTGGTCTACTGTTGATTTATAGACTTGAAGATCAAGTTTTTTTGAAAATGCCCCCATATCATTGATACTGTATTCAAGGTTGTAGATATCCGAATCATCTTTTGTTGCATCCATCTTGCTTGAAGGATACAAGACATTCTTACTTCTATTGGCTGTATATGAAAATCTTAACTCTTGATTGTCTGTCGGATTGAAATACAGTTTTCCCATAAAGCTCTTTTTATCAAAGGCCTTCATATCACTATTTTGCGGCTGATAAGCTGCCCCCGCTAAAGAAGGATGCGTCTTGATATAATTATCTATTTGCTCAGCAAAGTTATCCCCGTTTCCGTCTTTGTACTGATCACTTGACTCTTTTGATGCACTTAACAAGACACGGAACTTATCATAACCGCCACTTACTGTTGCAGAAGTTTTTTGATAGTTGAAACTACCCGCATTAACATTGACTTCACCGGATATATCTTCAGAAGGTGTTTTTGTCTTAATGTCAACAAGACCACTTAGCGTTCCGAAGTTCTCAACATCATAAGGTCCCTCTTTGATTTCGACACTTTTAATATTGTTGGTCAATATGTGTGAAGTTGCAGGATCCATTCTGTTTGGACACGCCCCATACGTCTTTGTCCCATCCGCCAAGATATTAATATTGTCTTTTTTCTGACCACGCAAGATGATATCGTTCGCAATCCCACTTCGTCTTACGAGACTAACCGCAGGAACAGCCCTGTACAATGATTCTGCCAAATCAGCAGACTTAAGCTCTTCACCGCTAAGGTCTTCAACCTTAACACTGTTCACAGAAGCTTCTACTTCAACAGCTTCCATCTCAATACTTTGTGCCTGTAATATACTGCTTAGTGCTAATGACATCCACACTGTCTTATTTAATATTTTATTCATTATTATCCTTAAAAAAAAAGGATTATAAAACACAATTGTTACAAAAGAATTAATCTTGCTTTTTTATTTTTGCATTCTATAGTTACAAATAAATATGACTTTTCTAATCGATGGACTTCTTAGTATTGTATATAATTGCATCCGTTTGCTGCTCCTCTTTCCAAAAGAGTCTGACTTCTGTTCCCTTCGCGTCTTTTGAGTCTATTTCCACTTTAATCCCATACTCTTGTGCGATCATTGCTACAATATGAAGGCCTATACCAAAACCACCAACACTGTCATTGGCCCGTTTGTATCGTTCAAAAACAGAGGCAATCTTTTCCTGTGGAATACCTATACCCGTATCAGAGATCGATAAAAACTTTTTATTAAGTTTAATGTCGATATTTCCGTTCATCTTGTTGTATTTAATAGCATTTGAGATAATATTATCTATCAATCTACCCAGTTTATTTCTATCCATACAGATCATAACATCATCAATAACTTCTCTGGTAAAGCTGATCTTTTTCTGCTCCATACCCACCTTAAAATAATCAACACGCTCACATAAAAATCGTGACAAGTTGATTTCCTCGTCTTTGACCGCAATATCGTTATGCAAAATAAGGTAAGTCAGATCATTATAGATATTTGAGATTGTACGTGCGGCGATATCGACTCGTCGTATCTTTTTGGCTTCTTGAGGACCGAGCTTTTCCAGTTCAATACCTTCAATATTAGCAACAATCACAGAAATAGGCGTATTCAACTCATGTGTCGTATCTTTGATAAAGTTATCCAGAAGTTCTATTGACTCACGCATGGGACGTAAGAATATTCGCAAGAGGTTGATACCGATTATAGTAATAAAAACAAAAAGCACTACCCCGTATATAAAGAAGTCTTTAACCATGGAATTCCACCAAAGCTCATTATCTCTGGTCTCATAAACAAGGTATTTGGCCCCCTTCATGTTGCTTGAGACAGGGACAACAAAATGGATGTAGCCATTATCCAATGAGATTACCTTGTCAAATTTAACATGTGGGTTTTGTAAATAAGACTCCATCACCTTCTTATCAGCATCAAAAATACCGGTGTTATAAGCGATATTTCTGGGAAATTCTCCATTTTGATAAAGATATCTATATTGAACCTTCTGATAATACGTTTCATTAATAAGTTGCATAGAAAGACGGTGTTCAGAAAGCATCACCTCCTTCTCATTCATATAATAGATGGAGGCCAGCAGAACAAGGATAAAGATCCACATCATGCTGTACAGAAGGACAAAGGCGCGTAAAGACCTGAATTCAGGCGTATTTATAGCCGTAACGTTTGATACTAACAATCCTGTCCTTTCCCAGCACTTTTCGCAGGTTCTTGATGTATGTTCTTAAGGCTAAATCACTTGGTTCCTCATCAAATCCCCACAGATGCTCATATATTACTTCATGGCTTATCTGTTCATTAGGGTGTTGTAAAAAAAGTTTTAATAGTAACTTTTCTTTATTATTTAAGCCGATTTTTGTATTTTTGTTAAGAAGTTCATCTGCTTGAATATCATAAGAAAAGTCCTCGTCAATTTCCAGCATCTCATTGGGATTATGATAAAAATTCCGCTTCAAAATATTATTAATACGCAACAATAATTCTTCAAGGGAAAAAGGCTTACGAATATAATCATCGCATCCGCTATCAAAAGCTTTGGATACGTCGCTCATTGAGTTTAAGGAAGTAATGTAGATTGCAGGTGTCGTATCACCCCTGTCTCGTGAGTTCTTTAAGAGTTCAAAACCATTAGGAGAGGGAACATTGACATCTAAGACAAAGAGATCAAAAGTGTTTTCATAAATCATCTCTTCAGCACTTTTTCCATCATAAACAGAGTCTACCTCAAAGCCTTTTTCCATCAAGAATTCTGCCACCGTCTCATTTAAATTAACATCATCTTCCAAGAGAAGAAGTTTTTTCATCCCAATACACCCTTCTATGCAAAAGTGTATTATTTCTTCTGCAATTTTTAACCTTGTACAGTAATACTTCCTATCGAACAGTACACTCTTTAACAAACAGAGCCATGGTAAACTTCACCTTGCTTTTTTTATCATAGGCATATTCTGTCTGCGACTGCTTTGAAAGAGCTTCTGTTCGGCCCATAGTCTTCAATTCCCATGAAACAGTTTTACCTATTTGCGTCTTTGCCAGATTCTTTGGATCACGAATAAAATATGTCTTTCCATCTTCTCTGCCTTTGATGCCATAGCCAAACATCTTATCACCAGTCTCACCAACAACAAAAATGACTTGTCCCTCTATCAGGGCTTGTTTTCCTGAGAGCTGATCAATATTTAGCATTTCTCCACAGACTTCTTTAGCCTTAATACGGCGCGCAATCTCTGCTTGTCGCGCACGCTCTTTTTCCTTATAACGCTTTTGTTGCAGCTCTTTTTCTCGCACCATAGCTTGCGCCTGTTCCAGTTTAGCCAAGGCAGCAGCCTGTTCTTCCTCTTTTTTTATCTGCAACAGTTCTTCTTGGCGTTGTGCCGCCAACTGTGCTGCTTCAATAGCTTCAGCACGATTCACCCAATACTGCGGATTTTGATAAGACAGAAAACGTTCGTCATCTTGCAAAGGAAGATTTTTCTCATCAATAAAAGCCATCTCATCTGCTGTGGGTTCTATTTGTAAAAAAGGGAAAAGATAGATAAAGTTTTCCGTATCTTCGTCTTCAATAAACTCCTCTATGCTCACTTCCATACCCGACTGTATTTTTACATTTTCACCCGCAAGATGACGAAGTTCTGCTAAATATTCCAGAGCCAAAGGCCCTTTGGTTAATTTTGCTTCATCAAGAAGATGCCCTATTGCCTCATTTTTATGCGAAGCTTTGATATAAGGCAGACATTTCTCTTCTAAAAAGGCAAAAGGAGGCTGTTGACGGGCGATAACTCCCTGACAAATAGAATCGAAATCATAAACCGGGGTACCAAACTGAGCATAAAAAACTGGACGTTGATGAAACTTTTTCTTCATAAACCTGGCCGCTGTCTTTGGTGTGTATTTTTGCTTATGGAAAACAGATATCGCAGCATAAGAAATACCAAGTTTTTTCCATTTCTCAACTTCTTTAGGCTCCATATCCAATGCTGCCCATTGAGAATATTCTTTGTTGTCAATACCTGATTTTTTCCATTTTTCTTCTGAGCTTTTACTTAAGACCTTACCCTTGTATACATAAGCTGTTGGATCATCTAAACGTGTGCTTTTAGGACTATTCGTCTTTACTACAGAGCTTCCGTCCCTCTCAAACCGCCCGCTGTGCCCAGCCTCTAGTTTGGCCCGCAAAGCTTCCATAGAGTTTTTTTCCGGAGCAGGACTTCCCCCGCATCCGGCTAATAATAAAATTGAGAGTGATAAAAAAAGCAACCTACACATAATTAACCTTCATGCAAATGTTATATTATAAATCAAAAAAGCAACAAGACAATAAACTTCCATTACTTATATTTCATCAGATTATAACGCGCCAACAATAGGAGTAAGCTTATGTGTAAAGGTAAACTGTGATATCTAAATGATATTGAAACTGAGGTTTATCTAGCTTGCGTCCAAAGGGGAGAATAACGCAAACTTAGCTTATTTTATGGGGAGAATAAATGAAATGAAAGTCGATAAACTTCATTAGGACTATTTCGAGTCTCATATCGCTTTCATGTTGGTAGTATAAACATCTCTTGTGTTAATAATGTGTAGAGCTTTAGATATAATCACACTAAAAAAAGAAACATAGATATGGCAAGATGGAAAGATATTAAAAAAAGAAAACCACGGATCAAGCAAGAGAGAATACAAAAGGTCTATTATGCCGGTTTTTGGTCTCGATTTTTGGCACTGAGCGTAGATGTCTTTATGATTGGAATTCCTATAAGTCTGCTAATATACTTCTCCTTTGGATATGAAACCATGCAATCTCAACCCGGATTTATAGATGCCATTGACGGTCTTAAACCCGAACAGGAGCCTAATCCTCTCATTCCACTGCTCACCATGTCCTTATGGTCACTTATAACTTTGTTATTTTGGGCTAGAACAGGACAGACTCCGGGGAAAAAAATGGCAAAAGTTGAGATTGTTGATGTTCACACTAATAAAAAAGCTTCCTTAATACGACTCATTATCAGACTTGCCTTTTTTATTATGCCACTCTTTGCTGTTGTTAGCTTTTTTGTTATGCTTTTTCATCCAAAGAAACGCACCCTTCATGATATATTTAGCGGCACTTCCGTGATATACAAGCTGTAAAGCCATGCCTTTTATTATTGGTTCTTTTTATTTCTTTTACTTCTCCATCGTTGCCGTTTATATCATCTTTATGCCCAAAGTGCTTCAAACAGTAGGCTATTCCCCTTCTGAAATCGGTATTCTTTTCGCGGCCTCTCCACTGGTGCGTTTTCTCATTCCATTTTTATTTTTAAAATACATCAAACTCAGTCAAAAGATCTTTAATATTGCTCTTGTCTTTACCTTTTCCGCTTCACTTCTCTTTTACCCTTTTTTGGAGTTCTTCTGGCCACTTTTGTTTACAAATATAATGCTAGGAATAGGTATGAGCCTCAGCCTACCGTACGTTGAAAGTATCGCTCTTTCTCATATGCCCAAAGAAAAGTATGGAAAAGTCCGTCTTTTTGGCTCTATAGGATTTATCCTTGTCTCCCTTGTCCTGGTCAATTACCTTAGCACCCCTTATAATGCCATCATCTTTTTAAATATCAGCACATTCTTGACACTTACATTTGGATTTTTTTTACTTAAATATGAAGGCAGATATATTTCTCCTCTGGCAGAAGAGGGCAAAGCCTTTAGTCTTTTAGAACACTGGCCATTATGGTTAAGTCTTTTCTTGATGCAGGTAGGATTTGGAGGCTTTTATAACTTTTTCACCATATACGCCTCTTCCCATGAGATAGGAATAGCATCTTTAAACATCTCAGCTATGGACATGACCATCTACCTTTGGAGTTTTGGCGTGATCTGTGAAGTTTTTATGCTTTACTTTCAAGCACCCCTGCTTAAAAACAATCTCCTCAAAGTCCTTCAATTCAGTATAGCTATCACTGTTGTTAGATGGCTCATTCTCGCACTCTTTGCAGACAACCTTATACTCTTATTTATTTCACAAAGTATTCACGCCTTTAGTTTTGCCCTGTACCACTCTGCAGCCATTATGTATCTACACTCTTTATACAGCGATAAAAAACTTTCACAACAATTTTTTGCGGGCATCGCTTACGGTTTAGGAGGATTTCTAGGTGCTTTTGGTTCCGGCTTTATCTATGAAGTCTCTGAGAAAGGTTTGTACTTTACAGCGGCAGGGATCACCTTTTTAAGCTTTTCCTTTTTATGGTTGGAGAGTCGGAGGCTTGCAACAAAGTCAACGTTTAAATAGTTTCACTTGATCACCCGCTAAACCAAGAAGCGTATCTTCACTCCAAAGATAGTTTTCAACACGCAATGGACGGTCTTCCTCATCGCTAAAGCGTATAACAACAAGTTTAGTACCTTGATTTTTCGCTACGGCAGAGCCTTCATGTGTATCTGTCGAGACAAGCGTCCACTCAAGTTTTTCTTTATATATCCCATCCCTTGACACATACGACCCTTTCCCATCAGGAAAAATAGAAAAAGTCTCTTCATCAAACACCCATTTTCCTGTTACTGTGTCACTTGAGTTTTTAATATCTTCTATCTTTGTATTAACTTCAACCGCGATAACTTTTGAGGCATTCATATCATCAAGATTGTCTACTGAAGCAAGGATGTTTTTAGCGTATTGGCTAAAAGGGTCGTTTTCGCCGAAACGATAGACAAAGGAAAGTTTTTGCTGAGTATCGGTCTTACCTACTGTCTTGGCAGGCTTAGAGTCATAATCAAATTCAAGCAGATAACTCAAATCAAAGACCTTGGTAAGATGTATTGTCATCTCAGATGATGCAGACATCATATAATCTGATGTATCACCTATCTTGGGCTGATAATAAGATATAAAACTAAAGTCAAAACGTTCGTTTATAGCAAGTTTATAAGAAGTATATACATTTGTTCGCGTATTGTGCTCACTGGGGTTGACAGCAGGGTTGGTGTACTCAATATGCTCATCTAACACGGATAAACCGAAAAAAAGCTTTCCGTAAAATGCTGAGTCCATCACCTTATATCGAGGACCGACCCCATAAAGACGACGTAGTTCAATATCCTTGAACTCATCTTTCTTGAACTGCGTATACAATTCTAAGGCCCAGTTTGGATTATAGATCTGGTGAATGTGACGTAGGTGCAAAAAAGAGTTCTTGTCTGTCGTTATACCGGATGCCTTGTCATGCTCAGCCGAGCCTTGAAGCCATGTGATCGTCTTATTCGTGTCAAACTCTATCCGTCCACCGTATTCGGCTTCATCTGTTTGTGTATTTCCCCGCTTTTTTTGAAAAGACCCGTAAGCAGCTCCGCTAAGCCCCTCTGTCTTATCTCCAAAGTCTATCGTTGCTATATCAATAATAGCCATCGCATTAAGTATTAAAAATTGAATTAAAAATAAAAATCGTCTCATCTATTCCACCTAAATAATAGGTGGAATTCTAGATAAAACTCTCTAAAAAGAAGCTAATATTATTACAGTTTATTTAATAATTGATGATTAAAGTAGCGAGAAAGACTCTATCAGTACGCTTTTTATCTTCTGCAGGCTCATTTTTGTAATCAACCTGATAACTCATACCCAAAGAGAAGGTACCGTTTATCTTACTTTCAATGGCTGTTTTAGAATATACAAAATAATTCTCAAATTGATCCATCTGTGATTTAAAATAGGCATCTTGTAAAAAATCCACATTTTCAGCAACTGCCCACTTATACTTAAATCCTGCTACCCATGATGCATATTCATTGGTTCCGCCATTCTCAATTTCATCTTTTGAATAAAGGGCATTGGCACGTAGGTTTAGCTTATGCGCATCTGTGTTGATTGCCTTATATCCAAACCCGGGCCCGGTATTAAACTGGGAGTCAAAGCCGGAAAACTTATCTTTACCATATGAGATAAGGTAATTAAAATACAATTTTTTTGTAAGATCTCTATCATACTGCGCAAGCACATTCCATTTATTGTTATCTTCTACCCCGTCACTGCTTGACTGCAATGCAGTGATATCCAGCGTCATTGTATTTTTCTTGCGCTTACGTTCACCATGAAAATTCAATCCAAAACGTGAAGTGTCCGTATTTCCTTGGGTATCACTAAAGGAAAGTTCTGTTTTAGTGCTATATTGAGCCTCTTCACTGTGCTCCTGCACTTTTTCTATGCGCTTCTTAGCTGCACTCAATTTGGCTTTTGCCGCTGCAATCTCGGCTTTTGCCTCGTCTGATATCTTGGTTGCTGCTTCTAATTCTGCTTTATCACGTGCTATCTCTTCTTCAGTCACCTCTGCTGAAACAAGACTCGCACATATAATAGACACTAACCATAAACTTTTCTTTACACTACGCATATCGTTCCTTATTTCTCAATCTTATTCAAATGTATATCCATTTGCGGATATGGAATACTAATACCTTTTTCATCAAAGGTCAACTTAACTTTCTCTACCATCTCAAAATACACATCCCAGTAATCAGCACTTTTAACCCATGGGCGAAATACAAAGTTCACAGAAGAATCACCCAACTCCGAAACACCCACAAAAGGGGCCGGATCAGCAAGTACCCTAGGGTCAGCATCCATAATCTCTTGAAGAATCGATTTTGCCAATTTAAGATCATCCCCATAACCTATACCGAACTTTAGATCAATACGGCGTGTCTCCCTTGCAGAAAAATTAGTAATATTTCCTGCACTAACAGCAGCATTAGGAACGATAACTACCTTGTTATCCAAGGTATGAAGGGTTGTAGCAAAGATCGATATCCCCGCTACCGTTCCTGTCTCCCCGCCAACAGTTACAAAATCACCGACTTTGAAAGGACGAAATGAGATAAGTAAGACACCTGAACCCACATTCCCAAGCGTGCCTTGCAGGGCAAGACCGATGGCAAGACCGGCTGCACCCAAAATCGCTACAAAAGAAGTTGTCTGAATCCCTAAGGTATTAATTGCCGCTAATATAACGACTATCATCAACATAATATAAACAATACTCTCAATAAAACTTACTAGAGTATCATCAACCTCTTTTCTTTTCATCAAACCGATCACGATGTGCTGAATACGACGTGCTATCCATTTTCCAATTATGAAAATGAGAAGTGCCCCAATGATTTTCAGTCCATAATCTGTTGCAAAACCTATGGCCATATCCATATATTTACTGGTCTGATCAACAACAGCTGAACCCTGTTCTACAATAGCATCACCCGTTTCTTTCAGCGTTTCCGCACTCTTGTCTGCCAGTTCATTCATGAGATATCCCTTTTTTCTTTAATGGACAGAATTTTACTCTTAATAATATTAATAAATACTAAGAAGTTATTTATGTTGTAATTTGTAATTATATTGTGATGAAGAGCTTAGACTTTAATATCAAGCATATGTAAGGGAGGTGTGCTTTTCTTTTCTTTTTCTTCTTTTTTCTTATTTTTTTCGTTCTCTTCTTCTTCGCGTTTCTTACGTTCAGCGTCTTCATTTGTCTCGCCCGTTTCTTCTGTCGGACGGACCTCTTGTACTTCTTTGTCTTTTTCATTGATAATAGCTGCAGCTGCTACATTTTGAAGATCAAATTTATTTTGTTGTGCAGTCTGCTCACTTGCTACACTTGCCATTTGTTGATTAGTATAAATGGCAGAGCCTATCGGTCCAATCGCCATAACAAAATCCTTTTTTGACTTGCTAACGTTCCTTTAGAACGCTAAGCGTCTTATACTTATTATACAACACGTTTGCTTCGGACTGTACTTTGACCTCACGTCTATTAGTATAATCGACCAAAAACGTACCAATTTTAGTCGTTGAAAAATCCACACAAAGTTTTGCCGCAGCATGAAGGACCTTGTCACTTACATTTTGCTTACTGGTCTGTATGATCACATGCGTTGAAGGCATCCCTTGAATATGCATCCAGAGATCCCCTGCTCGAGCAATTTTAAGAAGCTCGATATTTCCTTTTTTATTTTTCCCCAGCATCACCTTCTGGCCTTCTATCCAGAAGACCTCATAAGGTTTTGGTGGTTCTTTTTTCGCTTTTTTCTTCTGAGGAGGGAGAAGAAGCTCTAGCTCTTCAGGGGTTTGCGTCAACAGAATATTTGCTTTGAAACGCGCAAGAAAGTCTATCTTTTCCAGTAGACCCTCACGCTCAATATGCAAGTTAGAAGCTTTTTGTTTTGCCTTTTTCGCTCTTTTGAAAAATAGTTCTCCTACTTCTGCCGGGGTTCTTGCACCTTCAGGAATCTCCAAGTCGATCTCAACTCCTGAAAAGTCATAAATTTTTACCGATTTAGCATAAGGCTTCATCAGGTGCATATTTGCCAAAGCAAGGTTGCCTTTACCAAAATTCTCTTCGGCTTCTTTTTGCAATTTTTTTTCATTTTGAAGCTTATCAAGCTCTTTTTGCATTCTTTGTATTTTTTTATCCACACGAGAGGCTTCTACATTTTGCCTATTGTGAAGTTGCATTTGAGTTCGCGCCGTATAGACCTTTTTTAAATAAGATTGCATATCATTAATTTGCTCACCTGTTTTAGCTGTAAAGGACGGTGACTCCAATGCTTGAAGTTTTATTCCAGGCTTAATCTCTCGGTAAGAGTTCATAATATCAACATGACGCAGGGCATCAAAGATAACATCTTCCTCGTCCAGCAAGATAGCATTCGTATATTTGCCGGTAAACTCTAACTGTAAAAAAGCCTTTGAAGCTTTGTATGCGCCGCTTTGGCTGACACCTATGCGTAAGACCTTGTCATTATTGACAATATCCATACTGATAATGTCACTTCGCCCAAGATACTTGTGAAGCAACACATCAAAAGGTGCCTTATAGTGTTTTGTTCTTACCGAATCATCCCTCATATAAATAGCAGAGTTGCCTTTTTGAAGATCAAAATAAATATCATGTTTTCCGTCAAAGGCAATCTTTATAATATTATCCCCGACACGGTGCGCTGCTGAGATGCGTTTGTAATTTTGTAAAAAATGGATAATTTGTTTAAATTCGTAAAATTTCATAGCGCCATTTTAGCATAAGCAGTGGGATAAAAAAATTTCTAAAGAAAATTCATACCTTCATTTTGATATAATCGCGTTATTAAATAAGGGCACTGTAATGCACCCCATTTACGCATTAGTAATGGGGGTATCGGCGTTTAGCGCCAGAAAGGTAAATTATGGGACAAACCATAACTGAAAAAATATTTTCTGATCACGTAGGTAGAGAAGTGTATGCGGGTGAGATTATTCGCTCACATATTGATATGATCATCGGTAATGATATTACGACTCCGATTTCTATTAAGGCATTCGAAGAGAGTGGTGCTGAGAAACTGGCAAACCCGGACGGTTTTGCTCTTGTGCTTGATCACTTTATTCCGGCTAAGGATATCGCTTCTGCCAATCAGGCAAAAATTAGTCGTGAGTTTGCGTATAAGCATGATCTTAAAAACTATTTTGACGAAAAAGACATGGGTATTGAGCACGCACTTCTTCCAGAGAAGGGCCTTGTTGTTCCTGGAGATGTTATCATCGGTGCCGACTCTCACACCTGTACACACGGTGCATTAGGTGCTTTTTCAACAGGTATGGGTTCAACTGACCTTGCTTTTGGAATGATTACAGGCGGAAATTGGTTCAAGGTACCTGAGAGTATTAAAGTTATCTTTTCCGGTGAACTTCAACCTTTTGTATACGGAAAAGACCTTATCCTTGAAGTTATTCGTCAAATCGGTGTTGACGGTGCTCTTTACCAAGCGTTAGAGTTTACGGGTTCGACTATTGATACCCTGGATATGGATAGCCGTTTCAGCCTATGTAACATGGCCATTGAAGCGGGTGCAAAATCTGGGATTATTGCGGTTGATGATATCACAAGAGAATTCTTGTCTACCAAGAATTTGGCACGCCCTTCAAAAGAGTTTTATTCCGACGAAGATGCCACTTATGTTAAAACAATAGAAATCGATGTTTCTAAACTCGAAGCAGTAATTGCCTACCCTTCACTACCTTCAAACGGCAAACCTCTTAGCACGGCGGTAGGTGATAAAATAGCGGTAGATCAGGTTTTTATCGGTTCATGCACAAATGGACGTCTGTCTGATCTTAAAATTGCCTCTGAAATCATGAAAGGCAAACGTGTCGCACGCCGTACCCGTATGATCGTTACACCGGCAACACAGCAGATCCTAAAAGATGCCGAAAGATTGGGTTATATAGAGATCTTAATTGACGCAGGTGCTGTTGTTTCTAATCCTACTTGTGGAGCCTGTCTAGGTGGATACATGGGGATTCTTGGTGATGGTGAGGTAGCAATAGCCACAACAAACCGTAATTTTGTAGGCCGTATGGGGGCTCGTAGTTCAGGTATTTACCTTGCCAACTCAGCTGTAGCCGCCGCTTCTGCTATTACCGGTTACATTACTGATCCTGCGGCTATTAACTAGGCGCAGATCACTCTGTTGCGGCCAGCTGCTTTAGCCTCATATAGCGCTTCATCAGCTCGGTTTATGAGTTTATCCACACTCAAGCCTTCTTCAACTTCAACTACACCAAATGAGGCTGTAACACTTTTTTCCTCAATTTTTATATTTTCGGACATGGCCAAACGAATACGCTCTGCAATAGCAACCGCTGAAACAGCATTCGTTTGTGGGAGCAAGATGACAAATTCTTCGCCTCCGTACCTTATCGCCATATCTACCTCTCGAATTTCCTTAAGCGTGACTTTAGCCATTTTTATTAAAATCTCATCACCTTTTTGATGCCCATACGTATCATTTACCGCCTTAAACTTGTCTACATCAAAGAGGACGATAGAAAATATCTCTTTTTGTCTATTGTATCGAGCATACAGGTATTCAAGTCTCTTTCTCATTGCCCCGCGATTACTTAATCCCGTCAAAGTATCAGTCGATGCTTCTATCTCTTTTTCTTTGTACAGTTCTTCGAGTTGAACATTGGCATTTTTTAATTCTGCACTCTGCGCAGAGACAACTTTTTGATAATTTTTATTCATCTGCACATAGATCAGAACGAAAAAACCGATCAGCGTTTGCATACTGATCAATTTAAAAAGCTCCATCGCTGTATATTCTGCCAAGCCCATCCCCGACAGACTTATATATATGAATGATCCCCCAAAGATCACTCCAAAAAAAAGAACCTCTTTCAAGGGGCGCAATATAATTGTAATTATAGGAAGAAAAATAAATAATATTGTGCTCTCAATTGCACTTTGATTAAACAACAGGTTCCAATAAATAGGCATGGCCATAAACAGTATAAACACGCGACTGGAAAAAGCATATCTCAACCTGTTTGAAGTAGCGAGTTTCAGTAAGACAAAGCTTGCAATAGCAAAAATAAACTCTAAGAAAGCCAAGCTTATCGAGTAAAAAAGATAATCCAAAACAGCCATAAAAAAAGCCAAAACAACAACACCCTTAAGTATCATTGTATACACTGCTTTTTCCAGCTCCCAATTTTCAAACCATGTTAAAAGCTTTCTCATCTTTCTCCCTCAAAAGGCCAATAATCTATTACTAATATATCATATTAACCTATAATTAACAAGAAGAAGACTACCGGCCTTTTTTAGTCAAATAGATAAATATACCAAATACAAGGATAAGCGTAGAGATAGCTCCAATAAGCATTGCGGCATAAGGAAGGTCTTTATAGTCTAAAAGTGATATTTTAAAGACTACGAGCAAAGATTCTATCAATAAAGCGATGATAATAGATACTGAAAACTTCAAAAGTGTCTTGGCATTAAAGCCTTCACTCTTGTGCTGCGTGCTGGGCAAGACCTCTTCGTCTAAGATCGTTTTACCCAGATCATACACCGCCAACCCAAGCGTTAGTGAGATTATAGGTTTAAAGACCGTTTCCAAACTCACAGCTCTATCTCCGAAAAAATAGCTGCTGAAATCATAAAATCCGTATAAAACCAAAAAAATACCAAAAAACAGAAGACCCCCGCCAATACACGCATAGGCAAGTTTATTAATAAGGTTCATACCTCTTTGTGTCTCAATTAAATCAAAACGCTCTAGTAAAGAGCGTACTCTAAAATCTAAAAAGAGGTAGCCGCTATCGATCTTACACACCACAGTAATACATAACTGATCCGTCGCTGTTGAGAGATAAGGGTCATGAAAACAGAAACTATCATTGGTTTTATGCACTAAATACTTTCTGTCATAACTTCTAGAGAGTGTCACTTCTTTTGTTCTGTAAATGTTTTTAGAGTTTTGAATATAATCCTGATCAGATGTATATACCAGCTCCAAGGAAGGAAAAACCTTATACAGAGTCGTAGCAAGTTCTTCTTGTGCAAGGTTCAGATCTGTCTGCTTAAGCGATGAGAGTAAAAAATCTTGAATAAGATCTTTATTATTATTATAAAGCTGTACTAAATTTTGCATACGTCCATTATAGACTAATATTTTAACCTAGAGCTGGATTTGATGTTTAAATATTAAGCTTATCTTCTTTTCTTGGCAAGGTAATGTTATAATTTTGTACGAATCAATTAGAAAGAAAATTATGAACTTAACACATTTAGATGAAAATGACAGACCAAAAATGGTGGATGTTTCTGAAAAAAAGCAGACGACGCGCGTTGCCGTAGCCAGCGGAAAGATCAGTATGAGCCAAGAGGCTTATGACGCTATTGTCACACAAAAGACAAAAAAAGGACCGGTCATACAAACGGCTGTGATCGCTGCCATTATGGGTGTAAAGAAAACATCCGACCTTATACCCATGTGTCATCCTCTTAATCTTTCAGGAATTAACTGTGATGTTGAAGAGTTACCTGAACTCCCTGGCTTTAAACTTTATGTGACCGCTAAGCTTACCGGTCAGACGGGTGTAGAGATGGAAGCTTTAACAGGCACAAGCATCGGACTTCTGACCATCTATGATATGGTAAAGGCGATAGATAAAGGTATGGTCATCTCCAATGTTCAACTCGAATCGAAAGAAGGAGGCAAAAGTGGTGAATATAAACGATTTACGGATTAATGGCGATATAGCTTATATATAGGGCAAATACTTGCCCATCCTTCTACCATAGTTTTCACTTCTACTACAGTATTACAAAGAACATTCTGCATCTTCATTCTGATTTTGCCTCTAATATAGGCGTATGAAATATGAACAAAAATTCATTTTATATTCATAGACCTTTCATCTTTCTATCCTAAAATTCACGTATACATCATACGAGGATATTGGGTGCAAAATTATTTACAAAACAGGTATAGACTAATTACCTTAGTCTTTTTACTATTTTTTACTGTTTCCACCATCATGAGATCCGTATTGTTAATCAAGTCAATTGATATGGTTGAGTTGACATCACTTCAACTGGCTAAGATTTACCTTGTGGGCGCTTTTTATGATTTTGTAGCAGTTAGCTATTTAGTCATTCCCTTTGTTGTTTATCTTCTCCTCATGCCTAGAAAACTTTGGGCACACAAGATTCATAAGTACATAACCTACATTTTCATATATGTAATTCTATTCGGACTTATTTTCTACAGCTTTAGCGAGTGGTTCTTTTGGGATGAGTTTAGTGTCAGATTTAATTTTATTGCTGTGGATTATTTAGTGTATACAACAGAGGTTATTGGCAATATTCGCGAGTCATATCCTATAAACACCTTACTGGGTATTATTGCTCTTTTATCAGGTCTACTTTTATATATACTTCATAAGTTTAATGTTATTACGTATATCCTCAAAGATGAAAGAAAACTAAAGCAGCGTTTTCTTCCGGCACTGTTATATCTCGCTATGCCAATAATATTTTTTAGCAGTGTGACACAGGCCTATTCAAAGGTATCTAAAAACCAATATAATAACGAATTGGCAAAATCAGGTCTGTACTCACTTTTTTCGGCGTTTAGAAACAACACACTTGATTATGAGAGTTTTTATCTTACTGAGGATGAAGATGCTGTTCTCTCGAATTTGCGAACTAATCTTAACATCCAAAAGCAAAACTTATTAAAGCCAAAGAGTAATGAGATCACGTATAAAGTGATTAAGGAGGGGGAAGAGAAAGATTATAATGTGATGCTTTTGGTTGTTGAAAGCCTGAGCGGCGAATTCCTTGAGTCTTTAGGCGGCTACAAGGGTGCTACTCCAAACCTTGATGCCCTTGTGAAAGACAGTATGTTCTTTAATAACTTTTATGCGACAGGTACGCGTACTGTACGTGGGATGGAATCCATTACACTTTCAGTTCCGCCTACGGCAGGGCGTTCAATCGTAAAAAGGCCTGATAACAAAGGGATGTTTTCAAGTGGATTTATTTTTAAAAACAAGGGGTATGAAACAAAGTTTATTTATGGAGGACACGGATACTTCGATAATATGAACGAATTCTTTTCAACGAACGGATTTGACGTAGTGGATAGAACAGACTTTAGCGATGAAGAAGATACTTTCCATACCGTGTGGGGTGTTTGTGATGAAGACTTGTTTAATAAGGCACTCAAAGAAGCCGACAACTCTTATAGAGCACATAAACCTTTTATGAGTTTTGTTATGACAACATCAAACCACCGGCCTTATGATTATCCCAATGGGCGTGTTGATGTACCATCACATACAGGACGGGAAGGCGCTGTAAGATATACGGATTATGCTATTAACAAGTTCCTAAAAGATGCCCAAGACAAGCCGTGGTTTAAAAACACTATCTTTGTCATTGTTGCCGACCATTGTGCCAGCAGTGCAGGAAAGACTGACCTTCCACTAAGTAAATACCATATTCCTATGTTTATGTATGCCCCCGAGATTATTGAACCTCAGGTTATCACAAAGATATCAAGTCAGATGGATCTGATGCCAACACTTTTTGGCCTGCTTAACTGGTCATATACGAGTAAGTTTTACGGACATGATATCTTGGATGATACGTTTGAACCAAAAGCCCTGGTAGGGACATATCAAAAACTGGGTCTGTACAAAGATAATTTCCTAAGTATCTTGTCTCCAGGTAAAAAGATACAAAGTTACGCTATCACATTTAGTAATATTCATTTTACACTATACAAAGAAGTACCGACAGAAAACAAGAGAAAAGATGAAGTAATTGCCTACTACCAAGGGGCAAGTATCATGCATACCAAAAGCCTAGATAGGTATTAGACTATTGTCATGATACATCTTTAGTCTAGAATGAGTATAATAACTACCAATAATAAGCAGCTTTAATACGCTGTCATACCAAAGGAATCATGTGCGGGTATTAGTCGTAGAAGATGATGTAAAGATTGCTGCTTTCATTGAAAAAGGCCTTAGAGAAGAGTCTTACAATGTTGATGTCTCACAGCACGGCGATGAAGCTATCTATCTTGCGCAGATAAACACCTATGATATTATCCTCCTGGATATTATGCTTCCTGGGTCTGATGGTATGGAGGTATGTAAAAGTCTTCGAGACAAAGGGATATCAACACCCATTATCATGTTGACAGCCAGGAATCGTCTTGAAGACAAGATAGACGGCTTGGATAGCGGAGCAGATGACTATCTGACTAAACCTTTTGCCTTTGAGGAACTGCTAGCGCGTATACGTGCCCAATTACGAGATAAGACACAAATGATAAACTTACTCAGTATTTCAGATCTCAGTATGGATACAACTCGTCGTGAAGTCAAGCGAGGAGAAAAGAAAATAAGCCTCACCTCTAAAGAATATGCCTTACTTGAATACTTATTACGTAACAAAAGAACATTATTAACAGAAACAATTATCAAAGACAATATCAGTGATATGAATCAACAGACAATGAGTAATATCATCAATGTCTACATCTATCGATTACGTAATAAGATTGACAAAGGACATGATTTAAAACTGATTCGTACCGTAAGGGGAGCCGGATATATATTGAGTGATGACTATGTTTAAAAGTTTAAAATTTCAACTGCTATTTTATTTTTTAATTACAAATGTAGTGGTCTTATCTGGATTTAGTTTCTTCTTGTATAGTACCGCACATAAGGGTGTGTCAGACACCATAGATGGTCAGCTTAAGATTATATCACTTGATACTATTGCGGATCTAACAGGTGAGGGATACGTCGATTCTAAAATAATCGCAGATGAGTTGATACATGAATTTGAAATAAAGCCCTTATATGTAAAGGTTATCTATTTTAATAAACATACCAAGAAAATTGAACATACCACTCTATCTTCAAAAGAACAACATGCTTTATTTAATATACCTTTGAATGAAATGGGACATCTACACAGTATTTATTATTTTGACAAAGACCTGTATCGTGTGAGTTCGATGTTGCTTTTTGAAGCTAATGATATGAAAGTTTTTCTTCAACTTGCTCTTAAAAAAACTGTACAATCACCTTATTTGGACAGGCTCATTATAAGTTTGTTAATAGCAAACCCTATTATTCTGATCTTATTTTTATTGATTGCCAATGTCTTGATTAATCAAACATTAGGCTCAGTTAAAAAGGTTGTTAAATCTGTACATTCACTTTCAGTCAATCAATTATCACAACGTATAAATAGCAATAATATCCCTACTGAGATTGAAGAGTTGGTGCAAACATTTAATAAACTGCTCGATAATATCGAGGAATTATTTGGTCGTATATCAGCTTTCAGCACCGATGCCTCACATGAACTAAAAACGCCATTGACAGTCATTCGAGGTGAAATTGAAGTTGGCCTCAGGCAAGACAGAACACCTGCAGAGTATAGAGCTATTTTAGAAAATGTCATTCAAGAAACTGTTTATGTCCAGGAGACTATTGAGCAATTATTTTTCTTAACTAAAAAGGACACCACGGAACTCACAAGTAATTTTGAAGAGCTTTACTTGGATGAGATCATTACAGATGTTGTTTCGCAAACAAAAAAGTTTGCATCCGCAAAGTCAATACAGATTAACGTCACAGAAATGATTCCCCTTACTATTTATGGGAATGAACTACTTTTAAAAGTTGCTTTGAATAACCTTCTTAGAAATGCTATCGTCTATAATAAAGAAGGAAGTGAAGTCCGCATATCTATACGTGAGGAAAATACGTATTATTCGCTTACAATTGACGATGATGGATATGGAATCAGTAAAAAAGACTTGCCCTTTATCTTTGAACGCTTTTTCAGAGCTGACAAAGCCCGTTCACGTCAAAAAGGTGGAACAGGGCTAGGCTTATCCATTGTAAAAATGATCTTGGATATGCATAAGTACGAAATAAATATTGACAGCATCCTAGGTGAAGGAACTTATGTTACTGTATCTATTCCAAAAAATATCAGTTAAGCTCTGACCTTATGTAGAGGCCGAGATTAATCAAGCTTAATAAAAAGTCTAATAGGAAAATAAGCCATGTTTTGTCACAATATATCAGTATTTAAAAACTATCTAGAATCTTATAAAGAGGCGTGAATAATGATGAAAAAAAATATTCTTAAACTTGATGAACTTAATCAAAAAGTAGAGCTAGATTATCCTTGTACGTGGTCCTACAAACTCATTTCAGAGCATCATGACCACACAAAAGAAGCTATCTTGGATGTCATATCCGAAAGAGCGCATAATTTATCACATTCCAATAATAGTAAGAGTGGTAAGTATATCAGCATGAATTTAGAACTTTTAGTGCAAAATGAAGATGATAGAAACTTTATTTACGAGGCCCTTAAGGCGCATCAAAAAATTAAAATGGTTTTATAAAGAAAGACCTTAACTCCTGTAAGGCAAAAAGCCTTCATACTAAAAGGACACATATGAGCAATGAGCAATTAGAACGCGACTTATTAGATAAATGTACAAAACTTGAGGGCCTTGACAAGCAAGGACAAAAAGAAGAAGTCTCATCTCTTTTACAACACCTTGAAAAAGAGTGGAACATTGACATTGCCAGAATCAATGGCCATGACCTCAAAGTGGTAAGTTCTTGCGTCATCTCTCAGGCTACACAAACAATGACAACTGAACTTCAAGATTTATTGCTTCAAAAAGAGCGTATCGAACGTCAGCTTGATAAAAAAACAGGTGAGATTCAAAGCACAAAGCACCAGTTATTCGCATTATTGGAAGAACTAATCCAGGAAAAGGGTGCAGGGAAAAATGTCATCGCAAAACTTCACAGTCTAGAACTTCAGTCTATGGACCTCCTACCTCTACTTGAAGAGATGGTCGAATCTGCTATTATTACCACCTTGGAGAAAGGGACGAACATTGAAGAGACTCTTGAAGAATTAGCAAAAGAGATCACCTTGCATACTTTGGATGCAGGTATTCTTTCTGCTGCTCGAATTCGACACATCATCTCTAGTATCTTGAAAATAGCCATTGACGTTGCAGAAGCAACACCAAATGCAGCTCCAGCGATTTTAGAAGGAACTATAAAAGGGATGCGCAGGGGTCTTATTCGTGCGCTTGACCGTTTTAAGCAAAAATTTCTCTTTACTCCAGATGAGGCAAAGATCTTTCTCATCCAAGACCCACGATCCTTATATAATGAACTCCATCACACTGATGCACTATTTTTGCAGACCATTGAAGGGCTTGCCCTGCAAAGTTCACCAAACATCAAAGGTGAACTAGAGAACATACTTTCTGATATCCGCTACGATATGGAAGAGCTCACCTTAATTTCTAAAGAGACGTTGGAGATAGTAGGCGACAAACTTTCCATTTTTGCCAAAGAGGCGATGCAAAAAAGTTCGCATTTACTTCAATCCAATAAAGCGCAAGAAGCTAAAAAAATGGGTGTTCATGCCTGGGGTGTTGCGCGTTCTGTCCTTGACGGTGCGATCAAAGGTGCAAAAGACGCTATTGACAAAAAATAAACTTACTTTTGTCTACTTTATCGCCAAAGTCTCCGGCGATAAAACCTCATAACCCACAAACCCATTCCCTTTAATCACTCTGGCTATTAGACGGTTATATACTTTTCCCATCTGCGAATAGTTCGTCATCGTTGCAGCCGCATCAAGCCCGGTAAAGCGTTCTTTCATAGCGCGTTTCTTTGCGCGTAATGAACGAAACTCTTTATAAGAGTAATGTCTATTTAGATTCAGCATATAACGTGCTATAGAGTCATCCAGATTTTTAAATATACGAAGTTTATGTGTTGCATTGGCATCGCGTCCTTCTGGAATAAGACCTTTTTTTCCCCAGGTCCATTCGCCAAAAAGGTTGTTTCCTTCTTTGGCGAAACGGCTGTCTCCCCAAGCACTTTCAACTGCAGATTGTGCCAAAACCAAAGCAACAGGAATACGATCTATCTTTTCAAGATATTCAGCCTCATTGTACATCTGTTTGATACGGTATTTTTTAGATATTTTAATAAGTCGCACCATGTCATAGCGAGATTTTAAAGAGTAAGTAAAAAGATAATGGCGAAAAAACTTTTGAATAAACATGCGGTCGGAGAGTATCTGCTTTTCAGCTTTTTTAATTTTTGGAAGAAGGGTGTTTACGAAGGCTGCTTTTTTTACTTTAGAGTCTCGAATTTTATAATATTCCTTCCCAAATCCCCCGTCTATTGCGCTGGTAAGCTTTACAAATAAAATAAATATTACAAAAGTATATCTAACCAACAAATCCCCCGATTTATATTAATAAACTTCTTCTTTCGTCCTGCAAGACTGCAAGACTGCAAGAAGTCTTACAAAAAATCTAATCTATCTGTGTAACAAAGACTTTTCTAACATCCCCAGTAAAAGTTATTATACCATTTTCCAAACCTAAGAAAAGTTCATCCCCGCTTGTCGGAACAACCGTACTCTTGTTTTCTACCTTTTTTTCTTGGTTAGCTCTGTAAAAACAAGCTGCCATTCCTGTTCCACAGGCAAGCGTCTCGTCTTCTACTCCTCTTTCATACGTCCGTACACGAATAAGTCCGTTTTCTACAGAGGCAATGTTCACATTACAGTTATACTTATGACGAAGTTCTCTGGCTTCTAAGATATCAAAATTGTTTATGTCAGCATCAAAGGTCACTAAATGGGGTACACCTGTATCAATCAACCACCAAGACTTTGCATTTTCTGTAATCATATTATCTAATATCTTTGGTGGAGTAAGATCACTTTGTACTCTGGAACCATCCACTTTACAGGCGATCTCACCTGCTAAGGTTAAAAACTTCATGTGTGCAGGTGCCAATTTATTTTCAAAAGCATAATGCGCACAGGCACGACTGCCATTCCCACACATCTCGGCTGAAGATCCATCAGCATTATAAAAACACCATTCAAAATCAAGGGTATCATGAGGAACAAGAACAATTAAACCGTCAGCCCCCACACCCTCTTGGCGATGACAAAGATGTTTAGCCAAATTAGAAAAATCTTCTTTATGAAAGGCATGAAAAATAACAAAATCGTTTCCACTTGCTGAATATTTAGCTACTTGTCTCATTTGTACCTCTCATAATAATTTGTTTCTCTCTTTATTCTATCGACAAAAGCTTCACATTCGGCTTGGAGATGCTTAAGATTCGTACTATTATCAATTACCCAGGTTGCACGTTCTTTCTTCTCATCTATACTCATTTGTGAATTGATGCGTATCATCGCTTCTTCTTCACTGAGCTGATTTCGCTTCATATAGCGGGCTAGCTGGACTTCCGGTGGTGTATAAATAACAACACTGTCTTTTATATCATAAGCACTGTTCTCAAAAAACAAAGGAATATCAATCAGATAGGGAAATTCACGGGAGTCATGGTCAGCGGCACGCTTTTCAATTTCTATACGGATCAGAGGGTGAATAAAAGCTTCTAGCTCTCTCTTTTTTACTTCATCGGTAAAAATAATCTTACCAAGATTAGTTCTAAGAACCTTGCCCTTACGAACAAAGATATCTCCAAACATCTCTGCGATCTTTTCATGATGAAGATCCAAGAGTTCATGCGCAATCTCATCCGCATCTATCACGGCAATACCGTGTAGCTTCATAAGACTTGCAACGGTACTTTTTCCGGTGGCTATACCACCCGTTAGTGCAATAGCATACTCATAAAGCTTCATTAATTTTTAATGATGCCTCTGTAAGCTGAACGGATATAGTTTGGCATCGCAAACGATGAAACATGAATATCGCAGTTATAATACGAAAGACCGTCAATAAGATCTGTACGATGTAAGATTACATCCGCTGTCGGATGGTATTCTTTAGATGCAAGGATCATTGTCTTATCTTCTGCCTTATATGGCATAACTACTTTAAAGTACTCACCAATGGCTGAGAGCTGCTCTTTAGAAGTTGCCTCATCATCTAGAGATGCGTTAAGTGAAGAAATAAGCCCATCTTCTTTCACAATACGGTTAAGGTGTGCATACGTCGCACGAGAGATACTTGCTGAGGAATCAATAAGTACGATATCAAAACTAGCGTCTTCTCCACTTGCAATACTGTCAAGACCACCAGTAGTTACATCTAAGCCTTTATGGCGCGCTAACTCTGTTTTAATACCTTCAGGAGCATTACTGATAAGAAGTAAGCTCTTAGGTGCCTTGTGTGAACACACCGGAATGTGCGCCATCATTTCATTATAGATAAATTCTTTACTCATTTTAGTTAGTCCTAGACAATTCAGTTTATACTAAACTGTTTATTTAATTTATCGGGATTTTAGCATGTTAGAATTAAAGCGGTTTGAAAGGAATACTCTAAATTTTTCAGCTTAGGCTAGAAAACAACCTCAAACCAGTCAAATATTACGCATTTATATCTGTCAAGTCAAGAGAAAAAGCATCTAATTATTAGAATAGAAACTTGCTTTTCATTAGTCTATCAAGCATCTCTAAGCAAGACCTTTTTTCTCATTTTCCAAGGCTTTGGCCATGAGACTCATCGGGAAATTAGCAGAGATGAATTGATACTCATTGTCAGCATATGAAAATGTCTCCCGAGCACGCATCAAAGAGAGTTTCATTTGGTCCAGTTGTTGTGTTATAGGGGAATTGAAAACACCGATATGTTCCTTCGCATCATGTTCCAAATGCATGATAAACTCATAAAATTCTTTAGCCTCATGGCCGTCAACCTCTCCCAGCACCGGGTAATCTGTATGATGCTCTTGTACATACACTTGCAGTTCTTCGTAAAATGCCTTGTCATGGGCCATAAGAGGTTCTAATTCATTTAATATATAGGAGAGCTGATTGTAATGTTTTTGCATCAGTTCATGCAGCTCATAAGACTCACGCTCAAGCTTTTGACGTTTATTTACCCATACCAAATAGAAGACAGACAATGTTACTAACAAGACTAACAGAGTAAAACCAAACATGGAGAGAATCGTCATATCAAGCCCTTAAAAGTAGTTCACTCATAGTAGCAATATGAAACTGAAACAGGGCTATATATTTGAGACTAATTGCGCTCTTTTGCCTTCTAAAAGTTCTGCTAATTCTTCGTAACGTCCATTATAAGGGCTCTTAAAGGTTCCCATCAAAACTATATACTTTTTATAGTTTTTCCAA
>Ga0316206_1000999_pt1 | contig 29396 bp, 29 predicted proteins | sample 6monthpyrite_MG_FD_204942 | JGI IMG/M metagenome (GOLD analysis project Ga0316206, IMG submission 204942) | Microbial mat bacterial communities from mineral coupon in-situ incubated in ocean water Damariscotta River, Maine, United States -... | ecosystem: Environmental > Aquatic > Marine >... | reverse complement strand
CATATAAAGGTTCTTAAAAAATGAAGATACTCTTAGTAGATGATAGTAAGTTTTTTCGCTCGGCACTAGTCAAAGAACTAGAATTAAAAACTTATGAGATTACAGAAGCCATTCATGGTAGAGACGCACTAGACAAGTTAGAAACTGAGATCTACGATCTTATAATTTTGGATATCGAAATGCCAGAACTCAACGGTTTTGAGACTTGCGAAAAAATGAATTGTCATTTCGCTAAAAATAATATGTCTGTGCCTATTATTTTTTTAACAGCAAGTGATAAATTAGAAGATCGCTTAAGAGGTTTTGAGTTAGGGGCAACGGAGTTTTTACAAAAAAAATATGAAGAGGGTGAGTTTGTTGCAGCGGTAGATAAAATTTTACGACCAGAAAAGCGTTTTCAAGGATTGAAGGCTTTATTGGTAGATGATTCAAATACATGTATTCGTGTCACTGAAGATATACTAAAAAAAGAAGGAATTGAAGTAATTGTTGTAAAAAATGGAGAAGCGGCCTTTAATGTTCTTAAAGTAAAGGGAGCTGAATTAGATCTAGTTATTTCTGATATGGAAATGCCTATTCTAAATGGGTTAGAATTATGTCGGTTGATGAGAAAAGAATTGGGGTTATTAGGTATTCCTTTTATTCTTAATAGTACCAATTATAGAAGGGAACAGATAATGGAATATTTTTCATCGGGAGTGACGGACTTTATTCAAAAACCTTTTACTAAAGAAGAATTTGTTTCACGAATCTTTTCACATATCGATGCTCATGCGGTAAAGAAAAAGTTGAAAAAAAATTTAGAGGAAACAATCCGATTAAATGAGATGAAGGATAAATTCTTATCTATTTGTTCACATGACCTTAGGTCACCGATAGGTTCTATCGTCGGATTTTCTGAGCTTCTTCTAGCAGAGGATGATCTTATTAATGATGAGATGAAAGAGGGGCTGACGCATATTAAAAATAGTTCATATTTCTTGCTTGACCTTATTAATGAATTACTAGACCTCAATAATTCTTTTCATGAAGATACAAAGATTAAGTTAAGAAGAAGCTCACTAGACGAATTATTAAAAAATTCGATAAGTATGATGAACAAACAAGCTGAAATAAAAAATATAAATATAGAATATGAAAATACTTTATCAGCGAATAGCTTTTCAAACGTTGACGAATTAGCGATGAAAAGAGTTTTTAATAACCTTATTTCTAACGCCATTAAGTTTACGTCATCCAAAGGTTGTATAAAAATTGCTTGCAAAAAAATTGAATCAGGTTGTATTGAAATTTCATTTAAAGATAATGGCGTTGGAATTTCTAATGAAAATATTTCTAGATTATTTGATCGTCATGCAAAATTTTCAGATAAAGGGACAAATGGCGAAATAGGTACTGGTCTCGGCCTTTCAATTGTTCATTCTATTATTGAAAAACATAATGGAGAAATTAAGGCAACTAGTATTCTTGGTAAAGGAACTGAGATTAAGATAACACTTCCATCGTATCAAATAAAACACGCCGCTTAAGTCAACCCTCCGTTGGGAAAATGTTTTTTTATTATTTCGATAATTTTTGATTTTGTAATGGGTTTTACAAGATAATCATCCATACCAGATGCAAAACATTCTTTGATATCTTTGTCTGAAGTGTTGCCACTTAATCCTATTATTTTTATTGAACCTTTATTGACTTCGTCTTCTCTTATTCTTTTTGCAGCTGCAGGACCATCCATAAGTGGCATCCGCATATCCAAAAAAATTAAATTATATTGGTCTTTTTTGAATATTTCGACGACTTCTTCTCCATTGTTACAGGTAACAGGGAAATATTCTAATTTTTCAAGTGTTTTTTTGAACAGTGCTTGGCAAATATCATCGTCATCAGCTAATAAAATTTTTATATCATTTTGCATTTTTTAAAACTCCCATGGGATGGATTTATCAAACCATCTTTAGTACATTTTACACTGGAATGTTTATAAATACTTCTCAAAAAACAATTCCGTCGGGTAATGGATTTATTGGTTTTTACGATATACCTCAATGAAAGCTCTCGATTTTTTATTCCAAGTAAGAACTGCTTTTTCCCCAAAATCTTCCTCAAAAATATTTTGGGTGTCATTATAAATCTGTATTAGTTTTAACACTACTTTATTTCCTTGAGTTGTTAGCTTTAAAAGTACCTTTCGCGAATCCTCTTTGTCTTTATTCTTTAGTATCCAGTTTTTTCTCAAAAGATGTTTGAGAGCATGACTGATATTGGACGAACTTGTGTTTAAACAATTAGCTAAACTCGTTGGAGTAACTTGTTTTTCTTCAAAAAAAATAGCAGTCAAAATCATAGATTGGATAAAAGTTAAGCCTTCTTGTTTAAGTTCTTTTTGAAAGGGTGAAAATATTTTTTCAAAAAGTAGATAGGTGTGAAATATTGGACTTGAATTTAAAAATTTATCAATTTGCATCTACATATACCTAATTAGTTCAATTGTTGGATAGTTCATATAAAATAAAAGTAACGCTATTGCAACGTTTTTGCTGGCCAAAGCATTACGATTTTTTTATTTTCTTCCAATGATTACATATAATGAAATTAAAAAGATTTATAATCTTCCTTTAGTAGAACTGATTCACCAAGCACACGATACACATATGAATAATTTTGATCCAAATGAGATACAGACGAGTCAGCTTTTATCAATTAAGACAGGTGGCTGTCCTGAAAATTGTTCATACTGTCCTCAATCTGCCCACTATAAAACAACAGCTATAAAAGAAGGATTATTATCTGTAAGAGAAATTAAACGGTCTGCGATGAAGGCGCAGGAAATTGGTGCAACTCGATTTTGCATGGGAGCAGCTTGGAGAGAGGTTCGCGATGGAGCTGAGTTTAATCAGGTTCTTGAGGCCGTCAAAGAAGTAACAAAATTAGGCTTAGAAGCCTGTTGTACCTTGGGTATGTTGACCTTACATCAAGCTAAAAGACTTAAGGAGGCGGGGTTGCATGCCTATAATCATAATATTGATACATCAAAAGAGTATTATTCACGAGTCATCTCAACCAGAGGTTTTGATGAACGCATGCAAACCATTCAAAATGTCAGAAACGCAGGTCTTAAGGTTTGCACTGGTGGAATCTTGGGGCTTGGTGAAACAGATAAAGACCGTATTTCATTTTTAGAAACATTATCGAATTTATTGCCAAAACCTGAAAGTGTCACAATTAATAGCCTGGTTAAGATAAAAGGAACGCCATTAGAGGATAACGAGGAGCTTGATCCTTCTATCATCGTAAGAGTTATTGCTTGTTCTCGAATATTAATGCCTACAGCGATGATAAGATTGAGTGCTGGAAGGAATGATCGAACATCTTTAGAACAATTCCTTTGTTTCTACGCGGGAGCAAATTCAATTTTTTACGGTGAAAAATTATTAACATCTCCTAATCCTAGTATCGATGATGATAATAAAATGTTCGATTTATTTGGCCTTCATAGCAAAAAAGCATATGTCTAATTATAAAAATATAATTGAAAAATCCAAAACAGAAGGAACCTACAGGACCTTAAATATAGTAAAGGGGCTTGATTTCTCTTCAAATGATTATTTAGGTTTATCAAAAAGCTCCTTTTTAAAATATAAATTGATTGATTTCATAAAAAGGGGACAAAATAGTTGGCCCTCTTCATCAAGACTCATTAGCGGGACCACATCGGTTCACCTTGAAACTGAAAGAATTATGGCATCATTTTTAGGAAGTGAGTGTTCTTTAATATTTAGCTCCGGCTACTGTGCTAATGTTGGTGTCGTCAGTACGCTTTGTGAAAACTCAATTATCTTCTCAGATGAGCTCAATCACGCAAGTCTTATAGATGGTATCAAATTGAGCCGTTCTTCTTATCATATTTATCCACATGATAATCTTGCATCCCTAGAGGTGCTATTGCAAAAATATGTAAAGTCTAAACTACCAAAATTTATAATTACCGAAGCTCTTTTTAGTATGAATGGAACCCTTATTGATTTATCAAAAGTTCTAGATCTTTGTGAAAAATATAATACTTTTTTAATTATCGATGAAGCTCACTCTACCGGTGTCTTTGGTCACAGTGGACAAGGATTATTGGGCGATTTTATTTTTGATAAAAGTAAAGTTGTTAGTATTCATACTTGTGGCAAAGCTTTAGGTGCATATGGTGCTTTTATTGGTTGTAGTGAGTTAGTGAAGGATTATTTGGTGAATAAGTGCCGACACTTTATTTACACTACGGCATTACCTCCTCTCAATGTATTTATTATCAAAGAAACTCTTGCCTATATTCGTGAAAACAAATATTTACGAGATAAATTGATGCTTAATATTTTTTATGCTCGGAAAAAATTAGATTTTAGAAAAGATAACCATAATACCCAAATTATTCCCTTAATTTTACGTGGCAATAAAAGAGTGAGTAAAGTGTCAGAAGAACTTATGGCAGCAGGAATAAACGTCAAGGCCATTCGGTCACCAACAGTACCCAGAGGATTGGAAAGGTTGAGAATTTCTATTCATGCTGACCACGAGTTTCAAGATATAGATGATTTGGCGGTAACGCTTAAAGAAGCGATTACATTCGTGGATCATGGGGGCTCTCGATGAAAGGCCTTTTTGTAACTGGTACGGATACAAACGTTGGAAAGACCATTGTCTCTTGTCTTCTGACAGCTGGCTTAAATGGAAAATATTGGAAGCCAATTCAATCTGGGTTGGCCGCTGAAACTGATTCTGAATTCGTGAAAAATATTTTAGGAATAGATTCAGTTATTGCTGAGTCTTACAGGTTAAATAAACCTCTCTCACCTCATCACGCCGCGCTCATTGATGGAGTATGCATAGAAATAAATAAAATTAAAGTACCAAATCATTTCGTAGAACCATTAATCATCGAAGGAGCAGGTGGCGTTTTTGTGCCTATAAACGATAAATATATGATGATTGATCTTATGCAGAACACTCAATTTCCTTGCATTCTTGTTGCCAGGAGTGGTGTCGGAACTTTGAATCATACATTACTCACTCTGGCTGAATTGCGACGAAGAAACATTCCGGTCTTGGGGGTGGTGATGAATGGGGAGCAGAATCAGCTGAATAAAAAGTCAATTGAGCTATTTGGAAACACAAAAGTTATATTAGAAATTGAAGAGATGAAAGAAATTAATAAAAATAATTTATTAAGTATATTTAATAAAAGGTTTAACAAAGAGGTCCTTAATGAAAAAAACTATTAATTTAATACTTAAAAATGATCTTTATCACGCAAAATGGTTAAATACCCTTGCCTATTTAGAGCATATTGGCTCAAGAAAAATCATTAAAAGTCAAAACTCTAGACTGCTTGATTATCGGACACTTAAACATATTGCAGAAGAGGCAAGACATGCCTTATTTTTAAAAAAAATATGTAAACAAAATTTTAATGAAAGTTGTCCAACTTTTGAACATAAATATTTATTGGGTGGGGATGGCGCAAATAAATACTTCCAAAAATTAGATCATTATATTCATAATGATTTGCCCCGTGAGAATCATTTTTTCTTAAACTATCTGTATGTTACTTTTGTTATTGAAGAGCGGGCATTGTCCATCTACACAGACTATCAAGCCTTACTTACAGCTAAAGACTATAGTTTTAACCTGACACCTCTTCTCGTAGAAGAAACTCAACACCTCAATGAAGCAAAAACCTTGCTTGCTGACAACGATGCTGATTTTATGGAGAGAATAATAAAGTTTTCAATTATTGAAAAAGAACTTTTTGCTGATTTTATCAACGAAGTCACACGAGAATTAGACCTTCACAACGCAGCCGGCTCAATTCATGCTTGATCCTAAAACCAAAATTTGGAGACCCTTTACTCAAATGAAAACGGCAGCTCCCACTTTTGATGTTTCATGCGCCAAAGATGCAATTTTAACCTTAAAAGATGGTCGTAAAATCATAGATGCTATTTCATCTTGGTGGGTTATCACCCATGGTCATTGTCAACAAGAAATTTCGATCGCGATTAGTGAACAATGTCAAAGGCTAGATCAAACATTATTTGCAAACTTTTCCCATGTCCCTGCGAAAAAGCTTGTTGAGCAGCTATCAGCATATTTACCGCAATCCCTATCCAATTTTTTTTTCACAGACAATGGTTCCACCGCTGTCGAGGCCGCTATAAAAATGCTTATTCAGCGCTGGTATCACCTGGGGGAGGATAACAAGAATTTGTTTTTATCATTCGAACATTCATACCATGGAGATACCGTGGGTGCCATGAGTGTCGGAGGAGACAGTGTCTTCAATCGTCCGTATAAAGAACTCTTATTTCGCGTTTTAAAAGTTAAACAAGGTAGGTTATCAACAGATTCCATCGAATTATTCACCCAACCTTTTTTAGAGGCGTTAGAGAGGCATTATAAGGAAATAGCTGGAATAATAATAGAACCACTCGTTCAAGGAGCGGGAGGTATGATTGTTTGGCCAAAAGAGGCCCTTGAAATAATTGGTAAAAAAGCTAAAGAAAAAAATATTCCTCTTATCTTTGATGAAGTTATGACTGGTTTCGGCCGCACCGGCTCGTTATTTGCTTTTAATCAGCTTACATTTTATCCCGATATAATTTGTCTTTCTAAAGGTCTAACGGGTGGAGCTCTGCCTTTGTCTCTCACAATCGCTACCGATGAAATATATAATTCTTTTTTATCTGAAGATAAGGCGAAGATGTTTTTCCATGGTCATAGCTTTACAGGTAATCCTATTTCGTGCGCAGCTGCTTGTGCAAATTTAGATCTTTTAAAAAAAAGAAACTCTAGTTATCATTGGAAAAGAATAGAAAATATTCATCGTGAAAGGATTTCAGGTATAAAAAATGCGGGTCAAATTCTTGATAAAAGACTTTGTGGGACCATCTGTGCTTTAGAGCTAAGTGATACCAATCACGGTTATGCTACCAATTTATCCGAACAGATTTTTTCTTTTGCTATGGATAGAGGTGTTTTTTTACGCCCTTTAGGCAATATTGTTTACCTGCTCCCTCCTTATTCAATAACTGATGAAGAGCTTCATCGAGTATGGGATGTTATCGACGATATTCTAAATAAGAATATTTAGAATGAAAGCTTTTCACTTCAAAATAGACCATGGACAGGAGTTCGAGCATCGGACTTGATGCTTTCTTTAGAGTCAGCCTGTAGGAAGCAGGCATTATCACATTCATAAGAACATAAATCTAGGTAGTTACAACTTGATCCATTTTGAAGATATACACTCTAAGTAAATATTTCAACTATGCTGTGCTGGGTTTTGCACTAAGTTATAATTTGTTTCTTGAGAAATAAAGAATATACGGGTGTCTGGAATTGATTTTATTTAATGGTTTTCACATTTATAAACTGAGCGATGCTTTTGAGCGAAGGCAAAGGCGCAATCCCCTCTACTCTCTTAGGGCATTTGCCAAGGATTTGAAAATTTCTCCGTCGTCCCTCAGTAAAATATTAAAGGGTAGTAGAAATATCCCTAAAAAGAGTATTGATTTTATTACTAGCAAGCTGGACCTTAGCGACCAAGAGAAACGTCTTTTTACTTTGAGTGGATTGGGCAGCAAAAAATCAGTAAAATTATTCACCTCAGCTTTCAATGGCGATAACGTTGATAAAATTGATGGAGAGCTTTACTATAAAGTTATTTCTGAATGGGAGCATTTTGCACTGATCTCTCTTATAGAACTTGATTCATTCCAGAGTGATAAAAATTGGATCTCTAAAAAACTTTGTATAAAAGCAAGAAGATTGCAAGAAGTACTTAAAAACCTAGTAGAAGTAAAGATGATCTCCATTGAAAAAACAGGGAAGATAAAAAAAAATGTTGAATTATTAGATACGAGTAATGACATTACCTCAAGCGCTTTAAAGAAATCACATTTTGAGTCTCTTAAGCTGGCTGAGCACAAACTTGATGATATAGATATTCATTTTCGTGACTATTCATCTCTTACTGTAAAAACAGATTTGGCCCAACTTCCAGAAGTTAAAAAGCTCATCAGAGAATTTCAGGATAAACTTGAAATTCTCTTGCCTGGCACAGAGAATACTGAGGTTTATCAGTGCAATATTCAGTTATTTCCATTAACAAACCTTGAGACTTAAAGGAATCTTATGACTAAGATATTTTCTAAACTGGCCATCCTTATAATTTTCTCATCGATGAATTTCTATACTACAGCGACTGATGAACTACCACATGATGATTTAAAAGTAGAAAATGGAGTTCTCGAACATAGGAAAGGCAATGGAGGCGATCTTTGGTCTATGGCCGATAGTTCTCGTAAAGCAGAGCTTAAAAAGAACCTTCAAATCCTTACTCAGGAAGTAGCTGAGGAGATATATGCTTGTGTTATGAATAATTTCGCCAAATCGCAAGGCCATGAAAAGAAAGTTTTAGCAATGGTAATGGCTGCACACTCTACACAATTCTTATATGACGAAAGAAGGCTTTTTGTTTACGATGAAAAGTCTCAAAAAGAAAAAGAAGTTTCTGCCAAGAACAGCAGAAGAAATAAGAATTTTTCTAATTACTTTAAATTAAAACATTATATAGGCTGGGTTCAAATAAATTTAGATTTTCTTCTCCAGGAGCTGTCGTTGCTTGATAGTGAGTTAGACAAGCTTATAAAATTGAAATCTCTTATCTTTCACGAATTGGCCAGTATAGCAGAAATTGAAAAAACTAACGATTATCGGTTAACCAATAGTTATACGAAATATCTCAAACATAAATATAAAATCCAACAGGCAACCCATCTAAGTAAAGGTGGATTAATTTTGCATGAGGGAGATTTTGTTGGGTACAAAACATTTATTCGAATGGAATTTCATGAAATCGTTAGACTCTACGCAGATGGGACATTAAAACTTTACTCAGATGGTGCTCATGATTACCGTATTGTGACAGCTGATAAAGTTTATAAGCACACCACATGCTACAATACTTACCACGACATCTCCTTTCCACCAATTATTAAAGGACAACAAGTTACAATTGGAAAGAAATCACGAAAACGCAGACGAATTATTTATATGATAGAAGATGGAACTACTGTTTTATTAAATGAGGATCAAATAAAAGGTGACGTTTACAATAATAAAAGAGTAAGCCAAGTTGAGAGTATTCTTGGCGGAACTTTTAAATTCATTGGCGGTGGCACTGATTTAATTAAGAAACCGGCCCCTAAAATTCAGATCCTTGGTAGAGAAGCCATCAAAGAAGGATTAAACTTTTTATATTAAAGATTTTCTCAAACAGTAATTAAGTAGCCTCTAAATATGTAAATCTTTCCTGTGGCAAAAAACTGCCACGATCGTTTTCCCCACACCTTGAGTCAAGTCAAAAAACCATGTATTCACTGATTACATATTTGTTTTAACCATTGAATGAAACAAACAGAAGTTGGGAAACAATAGTGTTTCCCAAATATATATAACTTACGGAGTATTTTATGAAAAAAATGGTATTGTTTTTAATGTTAGGGACTTTTTTATCAACAAGTGTATTTGCTAGAACCGAAATAATTGAAAGAAAGCAAGATGTAGGCCAAGCCAAGCTGCTGTCCGTCCATGGATGTAACGACGAGAACTTCATGGTTAACAATTCTTACCGCCTAGATAACTATAGATTGAAAGATGGTAAAATGGTTGCTGACCAATCTGTTGAGTCTCATATTGTCTTTGTTAATGCAACCTTAGTTAAAGAATATGCGGTAAGAACATATCAAGTTGAGCGTACATTCAAAAAGAAATTTTTTTCTCGCACCGAATATCTTTTCTCAGAAAAAATAATTGAAGGAAGTTATTCCCCAACTTTCATTGAAAAAAGAACTTCACAACAAAAAATAGAAACTGAGCGTTTGGCTGAAGCTATTAATCAAGCATCAATTGATAGACTCAAAGAAAAATGTAATGCATTAGAATATTCAATTGAGTAAAAATATTAGCTTAAAATTCTAAATTAAGAAAGGCCGGTGATTCATGACCGGCCTTTTTTAATTCTTCTTCGTTAAAATTTTTCTCATCAATTAACTTCATAACTAGATTGGCCGGGACTCTATGAAGGATTAAAGGTGGTTCTACCTGAAAAGGCATGGGTTATTGTACAGGTGAAGGATTCTTTCCCCTTAGAAGGTGATATTTGGGTGCATAATTTAAACACTTTTCTGGCCATAGAAGTTAAAGCAAAATTAAACATTTTTGCTAAAAATTAATAGGGACTCATGGCATTGCGGGAGGAAGAGTTGTTGGAGCGTTTTGTAGTGGTGATCTCAGGTGGGACTGAGATGGTGACCTTTACGTGGGACTCGACAGCTTAGACAGGTGTGAAATTCTTAATCAGAAGGCTCAGGAGTAGGGATTTAGGTCGTCCAGAGTGGGTCTTTTCCAATTATTTTTTTTATATAAGGAAGCTTACCAAAATGTTCAGGTTCATATCCCGTGCATAAATACAACTCTGTAAGTCCGGCAGAATATATTTGATCAGCCAGTTCCTCTCCTTTAACTCCATCTCCTAAACAAGAGTCTATAAAAATAGGAGTGGAAGCCGGAAGAGTCCCCATTATTTTAAGAAATTCTATATGGTTACTGAACGTTTTCAACCGTTTTTTATTTTTCTTAGCAGAAAATTCCCAACCGATACGAACTAATTCATCATCATCTATTAAAACAGCATCTATTTTTTCGTGATTATGAGAAGTTTTAATCGGGATAAATATTGCGAGATTTTTGGGCAGGCATTTTATACCAATTCTTTCACAACGCTTTCTAATTTCAATTTCGTCAGATCGACTAGTGACAAGTATCGCTTGGTCTTGAATGCCCAAAGCCTCAATCAATTCTAATCCATTTTTTTGTGACCCTACTAATTCATAATCACAAAGAAATAAAGTATTACTTGTTTCATTCTTATTGATCCATGTTTCAAGGTCTCGATCGTTTGAAAAACTTATTAAGTCAATTTCTTTTCTTAAATGATTAATTCTCTCTTTCCAAATTTGATGAATGGAAATGTCGTCGTCTATAATGACGACTTTTCCATTTTCAGAAATATTTAAAAAATTTGGAAACCATAAAGGGGGCTTTTCTTGTGGCAATATTAAAGAAATAATCGTTCCGACCCCTTCTTTGCTTTCAATTATAAATTGACCTCCCCACGATTTAGTCATTCTCTTGGCGTGAAAAACACCAATTCCAGATCCACTGTCAGAATCTTCTTTTCCCAAAGAAACTTGTTGAACTCCTAATTTCTTTATTATTGCTTTAGGTATTCCTTTGCCATTATCTTTGACATATATTTTTACATTATCACCCTGTTTAGAAATCCCAATTTCAACAATACCTTTATTATCCATTGCTTCTATAGAATTATTAACGAGGTTGGAAATGATGCATTTCAGTTCATCTGGGTTAATATCACTAAAAAGGTCATAGCTATCAGATGATAATTTCAAAAATATTTCTATCTCCATTTTTGAGCGATATTGTGAACGTTTTTCGCTAACAATTGATTCTAGGAGTTCTGCTAATAAGCTAATTTTTTTTGAGTCTTTTGCATGAGAATAATCATTTTGCGGGTTAATTTTATTTTTACGAATTAAATTATTAGAAATGTCGGTAATTCGACGAGAAGCTCCACGCAATAATATTCTCTTTTCTTCCGGAAGTTCTGAAAGATCCTCAACAACCATATCAATTGCAGCTAAAGGTGAGCGTATATCGTGTGCAACTTGATGGGCGACTTGATTAAGTTTCTCTGAGAAAATAAGAATTTGCTTTTTTTTGTACAAATGAATGCGAAAAAGAAGCCAAATAGTAGAGCAGGGTAGAAAAGAGATTCTGAAATTAGGTATAAATATTCTGATAAAGTAGGCATGAACTGTAATTGTATATCCATCTTATTTTTTTCATATGCCACAGTGAAAGTTTTAAGTTTTCTAAATAGGTCATTTTTAATATTAGTTTCATGTCGATAAATACCTAGGCCACCCTTTGACACTTCAATTTCTAATATTTGCAGGCTTTTTTGCTCCTGAATAAAGGTTTTCAAGAGCGTTCCTAGTCCATAAGTGTCTAGGATAAGTCCATGAAAACCTCTTTGAGAGAGAATATGGCCCAGGAAAACCTTAGAGTTGCTCTCTACCGAGCTCTTAAGGCGATTCATCAGCACTGAATAACAAAAATAAGAAATTGAAATATAGCTTATTAATACTAAAAGAGTGAAATGTTTTCTCTTCACAATTGACATCCTTGACAGTAAAGCTTATAACGCGTTACGTATAGACGGGCAATCTGTTACACAAGACCCTATAAAATCTACCGGAAGTTATTTAAATGTATAAATTTATCGAAAAAATAATTGGCATAATTATTATGACTTACTTATCAATATCTACAGTCTTTTCCGCAAACAAGATAGATTTATTTAATGAAAAAGAACTGAAGATTTATTACTCTACTTACTGAGAGGATAAAAATGATCTTATCGACGAACTTTTGGATACTGAAAATCCAGCAGAAGAGCTAAAGATTCTTGAAAAAAGAAGGAGAAAACTAAAAAATGAAATTTTGGCGAGAGGGCCTGATTGTCGGGGCTAGTTTATTATTTTTTTCATGCCGTGATCGGGCTACACATTTAGAGGACTTGAAGAAAGTAGACTTTTTAGAGGTATTTTATCCTTTTGGCTTTTCAAAGATTACCAATCCATTGGAAATAGAAACTGTTGGCGATCAGGTTCTTAGTGAACATGTTTTTTCCTCTCATGGGATTAAAAATCCTAAAAATGGATTTATCAATACTACTTCCAATATATTTATCGACAGAATAAAAAATATTATTACCATAACTCCAAAATATAATCTCAGAGATTCTGCTGGCCATGAAATAAGTGTCAAAGAAATATGTGATACTATTCATTTACAATTTCAAAGCACCTCTCATTCAACACTTTCGGAGTTAATAAGAAGTATAACGTGTCAAAAGAATACCATCAAAATATCCATGAAAAGTATTCCGAACAATATGGAATCACTTTTTTCTTTGCCTGATTTTTTTATTTATACTAAAAAACAAATTCCTATTATTGACAAAATAAAAAAAAGCTCATCTGGTCCTTATTTTGTTGAGTCTATTAAACAAGATTCCGTGACGCTTAAAATTAATCCCCATTATCCTAAAAGTTTAAGAGCAAATGATATTCCTAAAGTTTTTATTAAAAAAAATATTTATCCATCGCCAAAAGTATTTTTTGAAAATATTAAAAAAAGAAAGTATATTTTAAGCTATTTTATAGGTGCTTTTATTAATAAAACAGATAAGTCTATCTTTAATGATGATACTTTGATTACCAATATAAACCCCTCAGAATGGATTTTGATGTTAGGGTTTAATAATCAAAATTTAAAACTGGCAGAAAGAATATATATCGCTAATCTTTTAGAACAAGTCAAAAAAGAAATTCGAAAAATTACATCATTTGGAGAAAGTGCTTATTCCTTTAGCCCATCAGATCGACCATTTGGGATTAAGAAAAAGGAATATTTGGAGATAACAAATCTTAATAAAGGAAAAAGGCCTGGAAAACAATTTAAATTGGGAATCAAAAAAGACATGATCGAGAATGAATTGTTTGCACTCATTCTTAATATCCTAAAAGGCCATTTTGGCGATGATATAAAAATCATTACTTATGAAACAGGTAAAATGTATACTGAACCGGACATGTATGTAGGAGTAAGAGGCATATCTGCTGGGGATCCTATCCACCATATTAACTTTTCCCTTAAATATGAATTTCTATTTAAAAAAATTATGACATCTAAGGAGCTTAATGCGATATCCGTTTTACCTCGAGTCCAAGACTTTAACCAAAGAGTCAAGGAGTTAGAGATAAGAATGTTAAAAGAGAGGGCATTCATTCCCATAGGACATTTTCCAGGGATTATTATTCATTCAAAAGATCTTGCATTAGATGAAAGTCTAGCAGGTGACTGGGGGATTCGCGCCTGGACCTATCACGTATATTAACAGCGATCAGTTTAAACTTTTTCAAAATTTCTCCGGACAACCTGTCTCTCTCCATTATTTCTCCTTGTTCAAAGACATGGAATAATTATATTATAACAATAACTATATTCTCCAAAGAAAGAATTATTAAAGGAACCGGAGTTTCTTTGTCTTTAGTGAAAGCCTACCTTCGATCAATATCTGAGATAGGAGAAGATTTTATTTTTCATAATAACAAATTGGTCACTAGTACTGGACTGGCAGGTGGATTTTTAAAAAGAGAAATTGTTTTGCGGGCAAAGGCAGAAGTCTTTGAAAGGGAAGCAATTCATTTTCATGAGATAAATAATGTACCTTTTTTGACTAAAGAAAAAGTGAATTATCTTGGAATTAATCTGATTGTCTGTCAATTATCGTCAGCTAGTTTCAATCATAAGGTATATCTGGTCACAGGCGTCGATGACATCATAAAAGATAAACTCATTGTTGGAACTTCTGCCAGCGTTCATCAAAAAGTTGCACTGGATTCAGCCATTGAGACTTACATCTCGCATCGATATTGTTCTACAATGGAGGATTATCGGCACCATCCTTTATTTAAAGATGAGATGTTAAAAAAATTAATTAATACACATGCACAAATAAATAAAAGAAAATATTGTCTTAATGAGTATGATGCATCTTTTTTTGATGTCATTAGTATATCAGAGCATCCATTAAAGTTTTTCAAATATTATTTTGTAAAGAATAAAAAACTAAGTTATTTATAGGGGAGTCCTATTAATAAGCTCAAGCCTGGTGCCGATAAGTTCTGCCAAGAGGACCTTTTTTTGTGGCGTTAAGAAGCTTTTGGAGATCCATATATTCCAACTCTTTTCCTGAGCGATAAATTTTTTATAGATATAATTGCGTACCTTTTCTTTAATCATCAAGGCTTCTGCGAGTTGACCAAAATCATAACGCTGTAATTTGTTTTTTTTTCCATTAGTAGAGAGCGCCATCTCTTCGTTATCTTTTTCCTTGAAATCGTTTTGAAAAATTTCAAAAGATAATAAATCGTAGGCGGGGGAAAGTCTGGGTAGAGGATCGTGTATAACGCTTATATTTTTTAAATGCAAATCAGAGTTGCCGACGATATAGGAAAAAAGAGTGAGCTCAAATAATCGTAAAAGCTGTTCTTGAGGGGCATTTTGCTGAGTATATTTTTTTAGAGATTTTGCAACTTTTTGTATGCTGCTAACATATTTTTTAAAAGTTGGTTGGCCTAAGATTTGGCAGAAATCCTCCATATGATATTTTTCTTTTCCTTTACCACGATCCAATCTTTCACTGAGTAGCGCTAGCTGACCATTTTTTAAGGGGATCATGCTTGTTGGGGCAGTCTTTATGCCATAGTCATTGGCCAATTTCATTATTAAATCTTCATTTTCTGGGATATGTGGGATTGCTCCCCCTGGTTTTAATATATATTTGCCTGCATAATTGGTGAGAGTAAGCCGTGATTCTTTTTAATCTTGTAACAAATCTAGAGAAAGCTTTCGTTGTACTCCTGGGATGGTTAAGTGTTGAATAATGGACATTTTTTCTATTTCTCTTAATACTTTATCTGTTAAGTCTATGAGTGGAGGTCGTTTTTCTTGGAAAAAGCTTCTACAGCATCTTTCGTGATAGATGCCCTCAGTGAGGGGGGTTATAGCAATAGAGGCATTTTTCAAAATTTAGAGAATGTTGCGCATTTAAATCTCTTGGGGGCATCGGCCTTAGTTTTTTTTCTTGGGCCATCGTTTCTACAATTTTGACTGGTCCAATGGGGTCAAAGGCGGTTTTTAATAATAATTCAAAGCGGTCTCGGTAGGGGTCTAATTTCCAATAGATATTTCTCTATGTATTGAAAGATATATTCACCTTCTGTAGTTTCTAAAATTTCTCCCGCTAATGATTCATGAAAATAGACCAGGCCTCTCCTATTCATTTGAGTTCACTCTGCTGGGTATTAGTTCAAGACCTAAAAAATTTAAAACTTCATTGACCTTATCTAAACGTAAAGTTGTTTTGCCCTGCTCTAGGCTACGCAAGAAACTCAGACTGACTCCAACTCTTTGAGAAAATTCTTGCTGGGTATGACCTAATGCCTTTCTTTCTTTTCTGACGGTGTGTGAAATTATAGACTTGCTCTTCATATTATATATGATGCATATAATATTTTATGAATCAATCAAATTATACTCGATCTAGTATATTAAATCGTTTTTAGTATTATTTATACTAGATCGAGTATAATATGCTTGATTCTTACCTTTTATTATCTAGAATTCTGTCTAGTTTTTTATTGATAGCTTCGATCTCAGCGAAGATTTTTATACGCTCCTCATGACCTTGCTCAGAACGTTCTTTAGCATTGGCATCGGTTTCGGCTTGCATGGCATTGACTATCACCGCGATAAATAGATTGAGCATGGTGAAAGTTGTAATAAGAATAAAGGGCAAGAAGAAAAGCCAGGAGTAGGGGTATTTTTCCATAACGGGGCGGACGATACCCATTGACCAGCTTTCTAAGGTCATTATTTGAAAGAGGGTGTAGGCGCTGGACCAAACGCTGCCAAACCACTCTGGAAAAGTATCACTGAAGAGTTTGGTGGCCATCACCGACCCAATATAAAAAATTAAACTTATTATTGCTACAACGGCGCTTAGCCCTGGTATTGCTAAGAGTAGGCCATTAACAACTTTTTTTAGGGAGGGGACCACGCTTAACATACGTAATGTTCTTAAGATACGCAGAGATCTTAAGACAGAAAATGGCCCACTAGAGGGTAGAATTGATATTGAGATAATAATAAGGTCGAATATTCTCCACGGATCTTGGAAAAACCTTTTTTGATAAACAAAAATTTTTATAGCAATTTCTATAACAAAGATTGTTAGAAAGCTATGGTCTAAAATAAAGAGGGTTTTTTGTAGGGCGGCAGGGAACTCCTTGTGAGTTTCTAACCCTAAAGTTAGAGCATTGATAACAATAATTGCCGTGATAAATTTTTCAAAGACGCTAGATTCTACTAATTTTTTCAATCTGTTCTTGATGAGCATAACTCCTCACTTCATTTATTCTTCAAAAAGGGCCTCAAAGTCTTTCATAGAAAGTTTACCAGTAAAGAAGGAGTCATCGTTTTCTGGTAATAAGTCGAAAAAGAGCTGCTTTTTGATTTCTTGTAGGGCGAGGACTTTTTCTTCCACAGTGTCTTTGATGATGGGACGATAGACAGTGAGCTTATTTTCTTGGCCGATACGGTGGGCACGGTCAATGGCCTGCGCTTCAACCGCAGGGTTCCACCAGGGGTCCATGAGAAAAACATAGCTGGCGGCGGTGAGGTTGAGTCCGACACCACCGGCCTTAAGTGAAATGAGAAAAACAGGGGTTTTGCCGGCTTGGAAAATATCTACCTGTTCTTGGCGTTTTTTGATACTTTGGCTACCATCAATACGCGCAATTTTAATATGCTTTTCTCTTAATGTGCTTTGGATGATGTCCAAATAGGTGGTGAATTGGGAGAAGACGATGGCCTGATGGCCTTCTGCTAGAATAGTGTCCAAAGTTTCCGTCAAAAAATCAATTTTAGTCGATTCGATGAGGTTGTCCGCAGCCCCCGGTATATGCGCCGTATGGGAACTCACACCCGCATGCTTTTGCCATAGGCAGTTTTGCCTGAGTTGTAAAAGTCCACGCAAAATTTCACCATATTTTTTACGGGAGTTGGCGACAGTAATTTTTTTGCGAATACTGAGTAGGTTCAGTTTGTACTGCTCCCTCTCCCAATCAGTAAAATTGAGATAGACATTATTTTCTATTTTTGGCGGTAGATCGGTGAGGACTTGTGCCTTAGTTCTTCTTAAAATAAATGGGGCAGCGGTTTTGCGCGCTAGCAGTCTACTTTTTTGATTGGATTTTGTTCTTATAAATTGCAGGTCACCCCAGACGCCAGGAACGCAAAGGTCTAAAATATTAAAAAATTCCGCCAAGTCATTTTCCACAGGAGTACCTGTTAAGCAAATCCTAAAGTCTGCATCAATGGTGCGAGCGGCAAAGGCACCTAGAGAGCGAATATTTTTAAGCTGCTGTACTTCGTCTAATATCATAATATCAAAGTGGATATTTTTTAAAGTAGAGTCGTGTTCTTTTTTCATGACTCCATAGCTGGTGACAATTATTTTAACATCTTCTGGAAAAGTTCTGGTGCCGCCATGATAGATGGCCACAGGAAGGTCACAAAATTTTTCAAATTCTTTTTCCCAATTGAGTAAGATGGTAACGGGGCATACGATTAAGACCCTTTTTAGTTTGGGGTAGAGCGCCTTGATAAGGGTTATTGCTTGCAGGGTTTTACCAAGACCCATATCATCGGCGAGACAGGCGCCTAATTTATGTTCATAGAGGAAGCGTAACCAATTATAGCCAACTTTTTGGTATTCCCGCAGGACTTTATCCATCGGTGCTGGAATTTCATACTGAGGCATCTCTTGCATGGTGGAAAGTTTTTCACAGAGTTTTTCTTCCTCAGCAGTGAGTGCTCCATCGACACCAAGCCTTTTCAGTTCGAAGAGCTCAAAAATGCGAGACCGATTAAAAGGTAGGATAAAGGTCTTGGTCTTTTCACCCAATTCTGGGTCTTCTGGATTTTGTTCCTCGGGAACATCGCCTGGTGCAACTTGGCGAGCTTCATATTTCGTATACTTTTTCAAAAAGCGCATAACATCTTTTTGTTCATTAGAGAGCAGCACTAAATTGTCGCCTGCAACTACCAGTCCTTGATCTAAGTCGACTTTCTTTATCATCTCGATATCTGTTTCGGAGAGGGATAAGCTTAATTCAAACCAAGAATTTGTGGTCTGTTGTCTTTCAAATTTAACTCGGGTGCTCCAATAGCTGACCTCATTGCGATTGTAATAGAGGGTGACTCCGAAGGGTGTTAGTTTATGGTGGAATGCAGATAACCCTTGAAAAATGGTGGAGGCTGCCACTTGGAAATTAAGTTCTTGTCCCTCTCTATTGTATTCAGAAAATCGGAAAAACATTTCTCCAAAATGGTCATAGATATTGCTAAAAATATTTATTAAAACATCATTGTCAAAGGCATAAAGAGATTTTAGTTTTTCTTCATAAACTATCGTTTGGCGGTGCTCAGACATTGTCGTTTCTATAATAAATTGCCAACGGTCCTTTTTATTTGATTGTAATAAAGATTTTTTATAAGAGTAGAGAGGGTTTTTTATGTGTATATTTAAATTACGAATAAAAACGTAAGAATCTTTTTTCTTTCTAAAAGATCCCAACATGCCACCTGTGAAAGTAAAGTTTTTCAGAAACTCAGGTATATTTATTTTTCTTTCTTCGTCATTGTGAAAATATATGGTGAATTCAAGTTGATTTTTTTTTGTACTCGAATTTATGGTAATACGTGGGTGTGTTGGTTTAATCTCAATTGAGTCAAAGGGATGGGAATCAATTGTAATATCACAAATGCCCAGCCGACGATGTTCTCTGGAAAATTGGATTAGATCATTGATACTTAAAGAATAATAATGGATTCTTATTTTTTGCACTAATGTCTTGAGTTCATTCGAGAGATGGAAGGCATCTCCGTTTTCCCAGTTAAAGAGATAGAGATTTTCGAATAAACTTATTTTATCCCATATTTTTCCGTCTTCATCCATATGTTGAAACTGGACCATAGGGGAAAAATTAAAGGACTGAGTTTCATCATCAAACTTTTCTTGGGAGGTCAGCGAGATAATGAGTTTACCTTGCATATTCTTTGGAATTGGGAAATTGATGACTTTTTTATGGTGCAATAAATATTGTAATGAAGAATAAGCCGAATTCGTTGGCGCTCCTTCAAGTTTATGTGGGCCGGCGATGATACTACCATATTCAATGACGTTAACACCCATATTTGATAACGCTGCCAGCGGAGGGAGATTGCTATCCCAATAATTTTGTTCTCCCTGGCTTTCAAAAAATTCTTTAGTGTTGAAATTCAAAAAAAGGCAGGCGACATGAGGGCAATGATCAATTTGGCTCCATAAATGGCAATCACAAGTGGTTGCCAATGGGCCATTAGCGCTTCCCTCAAGACGTTTTTTAAAGACAATTTTAGATTCATGGGCGCGAGAGTCTCTCACTATGCCTGAAACGATATAGTAGTTTTCCGCAGAGCCCTTAGCGTAGGAAATGGAAACTCTCGATTGGCGAAAAAGTTTGCGAGCATCCTGTAAAACCCAATGGTCAAAGAACTGACTTGCATCATTTAAGACAGGTTCAGGAATTTTCCAGTTATTGACGGCCATTAGATCTCTTTTAATTATTGTCTACATAAGCCTTGAGCAATTTGGCGCGACTCGGATGTCGTAGCTTTCTTAAGGCTTTGGCTTCAATTTGTCGAATACGTTCCCTTGTGACAAAGAAATCTTGACCCACTTCTTCAAGGGTGTGGTCGGACTTTTCTCCGATGCCAAAGCGCATACGTAGAACTTTCTCTTCACGAGGTGTTAAAGTAGAGAGAACTGAGCGGGTTTGTTCCGAGAGAGTAATTGACATGACGGCATCTTGTGGGGAAATAATTTTTTTATCCTCAATAAAATCACCTAAACTCGAATCCTCTTCCTCGCCAATAGGCGTTTCCAAGGATATTGGCTCTTTTGAAATTTTTTGCACTTTCTTAACTTTATCTACTGGCAGCTCCATTCTCTCCGCAATTTCTTCCGGTGTTGGTTCACGGCCAAGCTCTTGAATCAATTGCCTAGACGTTCTCACCATCTTATTAATAGTCTCAATCATATGCACGGGAATTCTAATGGTTCTGGCTTGGTCGGCAATGGCCCGCGTGATCGCCTGCCTAATCCACCACGTGGCATAGGTTGAAAATTTATAACCACGGCGGTACTCAAATTTATCCACCGCCTTCATCAGGCCAATATTTCCTTCTTGGATAAGGTCGAGAAATTGCAAACCTCTATTAGTATATTTTTTGGCGATGGAAACAACTAGTCGCAAATTCGCTTCCACAAGTTGTGCCTTTGCCTTATCGGCTTTTTCTTCGCCTTTCAGAATAATCTTATAGACTTTTTCTATGTCATCATAAGACATACCAGCTTCCATGGAAATTCTTCGCAGCTTTCTGATAACATCTTCTTGATTTCTGATGAGTTGTTCAATTTTCGCATCATTGGTATAAAGATCTTTAGCTAGCCTGCGTTTAAAAGCATCATCATCAATAATTTTATCATAGAGAACGCGATATTCCTTACGGTTACCAACTTCTAAAAATTTGAAAATTCTTTCTTCTTGGCCAAATAAATCTCTAAACTGTAAAAAGTATTTTTTTACTGGTTCGACAAAACTATTAATAATTTTTCTGTTAAATGTTAAATCGGCCAAGGTATCAGAAATTTGCAAGAATTCATCTTTTTGCTCTTGGGTGAATTTACTGAGCGTGCCGTCTTCTTGTTCCGTCTTTTTAAGAATTGTATGAATTTGATTAACGACATTGTAAATGAGTTCTTTGGTTTTTTTGATGTCATTTTGTGAGGATTCGTCATCGAGGCCGCGTACTAAGTCCTTGACGTATTCTTGTGGGTTTTCCTGAGATTCAATTTTATCTTTTAAATTAACAATCTCTTTCAAGGCGTGGGTGGAAGAGAGTGCAGAGAGAATAATTTCCCTTTCACCTTCTTCAATTTCTTTGGCAATGACGACTTCTCCTTCTCTGGTAAGTAGCGCCACAGAACCCATTCTTTTAAGGTATAGTTTTACTGGATCAGTAGAGGCAGATTTTAATTCAGCCTTTTCTTCTCTGGAAAGCGCTTCTTCAATAATTTCCGTGCCATCGAGCCTAATACCTTCATCGTCTTCAGTTTCAACATCTAATTGAATTTCTATACGTGCTTCTACAACCTTGGTGAGAATCATATCAATAGATGATGGGTCGATGACACTGGCAGGAATAGCGTCGTTAATTTCTTCTGGGGTTAAGAAGGATTTATCTTTTCCTTTGTGCAGTAATTTGTCGAAAGTCTTTGATGATAAAAATGTTTGGATGGTGGACATTTGAGAAACTCCATTAAGGTGTTTGGGTTTTTTTGTTAGATTTTAAATTTATTAATTTTCTTTCTACTTTAATTAATTCGAGCATGAGTGCTTCAAGATCCTTGTCTGTTTTACACTCATTTTTTTTTTGTTTAATAGCGATTTTTTTATCCTTTAAGTCACTCTCATGAATTCTTTTTAGCAGGTCGTTGATAAATTTATTAACAACTTTTTCCAGCATATTGAGAGGTTTAAAATTATATAATGCTGCTCCTGCAATCTCTTTTGTTTCCAGAGAAATACCCTCGCGATTAAGCTCATTCATGGCAAGAGCGGGAAATTCACTCTCTTCAATTTCGAACATTAAATTAATTAACCTTGAAACATATCTTTTTACCTCAGTGTTAGTAACAAAATCAAGCAATTCTGGCATTTTGTCGTGTGTGAGGGATTGTGGGTTGGAAATAATTTCACGCAGTATAATTTTTTCTAATTTACTCAATACTTTAGTACTTTTAGAGGGCATATCGTCGGATTTGGCTTCGTTCTTGCTTACAGAAACATTGATTTGATCTCTGTTTGCCGCTTTGAGACTGGGCTGCTCCACGATATTATGTTTCGAGGCTTTATTTTCCAGAAGAAAGTTTTTATAGGCGTTAAGTATTTGCGATTGATCTGAGCTAAGCTCTAACCCCTTAGCAAATTGACCGATTCTTTCAATTGCCTTGAGATCCTCCTTAAGGGGCGCGACAATAGCAAAGACCTGCTGTAAAAGCGCCAATTTTTCGTCGGGGGAAGAGGGGACAATGGCGGGCAGTAACCGCTCAATTTGATCGTCCAAAAAAATGGCTGCATTGTCGAAACGCTCTTTAAAAAGCAGAGCACCTTTTTCTACCAGTAGGTCGTCGGGATCTTTATAGGGGGCTAAACTAATTATTTTTGCGATAATTCCGGCCTCTAAACATTGTAGATTAACCTTTTCTGCAGCCTGGTAGCCGGCCTTATCAGCATCTAGGCAGAGATAAAAATTTTTACTGAGACGTTTGAGAGTTTGCACAGAAAAATCGCTCAAGCCTATGCCTTGAATCGCTACGGTATTTTTAAAGCCATGTTGTGATAATGCGATTTGGTCCATATTTCCTTCGACTAATATAACCGAGTCTAATTCTCTAATCGAAGGTTTTGCAAGGTGTAGGCCATAGAGAATATTTCTTTTATTAAAAACATATGATTCCAATGAATTCATATATTTAGCTTTTTGATATTCGTGAATTGCTCGACTCGTAAATCCGACCGTATGCCCAAAATGATCCCAAATAGGAAACATGATTCGCTCGCGAAAGGTGTCATAATATTTTTCGGGGTTGTTCTTGTCAGTTTTTATAAGTCCAATTTCAAGAGCAACTTGCCAGGCCAATTTTTTTTCGTCAGGGTTAACGATGGCCTTTTGCAGATAGTTGGCAATGGTATTTTGTTTGCTGGCAAATCCAAGATGATGATCGGCTAACGCTTCTATGGATAATTTCCTTTTATTGGTGAAGTCCTTAAATTCAGGAAATTGACCGGACAAGGCCATTTTGCGATAAATATGCATGGCTTTATCAAGTATTTTTTTTGCCATGGCGAGCTTTGGATTTTTTACTGCATTATCGTTAAAATCATCAAAATTGACTCCGATGAGTTGCGCAATCTCCCTTAGGGCATCGATAAAATCGTAATGCTTAAACTTCTCAACAAAAGTTATGGCATCACCACCTGTATTGCAAGCAAAGCACATAAACATACCCTTTTCGTCATTGACGTTGAGGGAGGGCTTGGCGTCTGCATGAAAAGGACAGAGTCCCAAAAAATTAGAGCTGCCATTTTTTCGCAAGGAAATATAACTGCCAATGATATGCGAAATAGCAGCGGCTTTAATTTGGTCTTTAAGTTCAGATAAGGCCACTAATGGGCGCCTTTTTTACTTTTTAAGACAAAGCCTTTTATTTTAATCTTTTTGGCCAAGAATATTTTTTCGAACTTGGTTTCAAATGAACACAGAAAATGTTTTGGATACTCAGCTCGTAAATCCAAACTGGCAAGTTCGCAATCAAAGAGCTGAGCGCCATTTTTTTTATGCGCTTGTGCTCGGTCTTTATCAATGACTTTCTTCATCCATTGCGCATATTCATCGTGGTCAGTTTTAATAAAAATTTTTCCATTAGGTTTAAGAATCTTATAGGCCGCAGCTAAAAATGGTTCTTGGAAGAGCCTTTTTTTATGGTGTCGATTTTTTGGCCATGGATCGGGGAAAAAATAATAGATTTTATCCACCTCACTGTCACCAAATTGAAAATGGATTCTCTCTCCTTTGGCCCTCAGGTATTTAAACTGCCCGGCTTCAATAGCACTCAATTGTTTGGCCAGGGAATAACTTCTTTTGAACCGATAGTCTAATCCGACAAAATTTTCGTGGGGATTGTTGCGGCAATACTCGAGCATAAAATGGCCGTATCCCGTGCCAATTTCCACGCATAGGGGGGCGGCCCTTTTAAAAACTTTTTCATTCCATTGATCGCGGAATTGCTCCGCTTCTTGGTCACGCATAACAAAATTTTCAAAAAGGGCGAGTTTGTCGTGATAGGGGTTATCGTGAGTATAACGGAAATCTGAATTATAAGAGTAATCAAGCATAGAGTTGTCTAGCAGAATTCTTACCATATTTCGAGAATGAAATAAGCCTAATGTGTTGCAGCGATAGAATTTTTAGGGGCTTACCTTAAATAAAAAAATTTTTTATTTCTTGAGATACTTCTATGACTTCATCTTCGGTGAGAAAAGGGTGCATGGGCAGGCATAGAGTATGCCCAGCAAATTTTAAGGCGTGTGCCCACTCACCGGGAAAGTTCTGACAGGGCCTTTCTTGCGGTAGCGCCAATTCGTAAAAAGGAGCGTTGCCAATGGATTTTTCCTGCAGCCTTTTTTGCAAGGCTTTCCTATGCTCTGGGGAATCCAGCTTGATCGGATAAACATGCCAGCTCGACCTCTCCAGCATTTCTTTTGGCATCAATTGAATGGGGAGTGTAGATAATTCTTGAAAATATTGCGCCGCGATTTTTTTTCTGAGGTTATTTTGTGCTCTTTGATTTTCCAATTTTAGATCCAATACCGCCGCCTGCATATGGTCACAGCGAGAGTTTCTGCCGGCCAGAATAGTGCCCGCTGGACTTCTGCCATGATTGCGCAGAGACTTAATTTTTTCCGCAAGTTGATCATCTTGGGTCAGGATACACCCCGCGTCTCCCATGGCACTTAAATTTTTTGTTGGATAAAATGAAAAAGTTGTCAAACTATTTGTCGATCCCACCGGCCCATTAAGTAATATCGTGCCCTCTCCTTGCGCAGCATCTTCTACCATGGGAATACCTGTTGTAGAACAGATCTCCTGCATTTCTTCAACAGCGGCGGGTAGTCCGTAAATATGCACGGGCATGACAGCTTTGATAGGGTAGTCGTGGATAATTTTGGTCAATGATTTTGGGCAACCGAGGCCTGTTCTGGGGTCAATGTCAAAAAATACAGGTAAAGCACCAATATTCATAATCGCTTCAGCTGAAGCAAAAAAGGAAATTGCTGGTAAAGCAACAAATTCTCCCGGCATAATCCCCAAGGCCAAAAGCGAAATTTCTAAAGCATCGGTGCCATTTGCGGTGAGCAAGCAATGTCTAGCACCATGCATTTCGGCAAACTTCTTTTCAAAAGAGGTATTCCACTCCCCCTCAATAAATGAATTAGCGGATAAAATTTTTGCAAATCTTTGCAATAATTTTTCTTGAAAAGGGCCATCATGTAATTTAGTGAAATTAAGAAAAGGCACTGCCATCGAAAAATCCTTTATTGAGTAATTTTGGCGGACTTTAGCATAATTAAAATAAAAAAACTAACAGCTATGAAAAAGTTGACCCCTCCAATTTTAACCTATTTCCACCTACTTCTACTATTAGGCAGACTTTTTCTTTGCACTATCTTTTTCCAACCAACTGGCCATTATCATGGCGGCTTTTTTGGCGACTTCGTTAGATTTTACCTTATTGAAAATAGCGTTTTTCAAGGCTTCTATCTGTGCTTTGTCCTGTGCAGCATTTCTTTGTAACTCTTTCAATGTCATTTTTTTTTTCACCCGATTCTCCCTTTTATGATTAAGCTGCTGTAGCCGGAGATTTAACAGGTGCTTGCACTTCTTCAGTTTGTTTTTCTATTACTTCGTAGAGATCAAACTTTGCAGTCATGGGGTCGACACCTGCAGGCAAAGCCGAAAAAACAATATTGTTTTTAACATGAGAAAAGGCATACCAGACTTTTCCAAGCTTTTGGTAAAGGACTTCTGATTTTTGATTTTGTTGTGATTTCACTATAACCCTCCTGGTAGTTATTTTTAAGAACTCCATCCTGAAGCCTTTTATTTTGTCTGCTAAGCTCTTCGGAGATCTAAAAAATTACATGAGAAAAATTAATAGACACAAAGCCCTGAATTTATATCTTTTTGGAATAAATATAGCTGATTACTTTACTCTGAACCTTCCCAATCCTTAATAATTTAGCGCCCTAATTTTTTATAAGAATTATTCCCTTATTTATAATGCTTCACCTTTTCGTCGAGGATAATTTTTCTATTCTACTTACGCTTCACATTATTATAAAATAATTTATCCACCTAAAAACTACATCTCTCACCGCATATATCCTTGTTTGCATGGCCACCCAAATTTACTTTTCCATCCACGCCGCTCACCGCCACCCGAATTTCTTTTCCATCAACGCTGCTCACCGCCACCCAAATTTCTTTTCCATCAACGCCGCTCACCGCCACCCAAATTTCTTTTCCATCAACGCTGCTCGCCGCCACCAAATTTACTTTTCCATCAACGCTGTTTACCGCCACCCAGTTTTCTTTCCATACACGCCGCTCACCGCCACCCAAATTTCTTTTCCACCCACACCGCTCACCGCCATCCAGCTTACTTTTCCCTCAACACTGCTCACCTTCACCCTTTACTTCTCCATCAACGCTGCTCGCCGTCATGCGAATTTACTTCTCCATCAACGCCGCTTACCGCCACCCAAATTTACTTTTCCATCAACGCCGCTTACCGTCACCCAAATTTACTTTTCCATCCACGCCGCTCACCGCCACCCAAATTTTCTTTTCCATCCACGCCGCTCACCGCCACCCAAATTTACTTTTCCATCAACGCTGCTTGCCGTTACCCAGCTTTCTTTTTCATCAACGCCGCTCACCGCCACCCAAATTTCTTTTCCATCAACGCTGCTTGCCGCCACCCAGCTTTCTTTTTCATCAACGCCGCTCGCCGCAACCCAAATTTACTTTTCCACCCACACCGCTCACCGCCACCCAAATTTCTTTTCCATCCACGCCGCTCACCGTCACCCAAATTTTCTTTTCCATCAACGCCGCTCATCGCCATCCAGTTTACTTTTCCATCAAAGCCGCTCAACGCCACCCAGCTTTCTTTTCCATCAACGCCGCTCACCGCCACCCGAACTTTCATTTCCATCCACGCTTCTCGCCGTCACCCAACTTTCTTTTCCATCAACGCTGCTCACCGCCACCCGAGCTTTCATTTCCATTAACGCCGCTTACCGTCACCCAAATTTACTTTTCCATCCACGCCGCTTACCGCCACTCAAATTTCTTTTCCGTCCACGCCGCTCACCGGCACCCGAATTTACTTTTCATCCACGCCGCTAGCCGCCACCCGAACTTACTTTTTATTCACGCCGCTAGGCGCCACACGAACTTCCATTTCCATCAACGCCGCTCACTGTCAGCCAGCTTTCTTTTTCATAAACGCTGCTCACCGTCACCCAAATTTACTTTTCCATCCACGCCGCTCACCGCCATCCAGCTTACTTTTCCATCAACGCTGCTCACCGCCACCCGAATCTCTTTTTCATTCACGCTGCTCACCGCCACCCGAATCTCTTTTTCATCCACGTCGCTCACCTCCACCCGAGTTTTTTTTTACCCACGCCGCTCACCGCCACCCAAATTTCTTTTCCATCCACGCCGCTCACCGCCACCCAAATTTCTTTTCCATCCACGCCGCTCACCGCTACCCAAATTTTCTTTTTCATCCACGCCGCTCACCGCTACCCAAATTTTCTTTTCCATCCACGTCGCGAACCGTCACCCGAATTTCTTTTCCATCCACGCTGCTTACCGCCACCCAAATTTACTTTTTCATCCACGCTGCTTACCGCCACCCAAATTTTCTTTTCCATCAAAGCCCCGCACCGCCGCCAAAATTTTCTTTTCCATCAACATCGCGCACTGTCACCCGAGTTGCTTGTCCATCCACGCTGCTCTCCGCTACCCAGCTTTCTTTTCCATTATCGGCATAGATTTATCCATTACATTGACACTCTTCACAGCCGAAAGATTTTCTTTTCACGTAGAGGATGCTTACTGATGATATTTTTGATGTTGCATCAATATCGTTTGTAGCGAAATGATTTTTTTTCGTATCGTCAGTATCAACGCCGTTTACCGGCGTTACTCGTTCGCCTCAACGTTATCTATTTTATGTGAACATGCTGTTCACCTTGCTTCAGTCTTCCTTAGATAAAGTTTATCCTTTTCATCACTCCACGCGGCATTCTTATAATTGCCAAACGCCAATTCCCGAGCAGCATTATGAGCTTGGCAAATCACCCGCAAGTTCGCCACAGTCGAGGCACCGCCAGCGCGCACCGGTCGGATATGATCGTAGACTAAAAAATTCCTCGCCGAGCAACGCCTACCGCTTATAAAATCATTATGTTCGCAGCGCCCATTAGCACGCGAGTCCAACGCCTCTTTAACCGTCCTCGGGATGTAGCGCTGAACTTTTGAGCCGCGCTCAACTCTATGAGGTTTAGCGGCGGCTATTTTTTTGAGTTTTTCGTCCAACAAAATTTGGATGAGTTCCAACTCGCTCAAGTCACTGCCAAGATGCTGAGATAATTTTTCCATTTTTTTCAAAAGCGTCTCACTTAAGCGGATGGTTTTTGCCATGGGTTTGGTGGGGCGAGTGGGATCGATTTCTTTGTTGGCGGCGGCGAGAATAATTTCCGTTTGGCGGCAAGTTTTTGCTAAAACTTTTTCGATGATTTCAGTTTTTTTATCTTCTGCCAATTTTGGATTTTCCAAAAAAAAGGTTTGTAGTTTGCTGGCGTTGGAAAGGTTGAGTGTGCCCTGCTGAATTT
>Ga0316206_1000998_pt1 | contig 29406 bp, 25 predicted proteins | sample 6monthpyrite_MG_FD_204942 | JGI IMG/M metagenome (GOLD analysis project Ga0316206, IMG submission 204942) | Microbial mat bacterial communities from mineral coupon in-situ incubated in ocean water Damariscotta River, Maine, United States -... | ecosystem: Environmental > Aquatic > Marine >... | reverse complement strand
ACCACTGAAATCATCAGCCTTGGTGTAATCGTTTATAGTGATAATAGTTTTCAGGTCAGCCCCAAGAGAAGATTTCACCCCATTTAATGAATCTTCAAATGCAAGACAGTCTTTTGCTTCTAATTTAAGTTTCTTAAGTGCCCAGTTGTAAATGTCTGGTGCGGGTTTTTTTGCCGGAACGATGTCACCTGCGGCAATGACTTCAAACCACTCTGTAGAGCCTTTTTCTAATGCGTGCTCTAACAGTGCGGTAACGTTGGCAGGGGTTGTTGTTGTTGAAATAGCAATACGCATATTGTTATCCCTTGCCTCCTGAATAAGGCGTTTAACACCAGGTCTTAACGGTATGGCACCAGTAGATAGTAATTCTGTGTAATGAATAGTTTTAGAGGCGTGCAGCTCTTTAATCATTTGTGGAGTAGAGCTATCAGTAGGGAAATCAGTGTTGAATTTCTCAAGATAATAAGCCATACGCTCTTTACCGCCAGTGACAGAGAGTAATTGGCCATATAATTCTACAGACCAGTTCCAGTCTAGCCCGGCTTGTTCAAAAGCCTGGTTAAATGCAACTCGATGCCCGTCTCGTTCGGTATCAGAGAGGGTTCCATCTACATCAAATATTAAAGCCTGGAGTGAAGACATATTTACCACCTATATAAAATTTTAGTGGATTGTAGATGATGCGCTAATTAATTAATAGCCTATACTCATATGGTTAATACCTTTTTTTAGAGCATATATAGTTTCATTATTCGGGAATATGTCTGAATTTAAAACACTCATAAAACGATTGTTAAAGCCCAGAACCATCAAGCAGAAACTGATGGTGATTATTATGGCTGTAAGTCTAATTGGTCTTGGTACAGTTGGTTCAAGCATTATATTAAACGAATTTATAAACCTTAATAAAATGCAGGAAATAGATCTGCAGGTATTGGCGGATATTGTTGCAGAAACATCAGCTGTTTATCTGGTGTTTAATGATGATGAAGGCGCAACCATATCCCTGGCAGCGCTAAGGTCAAAAAAACAAATTATAAGAGCTGTATTGTATGATGAAAATCACAGGGTTTTTGTAGTTCACTCAAGGGATGGTGTTGTTGGAGATGTGGAATTTAGTCAGATAGAAAAAGAAAAAGATACGAGTGGCATTTTTAGCGTGGTTAAAGAAGTTCTTGTAGATGATGAGTTAATCGGATATCTCTATCTTGAATCTGATGACTCATTAATTAAAGGCTTTGTTATTAATTCGGTAATTGGTCTTGTGTTTATAGTTTTCATTGGAGGTTTAATTGCATATGTACTAGCTTCGAAATTACAAAAAATAGTTTCAGAACCTATAGAACATCTAACTGAAACCGCATTGAAAATAACAAATCAACAAGATTATAATTTACGAGCAGAAAAAGAAAGTAACGATGAAATAGGAATTTTGACAGATGGTTTTAATGAAATGCTGGTGCAGCTGCAAAAAAGGAATAATAAACTAATTGAAAGTGAGAATAAGTTTAGGGAAGTAGTAGAGCAGTCAACTGATGCGCTTTATATAATAGGCGAAGATTCTAAGTTTATAGATGTTAATAACTCAGCCTGTAGTTCATTAGGGTACAAAAGAAACGAATTATTAAATATGACTGTTGGGCAGGTTGATGATTTATATAGCGATGTAGAAAAACTAGAGAAACTTTTTTCCAGGCTTGAAAAAGAGCGGCATATAATAGTGGAGAGCGAACATCGTAAGAAAAACAATGAATTATTTCCAGTTGAGATAAGTCTTGGTTATGTGAATATTGAAGGAAATGAATTAATTCTCGCTTCTGTTCGTGATATAACCGAACGAAAGCAGGCGCAGAAAAGCTTGCAGCAAGCAAATGATTTACTAGAAGCAAAGGTAAATGAGAGGACTAAAGAGCTCAAAGAAATTAATGACGCGCTTGAGATTTCAAAAGAAAAAGCAGAAGCAGCTAATTATTCAAAGAGTTTGTTTTTAGCAAATATGAGTCATGAAATTCGAACTCCAATGAATGCGGTAATAGGCTTTACTGACTTGCTCGCGATAAGCGATTTAAATAAAAAGCAGGCAGGATATGTCGAATCTATACAGTCCGGGAGTCGAAATCTTTTAAGTTTAATAAATGATATTCTTGATTTGTCAAAGATTGAAGCCGGCAAAATGGATATCAAATTTGATCGTGTTTATATTAAGGAATTGTTAAAAGATATATATCAGGTTTTTTCTGTGTCGGCAAAAGAAAAGGGGCTGGATCTGAATTTGTATATTGATGACTCTGTTCCTCAGGGGCTTATGTCCGATGAAATAAGGTTAAGGCAGATACTGTTTAATCTCATGAATAACGCTATTAAGTTTACGCATAAAGGTGAAGTTAATATATATGCAAATTATGAGCGAGAGTCAAAAGATGATCTGTTTTACAGTTTAATGATAAGAGTTGAAGATACTGGAATAGGCGTGCGTACTAGCGAGCACCAGAATATATTTAATATTTTTGAACAACAGGATAATCAAAGTACAAGGGAATTTGGTGGGGCAGGATTAGGATTAGCTATTAGCGCACGACTTGCTGAAAAACTAGGCGCGAGTATAAATTTAGATAGTGAGCAAGGAAAAGGCAGTACTTTTGAACTGATAATACACAAGCCGGAAGTCATAGATGAAAAGACGCCTGAAAATGTGTTGAATCGTAAAAATAAAATACACTTTAAATCCGCAAAAATATTGATTGTGGATGATATTGAGCTAAATCGGGAGTTAATTTGTGAATATTTAGCTAATCATCCTTTTCAGTTAATAACAGCAGAAGATGGTCAGTCGGCGATAGATTTGGTGAAAAAAGAAAAACCGGATGTTGTGTTAATGGATATAAGAATGCCAGTAATGAGTGGGATTCAGGCAACAGAAATTATAAAAAATGATCCGCAAATTAGCCATACAAAGATTATTGCAATTACAGCATCTGTGGTGGAGGACAAGAGGTCGGAGAAGAAAAGATCCCTTTTTGATATGGTGTTATACAAGCCGCTAAATAGAAAAACATTAATAAATGCACTAACCAAATTCATTGAATCTGAGGTTGTAAATACAGTAAGAAGCGAAGAAGTTAGCTATGTTGAATTGTATAATGAGGAAATAAAGTCAGCGGATGAGTTGTTAGTTGCCGAAATATTGAAGTATCAGCAGCCTTTAGAGGCAGCTAGAATAGGCGGAAATTTTAGTGGTCTTGATCAGCTGCTTGAAGGGCTTCAGGATTTGGCGGTTCAGTTTAAACTTGAGGGGCTTGGTGAAATGGTAAAAGAATTGATACATGCAAACCAGTCATTTGATATAGAAGAGACGCAAAAAATAATTGCTAAAATTTTGACAGGTGTTGATAAGCTGGGTTCGCATTAAAGGAAACGATTCATGCCAAAACGATTTAAAATATTAATTGTTGATGATGTGCCAAAAAACATTCAGATTATTGCGAATTTATTGGGTGACGAGGAATATGATATTTCTTATGCCACCAATGGGCATCAGGCGCTAGAACAGGTAAATGAAACTGATTTTGATCTGGTCTTGCTGGATGTGATGATGCCAGAAATGGATGGCTATACAGTCTGCAAGGAGATGAAGAGAAGACAGTTTTCAAAAGATTTCCCTATTATTTTTATTACTGCAAAAACAGATGAAGAAAGTTTGCTAGAAGCTTTTGAAGCCGGTGGCCAGGATTATATAACAAAGCCGTTCAAAGCACCTGAATTGATGGCCAGAATTAAAATGCATTTAAAGCTAAAAGAATTTGAAGATTCGCAACAAGTTGTTATAGATAATGCATTGGCAGAATTAAAAATTCTTAATAAAGAAATAATAGAAACTCAGAAAGAAGTTATTTTTACCATGGGCTCAATTGGTGAAACTCGTTCGAAGGAAACTGGCTTACATGTTAAACGGGTAGCTGAATACTCAAGGTTACTGGCTCGTCTGTCTGGTTTGAATGATATGGAGGCAGATATGATTGCTATGGCTTCTCCTATGCATGATATTGGAAAAGTTGGAATTCCAGATTCAATATTAAATAAAAAAGGTCGATTAACTGTAGATGAATTTGAAGTAATGAAAACTCATGCTGTTATAGGTTATGAAATGTTAAAGCATAGTGAGCGCCCTCTTATGCGAACAGCAGCAATCATAGCGCTAGAGCATCATGAGAAATGGGATGGTAGTGGTTACCCTAAAGCAAGCAGTAAGAAAGATATTCATATATATGGTCGTATTACGGCATTGGCGGATGTTTTTGATGCTTTAGGTTCAGACAGGTGTTACAAAAAAGCCTGGGAAGATGAAAAAATTTTTGAGCTGTTAAAAGAACAGTCAGGAAAACATTTTGATCCTGATCTTGTAAAAATATTTTTTGATAACCTTGATCAGTTTTTTGATATTCGATTACAGTATAAAGATGCTTTTTAAGTTTGATTTATAGTTTAATCTTTCGGGTGTCGCAGGGGGGCTTCTTTTCAGACGGTCCCAATATTTCTTTTATCTTAATTAACACCTCTTCAGAACTGGCTCGATAAGCTGTCAGTTTTCCACCAATTAATGTAATCAATCCGGGTTGTTTTTCGTTAGTGATAATCAGGCTTTCTCGTGATTTATTAAATGCCGACTGATTGTTGTGAGGTAATACTCTCAGGCCTGCAAATGATTCTTTTATATTGTCTGTTGTTAGTTGCGTGTTAAAGCGACTATTATAAGTTTCTAAAAGGTAGAGTTTTTCACTTTCAGTTGGTGTTATGTTGTCGGGATTGTCTGAGTAGAGTCTTTCGGTGGTGCCAATGAGTGTTTGTTGTTCTTTCCAGGGCATAACAAAAACTGCTCGCCTGTCTGCGGCTTCTATATAGTAAACACCTCTGGTTATAGGTTTGTCAACAATGATGTGGGTGCCAGCTACAAGTTCGATGTCGGGTGTTTTTAATGCTGGTTTTATTTTATTCTGTGTTGATATGACCCAGGGGCCTGTGCAGTTTACAATGCAGCGACATGTTGTTGAATTTTCTTTTTTGTTTTGTGTATAGGTTACGATATGTTTGGATTTCTGGAAATATGATTTTTTGAAATCAGTATTATAAAAAATGTCTGCGCCATTTTTCTCTGCCGACATAATTACAGCTTGTGTTAGTTCTTTGTCATCAGTTTGGGCGTCGAAATATTTGTAGATGCATTTTAAGTTTTTTAAATTCAGGCCATCAAGTGAACTCCAGTCTTTTTTATTAACAATTGAAAATTTCTTTAAACTAAATAGTGAATAAATTGATAAGCCCAGCCAAATTAGCCAGGCAGAACGAATGCTATTAGCGTATACAGGAATATAAAATGGTATTAATTTTACAAGCCTGGGTGCATTTTTTAACAGGTATTTTCTTTCTCGAAGGCATTCATAAACAAGTTTAAACTGTCCACTCTCTAAATATCGTAGGCCTCCGTGAATTAGTTTGCTCGATTTGCAAGATGTGCCAAGACCTGCTTGCGGATATTTTTCAATAACGAGTGTTTTATATCCACAGGCTGCTGCAGCCTGTGCTACACCGGCTCCCTGAATTCCTGCGCCTATAACGACTATGTCGTAGATTGGTTCAGTCATTGATTAATTAATGAGAGTAGAGATTACAATGAGAATTTGTTTCATATGTGATGATTAATGATTTAATGAGTGAGGTGATAAATTTAGTGCAAGTATGGGATGTTCTAACATGCTGCTAACGTCCCTTGTTTCAATAAGTGGAATGTTGTGACTGGCATAATGTAGAGCTAGTTCAGGGTCGGTTATGTCGTAAACCATCCAGTGCCAGTTGCCTGGCCATGGGTCTGAGTTTTTTGGAATTTTACGATGGTTTGCAATTAAGTAATCGGGTTTAAGTTTTTTTGCTATTTCATGGCTGGTATTATCGTATTTATGTAATACCCAGCCAGTTAAAAAATCGCTGTTGTTTTTAGTAAATTCAATAGCGCTTTCATCGAATGAAATAATTACACATTGTGCGTGAATAATATCCAGTATTTTTAACATGTCAGGCATAATTTGCTGAGTACCATACTGTTCCAGGGTTTCTTCTTTTATTTCTACAAAAGCCGTTGCTCTGGGGTATTTTTGTAATAATTGAACTACCTCGCTTAGTAAGGGGATATGTTGATTAAAAAAAGCAAGAGAGAACCGGTCAGGCTCATGCGCGCGTATGTTTTTGAGCTCATCATAGCTCATTTCAAATAAGTTGCCTTTTATTCCTGTGGTGCGCATAAGCTCAGTATCATGAAATACAACTAACTGTCCGTCAGCTGTGCATTGCACATCAAACTCAATATAGTCTGCACCACTTAACAAAGCTGATTCTAATGAAACCAGTGTGTTTTCCGGATATGTTTCCATAAGCCCGCGGTGCGCAACAAGGTGTGGTATGGCCATTATTCAACTCTAATCAGTAACGGTAGTACGACATATCCCTATTTTTCAAATAGAGAAGTTCTTACACCTAAGTCTAGTATCAACTGCAACGCTTGTTCAACTCTCCGACAAACTGTTGGTATCGTTCATTAAGTTGTGTCTGCATGGCTGAGTTATCTGAGCTTATAAATTGCTGAGATATTTCCAGCGTTTTCCACTTCAAGTTATTGTTTTCTAATGCCTGATTTGCAAGCCAGGCGCATCCCCTGGCGGTAGCTTCGCTTTCGGTAAATCGTACTACTTTAGCTTTAGATAAATCAGCCAGTTTCTGACATAAGGCGTCCAGTTGAGACAAGCCGCCGCTAATTAAAAGTGTATCTGGAGGTGTGGCAAGCTGCTGTATATTTTTAAAAATTAAGAAAACTATGCTTTCTATGATTGCTGTGTAGCGATCTCCTTGAGTGAGTGCTTTAGTTACCGTTGAGTCTTTTTTTAGAAATACGGGTTTGCCTGCATCACACCACCAGGGAGAGCCCAGGCGTGAAATGCTGTTAATAAAAACTGGGGGTAATTCTATCTGTTTTAGCCATATTGGTAATTGATTATAGATGTTGTCGCAAGGGTAGTTTTTCTGTGCCCAGCTTAATGCAGAGCCCGCACCATTAACCGTGCCTTCAGTAACAAACGTAGCTTCATTGTTATGGCTACTAGTCAGTGTGCGGAGTAGTTTCTGATTGCTGCTAACGCGTTCTTGCGCAGTTGATAAAATAAAAGCACCGGTACCAATATTAATAAGCGCGTTGTTTTTTTGAAGTGGCGGATAAGCGTATAAAACGCCGTTTTGATCTCCACAAACAGCAGTTAACGGTATATTGATGTTTTTCAATTCTCCATAATGATGTATCACCGGAGTGCATTCGGGTAATACACTTTTGTCGATTTGAAAAAGCTCTAACAGGTCATCTGACCAGTTGAGTTTTTGAATATCAAATAACTGACTACGCTGTGCGTTACTATGGTCAATAATGCAGTTCTTGTGCTTTAGCAAATGAAATAGCAAGAAACTGGCAAGTGGTGAAACGCATAATTCACCTTTTTTATATGCCTGTTTTACAGCGATATTATTTTGTAATAACCAGTGTATTTTTCCTGCTGAGTAATGAGCTGAAAGCGGTAGGCCTGTGGTTTCTCGCAGCTTTGTAGAAAATGCCGTGAATTTGTTTATTAATGGCTGTGCCCGAGTATCACGCCAGCTTATTGCCGCTGATAAGGGTGTTCCATTGCTTCTGTTCCAGGCAACGATGGTCGAGCGTTGGGTGCATAAACCTGCGCTTCTGATACGTCGTACCAGTTTATCTGGTAGATCATTTAAAAGGCTTTCAATTGATCTGAGGATTTCATTTGCATCATGCTCATAAATCGACTCTTCAGGACTGAATGTCGATATGTTGCACGACTTCAGATAATTTATCTCCCCGGTTTCTGTAAATATAGCTAATCGGCTAGCGTGAGAGCCTTGATCGATAATCAGTGTTAAATTCGGCTTGTTTTCAGGCATATGATGAGGCTTTTTTTGCGTTAATTATAATTAAAGTTCACTTTGCCTGAAAAAACACGGAATCTACTTGAATAATGCAGCTCGACCCAAATATAAGTTAATGTTAATATTACGTAATTAGATTCGGGTGAATAGATCAGGATATAGCTGCTTAGCTAATTGCAGTCCCGGGTTTCATCCTCCCCTCACTACATATTAGGAGATAGCCTGTGGCAACTGTTGAATTAACCGAAGAAACGCTGGAAAAAACCGTAGTTGAAAATGATATTGTAATCATCGATTTCTGGGCACCCTGGTGTGGGCCCTGTAAGTCTTTTGGTCCAATTTATGAGGAAGTATCAGAAAAGCATCCTGATATAGTTTTCGCTAAGGTTAATACTGAAGATGAGCAGGCAATAGCTGCGCACTTTCAAATTCGTTCGATTCCTACATTAATGATTTTTCGCGAACAGGTTGTGCTGTTTTCCGAGGCGGGTATGTTGCCAGCTGCCGGTCTTGAGCAAGTTATCCAGCAGGTAAAAGAGCTGGATATGGAAAAAGTAAAAGCAGAGATAGATGCTGCACAAGCGGAAGCTGAGCAAAGCTCATAATTAAGTAACAATAGGGGGTGCGCCTGCAATGGGCACCCTGGTATATGAGCTAAGCATAACTAGTTTAGTTGTGTGTGAGGCTGGCTCTGGCTTGGTTTCCATTCAGCAATCCATGACTCAACTTTATTAAGTGATTGAGTAGATAAGTTACTTTGCAGGTTTTCGTATAATTGCCGGCGTTTATTGTGAATGGCGGCTGCAAGTTGCATATTGTTTTTGGATGCCAGGCTCAACCATTTGTATGCAAGTAGGTCGTTCTTTTCTACACCTTTTCCGCGTAAGTACATATTTCCTAGCATATGTTGAGCGGAGCTCCAGTTCTGTTCTGCGAGGGTCTTAAAGATGCTTGCCGCTTTCTCAGCTGATTTTACGGTGTCATTTCTACCTAATAAATAATTCAGGGCTTGTTGATACATGGCCTGAGGATTCGATTGGCTAGTAATCGATGTAGAATTTAATTCAGTAGTTTGAATTGCTGTTTCTGCGTTGGCTCTAGCGTGAAACACGGTGAGGGTTAGGCATAAGGCTACAGCTGAAGCTATATGAGTGTTTGACCACATAATAAACATCCATTAACAAAGTTATAAACAATTTGCGTGTCTCCGTTTATGCAGATCGTCTAGAGTATTTTCTCCAGATCGCTCCTTCCATGTTTTTTTATCATTTATACTGCTAACCTGAACGAGTGTTTTGTTTATATAGCAGGTAAGGGTTGTATAAAGCATAGAGCATTCCAGTTCTAATAAGTGCTTGTAAAACAAAAGGTTATAAAAATAGAGGAATGTCTTTGAATGTAAAGTGTAAGTTTAACTTAGATATTTTGAGCTTCAAATATTTTATTTCTTTAATAAACAATGATTTAAAGCGTTTTTCTAAAGTGACGGATTAATTTACACCAGCTCTTGATAATAAAGATAAGTTGTTTTTATCTTTTGAAAACAACAAGATGCAAAAAAAGACTTGTCGAATATGTTTACATAATTAATAAAGGCCGCAAAAGCAGCCTTTATTAAAAAAACGTAGTGGAGCCGCTCTATTGAAGGAAAAGTGTCTTTTCAATCTTTAGATGTGCAGCCACCCGAACTATAGTTACTTGATTTTCTTAAGCATTTTTTTCATATCACTTTGCAGTTTTGCTGAAAACTGTTTGCGAATAAGGTCCTTACCTAGCTCAATATTGATAAGTGTTTTATTACGCTTCTCTGTCTGGCTGATTTCAGCATTAATCTGTTTAAGCTCCTCTTTGAGTTGCTTAAGCTCGTCACGTGCATCAACAGGTTTAGCTGCTTTCTTTTTAGTGACAGGTTTTTTTCTGGAAGTAACTTTTGCCACTGTTTTGGCTTTTTTTGTAACGGCCTTCTTTTTAGTCGCTGGTTTTTTGGTGACTGTCTTTTCAGTGGTTTTCTTTTTAGCGGTTGTTTTTTTAGCAGCAGCTTTTTTTACAGGCGTTTTTTTAGGGCTCTTATTCGGAGTACTGGTCGCTGGTTTATCAGCTGTTTTTTCAGTAGTTGCTTTCTCAGTCTGGGCTTTCTTTGCAGGTGCCTTCTCAATTAATGGCTTTTCAGTAACAGGCTCAGCTGGTGCTGGAACGGGTGCCGGGGCCGAGGCTAGTGTAGGTGTAGGTGTAGGAGCATTATCTGGTCGTTCATTGCTGTTTTGTTGTCTAACGTCAGCAGCCGGCTTAGCAGTGGCTATGTTCATGCTGGTAGCTGGGCGGGCGCTCTTTAATGCTATCTGCATGGCAGAAAAAATATCTTTAATATCGCCTTTGCCTTCTACTACAGATAACTTGCCCTGGCTTTTATAAAAGTCGGCCACTGGTTTAGTTTGAGTTTCATATACACGTAAACGCTTACCTATGGTTTCTTCATTGTCATCAGAGCGGTGGTGAAGTTTGCCGCCGCATTTATCGCATTCTTCATCAAGCGCTGGCGGATTGGAGAAAATATTGAATACTTCGCCACAATCTTCACAAGTGAGTCTGCCGGTAAGGCGTTGCATCAAAATATCAAAATCAACATCGATTAATACCGCTTTTTGAATAGGCATAGAAAGCCCGCTAAGCAATGTATCTAATGAATGTGCTTGTTCTACGTTGCGAGGGAAGCCATCAAGAATAAAGCCGTTTAATGCGTCCGGGCTGCTCAGGCGCTCACGAATCATCCCTAGAACCAGATCATTTGGCACCAGCTGTCCAGCATCCATAATGGTTTTAGCCTGCCGTCCTAATGGGGTTTGGGCTTCCACGGCTGCGCGTAGCAAGTCACCAGTAGAAATTTGTGGAATATTTAGTTTATCAACTAATAGTTTGGCTTGTGTGCCTTTACCGGAGCCGGGTGCCCCTAAAAGTACGATTCTCATATCCTTTTCTCCCCCCCTGTTACAGGTTTTTCAGGATTATTATTGGCAATATCAACGGATTGTAATCAATGCACAGAATAAGTCGAGTATTCTCTTGTGCGGCTTCTTGATATAATCAGATATTAATAGAAATTAATTCACTTGAGCCATAAATCATAAGGTAACAAATATATGAATCTTGATAATCTCCCCCTCGGAGAAGATGTTCCACGCGATATCAATGTAGTTATTGAGATCCCGTCTCACGGCTCACCTGTAAAATATGAAGTAGAAAAAGATAGTGGTACCCTGATGGTAGACCGTTTTATGGGTACAGCGATGTTTTATCCCTGTAATTACGGCTTTTTACCGCATACGTTATCTGAAGATGGTGACCCGGTAGACGTTCTGGTTGTAACGCCGGTTCCATTGATCTCCGGTTCAGTTATTCGTTGTCGTCCTGTGGGCATGTTAGAAATGATCGACGAAGCGGGTGAAGATCATAAGGTACTGGCTGTACCGGTTAGTAAGTTAACCAAATTGTATGACGACGTGCTGTCACCTAAAGATCTGCACGATGATATGCTGAGTCAGATTACTCATTTCTTTGAACAATATAAAGCACTGGAAACCGGTAAATGGGTGAAAGTTGAAAACTGGGTTGGCGTTGATCGCGCCCATGAGGAAATACTTACGAGTATCGAGCGTTATAATCGCACCTCAGGCTAAGTATAAAAAAATAGTGAATATACAAAGCCCGGTTGCTCATTAAATGTTACGTCGTGCAGTAATTAAAAATCATACGTTAGAAGCGCTGCTGTTTAAGCGGCGAGCTCTTGTGGCGGCTTTATTTTGTATCTTAATATTGTTTGTGCTGTTATCTCGCCTTGTATATTTGCAATTTTTTGAATTCAATCACTTTTCCTCACTGTCTGAAAATAACCGGGTCCGTCTAACACCACTGGCACCTAATCGTGGTTTAATTTATGACAGAAACGGGGTTGTCCTTGCAGAGAACCGACCCTCTTATCAATTAGAGTTAATTCCCGAGCAAATAAAAGACATGCAGCTCACACTGCATGAAATTGGTGAAATTGTTGATTTAGACGAAGACACCCTGAAAAGATTCGGTCGGTTGTTAAAACGTAGTCGTAAATTTGAAGGGATTCCTCTACGTACTAAACTATCAGAAGAAGAAGTCGCAAAACTTGCAGTTAATCGCCATCGGTTTCCAGGGGTAGAAGTTAAAGCCCGGCTAGGCCGGTTTTATCCTCTGGGAAAGAGTATGGCTCATGTGGTGGGCTATGTTGGTCGAATAGATGAAAATGAATTAAAACGCATAGATGAAACAAATTATAAGGGCTCTACCCATATAGGTAAGACCGGGCTTGAGCGCTATTATGAGGATCAGCTGCATGGTCTGGTTGGTTATCAAAACATTGAAGTTAACGTTCAGGGGCGCGAGTTACGCGTACTGGATAAAATTCCCCCGGTACCAGGAAATAATATCTGGCTAACCCTTGATTCACGAATTCAGCAGGTAGCAGAAAAGGCGTTAAAAGGTTACAGCGGCTCGGTTGTTGTAATGAAACCCCATACCGGTGAAATACTGGCAATGGTGAGTCTGCCTTCATTTGATCCTAACTTATTTGTCCATGGCATCAGTCATAAAAATTATAAACGTCTGCGAGACTCTCCTGATCGCCCCCTGTTTAATCGCTCAATTATGGGGCAGTATCCACCAGGCTCAACGGTCAAGCCCTTCGTTGGTTTAGGCGGGCTGGAAACTAAATCTATTGGTCACAAAGAGCAAATTAACTGCACCGGGCATTATCTGTTACCCAACGAAGAGCGAAAGTATCGTGACTGGAAAAAAACAGGGCATGGTATGGTTGACCTTGATAAATCAATTGCCGAGTCCTGTGATGTCTATTATTACGAGTTGTCTTATCGTATGGGGATTAATCGCATTTATGAATTTTTACACCAGTTTGGTTTTGGTGAAAAAACAGGTGTGGATTTATTAGGTGAGCGTTCCGGGTTATTGCCCTCAAGAGAATGGAAAAAACGAACCAAAAATAAAATATGGTTTCCAGGTGAAACACTCATTACCGGAATAGGGCAGGGTTATATGTTAGCAACACCTTTGCAGCTGGCCAGTGCAACCTCAATACTCAGTATGCGCGGTCAGGTGTACTCGCCGCATTTGTTATCGGCCATTGAGGAGCCGGGCAATGCAGAAAAAATATCTATTGCCTGGCCACCGAGAGAATCTATAAAACTTAAACGAGAAATAAACTGGCGACACTCAATTAAAGGCATGGTTAGTGTGCTTCACGGTTTGCGGGGTACAGCAAGAAATACCGGTTATGGACTGGATTTTGAAATGGCAGGTAAAACCGGCACGGCTCAGGTGTTTGGAATTGCGCAGGATGCGGAATATGATGAAGAAACTATTGCAAAAAAATTACGCGATCATGCGCTGTTTGTTAGTTTTGCTCCTTATAAAGACCCCAAAATAGCCGTTGCTGTCATTGCAGAAAATGGTAGTCATGGTAGTAGCGTGGCGGCGCCGATTGCGAGAAAGGTAATTGATGAGTGGGTTAAGAATAACAAAGGAAAAGTCGCTAAGTGAGTAAAATTCAGGATAAACATTATTACCCGAGCTTTAGTCTGCGTCTTATGCGCATATTGCATCTGGATCATGTTCTGATGTTTGGTATCGGTGCGCTCCTGTTAGTCGGCCTGGTTGTATTGTATAGCGCGGGTGATGAATCATCGGCACTGATTAATCGACAGCTCACTCGAATAGGTCTGGCGCTGGTGGTGATGTTAATCATCGCACAGATTCCCTCATCAACACTGCGTTTCTGGTCACCCTGGATGTATATTGTGGGAGTGATTTTATTAGTGCTGGTGTTGCTGATGGGGGATGTCGGTAAAGGCGCGCAACGCTGGTTAGATCTTGGTTTCATAAGGTTTCAGCCGTCAGAAATGATGAAGCTGGTAACCCCTATGATGGTAGCGTGGTACTTTGCGGAAAAACCATTACCGCCTTCGTGGCGTACTATATTTGTTGCAGCTGCATTAATACTCGTGCCCACCTTTCTAATTGCCCGACAGCCCGATCTAGGTACCTCGTTACTCATTTTTGCTGCCGGTTTTTTTGTTATATTTCTAGGTGGCTTAAGCTGGCGATTGATGATTGGAATGACTGTGCTGGCAGCGTCTATGTTACCGGTATTGTGGCATTTTATGCATGATTATCAGCGTGGTCGGGTGATGACGTTACTAGATCCAGGGCGTGATCCTCTGGGTGCGGGATATCATATTATTCAATCGCAGATAGCGATTGGTTCCGGCGGGGTTTATGGCCGAGGCTGGTTAAACGGCAGCCAGTCACACCTTAATTTTCTACCAGAGCAATCTACAGATTTTATTTTCGCGGTATTTGCAGAAGAGTTCGGTTTGATTGGTGGCTTGTTTTTGTTGATTCTTTATGGCTTTATTATCATTCGAGGTTTGATGATTGCCACTCAGGGGCAAGATACATATGCCCGCTTACTGGGTGGTAGTTTAAGTCTGACATTTTTTGTTTATTTATTTGTAAATGTGGGAATGGTTTCAGGTATTTTACCGGTGGTTGGGGTACCATTGCCTCTAATCAGTTATGGTGGTACATCAATGGTTACATTAATGGCCGGCTTTGGAATGTTAATGTCAATAAACTCTCACAGAAAATTGTGGTCCAAATAGGCATTGTTTCAGTTAACGTATACATATATAGAAAATGAAAAAATATGAAAAAAATATCAATACTTAAAAAAATTAGCATCTCAGTTGTTATTTTGTGTGCGCTTCCACTCGCAGTAAACGCTAACTATAGTCAGCGTAAAGACGTACAGAAATTCATAGCTGAAATGCATAAAGAGCACGGTTTCGATGCACAGCAGATGACTCGCTGGATGGAAGGCGTTAAACAGCAAAAAACAGCGATAGAAGCAATTTCTCGACCAGCCGAAGGCGTTTTGACATGGGCTAAATACAGAAAAATATTTATGACGGATAGCCGTATAAATAAAGGTGTGAAGTTCTGGAAAGAGAATGAAGCGCTTTTGAATCGAGCAGAAAAAGAGTTTGGTGTCCCTGCTGAATTTCTTGTAGCGATTATTGGTGTTGAAACATATTACGGCAAACGCGCAGGAAACTATCTGGTGCTGGATGCCTTAACCACTCTGGGTTTTGATTATCCATTAGAAAATACCACACAGAAAAGAAGAGATGCCCGGGAAAACTTTTTTAGAAAAGAGCTGAAAGAGTTTTTATTAATGACAAGGGAAGAAAAAGTAGATCCTCGAACCTTAAAAGGTTCCTATGCTGGAGCTATGGGCATGCCTCAGTTTATACCTAGCAGTTTCAGGCATTATGCTGTCGATTTTGACGGTAATGGTGTGCGTGATTTCTGGAATGGTTCGGCAGACTCTATTGGAAGCGTGGCTAATTATTTTAAAAAACACGGTTGGAAAGAAAACCAGCCAGTTGCAAGTCGAGCTTCGGTAGAGAAAAAATCAGAAAAGCTGGGTAGTAAAAAAATGAAGCCCCATACAAGTGTGGCAGAGTATAAACAGAAGGGCGTTAAACCAGTAGATCAATTCAAAGGGTCTGATAAAGCAACATTATTATTATTGAATGGTCAGGACGGTGATGAATACTGGATGACGCTTAATAATTTTTATGTCATTACCCGTTATAACCATAGTCCATTGTATGCGATGGCAGTATTCCAGCTCAGTCAAGCTGTGTCGGAAAAATATAATACTCAATTAAATGCACATAAATAAATATTTATATAAAATCGCTCTATTGAGTTTGTCTCTAGCCGGTTTAACCTTTAATTTAACGGGTTGCGTTAGTACTGGTGATAGTGCACCAGATGATTTTTCTCGAAATGACACTCCAGATGCGATACCTGCGAATGAGCCATTAAGTCGTTACGGGAATATGCCCAGTTATACTGTTCGCGGAAAAACTTATAAAGTTTTAAAAAGCTCTAACGGTTTTGAACAAGAGGGTATTGCGTCCTGGTATGGCACAAAATTTCATGGTAGAAAAACCTCCAGTGGTGAACCATATAATATGTATGCTATGACTGCGGCACATAAAACCCTGCCACTTCCAACCTATGTTGAAGTGACGCATAAAGGTAATGGTCGCAAAGTTATTTTAAAGGTAAATGATCGAGGGCCTTTTCATGAAGGGCGAGTCATTGATTTATCTTATGCAGCAGCCCGTAAATTAGGGATTTCAGCTACTGGCACAGGCCCGGTTAGTTTGCGTGTCATAAATACTTCTGCCCTTGATTTAAAAACAAGTGACGTTGTATTACCTGAAGCTATAAACGATGACGGTAATATTCTTGTGCAGGTGGCGGCTATGGGAAGTGAGTCAGCGGCTGAAAAAATGGCGGGTAATTTACGAGATAAAAAAATACCGAGTGTACGAGTGCATGTGATTGAAAATGACGGTAAAAAGTTATATCGAGTGCGTATAGGGCCAATTCCCAATGTTGATCTGGCATATCAGGTTATTAGTGAATTAAATGAAATGGGCTTAGATTCAGCCAGAGTTATTGTAGATTAAATATCCTGTATTAATAAAGCGGGTTCATATTATTAAGATGAAAAAAACATGATGAAAAAAATTTTTATAAGTATTACTTTGTTTCTAGTTTCAGTATTAATGGTTGCGCAGGCAGCGCCTGTACCATCTCCACCTAAGCTGGCTGCAAAAAGTTTTCTGTTAATTGATTATAATAGTGGTCGAATTTTAGCTGAAAAAAATATCAATAAAAAAGTTGAACCCGCCAGCATCACAAAATTGATGACCGCGTACGTTGTCTACAAAGAGATGGAGTCAGCCCGTTTAAGTCTCGAAGAAGAAGTCACTATAAGCAAAAAAGCCTGGAAAATGAAAGGCTCAAAAATGTTTGTTGAGGTGGGTAAAAAAGTAACGGTAGAAGATTTATTAAAAGGCCTGATTATTCAGTCTGGTAATGATGCAACGGTTGCACTAGCAGAGCATATTGCGGGAAGTGAATCGACTTTTGCTGATTATATGAATCAATACGCTGAAGAATTAGGTATGCGAGATACTAACTTTGTAAACGCGACAGGTTGGCCAAATAAAAATCACGTAACTACAGCGTCAGATCTGGCGAAACTAGCAACAGCTATTATTAGAGAATTTCCTGAGCATTACACGCGATATAAAGTGAAGGAGTTTACCTATAATGGAATTAAACAATATAATCGAAATAAATTATTATGGCGTGATAAAAGTGTTGATGGCTTTAAAACAGGACATACCGAGTCGGCAGGTTATTGCCTGGTTGCATCTGCTAAACGTAAGGATATGCGTTTGATTTCTGTTGTATTAGGTACAAAAAGTGAAAAAACCAGAGAAAATGTTAGTCAGTCTTTAATTAGTTATGGTTTTCGTTTTTATGAAAGTAATAAATTATATAGTGCAGGTGAGTCACTAAATACAGCGCGCATCTGGATGGGTGCAAGTGAAAGCTTGAATTTAGGTTTAAGTGAAGACCTGATTGTAACTATTCCCAGAGGTCAGTATAAAAAGCTTGATGCGGTAATCGATATTAATAAAAGCATTGAAGCACCTGTAACAAAAGGTCAGAAGCTGGGCGTGGTTAGTATTAAACTAGAGGGTAAAGAAATTATTTCTCAGCCACTGATAGCATTGCAGTCTATCGATGAAGGTAGTTTATGGCAGCGTGGAAAAGATCATATCATTCAGCTGTTTCAGTAGCGTTTATTGAGTTAATACAAATTTAAAAACTAAACAACCAGTTAGTACAGATTGTCTTAACTGGTGTTTTCTTTTTTGTCCTTAAATTCTTAGGTACACAGTATGTCTATTGTTTATTTAAATGGTGAATATTTACCGCTTGATCAGGCAAAAATTTCTGTATTGGATAGAGGGTTTCTATTTGCAGATGGTGTGTATGAGGTGATTCCTGCCTATGGCGGGCGATTACTACGCATGCAGGAGCATATGCAGCGTTTACAGAATAGTCTGGATGCTATTCGACTTGAGAACCCATTAACAAATGCGCAATGGCAGGAAATTACTGAAAAACTACTGTTAGACAACCCCAATGCCGGGCCGGGTGATGATCAGTATGTTTATTTGCAGGTAACCCGTGGTGTTGCAGCTAAACGCAATCACGGCTTCCCTGATGAAGTAAATCAAACTGTATTCATGATGGTTAATGAAATGGCGCCGGTAAACAAAGAGGAATTACGCCCTGGTGTTTCAGCCATTACCCTCGACGATATTCGCTGGAAAGCCTGTCATGTAAAATCAATTTCCTTATTGGGTAATATTCTTTTACGTCAACAGGCACATGATAACGATGCAGCAGAAGCGATCTTGATAAATGGTGGCCTGGTTACTGAAGGTGCCGCAAGTAATGTGTTTGCGGTAATTAATGATGTGTTGGTAACCGCGCCTACGGGTAGTCGGTTATTGCCGGGTATTACACGTGATTTAATTATTGAGCTGGCAGCTGAGAATAATATACGTTATGAGGAGCGTGACTTTACTGAAGATGAGCTGCTCTCAGCTTCTGAAATCTGGTTTAGCAGCTCAACTAAAGAAATCTTGCCGGTGGTCGAGCTCAATGGGAAACCCGTTGCAAATGGCCAATCTGGCCCCATATGGGAGAAGATGATAGATATTTATCAGGCCTATAAAGTTAAACTCAGGTCGGGTGAAACGAGTTAACGGTAATTAGAGTGATGAGTCGCAAAAAGATAGATCCAAAAGATGTGTATTATGATGAAGAGCAGGAAACCTGTTTTGAGTTTCCCTGTGAGTTCCCTATTAAAGCGATGGGAAGAACAGGAGAAGAGCTTGAAGTTGCTGTTTTGGAGATCATAAACCGACATGTGACTGACCTGGCAGAAGGGGCAGTTAAGTTTAATCAAAGTAGCAATGGTAAATTTACCAGCATAACGATTACATTTACGGCACATAGTAAAGATCATCTGGATAATCTTTATATTGAACTAACCTCCTGTGATCATGTTTTGTATTGTTTATAAAACTGTCGTCTCACCTTATTACTATCTGTTATGCATCAGTCACTAGAACAGTTCGCAATTATTAAACATCTGGGTGTAAAAAATTACGCTGACGTGCAGACTGATATGCAGCAATTTAACGCCCGTCGTGATGAAAATACGGCAGATGAAATCTGGTTTGTAGAGCATCCACCTGTATTCACTCTAGGTACAAACAGTAAACCCGAGCATCTACTTAATCCCGGTAATATACCCGTAGTACAGTCCGATAGAGGTGGGCAGGTCACTTTCCATGCTCCCGGGCAATTAATTGCGTATGTGTTAATAGACGTTAAACGAAAAAAAATGGGTGTGCGTAAACTGGTTAGTGCGTTAGAAGCGGCGGTGATTAAGCTACTGGCAAAACATGGTATTGAGGCGGCAGCCGACCCGAAAGCCCCCGGTGTATATGTGAACGGAGAAAAAATAGCTGCGCTTGGTTTAAGGGTAAAACATGGTGGCTGTTATCATGGACTTAGTTTGAATGTGGATATGGATTTAACAGATTTTGATAGAATTAACCCCTGTGGTTATCCGGGACTGCAAGTAACCAGTATGAAAAAGCTGGGTGTACCCATAGGGTTACAGCAGGTAACCTGGAAATTAATGAATGAATTATGTATGCAGCTCAATATAGTTAATATTAGTGAACAGAAAGCTGACGTATAAGTCGGGTAAAAAGGCTTGGTAAATAACGTCGGGTAAAAAATAAACATGGGCAAATAAAACGCATGAGTAAAAATAAAGTTGTTGCAGGTGTAAAACAAACCGGTGCTGAGAAAGTGGCGCGGATACCTGTAAAGATAGAAAAAACTGAAAAAATGCCACGTAAACCCGACTGGATTCGTGCGAAAGCACCTACGCACCCTAATGTTAAGCGTTTGAAAAAAGTCTTGCGTGAGCAAAAATTATTTACCGTATGTGAAGAAGCGTCCTGTCCTAATTTAGGCGAGTGTTTTGGACACGGCACAGCTACTTTTATGATTATGGGTGAGATATGTACACGGCGATGTCCATTCTGTGATGTTGGCCATGGTCGCCCCTTAGCATTAGATGTTGAAGAACCACAAAATATGGCTGATACGATTAGTGCCATGCAATTAAAGTATGTAGTAATTACCTCGGTCGATAGAGATGATTTACGTGATGGTGGCGCCGCGCATTTTGTCGAGTGCATTGAGAAAACTCGAGAATTAAATCCGCAAATAAAAATAGAAACATTAATACCAGATTTTCGCGGGCGTGTAGAGTTAGCAATGGACATTCTAAAAAAATCTCCACCTGATGTACTAAATCATAATTTAGAAACTGTTCCCCGTTTATATAAAGAATGTCGCCCCGGTGCTGATTACCAGGGGTCACTGGATTTATTAAAAACCTTTGTCGAGACCTGCGATGGTGTGCCAACTAAATCTGGTTTGATGTTGGGTCTGGGTGAAGAGAAAGAAGAAGTAATCGAGGTATTAAAAGATTTACGTGATCACGGTGTTACCATGTTAACACTGGGGCAATATCTGCAACCAACATTGCATCATTTGCCAGTTAAGCGATTTGTAACGCCTGATGAGTTTGATGAATATAAAACGATTGCTGAAGACATGGGGTTTGAGCAGGTGGCGAGTGCACCAATGGTTCGCTCGTCATATCATGCTGATTTGCAGGCAGCGGGTGATTTTAAATAACGTAAAGGTATGCAATTTAATCTTCGTCAACAAGGGTTTAATGGTTTATTAAAACCTGTTGGCGAAGTTTTAGTTTTTATAGAGAAGAAAGATATAAGTTAAGCAGTAAAATTAAAATTCGAACTTAACGCCAACGTGTGCGCCATCATCAAGCTCGAATTCACGGCCATCTTCAAAACCGTATTCTATGTTTCTATAACCAAGGTAAGCTCTGGCGCTAGGTGTCACTTCAAGCTCTATTGAAAATTCGTATTCAGTGTACTCATCTGCGCCACTAAATGCCGTTATACTCGGTGCATAAGCTATGCCGGCTACAAAAGCGATAGGTGTTTCTGAAGCGATGACATAGCGAAATTGACCCGCAATGGCTAATGCACCGACTTCTTCATCTGCTGCATCCAGAGTAACCATCATGATTTTACCGCCAACCCCAAACTGAAATGCTTTGTTATTACCGGCAGGATTGCCTGTAATCATAATGCCGGCATTTATCTGATAGTCATCGTTTTCTGTAAATAAAACGCCGAACCCGATATCGGCCCCACCATATCCAAAAGTAGATGATTCCGTCAGGTAGGTGAACTCTGCCATTTCATCCGCTAGCTTAATATCAAAACCACGGGCTTGTATTTGAGATGAAATTGCCAGTAGTGAACAAGCAAGTATAATTTTTTTAAACATAGTGATTCCTGAATTAATGGATATGTTACCTGTGTTAAGACGAACACTTAGTGAAATAGTTCACGCTCAGGCATCATACACAATCTATAAGCGAAAAAAAACACAACAAATGAGCAGTGGACTGCTGTTTGTTGTGTTTTGAAGAACAGTTAAACCGTTTGTTAGTAAATAAACTGAAGAAACCTCTTCAGGGTTCTTACTATACCGTTTGGTAGTAAATGTTCTGTGGATGATTCGCCTGAGCAAAGAAGAACCAGCGTTCTGCGAGCAAACCGATATACTGAATAACAAAAGCAGCTATTAATACTTCAGTGTTGCCATTGTTAAGTGCTGCAGATAAAAGCAGAACCGGAACTGGGAATACTAAAACCATAAAAATGAATTTAACTGATTTTAAAAACATGGCTGTTTTGCCGTGAAAATATTCACGTGTATTAAATGAACCACCCATAGCGCCCTGTGATTTTTGCTGAATCTTGTTATGACGAATACCAATCGCTGACTGTACCGTTGATTTATGTTTTATACGGCTGTTTCTGTAAAGAGATGCGGTACGTGTAATGAAAACCAGTATAGTTAGTGCAATAGCCCAGCCACCAAGAAACAAAGTGTGCTCTTGAAGGCCAAGGTAACTTGCTAGTGCGGTTGCTAGCGTAAAACCAGAGGCGGTACCAAACAGGAAGTAGTTAATCACCGTTAACGGGCTAGACCATTCCTGTAAAAACTTAATGCAGGCATAAATCATGGCAGTGCAGATAAACAATGCAAAGGTAGCTACTACACCAAATACGCCAACAAAAAGGCTGGTGCTTAATGAAACTTCAGCGTGTGTAAATGCGATGCTGTCTAATCCGAATAAGTGAATAATGCCATAAGCAAATACAGCTACCATCATAGTGGGCAGGGCAATAACTTCACGTGATAACCATGATGTCTTCCAGCGTGCAGCCGAGCGCCAGGCTCGCTCTGGATGACCTAAATGAAAAAATGATGAAACCAGGCCAGCAATTAATAGCGCTAAAGATATAACTGCGCCGATGCCATAGAAATTGGAATCGCCAATCGCCGGAAGTAGATCAAACTCAGAATAAACCTGAGTTGAGAATAGTGCCAGGAACAAACCCTGTGCTGCACCAATTAATGTTGTTAAAAATATGACAGAAAATGCGGGATGCATAATTCTCTCCTTAGTAAAATTAAATATTAATTAAGCCAGTGTTAAGAACTGTAGGTGCGAATTTATTCGCACGTTCGATTCTTTAACAAGGCTCATAGTGCGAATAAATTCGCACCTACATATGAACTTAAATGAATGAGTTATCATCCAGTACCGAACCATCAACAGGTTTGTGGTGTTCTTTCTGCTCTTTATTAAGCGGATTATCAACACGAACCAGTTCGTCTTTATGTATTGTGATTTTGTTCTTACGACGAGGTAAGTAATGGTTAGACGGCTGTGTACCCCACTCAGGCATTAGCTGGTAACCACCTTGATCACGAATCAATTCAGACACTTCTGAATCAGCATCATGAACATCACCAAATAAACGTGCGTTAGTTGGGCAAGCTAATACACAAGCCGGTTTACGCTCTGCTTCTGGTAAAGTTTCGTCATAAATACGATCCACACATAAAGTACATTTTTTCATTACTTTCTGGTGTTCATCAATTTCACGTGCGCCGTAAGGGCAGGCCCATGAACAATATTTACAACCGATACATTTATCGTAATCAACTAAAACAATACCATCCAGTTCGCGCTTGTAACTGGCACCCGTTGGGCACACAGGCACGCAAGGTGGTTCTTCGCAATGCAAACAGGATTTTGGAAAGTGAACGGTTTCAGTTTTTGGAAACTCACCAACTTCATACGTCTGTACACGGTTAAAGAATGTGCCGGTTGGGTCTTTCTGATAAGGGTTGTCATCAGACATAAAACCCGCTGGGCCAGATGTGTTCCATTCTTTACACGAAGTTACACAGGCACTACAGCCTACGCATACATTCAGGTCAATAATAAGTGCTAACTGAGTCATTATTTAGACCCCTTCTTGTCAAACTTACCGGCAAAGAAGCCCTGCCATTTACGGCGAATACCCATGCCCGGTAAAACTTTCATAGATTCAAATTGTGGTAATGAATGATCTGCATCGTCTTCTGCTTTGTAAACACGTACACGTACGTCATACCATGCAGCCTGTCCCGTTACCGGGTCAGAGTTAGAAATGTGATCTCCAAATTTATTTTTAGGTAGCTCTTCCGCAATTAAGTGGTTAAGCAAAAAGCCCTGTTGTGATTCATTGGCGTCGTCACTTAAGTTCCACGCGCCTTTGGCTTTACCTACCGCATTCCATGTCCAGATTGTGCCTGGCTCAACTGCTTCAGAGAAGCGTGCCATACAACGTACTTTACCGTGCATTGATTCAACATAAATCCAGTCACCATCAGTAAAGTCATGTTTCTCACCTAGAGAAGGATGCACATGCATATAGTTATGCGCGTGAATCTGACGTAACCAGGCATTCTGAGAATCCCATGAGTGATACATTGCCATTGGACGCTGTGTCAGTGCATTTAAAGGATACTTCTGCGTATCTGTTAACTGACCTTCCAGTGTTTCAGAGTAAAAAGGCAGCGGATTGAAGTGCTCTTCAACACGTGCGCGCAGATGATCCGGTGGCTGACGGCCCGGGCGTTTGCCCTGTGCTGCCAGGCGGAACTTCTGCAGAATTTCAGAGTAAATATGGATGTTAATAGGTTCATCGTAACGTGTTAAGCGATGTTCCTGTGCCCATGTCAGGTAACCCTGGTTCCAGTTACGCATGTACTGATAAGAAACAGGTAAATGGTACTGGTATACGCAATTATTCTTTTCGTACATTTCCCATTGTTTCGGGTTCGGTTCACCTTTCATGAACTTCTCTCCGCCCTTACCACGCCAGCCGGCGAGGAAGCCGATACCAGAGCCTGGTTCGGTTTCAAAGTTGGTGACGAACTCTGGGTAGTTACTGAACTTGCGTGAGCCGTCAGCATTGGTAAATGCAGGCAGCTTCAGGCGTGAACCTAGCTCAATTAGAACTTCCTGGAATGGTTTACATTCACCCTTGGGTGGAACGACAGGAATACGAACCGAGTCAACCGGGCCATCATATTCAGAGATGGGACGGTCTAGCATAGAGATTGTATCGTGACGTTCAAGATAGGTGGTGTCTGGTAGAACCAGATCAGCAAAAGCCACTGTTTCAGAGTGGAATGCATCTGCCACAATCAGGAATGGAATTTTGTACTCTCCATTCTCGTCTTTATCTCTCAGCATGTCGCGAACACCCGTGGTGTTCATGGATGAGTTCCATGCCATGTTCGCCATAAAGATCATCATAGTGTCAATCTTATAAGGGTCGCCGCGCCATGCATTGGTGATGGCGTTTTGCATTAGTCCGTGCGCAGACAATGGGAACTCCCATGAGAAGCCTTTATCCAGACGTACAGGGCCATTTTTTTCGTCAAGGAACAGGTCTTCAGGTGATGCAGGGAAACCTAAAGGCATGCCACCCAGTGGCGTGTTTGGTTTAACGCCTTCTGGTCCAGTCGGTGTTTTCGGACATGGCGGAATCGGACGTGGGAACGGTGCCTTGTGACGGAAACCACCAGGACGGTCAATCGTACCCAGAATAGACATCAGAACCGACAGGCCTCGAATTGTCTGGAAACCGTTAGAATGCGCAGCCAGGCCACGCATCGCATGGAAAGCAACCGGGTTACCAGTAACTGACTGGTGCTCACGGCCCCATGTATCAGTCCAGGCAATTGGTAGTTCGATCTTTTCATCACGAGCTACAATACCCATTTCATGAGCCAGACGACGGATAGTATCGGCTGGAATGCCAGTAACATCTTCAGCCCACTCAGGGGTGTATTCTTCTACAGACTCTTTCAGTAACTGGAAAGATGGTTTAACCGGTGTACCGTCTGGCATGGTGAATTCACCTAGCAGAAACGGGTCAGCACCTTCTGTGTGAGTACGAACAGGCGCATTGCTGTGACGATCCCACCACATCTGGTTCTGATGGTCGAAACAGCCTTCTTCAGGGTCGTTAACATCCATGCGAACAAACATGCCGTGGTGTTCTGAAGATTCATCGCAGTTAACCAGTTGTCCAGAGTTTGAGTAATCTTTCAGGAACTCACGATCATACAGACCGGTTTCGATCAGCTCGCGAGTAATCGCCAGGAACAATGCATTGTCAGTGCCGGGCTTAATGGGTATCCACTCATCTGCAATTGCAGAGTAGCCGGTACGTACCGGGTTAACCGAAATAAGTCGGCCGCCATTGCGCTTGAACTTCGAGAGTTCCATTTTTAATGGATTTGAATGATGGTCTTCTGCCGTGCCTATCATGACCAGTAACTTGGCGCGTTCCAGATCCGGGCCACCAAATTCCCAGAAAGATCCACCGATTGAGTAAATCATGCCCGCAGCCATGTTTACTGAGCAGAGTCCACCGTGTGCAGAATAGTTAGGCGTACCGTAGTTCTTCGACCACATACCGGTTAACGCCTGCATCTGATCGCGACCTGTGATCAGAGTGAATTTCTTAGGGTCGGTTGCCCGAATATGTGCCAGACGCTCTTCCATTATGTCAAACGCTTCATCCCAGGAGATTTCCTCGAATTCAGAATCGCCACGCATGGCACCTTCTTTACGTTTTAATGGCTTGGTCAGGCGAGCAGGGGAGTACTGCTTCATAATGCCCGATGCGCCTTTTGCGCAAATAACACCCTTATTTAAAGGGTGTTCCGGATTACCTTGAATATAGCGTACTTCGTTGTCACGTAGCGTTACGCGAATGCCACAACGACATGCACACATATAACAGGTGGTGTTTTTGGTTTCGATACGGCCAGCAGGTTGCTTAGTCGCGTCGTGAATCACACTGGATGTCATACATAAGTCCCAATATTAAGTGTCGGACAATTATATTGATCGAAATCAATAAAGCTAATCAGCTTTCTTAAGTTAATCATAAAATACTTATATAGCCTATTATTAAAATTAATACCAAGCGTAAATTTGATTATCACTAAAGGATATCAGGTATAGCATAGAAAATGTCGCTTCACATGGTTGATAGCTAGCTGTAGCAGCGTATCAGAAGGAGTCTAGAAATGAATATATATTACAGATTATCTAAATCATTGTTTTATTTAGAATTATCAACAAAGGTAATAATTTATATGGAGAGAGGTAATATTTGGTGTAAAAAAATTAACTCGACCAACGGTAATATAACCCTACAATACCTAATGTAGCGAATATTATATTTTTCTTATATTATAGGCGTAGTATCTCATTATTGATCAGGAGCAATTGTCTTACCTGGTCAATAGTTAGAATGACCTGAACCTTATTTGCTTTCAGCAGGTCAAATCCATGTGCGTAAAGTTACGCGAGGTAAATCGGTCATGTCAGAAACAGCATTAATAGATCAGTTTGGGCGTAGCATTGACTACGTTCGTATATCCGTAACTGATAGATGCGATCTTCGTTGTAGTTACTGCATGCCAAAACATTTCAAAGATTTTCATGAGCCAGAAGACTGGTTAACATTCGATGAGCTAGAAAGAGTGGTTGCTGCCTTTGCAAGAATGGGCACACGTCGAATTCGTTTAACCGGTGGTGAGCCATTAGTTAGAAAAAATTTACCTGAGCTTGCACATCGATTATCAGTGTTACCCGGTTTAGATGATTTATCGCTCAGTACCAATTGCACCCGCATGACTAAACATGCAGAACAGTTAAAAGCTGCAGGCATTAGTCGAATCAATGTGAGTCTCGACAGTTTAAATGCTGATACATTTAAAGAGTTAACAGGTGGTAAGTTAGAAAAAGTTATAAATGGTTTAATGGCCGCAAAAGAGGCTGGTCTTAGCCCTATAAAAGTTAATATGGTATTAATGAAAGGTGTAAATGACCATGAGGTCGAAAGCATGGTTGAGTTTTGCGCTAAACATGGCTTCACCTTGAGGTTTATAGAAACCATGCCAGTAGGTGATATGGGCCGTAAAGCGACCGATAATTTTGTTAATCTTCAGGACATAAAAAAACGCCTTTCAAAAAGTTTTGATTTAGTGCCGGGCGTTATGCCAGGCGGTGGTCCTGCTCGATATATGAATGTGCAGGGCACAGATATTAATATTGGTTTTATTACGCCTTTATCACAGCATTTTTGTGAAACCTGTAACCGGGTTCGTTTGTCTGTAGATGGCACTATCTATACCTGCCTGGGGCAGGAAGATAACTTTGAGTTACGTCCGTTATTACGCGCAGGCATAAGTGAAGAAGAGTTAGAGCAGGCGATACGCACAGCAATAGACTTAAAACCTGAGAAACACGAGTTTAATGAAAACCCGGAAAAGGTTTTACGTTTTATGTCTTATACCGGCGGTTGAATAAATACAAAATACATGCCTCTGCGGCAAAATTCTATTTAATTAAATTTCAAGAGACTCCCCTATGAGTAAAGAAACCCGTGATGATGAATTCTGGGAAATAACCGACGAATTTATAAAGTTGGCCAATGATAAGTGTGACAAACATAAAAACGGCAAGGTGAGTACGTCGATATTGTTTTCTGCTGCCCGTTTTAATTCCTTTATGTATTCATCTACCGCTAAAAACCTCGATGACTTTAAAAAAGATAAAGACATGGCTATTGAATTTTTAACAGATCAATACAAAAAAGTGTTGATAGAAAACTTAAATGATTATGAAAAAAACTATAAAGAATATCTGGAAAATAAATAAGTTATAATACTGGTATCTCGGGTTTTTCCTAAGCCTGAGAAGCAATCGCTAAACTACTTAATAAACATACGTAAATTAAGTTATTAACATTTAACTGAATGCTCAGGCTGATCTGTGTTAGTCATTAAACAGTCATTAAATAGTCAATAAATCTTAAATAACGTTAAAAATAGACAATACAATATTTAAATGTAATATTAAATGAATCTTTTGTTAACACCCTAACCCAAATTAGTTAAACGATAAGGGTAAACGTATGAATAAAATATTAACGTTTCATAATAAAGAAGTAGATATAAAACTTAGCAAAACCGCAAATGAGCAAAGCAGTCAGTTAGATTCAATACTGCTAATAGAAATACAAATTTACTTTAGCTGTTTATTAGGTAAACGCCTGGCATTTTATAGTGAGCAGGCGCTGGATGGCGTATGGAAACTATCTGCTGATGAAATGGCAAATGTGTTTAGTGAAGCGCAGCACTTAACTGATAAAATTTATATACGTTTTAATACGGTAATGACAAAAAGCTGCCCGGTAGGTAATTATATTGGGCCACCTCCAGTAACCGACTTCACGATTTCTAATCAAAAACCGTATGTGCCAAACTGGTTAAACATTGAATATAAAAATGGATTATGGAATGGTCAGTTTGGCTGGCATTCAAGTGATAAAGATTATAGAAATACTAAACAGGTAAGGGCGGGTGCTTTGACAACGGTTACATGAGTTATAAAAATGATGTTGTAAATAAGTTAAATTAAGACAAGCATTTTAGATAGTTATAATGGTAAAAATAATAGCAATAAGTTATCAAATTTATAATCATCTATCAAGTTATGAGAAATGTTAAGTTATTGCTGGGATCTGTTAATTTTTAATAAACGTCTCTGCCTGGCATCATAATCTATGCAGTTAAATTAACAACAAAATGATGCTCGAACCGTATATCATATACACTGAGATATACCACTCGATATGTATTACATATAACCAGGCGTCCATGATCCTCGATCATGTAAATCTTTGAAATAAATATCCGTGAGTTGGGTAGCTAAATAATCCATGGCAAGACCCTCTGTTAGTCACTGTACAAACAGAGGCAAAACGGGCAAGATAAGCATTAGCAGAAATTAAAAAAAAGAATACCTGTAATTTCATACGATGCAATTAT
>Ga0316206_1000997_pt1 | contig 29497 bp, 22 predicted proteins | sample 6monthpyrite_MG_FD_204942 | JGI IMG/M metagenome (GOLD analysis project Ga0316206, IMG submission 204942) | Microbial mat bacterial communities from mineral coupon in-situ incubated in ocean water Damariscotta River, Maine, United States -... | ecosystem: Environmental > Aquatic > Marine >... | reverse complement strand
AATCAAACATATCAAACACGCCAATTATCATCAGCATACCAATCATGGCGCTGAGCACAGCTCGTAGCGGTCGGTCATCACTGAAAGCAAAATAAACTTCGAGCACAATGATCACCAATATCATGGCCAGCAGGCTATGGCTAATGAAGTCTTGCCAGTCTTTTTGAAAGTACTCACGGAAATAATATAATATCAACATGCCAAGCAGTAATAACCGGTTTATCCATTTGACCGAATATTCCCATTCAAAACGCAACAGCCAAGCTAAACTCGCGCTGCTTAACATTAATACCAATAGGAAGGCGGTGTATTTGGACTCATTTAAAAAATGTTTCAAATGATACATGATTTGTTGTTGCATGTTTTTTATCGTCTCTTGAGAGACAAACGTTTGCACGTCGGTGGGCGGACTATTATGTTTATCTGCCGTGCCATTGATGTTTTCTAGATAACGATCGGTTGTTTGCTCATAGTTGGCCATCACCGGGGTTGAAATGAATATCATCAGCAACATTGACAAATATAAAGGGTAGTGAAGTTTGCTTGGTTTTTCTGGCATGACGGTATTTGTTCCCATAAGCATTCCCACGCAGGAGCGTGGGAACGAGGTAACTTAACCCTTGTTTGAACTCCAGAGGATCTGTAGATATCAAACCACCTGCCGCAGAATTAAGACCGATCACTAAACCAATGATGGTGCCTAACACACCTAAACTGACAATGATTTGCTGAGCATGATCGAAGCTTTTTTCCGGAACATGATATTGAGCGATATGGTCATAACGAATACAACGATCCATTTCAGAGGTAGCCAGTTGTCGACTATCAACTTTTTGCCCATACCCTAGGCTGGCGCGAAAGATTTCGGCTAACTGAGAAAAACATCGGCTTGTTAATAAAAATCGATCAAATTGATCGAGTCTTTTTTTCAATTTTTCTTGCGCCTGAATTTCATTGGTGGTGGCGAATAAATTTCTAGTCGATTTTTTCCCAAGGGTTTGACTTCTAAGATGAATAAACTCCTGGTAAATCGTTTTAATTTCTTTATTTAACGCGCCAACAATCATTCTCACCCGGATACTGGCAGTTAAAAATACCAATAAAACAAGCCCGACAAAAACCAACATTGGCCAGTGTTCTTTTAACAACAAAAGATAGTCATTGAATTGAACGTGAAACATAGTGTGCTCCTTTAAATAGTTTTGCTAATAACGAAACCTATGATGACATGGTTGGCGATAGACTGCTGGAGACGACAAGCTTGTTGAGGTTTTGGGTAGGCTGTGAAAAAAATTATGATTCGAGCGTAGGTCGTGTTAGCCTTAGCGTAACACGACAACTATCAATGGGGCGGGCTTTGTTAGGTTACGCTGTGCTAAGGAATGGGCGCATCCACCAGATTTAAGGCCATTAAGGTGGATGCACTGCGCTTATCCACCCTACATCGACGACATCCGACATCCCCTCCCCGCCTATGAGTAACCCGTAAAATGCAATGTCGCTTCATTGAAGCGCAATTCAATTTGCTCTTGTTCGAGTCCTAAGCTATAGATACTAAACGGTCGATTGCCAATGTTTTTAACGAGATAGCGTTCAGCTAGGTTTTCCCCCAATGCGCTGACAAAGGCACTTTTCAGCCGTGACAATTTATCCTGAATAAACTCTTTTTTCATGCCTGAGAGTTCATGCTCGGGTTGCTCGTCAATCAGATCAAAATTAAACGCTATGAGTAAATTGTCATAGCTGTCCATTTCACCAATAATATATTGTTGATAAAATTCCAGATAGTCTTTGGCGTAATCAATACATGGCGCCAACTTCTCTAGCTGAATGGGCGGCAGTCCTTTGGCATTGCGCATCGCTAACCAGGCATAAATCGCAAAATCCGCTCGCGATACTTCGATATCGATGCCCGAGGCGGTAATTTTTTTGGCATTAAAATCAATCACCAGTTGCAGCGGTTGTTCGATAAGTTTGGCCGCTTCAATAGTACGCATGAAACTGGTTTTGCCTTCCAATAAACTATGAGGAATCGATCGGCGCAGGCTCACGAAAGGAATGTCGGCCAAAGAAACTTCAGCATCAGCGGCATCTAAAAAGGGTTGACCTTCCCGATTGTTAATGACTTTTGCGTAAGGGGTTGGGTAATAAAACTCACGTAATGATTCATAGTTGGGAGGCACTAGCACGTGGGATAAGCGGTCTTGATCCCGACCATATAACGATAATGCATAACCCAAATAATAACCCATGGTTTTACGTCCACCAGCCATGGACACATGTAACGCCACCGCCTCATTCTGGGTAAACTTTCGTACTAAGTCAGTAATGAAATCCGCGCAACATTCATTATCTGCTGGAGTACGTATATCCGCCAAGGGAATATTATTAGCATCAACCAGCACATGAATGTTATTTTCTGGAAATGTGATATCGAAATCATAATCTTTACAAAACTGATGAAATTGACCCACATCTGGATTGAGCAACGCATTTTGCGCATTCCCCGCCCCCGCCTCGGTGGTAATAATATGAATTTCGGTAGGCACAAACGCTGGTTGTTGTTGTATCGCAAGGCCATATAACGTTTCAGTCACAATTTGTGGTGACATGCCCGTGACAACCAACAACACCCGCTTCTCATATTGATGAGGTTCTTTATGCATGGGATATTCTCTCCTCTGATCGTTAAAGTTTAATCGATTCGTTATTTTAACTGGTATTAGAAAACAGAGAAGCAGCCACAAGCTTGTCAAAATTCTAAAAAGCATTGTGCTTATTTTACGCTCTTGATACCACAAGGAATGAAATGGGCTTGTACTTATTTTTTTAATTCTTTATAGTCGTTTTTGAGTGTCGCAATAGATTATACAAGACCTGGCACCCATGATGAAAAAATGAACTGAAAATGAGCAACAATCAAACAAAATTCGTCGAAAAATCCAGCAAAAAAAAGCTAACTTTTTTCGGTGGAAAAATGAGCGATGAAAAATTCTTGCAACTCTTTGAAATTTCTATTATTCAGAAAAGTCAAGAGGGGTTGGAATGATGCCCTGACTAAGAAGGGATTGAGACTTTTCCAGAGCGGCTCTTCGGTCTTGGGAAGAAGTTGGAATGATGCCCTGACTAAGAAGGGATTGAGACGGGACGGCGGCACTTCTCGCTCTCGTTCCCACGCTCCTGCGTGGGAATGCAGATACAAGTCAGCCGCCAGTACAAGATTCGCTAAGTTTGATAGGTGGAATTGCCAGAATCGGGAAATTTATCAAGCCCTATGGCCGCTTCTGCTCCCGTAGGCGTTCCCACGCAGAAGCGTGGGAACGAGGGTACGCGGGGTATGAAATCAATTTGCAGACTGCAATCCATTCTGTTTTTTATATCGACTAAACAGTAAACTCGCATTGCGTTTGTATTCATCCAGCCTGGATTTCCCAATTGACTAACTTAGATAGATATGCTACGTTGTTGCAAAAAATAATGCGCTTCAAAATCATTTCATAAATGTGGAATCGTGAACACAAAGTGTGTGGACGGGGTGTGAACGATATTCTTCATCATGTATATATGTAGTCTTCCTTCCTTAAAATCCGGCTAATGCCATTAGCATGGCTTAGATCAATTTAAATGTCGCTGTGATATTTGTTTTTTATAAAAACAAATAATATTCACGTGCATACAATTTAATATCGTCTTTAATTGTGCTGTCGCCTCTGATTGGCAATGGGGTGATAGCTCGACTAAGTAGAGTATTTTAATGTTAACGATAGAGTCGGATATACCAGTAGAAGCAAGTGCTTTGACGGATATAAATTGCTTGAGAATCTCGCGTTTTAAAATGGACTTTAGCGCGTTAGATCCTATTGAATTACCCAGGTACTCAGGATCAGCATGGCGAGGACTATTTGGTCAAAGTCTCAAGCGAGCAGTCTGTGTGACTCGTGAGCCTGAGTGCCATCAGTGTTTATTATATCGAAGTTGCGTTTACAGTTATATTTTTGAAACACCTCGACCAAATCATGCTGATCGAATGCGGCTTTATCATAGCGTACCGCATCCTTTTATTATCAGCCCTGATGGCAAGACTTCAATAAAATCTGGCGAGAAATTTTATGCTACAGTGACTTTGCTTGGGCGTGCTGTTGATCATCTGCCTTATATAGTTCATGCGTTTCGAGAGGGTGGCAAACTTGGTCTTGGGCGAAATAAAGCACACTACCAACTTAACGCTGTATTACAAGAGCAAACCACCGGCTCAAAGCAATGGCAATCAATCTTGCTCAATCACTCTTCTCTAACAACCTTACCCCCTAAATTAGCTGTTATACCACCTGTACCCGATAAAATCACACTACACTTGCTGACTCCCTTGCGCTTAAGGGTAAACAATTGCTATGTCAATGGTTCAACATTGGAATTTCACCATTGGTTCGATTCGTTATTACGCCGTATATCTATGTTGAATTATTTTCATGAGGATATCGATTTAAAAATTGACTATGTAAATCTCTCAAATTTTTCAAAACAAATAACTTTCACTAAAAAAACAATTGAATGGAAAGACCTGACAAGATATTCATCCAGACAAAATACCACGATGAAAATGGGAGGGTTTATGGGTTCGTTGGAAATAAATAACGTAGATCTAACACCCATTTGGCCATTGCTTTGGGTTGGACAATGGACTCACGTCGGTAAGTTTACGGTGATGGGTTTAGGTCAATATATTATTGAGTCAGAAGATTAGAGCCCAATCATGTAATCGCACATAAAATACTCTCTTTTACCAATAATTAGCGCAGTTTAAGGATGAATAATTATGCCAAATGTATTGAATAAAAATGAAGAGTTACTTGCTGCATCAAGTCGGCTAGCACTGGCGGCTTATCTGCATGATCTCGGTAAATTTACAGAAAGAGCAGGCATAAACAATAAAAGTGATCAACTAGAGACTTATATTCAACAGTACTGTAAAGAAAATAAAAAAAAAGGAAAACCTTGGTTTAGTCATAAACATGCCGCTCATACGGTATTGGCATGGGATATTATCGAAAAAAATTTTCCTGAACTTGTGGGTAACAATATTACACCGTTTTCAGCATGGAATGCCGCAGAACTCGATGATTCAATCGTAAATGTGGCCGCATCGCACCATAAACCGAATACTTTCTTGCAATGGGTTATTGCTACAGCAGATAGGGTGGCATCAGGATTTGATCGAGAAGAGTTTGAAAAATATAATCAAGCGGAAGATGAAAATAAAAACTTAAAAACAGGTCGTAATCACTACACATTGCGTCAATTAACATTATTTGAGCAAATCAATCAAATTCAACCACGTCAAGCTCTCAATTTTCGTTATCCGTTATCGCCTCTTTCTGTAGCAAGCCTTTTTCCAGTTAAAGCTGAAGATCATGAAGGCAACAATAATAAAGCTGCTCAATTAGAATACCAGTCACTTTGGTCTCAATTTGAAAAATCATTACAAGAGATACCTCAGTTACATAGCACGAATTGGCCTTTATGGCTAGATCACTTTGACTCCGCCTGGGCGTGCTTTACACAAGCGATACCGGCAGCAACAGCGGTTGGTACTAAGCCTGAAGTCTCTTTATATGATCACTCTCGTACAACAGCAGCAATTGCCACGGCACTATGGCGATATCATTCTGATCAAAATAATGATACTCAAGTGGCGTTAAAAGCATTAAGTGACGACAAACAATCCGACTGGGACGATAATAAATTTCTGCTTATTCAAGGCGACTTTTTTGGTGTGCAGGATTTTATCTTTGCAACAGGTGGTGAGAGCCAACGTCAGGCCGTCAAGCTTTTGCGTGGCAGATCTTTTTATGTGTCATTATTAATGGAATGTGCCGCATTAAAAATATTGGAAGCACTTAGCTTACCTCCCACAAGCCAAGTGATCAATGCGGCAGGAAAATTTTTAATTGTTGCGCCAAACAGTCATCAAATTATAACTCAACTTAAAACAATACAAATAGAATTGAATCGTTGGTTTCTTGATAAAACTTGGGGAGAATCAGGCATAGGGCTAGCTTGGATAGAGGCCTCTTGCAATGACTTTGTTACAGCAAAAGAGACTAAAAGCAGTGCCTTTAACTCTCTTGTTCAACGTCTATTTGACGAATTAGATATAGCAAAATCCCAACGTTTTAATCTATGCAACGATCAGGCGCCAGACCCATTATTTGATAAATTTTTAGACAGTTTTAGTGAACATGAAACCGTATGCGCTTTAGATGGACGCTCTCCAGCGGCATTGCCAATGAAAAATAATAAAGAAAAATACATTAGCAAGCTCGCTGCTGATCAAATTAGCATTGGTGAGTATGTCGTAAAAGCAAATCGAATATTATTGACAACTGAGTCATTAAATCATAATACGCTTTTATTAAATATCTTTGGGTATTATGTTAACTTTACGGCAGAAGAAGAGGTGTCAGGTAAATTTGGCAAAATAGCGCGTGATAACATATTACGCCGAGCTTGGGATTATAGTTTACCAGAAAAAGAAAATGAAGTGCTTTTTAAGGGTTATGCTCGACGCTTTATTAATGGGTATGTTGCCAGGTTTGCAGATATTAATACTTATGATAAAGAGCGATATCTTAATATTGAAGATAAGGTCGACTTTTCTTTTGAGAATAATTCACTAAAGACATTTGAACATTTAGCTGTTGATGATAAAGCATGGGATGAAAACAATAAGCTTTATGGTGAAACTGCGATCACGGTATTAAAAGGTGATGTGGATAACTTAGGCAATATGTTTAAAGAAGGCTTGCAGCAACCGACATTTGCCAAAATGACAGCCCTATCAAGGCAGTTAAATGCTTTTTTTGCAGTCTATTTACCAACGTTGTGTGCTAGAAAATACCAAAATACCTATACTGTTTTTGCCGGAGGTGATGATTTTTTTCTCATTGGCCCCTGGCGCAGCACCATGGAATTAGCCGTAGAAATGAATGATGAATTTAAACGCTATGTTGCCTATAACTCAAATATTCATTTTTCAGTGGGCATGACAATGAGTAAGCCAGGACATCCCATCAAACATTTAAGTCATCTGGCTGAACATGCATTAGACCAAGCAAAGGCTTTTGACAATGGAAATAAAAATGCAGTGTCATTACTTGGATTTACCATTAGCTGGTCTCAGTTTGAAAAATTATGGAAGGTGTTTGATGCGTTAGATCATCACGCTAATGATTTAGAGCTGAGTACCAGTTATCTTTATAGTCTGCAATATTTTTCTGACATGGCAGAGGACTTAAAATCGAAACAGCCCAACATGGAAAGCGCCATGTGGAACTCGCGCTTTACTTATCGAACTTGGCGTATGTTGCAGGATAAAAAACGATTAGATAAATCCGCCCGTGAGCGCTGGCAAAAAGAGCTTGGACGCTTAATCGGTGGCGGTATTTGTGAACATGCAGGTGCTTTTAGAATACCATTATCTATTTATTTATATTCACACCGAAAATAAGGGAGTATTTTATGAATTCTGCAAATAATTCGACTCGTGGCGGTCGTTTTGACAATGGAAAGGAAGTAAATAGTTTTGAGTATATCTCATTTAAAAAAGATGATGATGGTAATTTACCTTCCAATTTATTTTGTGATTTTGCCCAACAAGCTGCGAAAGACATAGCAGGCAACGGTAATAAATTTACAGGAAATAAGCCAACCCAATTGAGACGATTTTTTGATGAAATAATTATGTGGAATGAGAAACTGAATCAATGTGACGATAAAGAAAAAAAATTTAATGAGTACCTGCCATTTATTCGTATGCTCAATGCGAAAGCGGCTTATGCTAAGGGTCGTAAGCTAATTAATGATGATTTTGTTACTTTATTGAGCCATTGCATTAATCAAGTCAAAACAGCAGACGATTTTTACATATTGAAACTTTTTTTTGAGGCATTTATGGGGTTTTATAAATTGGAAAAAAATTAAGCAGGAGGCAATAATGCGACTAACCAAAATATCAAAAATCACCGCAACTATCGAATTGATGTCTGGCCTTCATATCGGTAGTGGTGATGCAGAAATGCAAATTGGCGGCACAGACAACCCGGTAATAAAAAATCCTATAAATAATCAACCCTATATTCCTGGTTCGAGTTTAAAGGGAAAAATGCGCAGTCTAATGGAGTGGAAAGCGGGAGTAGTATCAAAAACTAATGGGAAACCATTAGGGTTTAGTCATTTTGCTGAATTAGAGGGTGATCAACGAAACGATGGTAAATTCATTTTACAACTGTTTGGTGGCGCACCAGAATCAGATAAGACCGCGATGGATCAATTGGTAGGAGAAATTGGTCCAGGTCGATTGTCGTTTTGGGATTGTAGTCTCAATCCAGCGTGGGTGGCAGAAGTTGATAAGAAAAACCAGTTGCTCACTGAAATAAAAATGGAAAACAGCATTGATCGTATTAAAGGGGTTGCAGAAAATCCTCGTAATACTGAACGAGTACCTGCCAGTTCACGGTTTGATTTCCAATTAACGATTAAAGTGATCAATGATGAAGATATGCTGGAACCCGTACTGCAAGGACTACGATTACTTGAACTAGCGGGAATTGGTGGCTCAGGTTCTAGAGGTTATGGCAAATTACGCTTTACTGATTTAGCCATTGATGGCGAACAAATTCAAGAGCAGCTCGATGCCATAAATATATAATAAAGGTGGTTTACATGGAAACAATGCAAATTACCTTAAAGCCATTATCTGCTTTCGGTAGCGCAATAAAAGGGGATACATTGTTTGGGCAAATGTGCTGGGCAATTCGCAATCGTTTTGGTGTCAATCAACTAAATGAATTGTTGCAAGATTATACGAATAACCGACCTTTTGCTGTTATTTCTGATGCCTTTCCTCGGGCCTGGCTACCACGCCCGGCATTACCATTATCTTTTTTCGATAAACTGATGGATGTTGAAAGAAAGCAAATCAAAAAATTAAATTGGATGCCCGTTGAAGCATTCAAGCAACCTATTAAAAGTTGGCTAGCATACTGCAAAGCAGAAACAGATATTATTGAGGGAGATAACTCAAGTTTACAAACAGAAATTATGCAACCGCATAATAGCATTAGTCGATTAACGGGCACCACAGGAAAAGGCGACTTTGCTCCCTACACAATGGCACGATACTGGTTTCCCACTGACAATCAGTTATTGATTTATTGTTGCTTTGATGCTGAACGTATCGAAAGGGACGACATCCTCCAGGTATTAGAAGATATTGGTAGTATCGGCTATGGTCGAGACGCAAGTATTGGATTGGGAAAATATGTCATTGTTGATACCATAAAAGACCCATGGCCGACACAGGACCAGCCCAATTCATATATGACGCTGGCTCCGTGCGCACCACAGGGATTAGCTTTTGAAGCTGGTCATAGTTTTTATCAGCCGTTTACACGATTTGGACGACATGGCGATATGGGTGTGCATGCCGGGCATCCTTTTAAAACACCGCTCTTGTTAACCAATAGCGCAGCCATTTTGACACCCAAAGAATTTCACAATACGCCTTATATTGGACGAGGGCTAGGTGGTAATGGTCAGTTATCCAGGGCTATCCAAGAGACTGTTCACCAAGCTTATACCCCCGTGTTAGCGGTCCAATTACCTAAGCATGAGGTGACTGACTCATGAATCATGTGTTAAACAAACGTCAATTACTCATCAGTACATTATCGCCTATTCACATGGGAACAGATGAAGATTATCAGCCAACAAATTATGTCATTGATGATGATGCGCTATATGAGTTTGATACGCTAACAATAATGAAATGTTTACCCAAAAAAGAGGTTAATGAGTTAAACACCATAGTAATGGGTAAATCTGATGATAACACGCTGAGGGAAATACAGAATTTTTTCTATAAGAATAAAGAACATTTACTACCCATGGCGATTAATACCGTACAAGTCAGCCGTGGCGTGCAACAAATATATAAGTCACGGATAGGAAAACCAGCAAACCTTGAGCAAGGTGGAAAAAAAGTAATGAATAAACTCGAGGTTCAACGTTGTGCTTATCATCCCTACACCTATGAGCCGATTTTAACCGGTTCGGGTATTAAAGGGGCAATACGCACCGCCTTGCTAGATCAATATAACAATGATTCCACACTGCCTGACAAATATAAAGATAAAAAAGCTAACGATGGTTCCGGTATCGGTAAGAATGCCAGTCGAAAAATACAACAAAAAATATTTCAATATGTTGATCGAAATAAAGAAGAGCAATTACATAAAGATCCGATGCGCTTAGTTTTTACTGGTGACGCCAGTGCTGAATCACCGAGTGCCACAGAAGTTTGTTTTGCAGTCAATCGAAAAAAATACCCGGTTAAGGTCAATGGCCAATTGGCACAATCACAAGCAGAAAACAAAGGATTATATCAGTTACTTGAATGTATTTCCGCTTTGCAACTACGCGCTTTTAAGGGGGAATTGACTCTACAGGAAACAACCAGCGTAGGAGTAAACGATAAGCTACCAGAATTTAAATTCAGCTTTTCAGACATTGCTTCAGCATGCAATCGATTTTATCAGCCTATTTTAGAGGAAGAATTAGCTATATTGAAACATCAGGGTTTTATTGATTATGAATGGCAAGAGGCATTGAAAAAAATATTAGCTGGTAATACAGATCAGTCCATAGCAGAAAATAAAGCGTTTTTGTTGCGAGTGGGCAGACATAGTGGTGCCGAGTCTGTCACACTTAATGGCTTACGAAGTATTAAAATAATGAAGGATGATCCACTGTTTCAGGCAAACAGCAAAACGTTATGGTTAGCCGCCAATGAAAATCACGATCGAAAAAAATTACTGCCGTTTGGTTGGTTATTAATAGAGATGATAGAAGGTAGCAATGATCTCCCTCAATGGCCAGAAGTTGAAATGGCGGCGGCTAGCTTGGCAAAACCAAGAAACGAATGGCTAGCTAAGGTGAGTAAGCGCCAAGACGAATTAAATATTAAATTGCAGCAGCGACTTAAACAACAAAACATTGATGAAGCTGAAAAAGAAAAAATAGAACAAGAAGCTAAACAAGCCCAGCAAAGAGAACAACAAAACAAGATTGAGCTTCAGGAAATGAGAAAACAAACCATGCCAGCCGATCAAGCGTGGTTAGCAAATACGAAAGAAAATGAAAACTGGCTACAAGAGAATAATCGACTACTCGATGGACTAGAGCGATTTTTTCAAGAATTTGACAACATTACAGAACAAGCGAAAAAAGACCTTGTCAATTTGCTTGAAGATAAATGGCCAGGTATCACCAAAAACCCAGAGGCAACTCAAGGTAGAAACAATAAACCTAAATATAAAAAACGGCCAAAATCAATAGTAGAAAAAATGAATATGAATAGCTGATTTTTCTCACACCCACGTGGGTAAGGCCACCAGTATGGGCATGGGGAAATATCATATTGAGCAAGGCAAATAAAACAGGCTTGTGATTATGTTTGAAATTATTTATAGTCGTTTTTGAGTGTCAAAAGCACATTATACAAGACCTGGCACTTATGATGAAAAAATGAACTGAAAATGAGCAATAACCAAACAAAACCCGGCGAAAAATCCAGCAAAAAAAAGCTAACTTTTTTCGGTGAAAAAATGAACGATGGAATTTTCTTGCAACTTCTTAAATTTATATAAATTGGAAAAGTCAAGAGGGGTTCGAATGATGCCCTGACTAAGAAGGGATTGAGACTTTACGGCGGCACTTCCCGCTCTCGTTCCCACGCTCCTGCGTGGGAATACAGACACGAGCTAACCACCAGTACAAAGTACAAGACTCGCTAAGCTTGACAGTTGGAATAACAGATCTATGTTAACCGCTGGAGTCATTCATTAGTCCGATGACCGCCCATACTCCCGTAGGCATTCCCACGCGGGAGCGTGGGAACGAGAAAGCATCAGACGCGCTTCACTTGACTAATTAACTTTCCCGTGCTATTAATGTCCGCGCTTTATTTTTAATAATAATACCAAAGCCTAGTAAATAAATTGGCTTGTCCGGGGACCAGGACGGGAAACACTTCATTAAAGAATGACGCTATCGTCATACCTGCTTATTTATACATGAGCCACTCCTTCCTATAACGTATACCAGAGTTTTTATCACGGTTAATTGGGTTAGGAGTGCTATGTACACATCAAGTCAAATTTCAAAACCAATCAGTCGATAAATACTTTGCAATACGATAATGCGTAATATTGTGCGCCTTGGCAAACCATTGGTGATTATCACTCGTTTTATTGAAGGATTATGTAATGAGTCAAAGCATATTTATATCATATTCCCGTGGAGATTCATCTGATTTAGCAGAGTCTCTATATACCAAACTCAAAGGGGCCGGTTATAGTGTTTGGAAAGATGTTCATAGCCTTCCTTTAGGCAGTCATTTCCCAGAGGAAATTTCTAAGAATGTGGTGGAGAACGATACATTTATTGTGTTGCTATCAAAACTATCCGTCAATTCCGACTGGGTAAAAGACGAAATCAATACGGCAAAAGCAGCGAAGTGCCACATCATTCCTATATTAGTCGAAGATGTTGAAATACCTGCAAGCTTACAATCGTTGCATCGTTTGGATATGACGGATGTTGAATCTCGTTGGAAAGCGTTGCATGAATTAGTCGATGACCTAGGCGGCGAATCAATCCCGAGGGTTTTCAATATGTCTCGCCATTCTAATATTAAAGCATCAGAGCTCCTAATTTTGGATCATTGCGATATAAAAATTGCAGACCTGAATAATCCGCTATCCATAACAGAAAATTCAGAGAAATTGGCACAATTGGCATTGCCTTATATTGACAAGGCAAACGCAGGTATCATCCCTCACGGTCATTCCGTATTGGCTTCAGCCACTTTGGCCTATTTAACTGGGTTTTTAAATAAAATGCCTCAGCTTTTCTGTCCTCATGAAAATGCAGCAGGCGAGTTTATTATTTCCAAAAATAACAGTATATTTTTACAAAAGGTGAGAAATCGTGGCGAGAGGTACCAGCAATTATTAATGACAGACCATTTAACGGTAGTGTGATGAGTACAACCCGATGACCGCTTATACTCACGTAGGCATTCCCACGCTCCCGCGTGGGAACAAGTGAAAAATCTAAAAACCGTTACGCGATGCTAACATCCGCATCCAAATACACATCTTGTACTGCGTGTAATAATTCGATGCCTTCTGCCATGGGTTTTTGAAAGGCTTTGCGCCCGGTGATTAGCCCCATGCCACCGGCACGTTTGTTGATGACAGCCGTGCGCACCACCTGAGCTAAATCATTATCGCCGGAAGCGCCACCAGAATTAATCATACCAACCCGCCCCATAAAACAGTTAGCGACTTGATAACGTACTAAATCGATCGGGTGTTTGCTGGTGAGTTCATCATAGACTTTGGGGTGAGTTTTACCAAATTTCAATACAGTGTAACCGCCGTTATTTTGCGCCTGCTTTTGTTTGATAATATCCGCGCCAATGGTGGCCGCCAAATGATTGGCTTGGCCGGTCAAATCAGCTGCATTATGATAATCTACGCCATCCACTTTAAAGGCGCTATTACGCAAATAAGCCCACAAGACACATACCATTCCCAATTGGTGTGCGTGCGCAAATGCTTCGCTGATTTCTTGAATTTGCCGCCGCGATTCTTCCGAGCCATAATACACGGTAGCACCTACCGCCACCGCCCCCAGCTCATAGGCTTGTTTGACACTGGCGAATAATGTTTGGTTATAAATGTTCGGATAGGTTAATAATTCGTTGTGATTGATTTTGACGATAAAAGGAATTTTGTGGGCATATTTGCGTGATATAGATGCTAACACCCCTAAGGTTGAGGCAACCCCGTTACAGCCGCCTTCGATGGCCAGTTTGATTATATTTTCTGGGTCGAAAAAAAGCGCATTAGGCGCAAATGAAGCACCCGCCGAATGCTCAACGCCTTGATCCACTGGCAACAAAGAAAGATAACCGGTACCCGCCAAGCGTCCATGATTGTATATCGATTGCAGGTTGCGCATGGTGGTCGGTGAGCGATCGCTTTGAAACACCACCCGATCGATAAAATCAGGGCCAGGCAAGTGCAGTGCAGATTTTTCAATACCATGACATTGATGGCTCAATAAATCATCAGATTCATGACCAAGTAATGATTGGATGTCCATTATTTATCCCTCCAGACCGGTAGCATTGATGATATTATTCTATCCCATTATCATCAATAGATCATAAATAAATATAGATTAGTAATTTGCTCAACTACTGAATTAAAAATCAGCAATCCGATAACATATCTCTATTTGAAGGAAATGAAAATCGAGTGAAGAGATATTAGAGGCTAAGCAATGTCTGAACTATCAACAATATTATTTTATTTATCAAGATAAAAAACAGTGGCTTCAATAAAATATTTTCTTCAATTATGATTATCCGTAATTTATTAAAGTGACTTATGACACTCAAAAAACCCAAAAAATCTCAATTACCTAGCAAACCTCCAGCCGCTGGAAAAAATGAACTTACCAGGGAAATTTATACCCCGAACTTTAACATGGTCGCCATCGGCGCGTCAGCCGGTGGTTATGAAGCCTGTGCGCAGTTATTGGCACATTTACCTGCAAATACTGGTATGGCGTTTATTGTAGTACAGCACCTACATCCAGATCATCCCAGTGCATTAACCGTGTTGCTCGGACGAATGGCAACGATGCCAGTGCTGGAAATTAAAGATGGAATGCTCGTCGAGTCTGACCATGTGTATATCATTCCTCCAAAAACTGCATTGGAAATTTTTCACGGAAGGTTACAACTCACAGCGCGTAATGCTGAAACACCCCATTTGCCTATCGATCGTTTTATGCGCTCAATGGCCAGCGACCAGGGTTCAAAATCCATTGGGGTCATATTATCAGGGACGGCTTCAGATGGTGTGATGGGGTTGCAAGCCATTAAAGCGGTCGGTGGCATTACCTTAGCGCAGGATGAGGATTCTGCGAAATATACGGGCATGCCACATAGTGCAATTGCTGCGGGTTGTGTTGATTTTATTTTACCACCTGAAAAAATTGCCCAGGAACTCACCTATATTGCACATCATCCAAATATTCAATTAGGAAAAACGACAAACTCTGAAATTGATCCACAGATACTGTTAGACAATAAAGAAGAACTGAATAAATTATTTTTATTAATGCGCAACGCGACGGGTATTGATTTCACCTATTATAAAATGCCAACCCTGCAGCGTCGCATCAATCGTCGAATGGTATTACTCAAATTTGAAAAGATTACAGAATATGTTAAATACTTACAAGCGAATCCTGATGAAGTGGATGCCTTGTACCAGGATATACTTATTAATGTCACAGCATTTTTTCGTGATAAAGAAGCATTTGAAACACTGAAACAAGATATATTCCCTCGAATAATCGGCAGCGAAAAACGTCGAAGCATGATTCGTATCTGGATACCGGGTTGTTCAACAGGCGAAGAAGCCTACTCGATGGCAATAGCATTGCTCGAATTTTTAGATCGGAATGAATCAATAAGCATACAGATTTTTGCCACAGATATCGATGATCAGGCCATAGTGAAAGCACGCCAAGGAATTTACCGGGAATCTATTTCAGACAGTGTATCCAAGCAACGTTTGCAGCGATTTTTTACCAAGGTAGATGGTGGTTATCAAATAAAGAAAAATATTCGGGATCTGTGTATTTTTGCTAAACAAAATGTATTCAAAGATCCACCATTTTCCAAAATTGATTTGATCAGTTGCCGTAATTTACTCATCTATTTGGGACCATCGTTACAAAAAAGAATATTCTCCGTCTTTCATTATGCACTGGTACCTAAAGGCATACTGTTTCTAGGAAGTGCGGAAACCCTGGGCGAGCAAGCTCAATTATTCAAGATTGTCGATCAAAAGCACAAGTTTTATAGCAAAAAGTCAATATCTGCCCCGCTTAATCTGGATTTCGCTCCGCCTTCTGTGATGACGGCGGATGAGCGAAAAATCGAAAATCAGTCAAAAAAATATGAATCCTGGAGTAATATTGACCTACAGCAAAAAACTGATCGTTTAATCATACAAAAATATGTACCCGCTGCCGTCCTGATTAATGAGCAAATGCAAATATTACAATTTCGCGGACACACGGGGCGTTATATTGAACCGGCTTCAGGTGAAGCGAGTTTAAATATTATGAAAATGGTACGCGAAGGTTTGATGTTTCAGCTTCGTGACTTACTGCAAAAAGCCATGGAAGGTCATCTTTTTGTAAGAAAAGAGAAACTGCAATATAATTACAATGGGAAATTGGAAACAACTGATATTGAAATAACACCTATTCAGCACCCAACTCAATCGGAATTTTGTTATTTAATTGTGTTTGAAGAATCTAATATCTTAGCTACCGCTGACCAATCCAGCAACGCAGGTGGTAAAAATGCTGACGATATCAGTGATGATAAACAGCTTTTAGCATTAACGCAGGAGCTGGCTGCAACCAAAGAATATTTGCAGTCGGTTATTGAACAACAAGAAGTGAGTAACGAAGAATTACGCTCAGCCAATGAAGAAATTCAATCGAGCAATGAAGAGTTACAAAGCATTAATGAAGAGTTGGAAACGGCCAAAGAAGAATTGCAATCGACGAATGAGGAGCTGGCGACAGTTAATGACGAGCTAGAAACGCGTAATACACAGTTAGCACGGCTCAATGACGACCACAGTAATTTTGTGACCAGTTTAAATATTGCTTTCATTACCGTAGATAGTCAGTTATGTATTCGTAACTTCACACCTAAAGCCAAAGATATGATGAATATCATCGACTATGATATTGGTAGGCCGTTGACTGATATTAAGTTAAAAATACAACTGCCTAAGCTTGAAGAACTCATTCAAAATTGCATCGATCATGTGGTCGCAAATCAAATCGAGTTTCAAGATAACAATGACCGCTGGTATTCCATGCGCATACACCCTTACCGCACCAGCGACAACAGAATAGATGGTGCCGTTATCGCATTTCTTGATATTAATGATATTAAAATTAGCTTAAATAAAAGCACGGCTGCACTGAATTATGCGGATGCCATTATTTCGTCTATTCATCATCCATTATTAGTGCTCGATAAAAATTTAAAAGTACTTTCTGCCAGTCAATCATATTATGAGGTCTTTAAAGTGTCGCCTAAAGGTACTGTTGGGAACTTACTTTATCATCTGGGGAACGGGGAATGGGCAAGACCCAAACTGCGTGAACAATTAGAAGATGTGCTTAATAATGATGTGTCATTCGATAATTTTCGCCTGGATCATGATTTTGAGTATATTGGCAAAACAAGCGTAAATATATTTGGACGACAAGTTGTATGCGATTCACCAAAGGAAAACCTGGTCTTGATGCAAATTGAACTTGTCAAGTGAATAGCAACATGACTCATATACTGGGCTGATCACAATGAGCAAATCTTCTTATCATATTAAAGAGTTGAATGAGAAACTCGATTATTATCTTCAGACTGCTGAAAATATGGATAAACCCTGCTGTCATTGTAAAAATATAAGGTCGTTGTTAGACAATTTACAAGCCTATCAAATCGAGCTTGAGGTGAATAATCGTCAGTTAATTGCGTCCCGAACTGAATTGGAGGCAGCACGGGATAAATACGCAAATCTTTATGATTTTTCTCCGATTGGTTATGTTAGTTTTGATGCCAGTGGCTGTATTAAAAATATTAATCTCACGGCTTGTGAAATGTTTGAATCTGATCGATCTTTGCTATTGGAGAAGCCTTTTAGTATTTTTCTATCACTTGTTGATGCGCAGTCTTTTTTTAGACATATAAAAGAGGTATTGCTTTCTGAAGAAAAAAGTAGCGTACAATTGGAAATCAAATCACGTAAGGGTCGAACCTTTTTTATTGAACTGGAAAGCAATTGCAATGTATTTGGTGATGGCGATAAAAACATCCAAAGTGCAATTATCGATATCACAGACCGAGTGGCTGCAAAAAAGATTCAATCAGAGAATGACCAACAACTACACTCGATCATTGATGCTTTGCCAATCCTGATCGCCCACATTGATTCCAGTTTTCAATATATATTTACTAACAAAGCCCATGATAAAACTTTCCCAACAGCGGATGGGAAATATACTGGAAAATCATTGCGTACGGTGATAGGTGATGAATTTTTTTCCTCGATTTTACCTCATGTTAATCTTGCACTGGAAGGTCATGAAGTCATCTGTGAAATAGCTGCTTCTGTATCAAAACAAAAAGTTACCTTTCGTGTTAATTTATTACCTAAGTTGCCACAAAATGCTTCGAGTGCGAGTTTTTTTTTGATTATGTCAGACATTACCATGCACAAACAAAAAGAAATGGATGTAATGAGACATTTAAGTGATTTAGCTCATGAGGCGCGCATTAACCTCATTGGACAAATGACGGCGGAAATCGCCCATGAGATCAACCAGCCTTTGGCCGCCATTGCGAATTATTCAGTGGCAGGCATACGATTGCAACGTACAGGTAAACTCGAAGCAAACGAAATTATTGATATTTTTCAGGAAATCGATGATCAGGTTCATCGAGCCAGCGAAATAATTAATCATTTAAAACACTTTTCTAAAAATCGAGAATTGCAGCTGACTAAAAAAGATATTAATCAGCTGATTGTAGAAGTACTAAAACTCATGATTGTTGATGAGTATTGGCATGGCGTCAAAATTAAAACTGAGCTCTGTGAAAGCATGCCTTGTGTTTGTATTGATGAGCTGCTAATAGAGCAAGTACTGATTAATTTACTACGTAATGCAGTGGAAGCAATGATTGACTCAGCTCAGAAAAAACTTCTCATTACCATCAAGACAGAATACGTGGATAAAAATATTATTATTTCCATCACGGATACTGGACCGATGTTACCGTATGATATGTTAGATCATATTTTTGTGCCTTTCTTCAGTACAAAAAAATCGGGCGTAGGATTAGGTTTGTCAATTTGTAAGTCAATTGTTGAGTCTCATAACGGCAAACTTTGGGCGGCGCGTAACTATCCGACAGGCACCACGTTTTTTATTCAGATACCGATAGGAATGGGCATGTAATAACTTTCCTGTTTGGCGCCCATTCCTAAAACCGTAATTTAAATATAACCTGACTGATCCAGGCTTGTACGGTAGTGAATAGACTTCGTTGATCCTGTTGCCGTAGATAATTGATCCGCAGTCCAATATGTCCTTGCTTGTATCGGTAAAGGTATTTCACGCCGATGGTATGGGTTGTTAATTCCCCCAAGCGATAATCGGCACTGGCATGGGACAAACCACGGGATGCATTGACCACATCTTTCATCAATACCCCCTCACCTGGACCGTCATACAGAGCGTAATGATAAAAATTTGCGGCTTGTTGCCGATAGTGGCGAAGAGCGGGTTCTAAGACATGTTTGGGTGTCAATGAAATGATAAATTTTCCATGAAAAGTATGTGAACGAACGCCCCAATCATCTTCATAATAACGATAGGCCAACTGATAAGTCGTGTCATTGATATGAGAAACCAGGCGTAAATAAAGATTCTGCTGGGTGCGACTGTCTGGCCGCTTCTCAAAATAATAACCACGCGCCCCAATGGGTTCGCCCGTTGCTCCACTGACAAAGCTAATCACTTTGTAAGGATCGGATAAATACCCCGAGGCTTTGCCAAACCCATAGTTGAGTTGCAAATAACTTCGACGATTGATCACTTGCTTAACACCTACCATCCAGTCCATGATAAATTTATTGTCTTCTCGATACCGATCCGTATTCGAGCCAGGAGTGAAACCGGTCGGTATTCCACCGATGGGTTTGCTGGTATCCCAATTGGCAGAGAGAGCAGTGACGAGGGTTGTTAATCGGGTATTGATATCCCAGGCCAGTGAGGCTTCGCTACCGTAGGACAAATAATCCGTTTCGGTCGAATACAGGCCGGATAAACTCGCTTGCACAGTACGCATCACCGGCACTGACCACGCCAAAGAAAAAGCCGTTCGGCGATCTTTAAACTCATCGGCCGGTAATTCGTCGGGGGCGACTTGAAATATACTGCCTGAGGGAGACGTATAAGTTTGAGTACTATCACTCGGTGGCACCGCGCCATTCGGTGAGGCGCCGCTCATACTGTCATAGATAATGGTGCCGCGAATGGACTCATTATCTAACTCGCGTTTTGCCGCAATAATACTTTCATTAACCGTAATCCGATTGGCCTCAGCATACCTCATGTAAGAGGCCTCGAATTGCCAATCAGCCAGGGACTCGGCCAATGCCAAACTCCCATCCATCGATAATAAACAGGCGGTCGCCACCGATAAGCGATGACGCATGGAGGTTTGAGCCTTTAATTGCATCCACATCCCCCGCCACCCAGTGATTGCCCACCTTTGGAGGCTTCTTTGCTAAAAAATATTTTTTCATTAGACAACTCGTCCAATGAGCTGGCCTCCAATTGCATATCTTCTCTCGCTAAAACTTCCCGCTCCCACGGTTTGACCCGCTCAAAAACACATCCAGAGCCGGTAAATATCAGCAAGCCACAGCAACTGATTAGCACAAGTTTTTTCATCGCTATTGGTTATCAATTAAATGAAAGATATTGCTCCGGCAACTATTATCCATGCATCGGTTTGGTATTGATGGGTTTCGCTTTGCTCTACCCATCCTACACTTGATTGGATATTAACGTCCAGATCTCTATAAGGTGATTTAATAATTTATGCTGACACTTTATGGGGTGTTATTGGCATGCCACTGAACTCAGATTAGCATGTTTACCAGTAAAGTTAAACTATACTCGTAGCGTCTGATATTTAGGTATTGAGCAAAGTCGAAGGATAGATAGGTCTGACAGCAAACACCCAAAACTCGATAGGCATTGCCGCACGGGGGCGTAGCAAGGCTAACAATTTATTTAACGATCGCTAACTTAGGTTTGCCATTTTTCCGCGATTGATTGGCTCGATCTTCTAAATAATTAACAATGAACTCATCGGCCCGAACATTCAATTTATGGAAATACAAACCATGATGATAAAAATCACCGTCATGTTTAATATAACCAATAATACTGGGGAGGGTTATATTTTTAGCATGCTGGCCAGGGCATAATTCGATACTAAAGCTGTCTTTGACCTCACCTAGTTTTATCGGAGAAATTACCGTTGCCCCTTGTAAACTAAGCTCGGTTAAGCTCGCGGTAAAAGAAGTGCCCGCCTCATACATCGCCAAAGAAAAATCATAACGTCCACGGGGTGGTTTTTTGCGAATCACTTTGCGGGATAAAACCCCGGAAATACGATCAGGGAAGGCTAAATGATAATACTCAAAAGGCTCATTTTGGGCGATATTCACTTGCGTTTCAAAGGCGTATTTAGTATCTCGCCATTGAAAATGAGCAATTAACTGATCGCCTTCAATGAGATTCAATTTTTGTATGACCGCTTCACCAGACGGAGCCACTAAAACACTTTTGCTTGGTAGCATACCGACCACATTCATCGCCAGTGTTTTAGACAGATCACTTTGCGCTTGCAAAGTAACAACAGAACCAATGTTAAGTTTAAGGTTATCCGGTCGCAAAATATTGATGCCTTCATGAAAAATAGTCTTAAACTTCTTTCGACCATTCGCATCAAGCACTTTAGTTTAACAAAACACCAAAGCTTACTATTTTTCCACCGTTACCCTATTCAAACACCCAAATGAGCAAATTTTATCCGAGCCATCAATGATACTGATTAATTATTCAGCTTCAGTGACTAATGCAGGAAACTTAGCCACCATTTCAATTTCCTTGTCATCACGGATAATCGTCAGTGGTAACCAGGTACCAAATGCCGTGTTTTGCACCACCTTCACCACATCAGCAATGGTTTCCATGGGTTTGCCAGCCGCCGTTTTAATAATGTCATTGGGCTTTATGTCGATTTCTTCGGCAATGCTACCTTCCACCAACCGAGATACGCTGACACCTTGCTCCACTTGCTCCAAAAACACTCCGATGCGTGGTTTTACTTTTTCGGGGGGTTCTGCATACAGCGCCGTGCCATAAGCCACATCCACCAAGCCCTGTGATAATTGCTCACAATCAATCACGCCATCCCAAGCTAACAATGCAATATTTTTCTCAGTGCCTAACGAGGCCAATTGATGAGGCACTCCAGAGCCACCCATAATATGCCCGGCTCCCATCACCGCCACAAATAATTTGTCTTTATCCTGACTCACAACTTCATGGGCAACTTCCGCCATTGCTCGATCCCAAAGCTGCTGGCCCTGCACAAAACGCAGAAACCCCGGATCCGTTAAATCTACCGCTTTAGGTTCTTCTTCCACCGGTTCGGGCTCGGGCTCGGCTTCTGGATCACTGCCATGCCCATGATTCGTCGTACCTGGGGCATGTTGGCTATATACTTCTGCAAGTATTTCCATGTATTCCTGATCAGGGGCTGCTGGATCGGTCACGCCTTCTCGGTCTTTTTCCGGGACATTCACCCAGCCTTCTTTACCTACCAAAGAAATCAGCCCGCGAGTCACGTTCATGGCATACATGGGGATTTTATTCATGCGCGCAAAATGAAACATGGGCAGATAGAAATCGGCGTTATACACCCAGATGGTTTCCCAGTCGACCGCTTTCAAAAACGCTTGTTCAGTTAACTCACCTTGCACCCATTGATCAAGAATGGGCTGCACACTGCGCGGAAAGGATTCAAAACCCAATGCCATATTGGGATGTAACGCATAGAGCTTGGCAATGGTATGTAATTGCCAGCGATGATGTTCGGCATTATTATGATCCTCGCCCAAAATCACCACACGATTGTCGAGCAAGCGTTTCAATAACACATCTTGCTTGAGTGGCTTAAGCGTTTTACCTTCCACCCATTGTCCGATGGGAACACATTGCTGTGCTTGTTCACTCTCATTGCTGGCTTCTGCCACTTTCACTGTTTCTTCTACCACCGGTGGCATTGCGCCGACCAAACTACCATACCCCATTAAAACACAACAGCCTACAACATGTGCTAACTTCATGGTTAATGCTTCCTTTTCGAGTGATCAGAGATGTGAAAATTAAACTTGTCCTAAGGAATGGGTACGCAATAACTTCCCGATTTCGCATCCCATCTTCCGCCCGTCTTGGCCCGTTCTTCCCTCATAAAAACTCGAAATAGAACAACTATTCCTGCATTTTCATTCACTCAGAACGAACCTATACAAACCAAATCTGGGCGCCAAACCAGAAAGTTATCACGAACCCATTCCTAATTTTCCTCCCGCGGCTTGTTGGTCCGCGTGATAAGACGATCTGACCATGGGACCACTGGCCACATTAGCAAAACCCAGCTGTTCACCAAAGACAGCAAGCTCGTCAAATTCTTCGGGTGTCACATAACGCTCCACCGCAAGATGATGCAAACTGGGTTGTAAATATTGCCCTAGGGTCAACATATCACATTGATGAGCCCGTAAGGCTTGCATCACTTCACGCACTTCATCTAAGGTTTCACCCACGCCAAGCATGAGACCGGACTTACTGGGCACGTCTGGAAATAGCGATTTAAACCTTTCAATCAGATTCAGTGAAAATGCATAATCAGATCCCGGACGCACTTGTTTGTACAAGCGGGGTACGGTTTCCAAGTTGTGATTAAACACATCCGGTGGTGCTTGACGCAAGATATCTAACGCAACATCCATGCGTCCACGAAAGTCTGGTACTAATATTTCAATTTTGGTGTCTGGACAGGCCTCACGGGTTGCTTGTATGCAAGCCACAAAGTGGGCGGCACCGCCATCGCGTAAATCATCCCGATCCACCGAGGTAATCACCACATAATTCAAACCCATGGCACGGATGGTACGCGCCAAATTGGCCGGTTCATTATCATCTAGCGGAGCGGGTCGACCATGGGCCACATCGCAAAACGGGCAACGGCGAGTGCAGACATCGCCCATGATCATAAATGTCGCCGTACCATGACTAAAGCATTCCCCCAGGTTTGGACAAGAAGCTTCTTCACACACGGTGTGCAATTTATTTTCGCGTAAAATTTCTTTAAGTTGTTTTACCGCCGGATGAGTGGGTGCTTTTGCGCGTATCCAGGCGGGCTTTCGTTTTGGCGTGACGGTGGGCGTCACCTTTATGGGGATGCGGGCAACTTTGTCAGCACCGCGTTCTTTATTTGGTTTTGATTCGTTATTCTGTGGTTGTTGAACTTTCATTCGCTTCTCTTTAAATTTGCTGCACACTCAGACAAGCGTCATCCCTTGGAATGGGCACTGTCACCAAAAACTAAATGCCGACGCAGTTGCTTAACAATTTGCTGGCCCACGTCATCCATGTTAATCGATGGGACAAAATGCACAATTTGAGTGACACCCAGACCCGCCATACCGCAGGGGTTGATACCAGCAAACGGCGTTAAATCCATATCCACATTAAGGCTGAGTCCATGATAACTTTTACCGTTTTTTACCCGCAAACCCAATGACGCAATTTTATCACCGTTGACATAAACCCCTGGCGCATCGGGTCGTGCTTGTCCCTCAATGGCGAATTCCGCCAACAACTCGATGACCGCCTGCTCCATCGCGGAGACGAGCTGGCGTACGCCCCAACCCGCTCGACGCACATCGAACAAAACATAAGCGACCCATTGTCCAGGTCCGTGATAAGTCACTTGCCCACCACGATCCACCTGCAGCACGGGTATATCCTGCGGATTTAATAGATGCTCTCGTTTACCATTACGTCCCAGGGTATATACCGGGTGGTGCTGTAACAACCAGATTTCATCCGGGGTGTTGGCATCACGCTGTGTGCTAAATTGCTGCATCTTGTCAAAAATAGCAGAATAATCACACAAACCCAACGTGCGCACCGTTATAGGCGACCCGTTAGCGGTTTGACTTAAAGTGCCCACAACACCTGCTCACACTCGGTAAGCTCTTGATATATTATATCGATCTGGGATTTAGCATGGACATGTACGGTCACGGTAACAGCCAGATAATTGCCATTTCGGCTGGGTCGAGTTTTCACCGAGTCAGACAATAACGGTGCATGTTTACTGGCAATATCCACCACCAGGGACTCAAAGTCATGTAAGCTTTTACCTATCACCTTGATGGCAAAGTGACAAGGAAAGTCAATGAGCGACTCAGACGATGGTGTTTTTGGCGAAGATAAGTTTTCAGATATATTCATGTTTATTTATGACAAGTTTAGAAAGAAATTGATCCACGGTATAAAGTGCGCAGAATTATAGCTCAGTTTGCTCAAGAACACGACAAAACCTTGATCACCAACAGAAACTTCCTGAAAATTTATGGCTAAGGATCAATGACTACCAAGGCAAATTCAGTCGCGGATTATACCGCATGGCCGCTGCCATCTTTTGATAAAATTCTTTTTCTGGAGGGGAATACGCCAGTTTTCGATAGGCACTTTTTATTTCATCCTGACTGGCGGTACGATCAACGCCCAATGCTTTATAGTAGTCTTTGTACTCCATTTAGCCTTATCTTGAACAAAAAAACAGCGCACCGCCACATTATTGAATAGAGATAATAAATGTAGGGAGAGATCCCTCATTTTTTAATTGCAAACCCAGTTTAATTCAAAAACAATGAGCAATCACTTGATTTACCCTCCCGATAATGGAAAATGGGGAATTTCGTACAAACTATTTTAAGCTACCAAACTTTATGGCATAACGCACCCCATATGCATCGACTTATTGACATCGCAAAGCATGCGCTAAACAGTCTAATTCCCTTATGAAAAATACTAAAAAGCCAAGTATTGCTGAACTGAATGAACCACTGAAGCTCCATCAATCACACTCACCTTGCCCTTCTGCAAACACCAACAACAACCCACAGTTACACCACCTGCATCCCCATCAAATACAAGCAGCAATGGCAAAATGCGAAAGCGAACATCAATTGCATTTAATCACCAACGCCCTGCCCGCATTAATCGCCTATATCGATACCCAGCAACATTATCGATTTCATAACCAGTTTCATTATCAGTGGCTTTCTTTAACTGACAGACAAATTAACGGGAAACACATCAAAGACATCTATGGTGCTTCGGCCTATCAAACCCTGCAACCACTCATTGAAGCGGTATTAGCCGGCGAACAAGTCAAATCGGAACTGGAATTATCATTCCAACCTGGTGTAAATTGTTATGTCATGGTCAATTTCATTCCAAGTTTTTCAGCCGATGGAAAAGTCAATGGCTTTTGTTCATTAATGAGTGACATCACCCCGATAAAAAGCGAAGACTTACATATCCAGCAACGCTTACAAACACTGGCCCATGAGTCACGATTAACCATGATGGGTGAGATGACCAGTGAAATCTCTCATGAGTTAAACCAACCCCTCTCCGCCATTGCCAGTTATTGTGATGCCGGTTTGCGTTTACACAAATCAGGAAAGATGTTAGATCAGGATATTGCCCACGTCCTCCAAGAAATCGCAGGACAAGCTAAGCGAGCCAATAAAATCATCACCCATTTAAGGGACTTCACCCGCAAACGTGCCGTACAGTCCAATGAATGCAATATCAATGAATTAATTGCTGAGGTATTACAACTGATGGCTAGCGATAGTCAGCGGCATAATATAAACATTGAAAGCCAGCTCGATCAATCAATACCAGCGATTTGTGTGGACAAAGTATTAATCGAACAAGTCATTTTAAATCTGATTCGCAACGCCATGGAGGCAATGACAAACACTAATTTCCCCGATAAAACAATGACCATCAAATCATTTAAAACAACCGATAATCACATCATTATCGAAATCATCAATAATGGCCCAGAGCTACCAGACACATTGATCAACCAAATTTTCGAACCTTTTTTCACCACCAAAGCGGATGGCATGGGACTGGGATTATCCATATGCCGATCCATCATTGATTCACATGGCGGCCAATTATGGGTGAAACAAACCCAACAACAAGGCACGACCTTTTGTTTTAGCTTGCCACTATCATCAATTTAAAGTCGAGAGATTTATGAGCGAAAAACCAACCATCTATATTGTGGACGATGATGATGCTATGCGTAAATCATTGAGCATGGTCATGCGATCCGCTGATTTTGAATCAAAAACCTATGCAACCGCTCAGGGTTTTCTCAACGAGTATGATCAAACTGGCCCAGGGTGTCTGTTATTAGATGTTCGCATGCCGGGCATGACCGGCCTTGAGTTACAAACCTTATTGCCCACATTACACATTCAGCTGCCGGTTATTATCATGACAGGGCATGGCGATGTCGCCACCGCCGTACGCGCCATGAAAGCTGGAGCCATCGATTTCATAGAAAAACCTTTTGAACACGAAAGTTTGTTAACCCGCATACATGAATGCGTCAACCAATCCCTTCGCCATCAAAAATTACAAAAACACCAAGCGGGAATTAAACGCCTAAACTTGCTGACACCTCGTGAACGCGAAGTCATGGATTTATTGGCACAAGGTAAAATCAACAAATCCATAGCGCATCAGTTGGGTATTAGCATACGGACGGTTGAAGCGCATCGAGCTAATTTGATGACCAAGTTACACGTACACTCATTAGCAGATGTCATTCGCATTGCATTGTTAGCAGAATCAGAAATTCAAGTCGAATATTCTTAATCAATAAAATCAATTAAAAACAAAACTTTATCGTCAGCAAAGCACCGGCATTAGTATAACTACGGATATAGGCTTTCGAACAATTGCTTTATAATCATAAAAACTAGCAACCAATAAGTTGTTAATGACAAGTGTTTTTCTATATGTCCTGCTTTTTAATCTTACCAGGGGAGAAGATTAAGATATGGAGATCTACAAAAAAACAGGTAAAAACTGACCAAATCATTAGGATGCATTAAAAGCAAGATGCGGGTTAGCTGAACGTATAGAAAAACTCGATAACAGGCAAATAATAGAAGGGAATCAGGATGAAAGAACACCGAACAAGTGATCGCACCGCTCAAAACATCAATGTATGGTTGTATAAGAATGAATCGCTTATCGCTTTAGCTACCACTCAAGATCTAAGCTCGTCAGGTATGTTTATTAAAACCAATGTATTGCTTTTTCCGAAAAACAGCCGTGTGGACATTGTCTTCGATAATAAAGAAGAAACAAAACGCTACCGAGTCCCAGCAAGAGTGGTACATCGCTCACTGCAAGGAATTGGAATTACACTGGAAAACCTGGAGACCGAGGAAAGTCTAGAAATTAAGCGACTCCTTGCAAAGACGCGAATAGAACAAAAATCCGGCACTTCACTGCCACAAATGAACCCACTCATGGCATGAGAGCTGGCAAACGATTAAGCAACCCTGCGAGGAAACGGGTGTAGCAGTACCCTTGAGGGGAACCCGCTATGGTAAACGGACTTGCCGCCACTAGCTTGCTAAAGCACCACACCATGAGTGTCGTCGCCTTAGCAAGCCGGTGGTAACCCCATTTATTGCCTGCTCATCAATCACAATGGGCGTCCCTATTGCTAGTTATTTCTGGCGCCTTCCGCAATCCATCTCAACATCAACTCCCGATCGATGGTATCAGGGCTCACAAAGCCCGGACGCGCTAATCCATTGTGATGCAAGCCCGATGGCTTACTGATCAATAAACTTTCATCTGGATTCACGAAATTAACCAACTCAAACACGGTTGGGAACAAACCTTCATCATTGGTGAAATTTTTAACCCGACTATCCGTATGACAGATCAAACAATCATCGGTCAAAATCGGCACAATATCATTACTAAATGAAATACGAGACTCAACAGCACTGGCCGAGATGGTAACAAACGAAGGCTCACTGACTCGACGGCCACGGCTTACCTCTAGCTGAAAAGTATAATCACCCTCCACATCCGGCGTAAAATTAGGCCTTGCCGAACGACTTCGATTCAGCTGCACATTACTGCCTGGCGGTATTTGCACCGTACTCCATCGAAAATTATCCGCAAACAAACTCCCCCGGCCATTCAACCTGACCCGGCGCATAGCCGAGTCACGTGACAGACCCGCATCGGCAATAGGTTGCCCTGGCTCCGTTGTTCCGGTGGCAGTATTTAATGAAAAATTACTAAAATTGGGTAAATGCTCCGCCAATAATCGAGCGTTGTTTGGGTCACTCCAAAAATTTTCAAAAGTGAGTTTAGCTAATGGCATGACCCCTTGATTGAATACCATCTCTTCAATCACATCGGCATAAGAAAGAAATTTATCAAATGTGGCAAGATCTAAATCGGTTTGCAATAACAAACCACGTTGCAAGTGACAAGCACGGCAATTCGGCCCAATCACTTTTTCATATAACTCCGCTGCCGAAGCGGGAGC
>Ga0316206_1000995_pt1 | contig 29550 bp, 25 predicted proteins | sample 6monthpyrite_MG_FD_204942 | JGI IMG/M metagenome (GOLD analysis project Ga0316206, IMG submission 204942) | Microbial mat bacterial communities from mineral coupon in-situ incubated in ocean water Damariscotta River, Maine, United States -... | ecosystem: Environmental > Aquatic > Marine >... | reverse complement strand
CAAAAAGCGCTAACAAAGAAATACGTGTATTTAAAAATGACGATGATGCATTTAACTGGGTAAAAAATAATACATAGATTTATAGAGTTAAAGGCATTTTAAAGGCGATAAATAGATAGAGTATAAAAGCACAAATTACACTAATGTGCCTTGCCAATTGAATATTAATGGAACAATATTGTCACTTCCCTCTGTAATTTACTATAGTTAGACAGTCTATTGATAATATAATGCGATGTTTTATATATGTATGAATCATCTTTCTATACACATATTAATTACTACCTCAGTAATGCCCCTACTTTTAGGGAGATACTCCTGAATGGCTATTTGCATCCTATATCGACTAAATATGTTCACTTTACCTGTTATTCATAGGACAATTTGTTAATGCGTGAACACTCATTTGATAACATCCCCTTAACGTCAAACACAAGAATTCTAAATTTTCTGCCTGTGGTACTTGCTGGTATTTTTTTGTTGATACTGGGTGTTTATATTGATCGTATTAATACCTATGCTAACCAGCAGGAATATAAAAATACCTTACTAAGTAAGGTTAGTGTTATTCGAGCAAAGCTAGAAGGCAATATCAATAGTAACGCTACTTTGGTAAAAGGACTAGTTGTAGCTATAAGCCTTGAACCAGAGATGACGACACAACGTTTCACAGCACTAACTACACCGCTGCTTAGCGGTCGCTCGCAAATACGCAATATAGCTGCCGCACCCGATTTAATAATACGATATATGAATCCTGTAGCGGGCAATGAAGCTGCCATTGGCATTAATTATCGCGATATTCCAGAGCAGTTTAATGCTGTTAATATGGCACGTGAGAAAAGTGAACTGATTTTAGCCGGACCGATTGATCTAATTCAGGGTGGACAGGGTTTTATTGCACGTATACCTGTGTTTACTAACACCGAATCCGCCAATACTCCTAAATTCTGGGGCATTATATCGTCTGTTATTGATGTTGAAAAATTCTATAATGCAAGTGGCCTGTATGATATGAATCTTGATTTCGATATTGCAATACGTAATCAGAGTAACACAAATAATCAGGCTTATACGTTTTTTGGTGACCCCAATCTGTTTGACGCCGACCCAATACTAACTGAAATTACTTTACCCTATGGTTCATGGTTATTAGCTGCAGCCCCTAAAGGCGGCTGGTTAAATAATATTCAAAGCTCGACGGCATTTCGCCTGGGGCTTTTTGTAACGGGTTTAGTCATATTTATTCCATTAGTTATACTTAGTGTGTCGATGGCAAAAAGCAGAGAAAGCGAAAATCGATTGCGCTTACTATTCGATATTTCTCCAGTAGGCATTACTCTTAACAATTTCAAAACAGGCGCTTTCATTGAAGCCAATGATACTTTACTTAAAGCTACTGGTTATACATATGAAGAATTCAAAAATCTCAGTTATTGGGATATCACACCACTAAAGGATAAAAAAGATGAAACAATACGCTTAGAAAATTTACATAGAACTGGACGATATGGTCCCTATGAAAATGAGTATATTCGAAAAGACGGCAGTCTCTACCCCGTATTGATAAACCGCATGATGATTAACGACACATCAGGTAATAAAATGATCTGGTCATTTGTTGAGGATATCAGTAAACGCAAAAAAGCTGAAAAAACCCTTCAACGCTCACAAAAAATGGATGCCATTGGCCAACTCACCGGCGGTCTAGCACACGACTTTAATAATATACTGGGTGTTATTCTTGGAAATCTAGAACTACTTTCAGGCGATCTAACCAATAAAAACGACAAAGTTAATAAGCGTATAAATAGCATTAATAAAGCTGCTGAGCGTGCAGTAAATTTAACTAAGCAACTTTTAATATTTTCAAGAAAGAAACCCGCTCAACAAACCTGTACAAATATAAATGTTCTGGTCGAAGAAATGGAAAACCTTATTTCTCGATCCATCACACCTGAAATAGAGCTCACACACGAATTTGAAAATGACTTATGGTTATGCAAAATTGACCAGGGGGAATTTGAAGATGCACTACTTAATTTAAGTATTAATGCACGAGACGCCATGAAGAAACATGGTACGTTAATTATTAAAACACGCAATGTAACCCTTAGCTCTGCTTTTTGTGAACTTATTGACAACGCCTTCCCTGGTGATTATGTAGAACTATCTGTAAGCGATAATGGTACAGGTATTTCAGCTGAACATCAGGAACACATATTTGAACCTTTTTTCTCCACCAAAGATGAAGGCAAAGGAACTGGTTTAGGCCTGGCCATGGTATATGGATTTGCACAACGTTCAGATGGTTTTGTTGATGTTTACTCTCAGGAAGGTCTCGGCAGTACGTTTAAGATTTATTTACCGCGTGCTGAAGACGATAATATGCAGCACTTTATTAAAAAAAGTCAAAACACAATATTACCCGAAGGCACTGAAACCCTGTTAGTCGTTGACGATGAAATTGCATTACTGGAACTCGCACGTGAGATACTGGAAAACAAAGGTTATAACGTACTTACAGCTAATAACGGAACTGAAGCAATGAAAATACTAAATAATGAAAATAGTATTAACATGTTATTTAGTGATGTAGTAATGCCAGGAGGCATAAATGGTTATGAGCTGGCAGAAAAGGCGATAAAATTAAACCCGAGTATTAAAATACTATTAGCGTCCGGCTATGCAGGAAAAGCTATAAAAGAGACTGCTGTTAACCAGGTATTATTTGATAAAGATATGTTAAACAAACCCTATTCACAGAGCGAGCTTCTAACAACCATTAGAAAAATTCTTGATGGCCAAATATCACATGAACAAACATGACTTACAACATTCAATTGGAATATTTGTATTTAAAAATAAATAATCCCGTTATCTATTTTGTTAATATTATAAAGTATTCTGCTCTGAGCCTAGTTATTGCACTAATACTTAAACTTGATCTATTTCTTATATGATTAAAAACACTTTTTACATTTTTATATTAATGTTCAGCTTTATAAAGGAGGGTTTCATGAGCGGCATGGCATCAACTGCAGTATATTCTAAATACTATACATTTTATATTGATACGGGCATCACAGTATCACTTGCGCCTCCACCCGTTATAGAAGGAGTAGATTCGGATAATAGTCACTATATTTCTGATTATTTTGATCGCAAAGAACAGGGGTTACTGCAGACTGCAGCTGATTATATGGCGTCCATAGATCTATGGATCGAAGATGAAATCAGTACTTATAAAACACCTTTGACAGATGTTTATTCTAAAAAAGCAGGTACTCAATTATCTTATATCTGTAATCTTAGAGGTAATTCAGATACAGGAGAACAGCATATTACACTAAGTCTTAAACATGAAGTACCAGAAGCAACAACTCAGCTATTACAGGAACGGCTTTGCTTATGGAAAGAGAAAAACTTATCAAAAAAACTAATACCTATTGAAATTAAAAACTTTAAAAATATTTCCCAGGAAACATCTTTTGGAACTTTTACTGCAATAGGTGGAAACCTCAGAAGTGACGTGGCCTTAAACTGGAATAAATATCAACTCAATAGCCTTGAAAAATGGATTCCAGTGGTCGAGTTAGCGATCAATAAAATTGAGAATAAGTTTAAAGTTAAAATAGTACCTTCAACAACAATGACTCAGAATAATAATATGTCACACGTGCACAGAATAGACTCTTCCTGGGGGCCTGTATTTTTTAGCGCCTGGTTTGAAGAAGAAGACAGGAGATATTCAGAAGAAATCAAATATGCCATTTCAAATTATATTCAAGAGCAAGAGTTTTCAGCTCAGTTGATAGATACACTTCCACTCGAAACACAACAATACTTACAAAGCACTAATAATATAACACCCATTAGTACTGCTGATAGAAACAAAATGAAGGATGAAATTATAAAGATCGAAAATGATCTGCAAGAATCATTTAAATCCTTCGATATCAACATTAGCATAAATATCGGCAAATCTGCCACCTACCCTTATGATTGGGAGGCAGTCAAACGTTTGCATGATAATTTGCCACTTTTTAAGCGTATTCTTAATGAAGCAAGTGAAATTGGCATAACCATGAAGAAAAATAACGTCTCTATAATTGGCTTTAGTATTTATACCTGGGATGACGTGCCAAATAAACAAATCAATATGGAACTGGCATTAAATGCCTCTAAAAACAATACTAAATGGTCTATTGATATCCATATAGATGAACTAAAAGAAAAGAGTAAAGAAAAAGAATTTTATGAGATTCTACTTGGTGAAAGGCAATGGGAGGATGATACAGATAATTTTAGTATTGAGATTTCTGAATAACTGGTCTCAATTTAATATTTTCCTAAACTCTAGAGGACAGACACAATCAACTCAATATCACATACGCCTAAATTCACTTGGTGTTATTCCATAATGTCGGCGAAATGATTTAGATAAGGTGCGCGCAGTTGAGAACCCCACCTGCTCAGAAATCTGATCAATTGTTTTACTGGTATATTTTAATAAGTGATGCGCTTTAATCATTCGCCAGTTTAATATGTAAGCCATTGGTGGCACACCTACGGTATTTTTGAATTGTCTAATTAGGGTAGCACGAGACATATTTGACTGCTCAGCAAGTAAATCTAAAGTCCATTCAAACTGCGGACTTTGATGAATTAACTCAAGTGCATGATGAATACGCTGGTTACGTAAGGCAGCAAAAAAACCACTTACTTCTTTATTATCTTTTACATGCCTATTTAATAACTGCAGAAAAAGCACTTCAGTCAATCTGTCGATAATAGAAGTCTGGTTCGATTGCGCCTGTTCCATTTCTGCATCTATTAATAATACACTCATCCAGATTGGATCATCTTTATTAATACCTGAAAAGTGTAAAGCAGACGGTAATGAGTCAATGATGGGATGTAACATATCTTTATCATAATCAATAATGCCACAGATTAGTTTATTGGTAATTTCACCCTCCTGAAAAAGCGGTTTTCCGAGTTCACAGGCGTCACCCGCCTGAGCACTGGGTGTTAGTTTACGACCTGGTTTATCTGCTATCCAGTGCATTTCTCCTTTTGGAAGCATAACTATATCCATATGATTAATATTGATAATCTTACTATTTGAATCATTAACACCCGTTTTGCCTTCAGGCTCCACGCCAATAAAACAGTCTCCACTTAATGCGATATGAAAGCGGGGTTTATTCACATTTTGTAATGACATGCCCCAGGGAGAGGCCAGTTTTGATCGAAAAAATATACTGCCGCGAAAGCGTAAAGTATCGAGCACATCACTTAACACATTCAGCTTAGGCTCTTGCGGTGAAGATTGAGCCTTTTTGATACTCGGGGATACTTTATTGACCATCTCAAATACCTTGTTTCATGCTGTTCGTGTTTATACTTTCTCTCAGAAAAGCAGAAGCATCTTTTGCTTATTATCAACCACAGGTAGATTAACTATGATAAACAAAAATAACAACCTCATTAAATTTACGGGGGCTATAGTTGCTGCTTTGAGTTTGCAATTTCTCCATCCTGCAACAGTAAATGCTGGTGAAGTCTATACGTTTAAAAACGGTGAATTACAACGCCCTACTGGTTACCGTGAGTGGGTTTATGTTGGTACACCAGTTACACCTAATGACATGAATAATGGTAAAGCTGCTTTTCCCGAACACCATAATGTGTACATTGATCCAAAGAGCTGGGCTCACTGGAAAGAAACCGGGGAATTTCGCGACGGTACGATTCTAATTAAAGAGCTTGTGAGCAATGGTTCAAAAGCTGCCGTTAGTGGTAATGGTTATTTTCAAGGTGAATTTATTGGTTTAGAAGCAACCATTAAAAGCAAAAAATATTCATCAGATGAACCAGGTAACTGGTCGTATTATAGTTTTTCAGGAAAGAATCATAAAACGCTAACAGATACTGCTAAGGCATTTCCTGCAAAGTCATGTAATTCGTGTCATCAAAGTTCTGCAGCCGATGATTTTGTATTCACACAATACTACCCGGTATTAAGTGCAGGTAAAGCTAAAGGTAAAAAAGCGTCAGGCGGATTTGATACTGACTTACATAATAATTACGTAGAACCAGAAGGTATGAAGTAATGAGACACACTAAAAGTATTCGTATTGCTGCGAGTTTAATGCTCGCACTAGTTTCAGGTGCAATGAGTTTTATGTCAAACTCGACAGAGAAATCTTTTTCACCCTATGTTGATGAAAGCGGTAATATAAATTCGCCACAGGATTTTCGCTCCACAATGGTACATCTGGGCTCATGGTTTGTTCCTGAAGGGGCTGCCAGTGGTTTTCATGATGTCTATACAGAGAAAGAAAGCGTAGAAGTTTTTCGTAAGACAGGTAAGTTTCCAGATGGCGCAACATTAGTAAAAGAATTGCGCGCCTCAAGCACTTCAGACTATTCTACTGGTTCAGGTGTATCACATGCTAATAATAGTGTTAAGCAGTGGTTCGTAATGATTAAAGATAGAAAAAATCGTTTTTCTGCTAATAACCTCTGGGGAGATGGCTGGGGATGGGCATTGTTTAAACCCGGGGCTTCAAATAAAAATGCAGCAACGGATTACAAAAAAGATTGCCTGGGCTGTCATGTACCGGCTAAACAAAAAGACTGGGTTTACACAGAAGCTTACCCGACGCTGAATTTGAAATAAGGTTATCAACAATTTAAACAGGAATGTCCAGATATGAATCAAACAAAATTAAATTTATCTGTATCAGAAGCTGCTGAGATATTAAAAACATCACTGCAAAACAAAGGTTTTACTTTGTTTGCTGATATTGATCATCAAGCGAATGCTGCGTCAGTAGACCTTGAAATGCCGGCTTCACGTGCACTTATTTTTGGCAACCCGGTTGCAGGAACAAAATTAATGCAAAAAGATATTTTTATGAGTCTGGACCTTCCTTTACGCCTGGCAATTGTTGAGAAAGATGGACAAACACTTTTCATTCACCAAACAAGTGAAGACTACAGTAATTATTATCAAATTGAGAACCATCCGGTACTGAAAAAAATTGAGGGACTTTATTCAACACTTATTTCAGAATTACGCTAATACTAATGAGTAAAAAACATGTCATACACTAAAGATAAAACAGCAATCGAATCATTAACAGCGGAGCAATACCGTGTTACTCAGGAAAATGGAACTGAACGACCTGGTAGTGGTCAATATCTTACAAACCATGAACCTGGTATATACGTAGATATCGTTTCTGGTGAGCCTTTATTTGTATCATCTGATAAATTTGAATCAGGTTGTGGCTGGCCAAGTTTTAGTAAAGCGATTAATAGTAGCTTTATAAATGAATTAATCGATACAGATCACAGCATGGTACGTACTGAGGTGCGCTCAAACTATGCTGACAGTCACTTAGGGCATGTATTTCCAGATGGCCCTAAAGATAAAGGTGGTTTACGTTACTGCATTAATTCAGCTTCATTACGATTTATTCATCTTGAAGAGATGGAGGCTGAAGGATACAGTGAATATATTACACAAGTTGAATAGGAATTTATGATATGACAAAAGAACGAGCAGTATTGGCTGGCGGTTGTTTCTGGGGCATGCAGGATCTATTTCGCAAGCTTCCCGGCGTATTAACTACACGTGTTGGTTATACTGGCGGTGAAATAGCTAATGCAACATATCGTAATCACGGTAATCACGCGGAAGCTATAGAAATTGAATTTGATAATGAAGTTATCAGTTACCGTGATATCCTGGCTTTCTTTTTTCAAATACACGACCCATCAACGATAGATCAACAAGGTAATGATCGTGGCTCATCATACCGTTCTGAAATTTTTTATGTCAATGATGATCAACGTACTATTGCTGATGCCACGATCAAAGATGTAAACAGATCTGGCTTATGGCCTGGCTCGGCTGCCACGAAGGTCACACAAGTTAACGATTTCTGGGAAGCAGAGCCAGAACATCAGGATTATCTGGAACGTGTGCCTAATGGTTATACCTGCCACTTTCCACGGCCAAACTGGGTATTACCTTCTGCGGATTAGCTCTTTAAAATAATTTTAGAATAATTCATAGTTATCCGCTTTCTAAAAATTGGCAGCAGAGCACAGCTTTTTCTAATATTAAAATGTGTGTGCTCTGGTAACAGTAATATAGAAATTAATGGTGTAATATGAAACGTGATTCACACTCAAAACTCAGCACAATCAGCCTTTTCTTACACTGGCCTGCTATTATCTTTAACCATATTTAAGTAATATAATTACATATGCTAGACTGATATTACTAACTATAATATAAAAATTAGATATGGAAGATAAAGATAAGAATTCAGTCATCTCTGCTGGTGATATCCTTGATGGCTTTATAAAAACAGATGTTATCAATAACATTTGTACGCAATTTAAAATTAATGAAGAGACTGCAAGCAAGTTAGTATCAGGCAGGAAGGTTATTAAAAAGAACATCCCTCTTGATCAAGCGAATAAATATAAAGCTCTATTTACTCGACTGGGACTGCAGGTTATCGTATTACCCAGCAACCAGCTTGATGAGAAATCTACACCTCAAAAAAAATCGGAAACGACTACTGATAACCAGCCATTAACGACTGTTGGAGATTTTAAGAAGGTATTTAGCCAGGATATCCCCAGGGTTAAAGCAACACTTAAATACAAGCTAGGCATTCTACTGGTTATTATAATGAGTGCTGTAGCACCCCTGATATACCTTGGCATAATATCCGCGCTTGTTACTGGCATTGTCAGTTACTCAATACATATTCCAGAAGTCATAGCTAATACTAAAACTGTAATTGCAAAAGCTGCATTTGTAGTGATACCTCTACTTGTTATGAGCGTTTTATTATTGTTTATTATCAAACCTTTATTTTCACGCTATTCACCACTTAATCAATTTACCCTTAAAAGAAAAGACCACCCGGCATTATTCAATCTTGTTAAAGTGATGTGTGAAAAAATCGGCGTGCCCGTTCCAGTAAAAATTGTTGTGAATAATGAGGTGAATGCAGCAGCCAGCGCAGCCAAGGGATTATCCAGCTTATTAAGGGGTAAGTTACAGCTTACTATAGGTTTACCACTGGTTGCCTGTATGAGTATGCGTGAGTTTGCAGGGGTGCTAGCCCATGAGTTTGGCCACTTTTCTCAAACATCTGCAATGACTGCCTACTATCTGATCAACACCATTAATTACTGGTTTTATAGTAGAGCATATGAACAGGATGCATGGGATGATCGATTAGACAAGTGGGCTCAAAAAGCAGACTGGAATATTGTAGCCATGGCTGCAGTTATGACTGCAAAGCTTGGAATTTACTTAACACGTCAGATGTTCAAGGGTCTATACCATTTTAACTTTAATGTAACAGCTTTTATGTCGCGACATATGGAACATGATGCAGATGTATATGAGAGCATTATTTCAGGAAGCCAGCAATTTAAATCAACTTCGATAAAACTCCGTAAAATTTCATATGCAAATTATGATGTGGAAAATATAAATAAAAGCGCATGGAATGAGAGTAAATTGCTTAGAAATATTCCACTGGCTATTTCTGATATTGAAAAATCCTATGATGAACGATTACTTGAACATATTGAAAATGATATGCAGTCATCTGAAACAAAAGCCTGGGATTCACACCCTGCTGACCATGAACGGGTTAATCATGTTTTAAAAAGAAATGACCCGGGTATGATTATGTTCGATTTTCCAGCAAATATGCTATGTATAAATTTTAATAAACTGTGTGAACAACTTACATTACATACCTATAGAAGGATGGGTTTTGATTCACCTGAAAATATTGTCTGTGATAATAATATTATTATGGATATTCGACAGAAAAAAGAGGATTCCAGTCAATCATTGCAGGAGTTTTTTAACCAGGACTTTTCTGGCAGGTTTATTAGTATGAAACCCATGCCAGTAGATGTTAAAAGACCAGCATCACTTAATGAAACTATCAGGTCTATCCGTGCAATTATTCCTGATTATGCCAATTATACAGAACAATATAATAATCTTGCCAATCAGCAAATCGATATGCTTGCAGGTGAAACATATCTCGAAAATGATGTTGATATTGATTATAAATCGTTTAATTTACCTTCTTCTAATGCCAACGAAGCACGCACGGTTATCAATCAGCATAAAGTAAAAATGATAGATATCGTAAAGAAACTAAATAGTTTTGATAGTCTTTTCTTTCATCGAATACAGCTTGCTGCAAAATTAATGACTGAAGAACAGCAGATCGTACTTAAAGGAAATTTAAGTAAGTTAAAGATGCTTGAAACTCTGGCTGAGCCATTAGATAACATGGAAAATTATCATATAGTTATGCATAATCTAATGGATAATGATCAGGCACTTGTTGATGAGATTAAAGACTCAATACACCGCTATGGAAAATACTGTATTGAAGAATCATCTAAAATAATTGGACTAAGCAAAAAAGTGGTTTATAGAAAAGATGGCCTGGATACATTATTTGATTTTATTAACACATGGTGTGAGGAAATTTATGAGAAGTATGACCCGTATAATCCACATGCAGCAATTGAATACTCAGGCAACCTGAAGGAAGCTGTTTATTATCACTATTATTGGTTACTAGCTGAAGTATGTGATCTTTCACTAACCATTGAACGCGAGAATGGTGTACAGCCAATTAAGCTGGTTTAAATCATTAAATTATGTGATATAAACCGAAGTGGGCTGGAAAAACGACAAGTTATTACAGTTGTAAACGGCTCTCTAATATCATCACCTCAATCAATTTTTCACAATTCATTTTTGATTAGCCAGCACCCCGTTTATTAATTATTAAAATCGTCATTGAAAAACTTAATCTGACCTTTGCCCTTTGATTTTGACTCATACATCGCCGTGTCAGCATGTTTGATTAATATTTCACAGGAATCACCATCATCTGGAAACACCGATATGCCTATGCTAGCTGATACCTGCAACTTCTGCTCAGCTAATAAATGGGGTCTCATCAGCGCATCAAAAACCCTTTGTGTAATAAAGTTAATTTCCTCCAGACCCTTCACGTCCTCCATCACAACAATAAACTCATCACCGCCAAATCGTGCCACTGTATCGACATCTCTCACAGCAGCCAACATACGTTGAGCAACATTTTTTAAAACATCATCACCGTAGTCATGCCCCAGGCTGTCATTTATTTTTTTAAATCCATCCAGATCTATGAAAAGAATCGCAAACTGAATTTTCTGTCGCCGAGCATGAGCCATGACATGCACAAGCCTATCCTTCAATAATAATCGGTTGGGCAAGCCGGTTAGACTGTCGTAATAAGCCATCTTCCGTATAGTCTCTTCTGCTTGCTTGCGGTTACGCACTTCGTTACGTAACTCATTCACTCTACGAAGTGAAAACACACTAAATGCTACACTGAGTATCATTAACAGGGTAAACAGCTCGTCCAATTCGAGATCTTCATGTTCACGGCTATAAGCGTGTAGCTTTTCAAAGGCATTATATTCAATCGCGAGTGCAAAGCTAAAGAGAGATAAAACGATTACCAAGATCAGGTCTTTAAAGGCCCTGGACGACATCAGCTCACTAAACAAAGATGTTTCTTTTAGACTGCTGGAAGCTTGATTTTCAAGTTTGTCTGGATCAGGCATAGTAATAACGCAATAGACTGAAATGATGTATATAATAATCATAGCAGTTCTAATGATGACTATGACTGGTTTGCTCCTTTCATTTACATATAACAAAAAAAATCATGTAAAGTAATAATTAATCAGTTAACGTCTCCCTTACTTCACAAACAATTATACATCTGGTCCCCATTATCTATTTGATATGGGCTTAAATATCATCAGGACAAAGCATAATGTCTGACTGAATAACAAGTGATAGCTTTTAGCTATCAGAACCATTGCTACAATCAATTTTGTAAATCGCTAAATATTGCCTAAAGTAGTCATGTAACCAGCAGTAATGCTGCATAACAGCCAACCAACTAAACTTTCGAGGTATGTGAAATGAGTGACAAGAAAAAGCTAACCCTGACCAATGGGGCACCCGTAGGTGATAACCAGAATACATTAACCGCTGGCCCTCGAGGACCGGTGTTGCTACAGGATCTCTGGTTCATAGAAAAAATGGCACACTTCGATCGTGAAGTTATCCCCGAACGCCGTATGCATGCCAAAGGGTCTGCCGCTTATGGCACTTTCACGGTAACCCATGACATTAGTAAATATACCAAGGCCAGTATATTTTCTGAAGTAGGTAAAAAAACCGATGTATTCTTACGTTTCTCCACTGTGGCAGGTGAACGTGGCGCGGCAGATGCAGAGCGAGATATTCGAGGTTTTGCTGTGAAGTTTTATACAGATGAAGGCAACTGGGATATGGTGGGTAACAATACACCGGTGTTCTTCTTGCGTGACCCGTTAAAATTTCCAGACCTGAACCACGCGGTTAAACGTGATCCGCGCACTAATATGCGTAGCGCGAACAGTAACTGGGATTTCTGGACACTATTACCTGAAGCCTTACACCAGATTACAATTTTAATGAGTGACCGGGGTAACCCGCGCACCTATCGTAATATGCATGGTTTTGGCAGCCACACGTTTAGCTTTATCAATGCTGATAATGAGCGCTACTGGGTCAAGTTTCATTTCAAGAGCCAGCAGCCGATTGAGAATCTGACTGATCAGGAAGCCGAAGAACTGGTAGGAAAGGATCGTGAAAGCCACCAGAAAGATTTGTACGAGAGTATTGAAAACGGTGATTTTCCACGTTGGGATTTTAAGGTACAGATCATGCCGGAGAAAGATGCTGCAGACTACCGATTCCACCCTTTTGACCTCACTAAGGTTTGGTCACACAAAGACTACCCTTTGATAGATGTCGGCGTGCTGGAGCTTAACCGTAACCCAGAGAATTATCATGCAGAAGTAGAACAGTCTGCATTTAATCCTGCGAATGTTGTACCGGGTATAGGTTTCTCACCTGACAAGATGCTACAGGGTCGCCTGTTCTCTTATGGTGATACTCAGCGTTACCGTCTGGGTGTTAATCATGCGCAAATCCCCGTTAATGCACCGCGTTGTCCGGTACACAGTTTTCACCGTGACGGCGCAATGCGTGTAGATGGTAACTTTGGCAGCACTAAAGGTTATGAGCCAAATAGTCATGGTGAATGGAAGGAACAGCCTGAAGCCAATGAACCTCCGTTAGAGCTAAACGGTGCTGCAGATCACTGGGATGCCCGTGAAGACGATGATGATTACTACACTCAACCTGGCGATCTGTTTCGTTTAATGAGCCCTGAGCAGCAGCAATTATTATTTGAGAATACCGCACGCTCGGTAGGTGGTGCTGATATTGAAGTGCAGAAACGTCATATTGCGAATTGTCTCAAAGCCGATTCAGCTTATGGTGAAGGTGTAGCCAAAGCATTAGGTATAAATCCAGCTGAAGTGTCATAATAATCAGCTAACAACTGTATTCATTCGTTCAGTAATAAGCGGGGCCTTTATCGTCCTGCTTATTACTGCCGATGAATCACAACTTGATAACTGCAATGGAAATCAGGTAATAATTGCATTTAATTAAATTATAAAAGGAATTAAACATGAAGAAAGTATTAACAATATTAACGGTTTTATTTTTTACAGGTATTACCTACCTGGCAATTGAAGGACGAAATACGCAGGAAATTAAAACGGAAATACACATATCTGCACCACCCTCTAAAGTATGGCGCATCATTACTGACATTAATAACTGGCAGGAGTGGAGTCCCATTATAAATATTTCAAACGGTGACGCCTCCGTTGGATCTAAACTCAATATTACCATGACGGGTAAAGAAGCAGGCAAGGATGGACCAAACTATAATCCGCTAATAACAGAACTTAAAGAACCTGAATATTTTCATTGGCGCGCTCATATGTTAGCTGGTTTCATATTCACAAACGACAAGATATTTGAATTAAAAGAAACTGAAACAGGTACTTATTTAACACACACCGAAACTTTTAAGGGGCTTCTCGCACCTTTATTTTGTGGGCAAATGGAAAAAGGCGTACCACCCATGTTAAATTCAATGAATAAAGCACTGAAAGAATTAGCAGAAAAATAAATGAAAACGTCTGTATATATCGCAACTACCCTTGATGGATTTATCGCCAGAAAAAATGGAGAACTTGACTGGCTGCCCGGAAGTGATGGCGAGGTGGATGTAAACGCTGAAAATGAAGATTTTGGGTATAATGCATTTATAGACTCTGTAGATGTATTAGTTATGGGTAGAAAGACTTATGAACTCGTTCTCTCATTTGGTCCGTGGCCCTATGCTACTAAACCCGTTATTGTTTTAAGTAGCACCTTGAAAAAACTTGCGCATGATATACCTGATACAGTCCAACTCAAATCTAGCTTGCCGAATGAATTATGCATGGAGTTACAAAAATCAGGTGCAAAGCACTTATATATAGACGGGGGAAAAACTATTCAGAGTTTTTTAAACGCGGGTCTTATTGATGAGATTATTATTACAAAAGTACCTATACTTATCGGTGAAGGCATTTCCCTGTTTGGAGCTTTAAATAAAGATAAACATCTTAAGCATATAGAAACTCATTCTTACAAAAATGGATTTGTTCAAAGTAAGTATTCGGTGCTTAATAAATAGAATCTATAACAAGCACTAATCAGTTACACGAGTAACTAACTCTTCGTTATCCTTGCCTTCTTTAAATTAATCTGAACAATGCATCATAAGTAGAAAAACAAGAAACAGTTGAGCAAGATCACGCCTCGCTCATTTATTAAGAGTAAAATGATTACTTATATAAGAATGTATGTTTTCTGATTTCAATTAATTTTATCTTCCTTTTAAACAGGACGATTAATTAATCTCGATCTATAACTACAGGCATAAATGAATGTTAACTTTCACTGACCACATCTTGTACATGTTTCTTCGTTGGCAGCGTTAAATGATTACGCTTACTGTTAACGGGATATCTGTTGAGGTAAATGATGGATCGACATTGCTCGATGCATCCAGAAAAGCTGGTGTTTATATACCTACCCTCTGTCACTACCCTCGTTTGCCATCACATGCCGTTTGCCGCATGTGTCTGGTGAATATCGAAGGTGAAACCAGACCTCAACCAGCCTGTATCACAAAAGCAAAACAGGGTGATATTGTAGAGACAGACTCCAGTGACCTGCAGGCGTTTCGTAAAACAGATGCACAATGGTTGCTGGCTCGCCACCCAAATGACTGTATGCGTTGTGAAGTTAACGGGTCTTGCCAGTTTCAAAAACTTATTAGCGAAAATCAATGGGAAGACGGCTGGCAAGGCAGTTGGGATAAGATACCTATAGGGTCAGTAGAACACCCTGAACATAAACTGACTGACCACACATCACCAGGTATCTGGCGTGATCTTTCAAAATGCATTGAATGCGGCTTGTGTGTAGAGGCCTGCGGTGATGCGGGACAACAACAACACGTAATTGGATTTGCAGAGCGTGGAGCAGATCGTTTACCGGTTACTGTTTTCGATCTATCTCTGGCTGACACTAAATGCATCTCCTGCGGACAATGCACACTTGTCTGCCCGGTTGGCGCTTTGATCGAAACACCACACTGGCACATGGTTCTTCAAACCCTTGATACACATAGACGTGTATCTGCTGTTCAGGTTGCCCCTGCTACTCGTATAGCGATAAGTGAAGAGTTCGGTATGAAACCCGGCACCATAAGCACAGGCAGGCTGATCAATGCACTGAGACAGCTGGGTTTTGATTATGTGTTTGATACCAACTTTGCTGCTGATTTAACGATCATGGAAGAAGGCACAGAGTTGCTAACGCGCCTTAAATATCAGATGAAAAACCAGAAAGAAAAGCACAAGGAATTACCACTTTTTACATCCTGTTGTCCGGGATGGGTTAACTGGGTTGAAATTAACCGGCCTGATCTTCTGCCACACCTGAGCACAACAAAATCGCCTCAGCAAATGCACGGTGCACTCACAAAACGAGGCAGCTTCGCAGGTTCTCTTGGCGCTGATTTCGCAGAGGGTAAATTAGAACCTTACGTTGTTAGTGTGATGCCCTGCACTGCAAAAAAAGATGAAGCGGTGCGACCTGGTGTATCCGGTGATATAGATCATGTTCTTACTACGCGCGAACTTGCCAGAATGATAAGGGCACGGGGCATTGCATTTAACGCACTCTCAGAAGATGCTGATTTCGATAACCCGCTTGGTGAAAGCACAGGCGCTGGACAGATATTCGGCGCATCGGGTGGTGTCATGGAAGCAGTTGTGCGTACCGCATCTCATTTGATTGACAAGGACAACTTGCTTGCACTGGACTGGCATCAATTGCGTGGCGTAGGTACGGGGGTGAAAACAGCTGAAATCCCCGGCATAGGCAAAGTCGCTATATGTAATGGCATCGCTACCGCGCAACACCTGTTAGAGACGGAAGCATGGCGTGATGAGTATGTAGCAATTGAGGTCATGGCATGCGTAGGTGGATGCCTGGGTGGTGGCGGTGAACCCAAATCACAGGATCCACTTGTGCTGGAGAAACGTATGCAGGCAATTTATGAAATGGACAAACATGCACCTCGACGACGCTCATATGAGAATCAGGATGTTCAAAAACTATACGCCACAGAATTGAAAGAACCGAATTCAGTTCAAGCACACAAATTACTACACACTAGTTATGCACCAAGAAATACCAGGCGATTGCTTTTAATGCAGTTTCTCGATTGTGTAGACCGACGAGATGCCAGTGGTGCGGCCAGTTTGTTTCATGCGGATGCATTATGGTCAACGGCTTCATCTTTCGGTGACATTCAAGGTGCTGCTGATATTGAGACCTTAATAAAAACTCATTTACCACCGCGTAAGTATGGTCCGGCTTATCAGCGTCATCGGATGGAGTCTGCCTCTGATATTGATGACCTCACCGTGTTAACGCCGACAGGTGAGCGTTGCAAATTCAATATGGAAATAGATACAATAAACGAAGGTAGTCGGCTGAAAATTCTTATAAGAAAACTTGTACGAGAAGTTCTGTAATCAAATTTAAATTAATACAAAATATATAAGCTATGAAATTTAAATAACACTAAATTATCTTTTTTGACTGCTCATTATTCTAATGTTTACTTTTGTACTATTAATTACGGCTAATGCAAAGGCAATGTTATATCAACTTTGAAACCACCAAGGTCGTCAGAGTTATTAAAACTCATTTTGCCATTGTAGTCTGCAATAATATCAGCTGAAATCGCCAGTCCAAAGCCGTGACCCTGAACTTTTTCATCAAGTCGAACACCTCTTTTTGATAGTTCGTTTAACTTTCCATTATCAGCACCGGGACCATCATCTTCAATAACAATATGTAATTCAGAATCACTTGTCACTTTAACTGTAATTTCATGGACGGCCCATTTGTATGCGTTATCCAGTATATTACCCAGCAATTCAAGCATATCTTCTCGATCTACCGGGCAGATAAGATTATCTGCCAGCTGTGTATTTAAGTGTATCTCATTATTAACATGCATCATATTCAATGTTTTAAGTAACACCGGAAAATCGCCTAAAAATGAAAATAAACTACCGCTATGACTATGACCGGCTAGCCTTGCTCGTTTAAGAATTCTATCGGTTATTTGATGAATATCGTCACATTGTTCATCTAATGTAACTCTGTTTGTATCAGATGTTTCGATTTTACTGCTTATCTGTTTTATAACAGTAAGGGGTTTTTTTATTGAATGAGCCAAATCGCCCAACGCATTTCGTGACCGAAGTAAATTCTTTTGCATAATATCCAGTAAATGATTCACTTCAAATATTAGTGGTTGCAACTCATCAGGCGCATCTGTACTTAACTTCTCTAACCTTCCCTGCTGAAGATCTTGTAATTCATTTTTAGTTTTATTTAATGGCCTTAAACTTACACGCAGTATAATTATCTGGAACACCAGTAGCACCAGTAATAACCCAATAGCCACAACAGCAAAACCTGTTTTAAATTCAATTATGTTTTTATTGATCGGGTTTAGATCCTCAGCAACTGTTATTGTAAGATGACGCCCCTGTTTCTTATAACCAGCCGAAATTAACAATAGCGACTGTTGTTCCGGCCCCTGTTGAATTGATTTTAATTGTTGACCGGTAATCACTGTTTCATGTTTTATTACCTGATCCCACAATGACCGAGAAGTCACAGACTGTTTAGATGTATCTATAACGTAATAATGACCGGAAAATGGTTGTGAATAAATAAGATCAACTCGTGATGAGTCAATTACTAACTGGTTATTCTGATCAAAACTAATACTGCTAAGCAAAGTCTCTGCATCATGTTTTAGACGTGATGCAATATATTCTTCTGCCAGATACTGAACATTAAAACTCACCAATAACCATAATGCAGAAAACGTAAGCACAAGACTTAGAAATAAACCTGCACTTAGCTTAGTTTGCAGAGATCGCATTAACTATCACCTCTGAAAACATAACCTTGACCACGACGTGTCTCAATACTTTCTTTACCTAAAATCTGTCGTAAATGTCTTACATAAACTTCTATCACATTACTGTCTTTTTCAGAATCAAAATCATATATATGCTCGGTAATTTTTGATTTTGATAAAACACGTTGCGGATTCAATAAAAAATATCTTAATAAACGATACTCAATACCAGTTAATTTATGTGTTTTATTATCGAGTGTTGTCACTGTTTGTTTATCTTCGTCCAGTGATAAACCAGCAACTTTCAGTGTACCGCCTGGCTGCTGACTGGAGCGATGAAGTAAAGCAACGATTCTGGCCAGCAACTCTTCAATATGAAAAGGTTTTCCCAGATAATCATCAGCTCCTGCTTTGAATCCATCAACTCGTTCATGCCATGCATTTCTTGCTGTCAGTATAATTACTGGTAAATGATTATTACTGGCACGCCAGTTTTTCAAAACATCAATGCCATTTCGTTGTGGTAAGCCCAAATCAAGTACGGCGATATCATAAAGCATTTCATTGCCCAGATATTCTGCATCAATACCATTATCAGCTACATCTACTGCATAGCCGGCAGTTTGAAGATCTTTTTTTAGTGTTTCTACTAAATTAAAGTCATCTTCTGCTAATAATAATCGCATATTTAATCTTCTTCCTTAACTGATAACAGTTTGCCGGTTTTTGCATCGAAATAGACTTCTCTTACTATGCCATCATTACCGAGTATTTCGAATTCATATACTATTTTCCCCTCTTCGGTTTCAAGTTCTATCTGCAGAATTTTCCCTGGAAATAGCGGTCTTACATTCTTAAGCAAACTTTCCAGTGATAAAATTTCTCCCGTATCCTGTAATCTTCTGGCTTCAATATAATCATTATCCGCCTGTGATAGCCCCGGCGGCATCATAGTAATTATAATTAAACATAATGTAATAAGGAATTGTCTATTCATATTTTAAGTATACCTTAATCCGGGCTTAATTCTCTGCCTAGTCGTCCCACTGTCCATAACCGGGAATCTTTACATCATCTTCATTAAATTGTCCCTGCTCGGCATTTATATGACAGGCTATACAGTCACTAAAACTTTTTACCTGCGGGTTTCCTGATACCAGACGCTGTGGAATCTCATCATGTTCATGTTTGAAATAGGACACTTCTGATATTCGTAACGGTATATTAGACTTATTAATAGACTGATTAAATCTGGCTGACTTTCTATAATCAGATTTATCTGCGCTATTTGTCACTAGAAACTGTTCGATTAATCTGGCTGTATCAGAGTCAAGCTCTGCATTATCACCAAAATGATCTTCAAGTCCGGACATCATTCGAAGCCATGATCTTTCAGGTAATAAACCGGGTGGATAACTCATATGACAACTACCACACTCTTCTTTGTAAAGAGGATTTGTAAGCGCAGCAACATCAGACGATTTATCCCGATATTTTCCCATTTCTTTCCAGTTAAAATCATCATCACTCCACACCGCTGGAATAGATAACACACCGATAGTAAAAACAATTGAGCTGATAGCTAGTAAACTTTTCATAATATTATCTCTAGAAATTTGTCTGATTTTCGATAAAAACAAGCATGTCTGCTTTTTCCTGAGGCGTACACTCACGACCCATAGTCCACTTACAGTTACGTTTGAACCATTTTTTAATTTTCTTAATGCTCGTTAGTCTGTCTGGGTTAGTGGTAGGTGACATTGGTTTAATTTCCTTTCCTGTTTTAATGTGTTTACCTGTTTTTGTTAAATCTTCTGTATGACAGGTAGTACAGCTACGTTGTGGAAATTCGCCATTACTGATATATGTTTTTTTCCATAAGACTTCGCCTTTTTTTGAATCTGCAACAGTTGCACCCAGATTGTTGTAACTATCTAACAATTGACTTACCGTTGTTTTGTCTGCCTGTATTAATCCAGAAAAAGAAAAATATAAAGGCAAACCTATAAGTAATGCCGATAATGGAGTTCGATAACTCATAACTATTCCTCCGACTCTATTTGTTTATTTTTATAACCCGTTAACATTGCTGATATCAGATTCTCTTTATGAATCAAACTTTCCACAACAACACCAGCAACATGAATAAACACAAGCAGGAGTGTGAAATTAGCAAAGAACTCATGTAACCCTTCAAGTGCACTACCCCAGAAACCAGCTGTTTCACTAAACCAGTGAGCAACAGGGCCAGCGTGTTCTTCAGCTCCCAGCACTAAAATACCTGATGTTGTAGTTATTAATAAACTGAGCATTAACAGAATTACCATCGCTCCACCGGCCGGGTTATGACCAATATAACGTTTTGCTTTAAGCGCCAGAGTATCTTTTAAAAACTGTTTAATATTTTCAGTCGAATATACAAAATCAGAAAATCGGGCATATCGAGAACCAACAAACCCCCATATAATACGTATGATCAGTAACCCTAAAATCAGGTAACCAGCCCAGCTATGAATCGTGAGAAAATCATCTTCAGTTATAAATGCAATGATAAAAGCACTCACCAGAGACCAGTGAAAGAACCGTACCAATGGGTCCCATACTTTTATTTGTGTTAAATTAATCATTATATTAATCCCTAGTTTTTCAATGATTTAACAATATCACCTGAAACTGAAACCAAACTGAAAATAATGATTTTTAACTGCAGTGGATTTATACGACAAAACGAGAAGAGGGGTAACATTATTATATGAGTCAAATCTGTCAAAAAATTTAACTTAGCTGCAAGATAATTATAGGTAGCGATATTGATTAATATGTCATTGACTGGCAGAAGACCGTCATCATCTGATATAAGGGCTTTTATATCCTTAACTAAAACTCACCGAGTATCTTCATCCAGTTTGCAGTAATACCCGACACTAGTAAAAACACATTACACAAAAACTACCAGACTGTTTCAAACTGAATGCTTAACACACCTTGATCAATATTCTCATCCATTACACGATAAGCGCCGCCTTCGACTTGTGATTTTGATGATTTAATGGCTACATTTTTACTCGCGGCAATTTCACCTATTTTATGCAATAACCATTTACGTACTGCAAAACTGTTTTCGCCCACCGATGCTGAGATACGCCCCTGTCTTTTTTGATCATCGTATTGATAACTAATCACCGTAAAATCGTTATGTGCTTTAGACGATTGTTTTTGTGACTGTAAACGGTCGATATAAACTTCTGCACTCACCTGCCCCTGATTATCATGCAGATAATCAAACGGATCATTCATGGCAAAATACAACATGCCATAATCTTTTGCTTTAAAACTTTTTTCTATGGCAACTTCAAAAGGTTGCCCTTTATGCCCTAAGCGTGCCATTAATGCAGAACCACGAATACTTTTAACTTCGCCTGCCCAGGCATAACTACCTTCAGGGCCTGACCATAAATTCATATCTGGCCAGGGGCTCCAACGACCATGCGCTTTGATACTCACCACATCACCCGACTCTATAAATAGATTGGCTTTTTGCCAGGTTTTATTTGAAGACACGTTAACTTTAAGCGGTTTAAGAAAATCAATATTATGCGAATCTGCCGCTAATATTTCGATATTCTGTACAGTCTTGTCATACTCTCTTGAACCATACGAAAGGCAGGCGACTTGTGACAAACTAAGTACGGCGATAATTATTAAACTCAAATATTTCATACTTTTCTCTTTTTAAATATTAAATACTGAATAGAGTAAAACTATAAGACTGAACACGCATATAAGGATAGATTATAAACATAATAATATACCCTGTATTTGGTGCGGATTAAAATAACATATGGTCATTACCCTTATTACCTGTGATTGAAGCGCAGGCCTGAGTTACACTTATTCCTTTTATTAACATGACAGAACCTGTGTTATCAACAGAAGAACCTGCGAGGTCATCAAATGCTGACGCTATTACATAGTTACCTCTGGATAATGCAGTTATGTCTCTACCCTATCTATTGGTTATTGAAGTTAGTTTATAGTCTGTTACCTGACTGATCAATGCACAGGTGTATCCATTAATTGAATAACTAAACTTGCCTGATGTGTGCAGCATATTATAAGATGCAAAACAAAAATTATTAAAATTAGGTGCCAAAAAGGGAATTTTATATGAAGTTTTGTCAATTATTACTTACTACCACCACATTTCTTTTCTCCACATACGTAAATTCTGCAGTTATTCAATATGATGAAGCCATAGATGGGGATTTAACGAGAGATATAACCGGACTAGGTGTATATATAGGAAGTGTAGATGTTGGCGTAAATACGATTAGCGGTACAGAATCATCGAATCCGTCCATTCCATTATCAAGAGACAGTGATACTAGCTCATTTACAGTAACGGCAGGCAATCAGATTGATTCTATATTCATTAACTACGATTTTACGGGTATTTATGCACCAAGGGTGTTTTTTCAAAAAATTATAGGCCCCGATGATTACGGTCTCATTGAAATTGAGACTATTCTGGGATTTTACCTAGGCACTAATTTAGATATTCATGCCCCAGATGTACCCATTTACTTTACTCACAATAATTATATTGCTGACCAAACCGATATTTTATCATTTTTTAATTCTGCCCCCCTGACTGAAGGGCAATATCAATTAGCTGGGTCTGGTGGTTTCGTAGGGACTGAAACTATGAACGAGCTCAACACCCTTGACTACACATGGAGCATGAATGTGAGTGCTGTTCCAGTACCCGCAGCTGTCTGGTTATTTTTAAGTGGCTTAGTTGGTCTGTTAGGTTATTCTAGACGCTACAAACTCCAAAAAGTAAAAATTAAAATTCTGTAAGGCTGTATATTATGATAATAAAATCATTAATTTTAATTCTAATCATTATGGTAACTTCCTGTACCACTATTAGTATACCGGTAAATATACCTAAATCAGTTTCTTTTAATAAACCCTATACAAAAGGAACTGGAGCTATAATTTTTAGAACTCATTTTACTAAGACCTGTATGGGCAATAAAACAAACTGGACTTACGTATCTTTTAATATGCAGAAAAGATACGGTGGTTATAATAACAAATCAGCCCATTTTATAACACCTGGCGGACCTGACTTTAGTTACTTAGGCCCACTTGGACAATTATCAATGCCTGTAGACTGGAGGGGTGACAATAGTACTGGTAAATTTTCAATCATTCCTAATGAAAAAGCCGAGATGTTGCATTTCATATTTCTTGACCCCGGCGAGTATAGATTCAACCATCAGGGTTTCAAATACGGTAATGGCAAAGCTTTTACTAAACTTATACAGAATGACTATATAATTGTAAAAGAAGGAAAAATAACTTTACTTGGTGATTTCTATTTTGACCTGCCTAACGATTGCTTCACGATTAACATAAATCATAATATAAATAATTTAGACTGGGGTAAGGCCTATCTACAAAAAACATACCCAAACCTGCCAAAAGAATATATTAGGCCAGATAAACCAATAAAAATTGGCTTTGGTCAGTCCTACTACGAGTAATATATAGACCATGACAACGCAGTTGATAAAAATACTATACACGAACGCATTAGTAATTATTATAATTTTAATTTCAGGTTGCCCAATTCATAGACAACAGTCTTTTAATTTTCATGATTTCCAGATAGATGAAAATAAAATCAGTTATATACATGACAAAGATGGAGTTTTTTTAATATCAGAAGTTGATGGAAGGAGGCCTGCAATGGGCAATTTCTTTACAAAAGAAAAGACACCTTCAGTATTCAAACTAAATCCTGGCTATCATAGCTTTGCACTACGTTATAAAAAAGAAAACTTTTTCAAGAATAGCTTTGAATATAGCGGTCTTATGCAAATAAACTTCTATACAGAAGCGGGTAAGTCATATGTATTGACCGCCGAATCAGTAAATAACAACATTAAAGTATATATAAATGAATTGAAATGAAATAAATTACATTTATAAATACTTTCGACAATACTAATAGTTATATCATTTTGTTCTCTTCTTTAGCCTCATTCATAATTAATAATCATTTATTATTTTCATAAAGCCACCATTTAACGCATCATTTGCTCTAAAAACCGCTAACTATTTGCTACCTCACGGGAATTTTTCCTTTATTCATAGCTATCACTCATTCGAGTGATGCCTAATATATATAAGCTATCTATTATTTAATCCAACCATAAAAATGATTAAACAGCGTAATTAATATCCTTACGAGCAACTAGAACCTATAAAGCGTGGTAGATTGTAATGAGCAGCTCACTAAGTGCGCCAAATAAACTAAAGGATAGATTAGAGAAATTTAATCAATATAATGGATACAGATTAGACGCATATAAAAATACACTTAATCAGGAACAGGCATTAATGATAGATGCTATCCCCTTTTTATTTCATATAAACCCGTCATTCGTCAGTGGCTGCAATAACCCAGATATGCCCGGCGGTATCAAAAACTTTAATATTTCAGATGAAGAGTTAAACAGCAAGCTAAGCCTTATTGAAAAAAACTACGAAATCAGTGAACAAGAAAAAAATAATGTAGCCGTTATTGAAGGTATATATTTACAAGAGTGCTTTAAAAACAATGAAAGACTCCTGTGGATTGTATTTGACAGTGATCTAAATTATAAGCAAATGAACTTGCTGAATAGAAAAGCAGTTTCTATTGAAAGACTGCTTAAGAAAAAAAGACTTTCTATTAGCCTGTTCTTAACATCTATAAATAACCTGGATACCCAGTTCTATCAATACTTCGATCGAAGTTATCATATAGATAAAAATTTTCTGATTGACGAGTTTTATGCCGAATCTATTCTGATTGGTGGAAAAACACCTGACTGGTGGCTGAATTCTAATGACAACAGCGAGGAAAACATTGTAAATAGCGAAGATTATTTGCATATCGACGGAGAAAACAACTTAAGGTCACGGGATTATTATTCTGCTGTGATCTGGCATTTATTGGGCGTATCTAAAAACCCCATCACCACCTGGTTAGAACTATTATTAATCTTAAACCAGATAAACAGCAATAAAGAACACAGGTCATTCTCATATCACTTAAGATCATTAGTGCACACAGGTTATCTAGAATCCAGCAATAATGATATCAAGCAGCTATATGCTGAGTATATTAAAACTATATTTGGCTCAATGAACATTGAAGATAGAATGATAATTAATAAATCATTTCTTGGCATGTTATCATCTCAATCAAAAACCTATAATGTTAAAACAGTATTTGATTATTTTTCTGATACTCCGCTATCTGATAACCCGCTTTCTGATAAACAGGAGGAAAGCAATAAACATATTAATCTTGTTCAATATATAACATTCATTAACAATATCTACAAACTAACTGAGAACCTGTTTATTACTATAAAAAAAGTAATTGAAAACAAAGACGAATATATATTCAAAGAAATAACCGAGTTAGACTTTATTTCAGAGAGCTTATTATTACGCCTCAGACGTAGTTACAACAATTTTCACATTATGCCAGAAATAAACAAATCATTGATCTATCAGGAAAAGGTGATGATTAAGGTAGCTAATGGTAACTGGCTTTTATATAGCTCACCTGAAGAAGGCGCTGAATTAATAAAACAATCCCGAAACATGATTGAATTATTATCATGGGCATATATCAACAGGATAATAGATAACAACACGAGAATAGCAACCAACTCCCCTGCGTATAACGCCACTGCTATTGATATGTTAAATATCATCACTTTTATAAAAGATAATACAGAAATTAATAATTTTGATATTTCAGACTTAAATGCATTCTCTTCTACAGCACAGCCGGTTAAATCACTTATATTTGTTAATAGCCAGTCTGATAGCACTGAACCCGTAATTTGCCAGTTGAATATATTTAATACAGGTGAGTTTCATGTATCTCAATACGAAAACTATGAAGATTTCATATCCTGTGTTCATGGCTGGAATTACTCTTCTCTTGATTCAGAAAGCACTATTACACCCGAAATAAAGGTAATGGGCATTAAACCCGGCGATTCTCAAAAAGTCGGTAACGACATTATGGATTTGATTAAAATAACCGACAAACAGATAGGCAGCCATGAAAAATTAGATAGTCGAATCGTTTTCAAGAAAAATGATATTTATTATAGTTCACACTCTAAACGTGGCATCGTAGATACACACTCATTCGACAATCAGGCTAATTTGTTTAAATATCTTGAATCACCACTTGAAGAGTTTACTAAAACTGTCTTCCTGGATGTATTTGATCAATCACCTATGCTTGAATACCTTTTGAATCAAAACAAAGAGAATGTGATTCAACTGTTTTATCTAATTGAGGGAAAACGAATACAGATGTTTGTGTTTGATGAAATGGGCAGTTTATTTACCTATAGTCAATATTATTTTAAACGACAAAGTTATATAAATAACTGGATGAAGTTTATATCTAATACACTTGATCGCCTGTCAAGCGATAAAATGGTAGAAGTCAATCAGTTGCTAAAACTGGATAGCTTTAATTACGAGCATGTTCAATTGAAAGGTAACCAGTTACCTAATTCTGAAACGTGTTATTCTCTATATTTAAGTATTCAAAAAATTAACGATAATATTGAAATCACATTTGAGTGCCAAAATAAGCAGTTTAAATCTACCGATAACAGTACAGATATCTATTCGGGAATATATAACTTTATTTCTAAGAGTATTAGTTTAAGTGATAAAATACCTGTATATATTTCAGATATTAAAATTGATCCATCGATTATGCCTCAGAAAGATGATAAACCCCCATGCCTTTTTGATTATTTAAATTATAAACGCAATGTTGAACACCAGTTAAATAAAAAAATCAATAATTTTGTTTAGATTTCAAGCTTTACTCTCTAAAAAATATCTGAAAATCAATATAGATTTCAATAACTATGTTTCATATTCACTATGAGCAATAAATTCAATGCCTTTTACTCAACACACCAAATTAGTGCATAAACGATTTAACTAATATTCACTTGCTCATTTTTAGTGCAATAACTATTTAATTCATCGCAACAATCAACTAAACACCTGACTTTATTGTGTAAAGTTAATTGGCATGTAATGTGCTACCACCTTAATATACACCGTTTATTTGTGTTTTAGATTTTGCGTATTTATTAACTGGCAATGGCGCCTTAATTATTTACAACCGATTTATGAAGTCGGGCGTAAATTATTAAGCGTCATTTTTTTTGGATTTTTTTATTAATATGGTTCTAGAGGCAGTCAACTTTAATAAGCATTCTTCAGCTCGGTCTTACGATGTCATCGTAATTGGCACTGGGCCTGTTGGCATACGTGCTGTACTGGAGCTTATTAAATTAAATTCTGATGTTTCGATCGCTATTTTTGGTGATGAACCCTGGCACCCTTACAATCGTGTAAAACTCTCTTCTCTTATTTCAGGTGAAATTAAAGAAGACGATTTATATTCACCTTATGATCTTTCTGAACAAAGTAATGTTAGCTGTTTCTATAACAATAAAATTTCTAAAATTAATCGATTTGAAAATTCAGTTATTGATAGCGATGACATACACTACACATACAACCACCTAATACTTGCAACAGGATCACGTGCAAGCATACCTGCCATTGATGGTACAGAATTAAAAAATGTATTTACCTTCAGAGATTTAAACGACGCACAAAATCTTATGGTTCGAAGTGTACGAACACGAGTAACAGTTGTCATTGGTGGTGGATTACTTGGTCTTGAAACAGCACGTGCCATGCAACGTTATAATACAGAAGTACATATTATTGAACACAGCATGTGGTTAATGTTCAATCAACTGGACAATCGTGCTGGCAGTTACCTAAAGCAATTTGTAGAGACATTAGGCGTTAAAGTACATCTGCAAGAACGTGTATTAAAAATAAATGGTAATGATAATAACCAGGTCAGCAGCATTACCCTGAGCCATGGAGAAATTTTAGAATGCGATACGGTAGTAATTGCCGCTGGTATAAAAACCAATAGTCTGCTCGCCTCTGATGCTGGTTTACACGTAGGCAAAGGCATACGCGTTGATGACCATCTACAGACCAGAGACAGAAATATTTTCGCCATCGGTGAATGTGCCGAACATAATAACAAAGTATATGGTCTGGTTGCTCCAGGTCTAGAACAGGCAGCCGTAGTAGCGCACTACATTAACGGAGAAGGCGCTAAATACTCTGGATCAATCTCATCTACCAACTTAAAAGTGCTGGACTATCCTGTATTTAGTGTTGGTAATACAGGTGCAAATGAACCTGCACGAAACTCCTTTATTTATCAAGATCACAAAAGAGAGATCTATCGAAAAATAGTTGTCATTAATGGTCGAATTAGAGGTGCGGTTGGAATAGGTCAATGGCCCGGCGTTAATCGTTTTCATGAAGCAGTGGAACAGCAGCGTCGTATCTGGCCATGGCAAATAAGTCGTTTTATTAATGAAGGCATGTTATGGAACGACATAGAGTCTGAAAGTGTAATTGACTGGCCAGCCACCGCTATTGTCTGTAACTGCACGGGAGTAACACGTGGTCAGTTAGATTCTGCCAGAAAACGTGGCGCCACTACAGCTGAGCAGTTGGCTCATGATACAGGAGCGTCAAGTGTATGTGGCTCATGTAAAGATCTACTCTGTGATTTTGTAGGTAGCAATGCTACACCAGCACCCATCAGGGGTTACAAAACATTAATAATTACTTCAATAATTACTCTAACCGCAGCCATGTTTATATTCTTTATACCCGCTATGTCTTATAGCGATAGCGTAGAGGTTAAATTCAATATAGATGAATTATGGCGTAATGAACTGTTTAAACAAATTAGTGGCTTTAGCTTGTTGGGCTTATCAATTTTAATATCACTGTTATCCATACGTAAGCGTTTTACCCAAATATTTAAGCAATGGGATTTTGCTTA
>Ga0316206_1000993_pt1 | contig 29576 bp, 24 predicted proteins | sample 6monthpyrite_MG_FD_204942 | JGI IMG/M metagenome (GOLD analysis project Ga0316206, IMG submission 204942) | Microbial mat bacterial communities from mineral coupon in-situ incubated in ocean water Damariscotta River, Maine, United States -... | ecosystem: Environmental > Aquatic > Marine >... | reverse complement strand
GAATTAAGAACGGCGATTGGAAAATGTTTTCCATAAGCTTGTGAAGAAGATTGTTTGATAGAATCAAAACATTTTCCAATCGCCGTTCTTAATTCTTCTCTACTTTGAATTTCGAGGAAGGTGGAGTTTTGACCGGCGAAACTATAATTGCCAGAATCTTCACCGCGAGCAGAACTTCTTACAGCAAGTTGAGGATTCTTGAGTTCATCCCACCAATTAAAGATTTCATTAAATTCTCCTTCTGTTTCGGGAAGACGATCTAAAATAACTCCGTGTGGCACTTGAAAACCTTGCTGAGAAAGCATCGCCAAAGCATAAGCTTTGCCCCCAAATTGTGCATCAGTAGATTTAACGTCATTAAATGGAATAAGCATCAAACACTCCTGTTTCTATAACTTGTATATGGACAACTTTGTGATAAAAATGATTTAAATCAGCTTATACATTGTCTATGCCTTGAACTATGAATAGCGACTTCTAAGGGGCCTACCTATTAACCCATCCTAAAAATTATATAAATGGATTAATATGATCTCTACACTTTTATTTTTCGCACCAGAATAAACGCTATATCATCATTTTTTAACCAAGTTTTATTATCTTGCTCATTACAAAGCGCCACTAGTTCCTCAAAGGATTTATCGAATAATCCTTTGCCAACGATATTGGTAAGCGCCTCATGAGAAAGATTATCAAATAAACCATCGGAACCTAGTAGAATTGTATGCCCTTTTTTTATGGGAAAACCAGAGGTGCTCTCAATTCTAATAAATTCGTCTCCCATTAAATTATTAACAATATACCTATCGGGATCGTTTAAAGATTCAGACTGACTCGTAACACCTGCCCTGACTTTTAATCCTGATGAAGAATCAGGAGTAGAGGAAAAAATTTCGCTGCCATGACTATTCCAATAAATAATTTCTGAATCGCCAACACAAAAGAAACGCACACGACCGCTTGCAATCTTCATCAATGCCAAAGTAGACCGCGCCCCTACTTTGAGGTCAATAATTTTAGTATTAATTGACTCTATCAGTTTAAGGGTATTGCCAGTAGTATCGTTTATAATTTCATTACCAATCAAAAATGAGGCATCTCTTCCTTTCGGGTGTCCTCCTGCACCATCAGCAATACCCAAAGTGATCTCATCGATAAACATTTTAGCAAACAAAGAGTCTTCATTTTCTTGGTGAGTTTTTTCTTTATTGCGAGATATATAATATCCAATGCGATAACTTCCAGCTTCAACGATACCAAAGGATGAATCGGTTATGTCGTGCAAAAATAATGGCGTTTCACTATCAAACAGCATCAGACCAATCCATCAACTCTAAATGAATTCGTAAAGCGGTTATTGTCTTAAACTTTTTCAAAATAATACTTCTTTTGAGCCCGCAGATAATATATTTCAATGATGATGGAAGCTTTGGATAAGACTTGGAGCCTCCCAGGCTGTCATAAAAAATCCTAATTAATTTTATAATATCCTCATCTCTATTATCTTTTTTAGAGTCTCCCCAATGATGAAAATCAATTATTTTTAAATCAAACTCTAGACCAAATTTTTTAATTATTATATTTTCCACATGAATATCGCCGTGATACTCACCTTTTGCATGTATTGACTCCACTCCCAAAACAATTGAATAGAGCAAATGCAAGGCGGGAAAAACACCAATCCTTCTATAACGTTGTCTATGAATAAAATTACCAAGCAATTCACCTTCAATATATTCCGATGCCAGACAGGCGACACGCTGTCCATTCAGAGAAATAACTTCATGAGATAAATAATCCATAACAATAGGACTTTCTCTCAGCTTGTCTAATTTCAAAGCATAGCGAGCACTTATTTTGAAATTTTGATTCATATGAGGAAAAAATAATTTCACAGCTCGCTCTTTATTTGTATGATTTTCAAGAACTTTATAAACTTCTCCTTCAACTCCTGCTCCCAGCAGTTCAACTATGGTAAACCTACCAGTTAAGACCCTCCCCTTTTCAAGAGAGAATTTATCTATTTTATCGATTTTTCCTAACATAGAGTTGACCCTTTTGGTTTTTAATTTTAACAGCAATAATATATTAATTGAGCATGTAATATTTGGTAACCTTGATAAATCATATTGATGCTTCTCCAAGATTTATTTTGTATTATATTATATTATTAAATGTTAATTATACTCTACTCATACAAGGATTGAAATGCTCAAGTATAATATATGTTTAATTTCTCTGATGTTTTCTTTTATGATGGATGCGAAATCTCAAGGTAGTCTAGCCGCCTTGCAGGCAAAAATTTTACAAATAAAAGAGACCATCGAATTCGCAAAAAATTGCTTGCCACAATTAAAAGAGAAAGAAATTGAGTTTTGCACAGGCCTCAAACTAAATGGCATAACTCAATTAATAAAAAAGTCTTGTGTAAAATCGGACAAGACGCCTCTTACGGAAAAGAAAAAAAACGCTCTCACTTGCTTGCGTAATTTAATCTACTCGAAACAAATTGTTAATAAAGAGCAACAGCGACTTTCTCCTTTACAGAGGAAAATAACTTTTCAAAAGCTTGAAACTATCCTTTTGGGTTATAGTGAAAAAGTAGCGCAACTCAATGAAAAGAAAAAGCATCAACAGATGAAGATCTTAACGGATACCATTCAAGAAGGCATAAAATACCTAAAGGAATATTCAGACATTTCTCATTGGCTGGATCAAAAAGAGCTTTATTTTGTGCTCTATAAATATTGTAAAAAATCAAATTCTTGTCAAGCAAATGATTGGGACTCAATTGTCAGCAATATTTTCAAGCTTAAAGATAGATTTCCTTGGAGATTTCGCAATGAAATTATTTCCTCAGCAAGTAAGAATGTTAAAAACAAGGAAGAATCATATTTTGATAAAGTAAACTTTAAACCTCTTGTTATATCTGACCTTAATTTTGTTGATAAGTTAATGAGTATGGGATGGGAAGAATTAATACTATTATTAAACAAAAAGGGCATAAAACTTTATCAATTTAAAATGAGAGAACAAGTTGTAAAGCGCAAAGATGCTAACCTTATACCAATAAAAATTTTAGAAACATTTCCAGAACCCAATAAAAAAAGATTAATCGAACTTCTCAATTATAGTAAGATTAATAAAGGTTATGTTCTTGGTAAGTTTATTTGTTCACCTAAAGATCGTGCTAATTATATTATAATAACCAATAATACGAGCAAAGAAACTTTGATTCACGAATATATGCACTATTTACAAAGTATAAAAAACCCTAAGTACTGTGATGCACTTACCACACAAAACAATATTGCACTCGATTTTAAAACAGGAAAAATCTCACGAGAAATATATGAACAAAAAATAATTAAGTTCAAAATCCTAATATGGAAGACTGAACGAGAAGTATACAGCTACATGTCTAATCGAACTGACCTTAGTCCTTTTGAAATGATAAACAACAAAATACAATTCATAAAATTTGCAACGAAACTTACAAAATCGCATAAAAAAATGAGAACAACTGAGGGCCTACCACATAAGCTTGCTTTCAAAGTCATTGATAATTTACCAAGAGTTAAAATTTTAAATGGAGTGTTAATTCTTGACCTTGGGGCGATGGACTCTGTGATAAACCCTCTGCTAATTTTTAATAAATTTAAGTTACGTGAAATTCAACCAATAAAGATGATGACGCTGCAAAATGCATTAGGAAAAAAGTTTGAAGCTCCATTCGTTACTCTAAAAGGTAAAATTAAAATCAATAATAATAACGTCGATAACTCAAAGTGGATATTGAGCAATTTAAATTTACCACAAATAGATGGTGTCTTGGGTTTAAACTTTTTTGCAAATAAGAATTTAATTATTTACCCTAAGCTAAAGTATATTGAAATCCGAAACCACCTCATGCGACCTAAAAATGCTTTTTCACTACAGCAAGATTATAATAAAATGACAAGGTCCGTAGAGTTCATTTGTCCAAAAGGATTAATTGTACGTCTTGATTCTGGCAGTCAAGTGGAGGGAGACTTCAATAAGAAATTACCTATGGAAGTAATTGCGTCACTTAGAGATCGGAATGAAGGTTACCAATGTGGCAATCTCCAAATAAAGGGAGAATTTACCTCAGAGTTACAAAATGAGGGGATATTTGATAGAGGTGTCGGCCTTAATATCGGCTGGCCATATATAAGTAAATTTAAAAAAATCTCAATTTCATTAAAGGATTCCTGGATTCATTTTTCCAAGTAATTTTGTTAAGACATACTTTTTTTACACTTAAAAAATATGCTGTAAATCGAATTCTTCCCCAAAGTCAGCGACAGTCGTTTTGAAATCAAGTTGAGACTCAATAAGGTTCTTCATATGCTTTGAGCCACTTTCCTCTCCGTGATTTAAAATAACCAATTTTGGATTAATCTTTGACTCTTTTATCCATTCAATCATATCTAAATAATCGCCGTGAGCGGATAAAGAATTAATATGAAAAATATTAGCTTCAATAGAAAACTCTTGTTTATGTAACCTTAACATTTTGACCCCATCAATCAGCAAACGACCTTTAGTTCCCTCTGGTTGATACCCGACAAGAATAATACCATTTTTTTTATTTGATATTCTTTTTTTGATATGGTGGATCACTCGCCCTCCATCGATCATTCCAGATGCGCTGATGATAATTAGCGGTCCCTCTGCTGTAGTCAATCTTTTCGATTCAAAAACGGAGTCAATTTCAACTAAGCTTGCAGGATAAATATCCCCTCCTTGCAAAACCTCTTCTTTGACACAGTCTTCTTTAAAGCATTGATTAAATATTTTATTCGCCTTTTTTGAGAGTGGACTATCCAAATAAACGGGAACTGTAGGTATAACTTTTTCATCCATAAGCTTCTTAATAAGGTATAAAACATCCTGAGTTCGACCTACCGAAAAAGAAGGTAATATCGCAACACCAGATTTTTTTAGGATGGCATTTAGATATAATCCTAGGACCTCTTTAGCGGGAATTCGTGGATGGAGCTTGCCACCGTAAGTGGACTCCAAAACAAGAAAGTCCATTTTGCATAATAGTTGTGGTGGATTCAATAAAATATTTCTTTTGTGCCCGACATCACCTGAGAAAACAATAACCTTTTCACTTTCATTTTTTTCTGTAAATTTAATTTTAATAAAACTTGCTCCAATAATATGACCTGCCCAGAAGAAAGTTATAGATAAATTTTTAGAAATAATTATTTCTTCGTCAAAATTTACTGGCTTAAATTGTTTTAAAATTTCAGCAGCATCTTTTTGAGTATAGACAGGAAGAGCTGGTTTATGCCGAGAGTAATCTTTTTCATTGGCAAATTTAGCATCCTCTTCATGTATTTTTGCGGAATCTTCTAGCAAAATTTCACATAGTTTATAAGTTTCAAAAGAGCAATAAACATGCCCACGAAAGCCATCTTTCCGCAACCTCGGTAATAATCCAGAATGATCTATATGTGCATGAGTAAGAAAGACAGCAGATATTTTTCTTGCCTCTGCAAAATTTTCCCAGTTTCTTTCTCTACGCTCTGCTGAACCTTGGTAAAGTCCATAATCGACGAGATATTTTTCTTTTCCAAGACTTAAAAGGGTTTTTGACCCAGTTACTCCCCCTGCCCCTCCAAAAAATTTGATTTTCATCTGTATCTCCTAAGATAAATTACTTTTTTTGATGTGGAATTAAATGCTCTAGAATATATTGACCGGCTTCCATAGGGCAGTCAAAAACTTTCATCAAATTTAAATCATTCTTGCCAATTTTATTTTCAATTAAAAGTTTTTCTTGCATCCAATCAATTAAACCACTCCAATAAGAACGGTTCATCAAGACCACTGGAAACCCTTTGATTTTTTTAGTTTGTATTAATGTTAGCGCTTCAAAGAGTTCGTCGAGAGTACCAAATCCACCGGGAAATAACACAAAACCTCTTGAATACTTCACGAATGTTGTCTTGCGACAAAAGAAATAACGGAAATTTACGGGTAAATTTACATAAGGATTAATGAATTGCTCTTTAGGTAATTCAATATTACACCCAATTGAAACCCCATCATTTTCAAAAGCACCTTTATTTGCAGCTTCCATGATCCCTGGGCCGCCACCTGAAATAATTGCAAACCCGGCCTGTGCAAGATAAGCTGACAATTTTACTGCATTATCATAGTCTAAAGAATCACTCGATGTTCTCGCTGAACCAAAAACACAAATACCATTGGAAATTTCTGACATTGCATCAAAGGCTTGTACATACTCACTCTGAATACGCATAATTCTCCAAGGATCATTCCGTGTGAATTCCGCTAAAGATTCATCTTTAGGCTTAAATTTCTTGGTTGTTACCGGATGGGCAGAAAAAAGAAGCTCATCCTCGGTCTTACAAATATTTTTTTTCCGATAAAGAGTTGGGTTTTTAAGGCCTTTAATTTTGTTACTCATATCAATCCACCAAAAAATAAAATCATAAAGAAGTATGACATATTCTCATTAATTTATCAGAATGAGAACAACTCACGAGTACGAGTTTTAAGCGCGCTACGGGTTGCAATATCAGAAATAAAAACTGTCATGAGAACACAAATAGAAATACTAATCAATGGCGTCTGTGCATCAAAAACCCAAAGACCTTCAAAAAGAATATTTGAAATAAGAAAGCTTACGAATAAACTAATAGCAGCACCAAAAACTCCAGCAAATAAGGAGATACATGCGAATTGCCATAAAAGCTGTGCTCGAATGATAGAGAATGAAGCTCCCAATGATTTCAGCAATCCAATATCCCATTTACGATTATTTGCCTGGTGGTTCGCAATAGAATAAATCACTACGAATCCGGCCAATAAACATAAAATGGCCATAAAGCCCAAGGCCCAAGCCATTTGCTCCATAATTCTTCTCAAGCGCTCTACTAAACGCGAAACATCGATCAACGAAACATTTGGCAATTCTTCAACAATCCGATCTTGTATCTGCAATTTTTGTTGTGAAGACAGGCTTGGTAGAGTTGCAATATATGTTTTAGGAGCAAGGTCTAATGACCCTGGCTGAAATTGAATAAAAAAATTAGGCTGAAAGGATGTCCAATTTACTGAGCGAAAGTTAACTACCCGCCCGGAGATTGGCACGCTTTCAATTTCAAAATCAAGCTTATCGCCTATTCGCAGTTTGAGTCGATCGGCAAAACGCTTTTCTAAGGAAATTTCTGGTAATTTATCACTCCCATCACGATAAACACCTCGAAAAGCCTGCCCTCGAATAAGTCTTTCTGAAGAAATCATCTTTGCGCGAAAAGATAAATTAAATCCACGGTTGCGAAATCGCATTTCTCCCTGCTCAGCGCGAGACAAAGATTCTGCAGAGGCACCTACCCCCTTATCAAAAGGCAAATCATTTACAGCCACAAGCCTAGCGCGCACCATAGGAGAAAGTTGGCTCAATTCAACTTTTTCATTTTTCATAATCTTTTGTATATCCACTAGCTGATCTTCTTGGATATCAAACATAAACAAACTGGGCACCTTTGATTTTTCGGGAGTTTGCAATTCTTTATCTAAAGATAATTGTAACTGGGGTATTAAATTTAAAAGCAGCATCCCTAAACCAATGGAAATAAAACACGCCAATGTGGTCATTTTATGTCGCGCCAAATCTCTTAGGGCCCAACGTAAACTTAAATAGGGAATTTTTTGAAAATAATTTAACTTTGTAAAAATAAGCCATGAAACCAAAGCTAATAAAGCTCCTGAACTAAAGAAGATAAAGCAAAAAAGAGATCCAATAACGGCTGAATTTGAAAGCCATATTGACAAGGCCCAAAAGAGTATAACGGCCGGCACAGCGGAAAATATTGTTTTCCACCTTTTATTCATTTGAACATTCTGATTATAACTATCCACAAATAGCAGGGATGGCTTAAGTTGCCCAAGATCAGCGAGGATAGGTAGACATATCAAAATGCTACCAAAAGTTCCAATGACTAATCCCAATAATATTGTCGAAGGCCTGATGATAAATTCAACAGGAAAAGGCAGGATTCCCTGTGTGATAGCGCCCAATCCAGGAACAATTAATAGAGAAAGTAAGGTTGCCAGAATAGAACTCGCTAATCCCAGCACAAAAATCTGTATAAAATATTGCATAAAGGCAGATGTATGAGTCGCGCCTAAACAAATTAAAATAGCAACTTCTTTAATTTTACTTTTTAAATAAGCGCGAAACAAGAACCCTGTGCCCAAAGCCGCTAAGAATAAAGCGACAAGAGTTGCTAGACCCAAAAAATCATTAAGCCTGCTCAATAATCTCGCCATTTGTTCACTGGCATTTTCATGAGTATAAACTCGCACATCTGGATTATCGATCTTTTTAAATATTTGATCTCGTAATATTCCCAACGCTTCACTATTTAGCCCGGGTAGTCGATAAACAAAAGAATACCACGCTAGGCTCCCTGGCTTAACTAAACCAGTCTCACTCAAATTATTTAAATTCATATAAAGTCGTGGCGCCATATTAGTGGAGATACCTGCCGCTGAATCTCGGTCTACGACATCATCGATAACAAATTTTTTTTCGCCAATATAAAGCGTATCCCCAATATTTACCTTGAGCTGTTGTAAAATTTCAGGATAAACCCATATTTTATGATCTGCTGCGAGTATTTTATGCGCTTTAAGGTTAACTTTTCCTTTTTCCCGTAAAATAATTTCACCATAGAAAGGATAATTTTCTTGAATGGCCTTAATTTGGATCAGTCGTGAATTTCTTTGTGAATTTGCGATCATTGAGTAGATTTCAATTAACTCAGATTCATCCACATTTTGTAAAGCTGCCGCTTTAATAAATTCACGCTCATTTGCTTTAATCTGTCTGCGCGACGACACACCAAAATCTGCTCCTAAAATAGTTTTGGATCGCTTTTTAATAGTTTGATCGAGAGAAACCTTAAACCCATCTAAAGCGATAAATCCTGCTAACCCAAGTGATAAATTGAAAATAAACAAAAACACAAAACGTCGATTATTGAGTAGATCCCGCAAGAGGTATTTCAACAATCTCATTGTAAAGATCCATCCAGCATATGTATTTGTCGCTGACAACGGGCCGCCAATTGCATATCATGAGTCACGAGGATAAGAGTCATCGCGGATTCTGCCGACAAAGAAAAGAGCAGATCCATCACCTTTCCACCTGTCTGGGAATCCAAATTTCCGCTAGGTTCATCGGCAAGGAGGATCTTGGGCCTAACAACAGAAGCTCTCGCAATGGCAACTCTCTGACATTCTCCTCCACTCATTTGGTGTGGAAAATGGTTTAGACGATTCGATAATCCAACCATCTCCAAAATTTCTTGGGCCCGTTTTTGCACATTAGTTTCACGCATAATTTCAAGCGGTAATGAGACATTTTCCTCGGCTGTTAAATAGGGCATAAGATGGTATTGTTGAAAAACAATTCCAATATTGTGAGAGCGAAAGTAGGCTAATTTTTTTTCTGACATACTTGTAATGCAAGCATTATCTATTGCAATATTTCCAGTTGTAGGAAAATCAAGACCCGCTAATAATGAGAGTAAGGTGGTTTTCCCGCTGCCTGAAGGTCCTACAATGGCCAAACTTTCTCGCTCCTGCATACTAAAAGTTATTGCTTTTAAAGCATGGATGGTCGTTCTTCCTTGTTGGAAATTTTTACCGATATTTTCAACTTTCAGTATCATAAATCCTTCTCAATAATTTTTGCTAAATTTTTCGCGATAATCTTATGCCCCAATTCATTTGGATGAATTCCGTCCGGTAGATTAAATTCTTTGCGGCCACCAACTCCCTCCAATAAAAAGGGAATTTCTTTTATCTTATATTCTTTTATAAGCTCTTTATAAATTTTTTCAAACGCCAAACGAAAATCCTTACCATAATTATGTGGCATTTTCATACCGGCGAGATAAACTAAAATTTTACTTTTTTGCGCTAATCGAATAGTTTTTGCTAAATTTTTTTTTGTGGCCGCAGGTTTAACACCTCGTAGCCCATCATTTCCACCCAATGCCAAAATTAAGATATCCGGTTTTGCCCGCAAATGCCAGCGTAACCTTGTGAATGCACCTGCTGATGTAGAACCACTACTTCCTGCATTAACTACAGTAATTTTGTATTTCTTTTTTAATAATAATAATAACTGATGAGGATAAGCTTTATTTTTTGCAACTCCATATCCCTCTGTTAGCGAATCACCAATAATTAAAATCCGTTTTCCCTCAACGGCGATGGCAGAAAACGCCGATATAAAAAAGGAAAAAGTAAAAATAAAAAGTAATAATCTATTCAACATGCGATGCTTATTCAAAAGTATGCCCAACCAAAGGAAGTTTTCTGCGCCAAATCCACATAACAATGGATGTTGAAATGATTACCACTAACATAAGTAATAATAATTCACCTCCATCATTATTAACCACAAATCCGAGCACTGTAATATGAGCGATTGCAGCTCCCAGCATTGTGGCAAATCCCAAAACAGCTCCATATTGCGGTATATTTTTACTCATCAATAAAAATGCAGCCATCCCCTCAATAGTAGCTATAATTAGCCGTGTCTCCTCTATCCCTAGAGTTTGAAATATTTTAACACTCGTTTCATAATCGCTAAATTTTGCATAAGTTGCCTTTAATAAAATAAAGGCAGCTATAACTTGAAAAAAATAAGAAACAGATTTTTCTTTGCGGCTCAAGTCTACCATTAGTAAGATCCCTCTTGATATAAATTCTTTCTACTCAATTCATTTATTGATCTTTTTCCTAAAGAAGCCAAGAGATCTTCATGCTCATGAGCAAGGCTCTTTACATAGTTTTCAACACGCACAGATTTTTGTTCTATTGCCAGGCCATTTTGTAAATTATTATTATGTGTGGTTATCCCCACGGGACAAGTATTTTGATTGCATTGCAATGCTTGGATACAACCCAACGCTAACATAAACCCGCGCGCAGTATAAATTGTATCCGCGCCCATTGAGTAGGCAATGAATTGTCGTCCAGGATCAATTAACTTCCCTGCCGCAAGAAGTTTTAACTTATCGCGTACTCCCGCGCTTTTTAGTATTTCTTGCACCAAAGGAAGGGCTTTGAAAATTGGAATTCCCAAATCGTCCATAAAGCTTTTAGGTGCGGCACCAGTGCCTCCCTCGGCACCATCGATAGATATATAGTCGGGGAAAATATTCTGCTTTTTCATTTCATGGACTAATTCTCGAAACTCTTGCACATTCCCCAAGCAAAGTTTAATACCAACTGGAAGCTGTGAAATGTCTTGAATTCTTTTGATAAATTGAATCGTCAGTTCAGCGGTTCGACACTCTGAGTGAAAAGCCGGAGAAATGATATCTTGCCCGAGCGGAATTCCACGTAATTGAGAAATCTCTAGAGTAATTTTTTCTTTTGGTAGGACACCACCTTTTCCAGGTTTGGCCCCTTGGGAAAGCTTAATTTCTATGATCTTAACCTGTTTTTTCGCTGAAATTTCATAGAGTTTCTCTTCATTTAAAGTTCCATCTTCATTTCTAACGCCAAATTTTGCTGTTCCTATTTGAAAAATAAGATCACAGTCTTCTAAAAGGTGATATTTTGGAAACCCACCCTCCCCAGTATTCATCGGAATACCTGCTTTTTTGGCACCTCTCGCCAAGGAGCGCACGGCCCGCTCGCCAAGTGCTCCAAAACTCATCGCACTTATAATTATTGGATGCTTTAGCTCATAGGTATTTTTAATACCCCGCTCTTCACCAAAAACTAATGAAAAAGGTATGAGTTCAGTTTTTGCAATGGGATACATCGAATGGCGCAATTTAATTTCACTACGGTTAAACAAAAGCTGAGAACCAAATGAGGAATACGCATCGACACCTTTGGCCTTTCTATACACTTCGCTCCTATCAATTCGGTCAAATGGCTTTTCTTCTGTGTCGGATAAAAAAAGATATTGTCTAAACTCTGGTCCAACACTCTCAATCAGATAACGCAATTGTGCCACTAAACCAAAATTCGCTAATAAGGTATGTCCCCTTTGAATATACAGGTAATAAAAATTTATCAGCGTCAGCAAAAAAAAAGTTACTGTTACAAAATGAAAATTAAAATTAAATTTATAACCCAAAAATCCAAAAAACATGGTCCCGAGAGGGATTCCACCATTGACAAAGATCGAGACTTTTTCTAAATCAAAAGAAAGGCTTCCCATAACATTTTTTGAGATCATATTAATTACACCCCATTGGATTTTAAGTAATTTGAACAATTTTTTAATAATTCATCTTTAATAGCGGTAAAGATCGCCGGATAAAAAGGCTGATTATAATAATGAAGAGTGACCTCTTTTTCGTATTTCTTATAACCTTTTATCATTTTCACGGCACATTTTTTATGAATTAAATGTTTAGACATAACCGCCCGGCCTAGCCCTTCTGAGACTCCATCCAAAATGCCATAAACATCTCCCATAAAGACTCTCCTATATTTTTTAGGCTTTTTTGCTTGAAAATTAAAATAAGTCTCTGTCGCATTATCGGCTGGGCCATGGTCTAGAAATACGTCCGCCTGACTTTGATGTTTCAGACTTTCAATAACCACATATTCTTCCGTACCAAGACTTTCTTCGACGATATCGGATTTGTTGAACCTCTCATCGGAGATAACGAAATCGGCCTCACCACTTCTTAACAAGTTCGGCAATTCAAAAATTTCGCCTTTAATAAACTCAAATTGAATTTTAGAATTTTTCCGTAAAAAATCGGCGAGAGCGGGAATAATCACAGACCTTAAGACAGACGAAAAGCCGGCAATTCTTACGATTCCCACAAATTCATTTTTATTTTTTGAGCGTAATTCATTAAGAAAATCATCTTCCAGAGAGTTTTTCATTTGAGAATATCTATGTAGCTTAAGACCAAACTCCGTCAACTTAATGCCAGCGGTGTCCCTAATAAACAAAGTGACAGCTAAGTCGACTTCCAAATTTTTAACTCTCTGGGAAAGAGCCGATTGAGTGATCGCCAAAGATTGAGCAGCTTTTGAAAAACTTAAATACTTGGCGACTTCATTAAATGCATCTAATTGTAATGATGAAATACTCATGTACATTAATTATATTAATAAAGCTATTATTTCAATTAAATTTAACCCCTGGCAGGTGATGGCCGGCAATTTTCCATTCTTTAGGTCTCTTTGCGCTTATTTCCTGTAAAAAATCAAAAAAAAGCTTATTTAGCTTAGGATTATTTTTCACAAAATTCATCACTTGATCATATTCCTTTACTTTTGATTCTCTAATCGAGGAAATTAACTTTTTGTAGAGCACTGGTTTACGGCCCATTAAAAAGCCCAACAAAGCAGCTGAATAGCGATAAAAGGTAAAACCTTTCTTATAACTAGACTGTACTATATTTTTAATACTCATCCATTTATCTTTACCATCTCTACGAATTTTTCTAGCTAGGATAGGTCGAAAATGAATCCCTCGCAATGAGCTACCTGCAAGTAACTCGGCCAATCCTTCATCAAACCAGGTCAAACGATTGTTGCGATACATCTCAGTTTTATTGAAAAACCCTTCGATTAAATATCTTGCGGTATAATAATGAACCGATTCATGCTTGGTTAATTCCTCTAAAGTGTATATCGATTCTTTTGCCGTTCTTTCATAAGTATAGAACGTGCCTTGTTCTTCTATATAAATCCCCCCATTATTGGTGTGTAAGCCAAAAAGAAAAGTATGGTATTTTACATAGTCCTGCTTCGACCCATATATAATAACCTTCAAGATTTTATTAGTATCTCCTTTTACTGGTTTCGAAATTTTTGTTATTAATTTAAAGCCCTCTTTGACTTGTAGAATTCCTTTGTATAATTTTGAAATTTTTTTAGACTTTAGTGGTGTTTTAAAAACGATGCCTCCGTTATCAAAGCTATATTGATAAGGAAACAGTTTTTTAATCAACTTGGCCTTCACCAAACTGCTACATACTTTTTCTGTTTTAGTAAAAAAATAGCAATCATTTTTTTGCGTTAAAACCTTAACGGCCCATAGATACGGTTCTGAGAAAACCTCGTGATGCTTAAAAATTTTTACTATCTTTAATTTTACTAAATTTTTAACTTTATTATTTTTTGTATCCATGACAAACTTTAGCGTCCAGATTGCATTATTAACAATATGTCCATTTTTTTTAACAATATTTTTATGCATTCCCAAAGAAACCAAACTATTAACAAGTGTAGGGGTAAGTCTCTTATCAAACTCTTTTGATCTCATCACTCTTTGTAAACTGAGCATAGTTGAATAAAGTAAACCGCTCTGAGAATAGTCATTCACAAGATCTGGATTATTACCGAAAATCTTTAAAATACTTTCGTAACTTGAATAAAAATGATGACTAATTTCTGGAATGACATCGATTAACCTTATCCATTCACCAGTAATCTTTGCTGCCTGCAAAACATCTAAGATAACTTTATTTTTTTCCATGTTTTTTAATATTTTCACCATAGGAGATTTTAATTCCAAAGGAGTAAAACTTACCGGTCGACGATAATAACTATGAAAGAATCCAACTCTTACAAACCTAAGAAGTTCCAGTAAATTATATTTATTCGTGCCATCAAACCCTTTCGACTGCTGTGAAATTTCATCCATCACTGCCAACATATTTTCTTTTGTATAAATTTTTTGTAACTGACTACCAGTGTCCCATAAAAATCTAATACAATTTTGATCATGGGTTTTGAGATAAGCGACTAATTGTTGAGGGGATAAATTAGTGACATGGGAAACCTTGCAGCCAATATTGACCATTTTTTTCACATCTTTTGCCAATAAAATGGATGGAAAAAGGCATATTCCCATAAATAGAGAAAAGGTAAATAAGTCGCTGAGATTTTTTCTTATGTATGTTATCATGCCTTAATTAATGCAATTTGAGAGCCAAAACCATCAATAAAAAAAGGCATAACCATTGGATATTAAAAGGAAAAAAATCCTCTTACTTACAGGATGAAACTTCCAAGTGAACTTAATAGTCTACTGTCGTATTTTTAGACAAGAAAGACCTAATTCTTTTCCTGCACCCCTTTGTTTGAACAATTGCTAGGAAAAAGCTGAATGCTAAGAGAGAGAACTTCTGTTGCATCTTGATTCCCTGCTCTCTCTAAAAAATGAACTAACCTTCTTTGAAAACTATGAATCATCTCCCCAGCTTTCTTAATATTCTCACGAGAACTCGCCAAATAAGTAGTTGTAAAATAACGATCCAGTATATCAACTTCATAAAGCGCCTTTTGCGCACGAATAAGTGACCCCTCATGAAAGTGTTTTAAATGTTTTGAAGGGCGGTTATTAGAAGTGGTTACCTTTTTATTAAGATTAATAATTTTATTTTCAAAAATAGAAATATATTTGTTTTCTAGTAAAAATACTATGGCCCCTGCAGCTTCTTGAACAGATATACCAAGCCTTTGTGCGATCCAAAGAGGACTTGCTTGATGTTCTGAAACCTCGCTAAGTGTGAGCACCGCTATATTCTGCCAGTGGGAAAAAAGAATTAAATCCTCATTTTCAATTTTAATATAATCAATATCATTCTTAAGTCTATTACGATTTACTTCATATTCACTTAAGAGTAGATCCACTTCTTGATCGCTTAAGGCCAAAGTTTTTCTAATTTTTTGTATATTGTTCTTAGAAATACATCTATTACCAGATAGATAATTGCTGAGAGTTGATTTATCTATTCCCAAGTCTCTGGAAAAAGCACGAAGCGAATAGGCAGCATTTCTTTGCTTTATTTTAGACAAGTGTGCATTTAATAAATCTTTCCCTAAAAATTCATAACTCATAAAATCTCAATACCCATTGGCCTACCCCTACCAAAAGTTTCTTTGGTAAACAATAACAATAGCCGTGTCTTAGAGTCAATTATTGAATTCAGACTATTAGATTACCGAGAGATTACATGGCCTGTATTTCAACTATGGGTATATCGCTTTTCAGCTTTAAGCAGCAATTAGATTTTTTCCTAAGACTTCTGTGCTCCCTCGGAAATGCATTGGCCCTTCCGATACGAAATAAAAAGACAGGGTATTCGCTCTCCTCCAGTGAAAACTCAGCTGCATATCTTTGTAAAAACAAAGAAACCCTCTTCTCTGCATTCCCACTTAAGGAGTTCGTGTCACCTAACGCCAAGCGTCTCCAAAACAGAAGCGCCGACGCATTCATGGGTTGCGTACTCACCCCGATCTTATTGAGATAAATCCATGTTTCACAAATTAACTCACCGCTCTCGACTAAAGAATCTAATGTTTTACCTTTGCTTGTTATCAGCAAAAATTCTTTCGAATTTCTCAGAACAAAAAATTGTTTAAGGTATGCACTCGCATAAAGCTTCAATTTTATAAACAAAGCTCTTAAAAATGGACTATGCCAAAGTAGCTTTAATAATCGTGTCTCAAAATATTGGCAACCCAAATTCCTATAATCCAGACCATCCTTAGTTTCCGCAATGTCCCTCTTACTAAAACGCACCCACTCTAATAATTTGCTAAAAGTTTCGCTCCAACTAAAAAGGAGAAGGTCGTTTTTTGCGACGAAACTAAGAAACCGATTTGATGCTTTTCGACAATAGTAAGACTTGACGTTGGCACTATCTCCTCGCGAAGAGATAAATTCACTAATACTTTCACGCTCTTTAGGTTTATTTTCTTTAAAATTGTTTCTATCTGTATACCTATAAAGAAGATCATCTATGGAATATAAGACTTCATTATCGTCAGTATCTTCCGTCAAAAGGCATGTTAAGATAATTGATTTTTTATTTAATTTAATAATATTCAAGTTAATTTCGGGATGAATACCTAGAGCATGACAAGTAAGCTTAATATATTTGAGTAAAATCCCTATGGTAATATATGTCGCCACTTCATCTTTATTTAAGGGATGGGCCGCAATAACCGGGTCATAGCCTACGCTTAGAACGTTATTATTAATAGTATAACTAAAGGGTTGACAATTATCAGCTGTCGGGACCTGATTAATTATTTCCAATAACTTAAGAAATTTATCACTATGCATAGACGATTCTCCTTCAATACAATTATGAAAGACATTATCCTCTAGCCATAGTGAGCAATTGACCCAAAATGTCTCATTAGGTAAAACAAGACAATTAAAATCTTAACTTTCTTCTATCATCTCCTTTTCACCAGTTTTTAAACAACAATTTGACTCTTTTCGTGGGCTTTGATACCTGCACGGAAAAGTCTTGGCGCGCCCTAATCGAAACAAAAATACCGGATATTCATGATCCTCAAGCTTAAACTCTTTGTGGTATATCCTAAGAAATAAAGGAATTCTCGCAGCAGCTTTTTCACTTAATGATTGTTTATCATTAAGTGCCAAATGACTCCAAAACATAAGCGCCGACGCATTCATGGGTTGGGTGCTCACCCCAATTTTATTGAGATAAATCCATGTTTCACAAATTGATTCCCCGCTCTCAATTAAAGAATCTAATGCTTTACCTTTGCTTGTTATCAGCAAAAATTCTTTCGAACTCATTAATATAAAAAATTCTTTTACACAAAGAATCATATATAATTTACATTTTATAAAACATCTCCTAAGAAATTGACTGTATCGCAGAAGTTTTAGAAATCTTGTTTCAATATAGTTGCAGCCTAAGTTTCTATAGTCGAAACCATCACCTTTTAAATTTAACTCTTCTTGACTAAAGCGAATCAGGTGCAAAACCTTGGAGAAAATAAAATCAGTGTTAAATAAAAAAGTATTATTTTTCGCCACAAAGCTCATAAAACGTTTAGAGCCTTCACTTGCATAATAATGTTTTGCGAGAGGATCATTTTTTTTTGCGAAAATAAATTCATTAATTTTCGTTCTTTTTTTGATTGAGGTTTGTCGGTAAGGGTTTCTGTCAGTATGCCGATTTAATAGATCTTCTATGCTATATAAAATAGGAATTACACCCTTAGAAGCAAGAAGTTTACAGGAAATGACAGTAGATTTATTTTGTATATTTTTCGTATCTATAGTGATTTCTGGTCGTATATCTAAGGCTTGGCACGCGAGCTTTATATATTTAATTAAAATACCAAGTGTAATATATATCGCATTTTCATTTTTATTAAACGGGTGTTTCGCTATAATTGGGTTATATTCAACATTTAAAAAATTATTCTCAATCGTGTAGATAAATGGTTGGCAATTATCCGGTGTCGGAGCAGCATTAATGAGTTCTAATAATTGATTCAATTTATTCGTATTTAGAACATTTTCCACGTCAGAGTGACTAACCACTTTTCTTTTGTTCCAATTTATCGAGTAATTGTTGATATTCACTGACATAAGATTCTGCAGACACTTCAACGCCTACTTTACGATCAAAGCCTTCTTTCAAACCTCTTGCAATGACTTCTTCAAGTCCATCCAAGTTAGGCTTATTTAAAAAATCAAAGGCGCCATACTTTACCGCCTCCATCATCAGGTCTTGATTTCCATGTGCGGTATAAAAAATAAAAGGAACTTCATTACCTTCTTTTCTAATACTTTTTATAACCTCTACGCCATTCATTTTGGGCATATTAATATCACAGATAACACAATGGATTTCATGTTCTGATAATTGCTCTAATGCCTTTATCCCATTTTCCGCAGTGAAGATTTCGTCTGCATACTCTTCAAGGTTAAATTTTAACCTTTTTAATATAATTGGTTCATCGTCTACGATCAAAAGATTTCCCTTTTTCATTTTCACATCCTATAGTTTTGATTTCCCTTTATACGGGGATCTTTTAAAAGTCTCATATGTTAATGCATCATTCTCTTCAATTATTCGTTCACAACCAATATTACCTTTTTCCTTTTCGACTTGCACGCGTTCAATCTCTTTTTGCTCTAAAATAGACTCTACAGTTTCAGTCGTGAATTCCGTGAGGGGCTTGTAAATAATTTGGTTGATGAATTTCCTCAAGCTATTTAACTCTTCCTCAGAAATCCCATGAATAAATCCAAGATAATGAGTTCCAGAAACATTTTTGTCTAATTCATAAAAAGCAGGAACAATAGTTACAAAACACTTTAAAGGAAGATTAAGCGTCAACACCGAAAACATGGGTAAGTCAACTTTGCTGCTAAAAGTTATCTCATGCTCAGTTAGACTTGTAACGTTAATATCTATAAAAACACTAATCGCCCGATCAAGTGTATTATTTTTAAAATAAAAATTTTCTGATTTTTCAATGTTGCCAACTTTTTCCATAAACTTCATTATGAACAGGCTCCATGTATCTAATGTTAATTTATTTGGCAGACACACAATATTAGAGTAACCGTAAACTTTTTGTAGAGCACTAGCTTTAGATAAACAATTAGAAATAATAATGATTGGATTAATATTTTCAAATGTATTAATAATATTAATCAAGTTCGCCACTGCCTCCATTCCATTTTCGACATTTTCTCCATCTTCTAAATCAAAATAAAGAAGAGGAACTTTTTTCAAAGCAAGCTCGTCACTAAAATGATCAAAATTAATAGTTTCACAAAACTCAATAAAATGTGGTAATTTTGTAGAAAGATTAAAAAGCTCTTTCATTAAACTGGCATTTTTACAAATAACTTTTATAAATAATTCTTTCTGATCAAATTTTTCATGGTTTAATTCAAGCCAGGTTTCAACTGTTTCTTCTTGTAGGCTTTCATTATTAATTTCGTCCCATGGCCCAACATAGGGGTATTTAATTTTATAAAAATCAAGCATAGGAAAAAACAATGGTGTTTTTTTATGATATTTAACGCTAAAACTTTTAGTTTCAAGACCAGGAAACATCGATAAGGTTAATGATAATTTGTCTGCGCTTGTTTCAAAGTCTGTTTCAATATAAAAATGATCCAAAGTCATTTTAGACAAAGTAGAACAAACTCCTACCCGAAGGACTTTGTTGATATCCTTCGCCTTAGCAAATTTTGGTACAGTGATTTGTTCTTCCAATCCAATGTACAGACAATCGGCAATAAAATTTTCTATTTCTAAACCTTTGATATGGCCGAGTTGAAAGCCCGATGAATAGAGATGTAATTGTTCTTGTTTATTTTCCGCCTCACCTAAGATTGCAATAAAAAGAATACTTTTAAAGGCTTTATATCTTTTAATAAAAATAATTTCATCAAAGATTGTTTCTCTATCAAGCAAACTAGTAAAATCAACGTAAACAATATTAGGATAACTTTGCGTTAAAAGTTCGATAAGAATGCCCTGTTGATAAGCACTGCTTTTTATTTGGAACCCTGTATTGAGACAGTTTTTTATATTAGTTTGAAGTCTTTCAAAAAACTCATCATCAGAGCCTAAGTATAAAAAGTTCTTAATTGTTTTCATCACTTGTCCTTGATAAAGCCTTTAATAAAAGCCTTAACTACAATTGGATCAAACTTCATTATATTTTCGCGATCAAGCACAAATTCTCGCAGGCCTTGAATAGGGGCGACCTTTTTTTTTATTAAAAAAGTCGTAAATTCGTTAGCTATGGCGACGACCTTGGCCAATGGGTATATTTTCATTCCTGTCAATCCATTCGGAAAGCCTTCTCCATTGACGAATTCGTGATGCTGATAGACTATTTGTCTAATTGGTTCAGTAATAAGTGGATACTTCTGCAACATCTCAGCACCAATTTTTGGATGCTCTTTATATCTCTTTAGCTGTTCACCATCAAGCTCGTCGACTCTACTTTCTCTTATTTCTTCAGGCAATTTTAACATCCCTATATCGTGCAATAAGGAACCAAAGGCAATCAGTTCTACTGTCCTCTGGCTCGACCACTCTAAATGGTGACATGTTATAGAAGCAAAAAACGAGACTAAAAAAAGATGTGAATAGGAAGTTGGGTCAGAATCTTCATACATCGCCATCAAATTTGATAAATCAGAATCTTTTTGAATTAAATGATACATGTTCTGACAAATTTTCTTCCCCTCATCAATTAATTGTGGTCTTAGCCCTTCAATATAGATTTCTTCTATGTATTTTTCTGCTAAGTTTTTAGCAGTGTTAACTTTCCTTTTTTTAGTTTCTTTTGTTTCTTTTGTTTCTTTTGTTTCTTTTGGTAAATCCACCATTTTCTCTAAAACTTCATTTATAAAGTTTATATAAATAGCACGCTCTTTTGTCTTGAAATAGAGATGAGATATATCACCTGCTTGCAAATATTTATCAAGACGATTTTCATTAAAAAAATCTCCCTTATGTAAAATTTTTATATATTTGTTTTTTCCCAATCGTATATAACAATCAAAGATTGTCGCATTTCCACTGGTAAAATCTTGGATTTTTATACGGGTAAACTCGGTATCTACTTCGGTGACAGCTTCTTCTTCTTTTTGTTCGCCAGAAGCGATTATGTTTTTCCACGATTCAAATTGGTTAATACCCTCTATACTCTCTGACAACATAACGAGTGAGTAGGGCTTTATCAATATATCACTTGCTCCAATTTTTTTTAAAGCATCCTTACTTACATTAAGATTTTCAAATCTTTCTTTACTTTGAAACGTCAGAATAACCTTTACTGATGGAGCATTTAGACGCAAATAGCGCAAGACCTCCAAGCCAGAATGATTTTTAGTATCGAGGTCTAATACAACCGCAAGATATTTATTTTTATAAACCTTTAATTGACACTCTTTACCGTTTGAAGCGACATCCACAGAATAAGAACTCTTTGTAAAAAAGGATCTCATCTCGCCAATCCAATTTTCATCTGGCTCAGAGACAAGAATAGATAATGCCATTCGAAACTCCTTAAATTTACGATTCTACTCTTAATTTCGACATTATTAAATGAAAAAATTATGTTTTTATTAATGGACAGTATTTATACTAAACTAATCTTAAGACTGGGCATAACACCACACGAAAAACAAAAATATATCTAAGCAGATTTCTTATCGAGTTCGCAATAATTATTCTCTAAATACGAAATAAAACCAGACCAAACCTTTGCACTTTTATTGTAAATAAGCTCACACCCATACTGCCCGTTATGATCTGTCCATATCGGCCTGGCCTTTATTTTTGCTTTAATCTCTGGACCTAATTGGATATCGAAATATAGGGGCTTATCAAGTGTAAGCTTTTTATCAGAGTGGATACCTATCCCTCTTTCTCCAACCTGGGTAACAGTTCCCGAATGACTAGGCTCTATTGACAGGGTATTGAGAGATAGCTCTTTGACAGATGAAATGGTGGCGGGGCAAGAAGTTGGAAATCGTGGATACTTCCTTTCAAAGGTCTTTTCAGCCTTATCAATAATGGCATTAAAGTATTTAAAAAAATATAAATCTTTTATTTTTTTTCTTTCATGTAACGAAAGATCAGAAAAAACATCTGATTTATCATTAAAAAAATAATCCAATACTGCAGGACTCATAATTGCATCGAAGGCTTTATAATAGGTTCTTTCTGGGAAAACAAAATTCTTAGAAAAATCAAACTGAGAATATGTGTAATAATTTTTTTGGGGCTTTTTCCCTTTGTAGACTTTTTCCTGCCAGTTACTAATACTTTCAAAATTAGCATACTGAGTATAAGCCTTGGCACCCTGTACAAATTCATAGGTATAGACTTTTTTATCAACAGGTTTAAAACCTAAAATTCCAGCGTAAAAAGCTTTCATCCGCGGGTGGGTAGCTATGACCATGCAATCTGCATGCAAATATTTATGAGTATATTCACACATAAATCTCATCATCGGAAACATCAGATAGCTTCTAGTATATTTTAAACCGTTCTTAATCGCGAATGCAGATATTTCTACGATCCTTTTATGACTCTTTCTAATATAAGAAATATCTGACAGTTCATCTGCGGGTAACAACAAAGGGCTATCAGTAATAACAGATATTGTTCCAATCACAACGTCTCTGTCTTTGATAATAAGTACTGTAGTTGTGGGGAGAGCATGATATTTCGTCACTCGAATCCCTGTTCCATTCTCATTGACCAACTTTCTCTCTAAAAAAGCCTCTTGTAGTATTTCAAACGCCTGCTCTCGCTCTTGCTGCGTCTCGGCTACTTTAAAGACTAGCCCCTCTGGCAAATTATAATCTAGATTTATCGTGCGCCGAACCAAATGGTGCGATATTCTCTCAGGCAATAAAGATTGCAATAATAATGAAATTTTTTTTACTGACAATAGTCTCCAAATATTCTTTTTCATATTCATTTACTCCAATTTTATGAATCTCTATAGTCGACTATACATATCGGTTAATCAGATAAAAAACTAAAGGTAAATGTTCTTATAAAGAACGCAGCTAAATAATTTTTATTGATATAGAATATGGTAAAACGCATAGGACAGACTCTCAACGAGAGGATAATTGTTTAAACTTATTGGTCAATATTTTAATCAGAATCCTTTGCATTGGATTTTTATTGCCGCCAGGTCTCCAATTATTTTTCAATTTATTATAATAAAAATCATAATGTCTACTCCAAGGAGCAAACCTTACATTGCCACGATTGAGAACTATTTTGGTTACTTCTGCTCCTACGGCAGTTGTCGCGGCCAGCGCACCGGTGTGTAGAGAGGGAACTTTTCCCGCATGAATATCAATTTCATCCCTATGATACATATATTTAAAATGCAGAGGGGTAGGAGCAACTCCTGCTAAGAAACGAACAAGTAGCTGTTCATCGCTCATATCCTTTTTAAAATCAAAATAACGAGAAAAATTAATCTTATCTGGGTGAAAACTAATAAGACTAGTCCCCATGCCTAAGGGGCCAGCTGTGATAACATAAATCCCACGAGATAAGGCCAAATCATAGAGTTCCATTCTAGGTCTAATTACGTAGACATCGAGTCCATCGACTAATACATCTACACCTTTTAGAAACTCTGAATAGTTTGATGGCTTAACTCCTTCCGAAAAAATATAAATTTCTGCATTTGGGATTATATCCAAAACTAACTCTTTCATAACTTGCGCTTTATTTTTCCCTATAGTGGAAAGATTCGCTCCAATTTGTCGATTAAAATTGTGAAGATCAAAATCATCAAAGTCAGCTATTTTAAATTTGCGGAACCCGATCCTTGCCAGCGTATGTAAATGATGCCCACCAACTCCACCCATCCCAGGAATAGCTATAACCTTTTCTGAAATTATTTTTTGTTCTTCTTTTGAAAACCATCCTAAGTTTCTAGAAAAGGCTTTATTATAATTGTAATCCATAGCTAAATTCCTTTTTTTTGTTTATCCAAATAAAATCTCTAAGGTACTAGTAATGGCAGTTCAATAACAAACTGCGTATTAGGTGAATGATAATTATAATAAAATTTACCATGATGAGATTTTATTATACTTTCAGAAATACTTAACCCAATACCTGTACCATTATTTGCTTCCTTGCTCGTAAAAAATGGTAACATCATTTTTTCAATGATATCGGGATGAATGCCTTCTCCGCAATCGGTGATTGAAATGATAACTTTATGCTGACTTTTTTTCGCCTCGATTCGTATCCATGGATGCTCTTTTCCACTTATCGCATCATAAGCATTACTTATTAAGTTAACAAGAACTTGATTTATTTGCACTTCATTGCAATAAACTTCAATATTTTTATCATGAATTATTTTTTCAATGTTAACTCCTGAATACTTCATTTTTTCCGCACAAAGGGCCAAAGCAGAATCAAATATATCCTCAATATGGTTTAACTGAGTAGGCACAGTCGACTCATCCCTTGAATGTAGCCTTAATGCATCTATAATGTCTTTAATACGCTTTACAGTACCTATTATCTTGCCGATTGAATCTAAGGTTAGGTCTTTGTCTAGTTTATTATGCTCTAATAGTATTTTCATTTTACCTGAAACACCTTGAATTATAGCTAAAGGATTATTAATTTCGTGAGCGATACCTCCTGCCATTTCACCCAGGACAGCCTTTTTGCTGGAACTAATTAATTTTAAATGTTCATTCTCCAGTTTTGTCCTATCCTTCTCTTTTTCAAAGCAGATAATTGCTATATGAGTTACTATCTCCAAAATCTCAATTTCTTGTTTTGATGGCAATCTCTCGCATGCCAGATAGACAGAAAAGACACCATAGAGTTCTTGATGAATATTTACTATCGGATGAGACCAAGATGCGACGAATGCAGTTTTATCTCCCGTATCATCAAAATTTTTATATTTTTCATTAGTATTGATATTACCTATATATACCGGTTTTTTTAAATGGGCTGCCGTCTCGCTCTCACCAGTATTCCCAGAAACAGGCACTCGTTTCATTTCATTTGCAACTTTAGATAAACCATAAGTCGAAATAGCTTCAATTTGGTTTTTCTCAATATTATATACATAAATTGTCCCAGCATTTGCTTTTAAAAGTGGGACAACTCTCTGAAGTAGCGAATTGAATACCTCTTCAATGCTTGCTCCACTAATTATTTTTTTTAAAAAGTCATTTTGTAGTTTTACGACAGTAATAAAATTTTTATTTTTTTCTAATAACTCACTATTTTTTTTATAAACACCAGTGACAACATTTAACAATGCCTTAAATTGGTTTTGATTAATATCATTACTTCCTTCTAACAAACCTAATTTCTTCAATTGACGATGTAGTAATTTATGCAATTTTTATATCTCCAATAATCAAAAGCACGGCCTTTAGACGATGCAAATGAATGCTTATCGGATCAATTCAATAAAACCTTACAATTTCTCATACTTATTAGTTTACTTGAGATATTTGGTGAAATAAGCCTCCATTGCCTCCTTAACTTTGGGGGCCAACTTTATGGTTATGATCATGTTGGGAACTGCCATCAAAGCAAAGCCTATATCCAAGAAATTAATAACATCGTCAATGGAACTGATCGCTCCCAGAACGATAGTTGAGCAATACACCAAGGTAAAGAAACCTCTTGATTTGAAAATCCCCTTCCCTCTAAATAGAAAATCCCAACATTTCTGATTATAATTGGCCATACCAATAAGGGTGGAAAAGCCAAAAAGAAAAACGGCAAGACCTAAAATATGAGTTCCTGCAATTCCATAATGAGCAGAGAAAGCTTTTTGCGTTAATAATACACCTTCAATCTCCCCCGTTGAATTAAGGTCCGGAAAACCAAGAAGAATTACAATGGCCGTCATAGTGCAAATCAAAATTGTATCTATAAATGGGCCAAGCATGGCAACCAATCCCTCTGCAATAGGCTCTTCAGTGTGCGCATTCCCATGTGCCATAGGCGCTGTGCCGATACCGGCTTCATTGGAAAAAGCCGCTCTTTTAACTCCCGTGCGTAAGATCATCATAACAGTGATTCCGGTTGCACCTCCGACCCCTGCTCTACCTGTAAAGGCTTCACTAATTATGGAGATTAAGATATCTGGCACGGCAGAAAAATTCATAAAGATAATTCCTAAACAAGCAAAAACATAAATAGTACACATAAAAGGAACAATTTTTGAGGTCGCCTCACCAATTCTTTTTACTCCTCCCATCAAGACATAACCAACTAAACTGGCCATGATCAGACCCGATAACCAAGGTGCCAGGGCATAATGTTTTAATACATAAGAAGCCACTTGATTGGCATTAAAAAGTGCCAGCGTCCCCATCAGGCCAAAAATTGCAAAGGCAATGGCCAAGGGTTTCCAAGCCTTTCCCAAGGCCATTTCAATAACGTACATCGGACCACCTTGCACCTCGCCTCGATGATCACGACTTCTAAACATAGTCGATAAAGTGCATTCAAAAAATTTGGTGTTCATCCCCACCAGAGCGGCTACCCACATCCAAAAAATAGCTCCCGGTCCGCCTTGAGTTATGGCAACTGCCACCCCACCCACGTTCCCCATGCCAACAGTAGATGAAAGAGCTGTTGTTAAAGCTTTAAAATGGCTTAATTGCCCATGGGCGTGCTTATCACTGGCATGATGAAACTTCCCGCTAATAAGTTTGAAGGCATGAAAAAACCCACGCAAGGTTTTTAGTCTTGAGACAAAAATTAAATAAAATCCTCCACCAATCAAGAGAATAATAAGTGGCAAACCCCACACGATATCGACAATAGTTAACAATAGTTCTGACATTACACACCCTCTGGAAAGTATAAGATTATTATATGCTTTGAAATTTTAAATGAAATTAACATAATGGCCCATCCACATCCCAAACTTTTGAAAGCGTATGGTAGGTCACCCGGTACACAACACAATTGGGAATAATTATCGGATGAGTAAGGGGATCTGAAACCTCTTGAATAAAGTTCCGTAAAGCTCCACCATGAGTACTAATACCAATACGAGATGCAGAACATTCTTGCATTATTAAGTCTAGGGAATCGTACAATCTTTGAATGACTTCTCCTGGAGTCTCAGCTCCCGGCAATATAGAGGAATTTTTAATTTCAGGAGTTAACCCCTTAAAAAACTGTTCAACCCCACTACCGTATTTCTCAATCAATAATTCATACGACTGGCCTTCTCCCTCTCCCAAATAGGCTTCTCTCAAAATTTTCAATTTTTTAACAGGAATTTTTCCTTGCGCGACAATCTCTGCAGTTTCAAAGGCGCGAGAAAGATCACTGCTATAAATATATTTTAAATCGAACTGCTTTAAAAGTATTTGCAGCTCTCTTGCCTGTGAGCGGCCGGCCTCATTGAGAGGGATATCCATATGCCCTTGGCATATTTTATTTTTATTCCAATTTGTTTCACCATGGCGAAAGAAATAAAAAGATCTGATAATTGGATTACTCATGATTGTATGATAAACGTATAAAAAAGTTAGGTCTATAGAGAAGGCAAATAGTGGAATTTTTAACATTGAAAGCTTTACATATAATTTTTGTGGTCACCTGGTTTGCAGGTCTTTTTTACATAGTTAGGCTCTTTATTTACCATGTTGAAGCAGAAGACAAACCAGAACCAGACAAATCCATCTTACAAGATCAATTCAAAATTATGCAACGAAGATTATGGTATGGCATAACCTGGCCTTCGGCCATATTAACCACCATTTTTGGTGGTTTCTTAGCAACACGTTTCCTCCCCCTAGCAAACCATCCTTGGCTCATTTCCAAACTGGCATTTGTCATCTGTTTGTTTGGCTATCATCTCTATTGTGGTTCCATCTATAAGAAACTCTTAAGAAATCAAAACTCATTAACATCGGGACAATTAAGAATATTTAATGAAATCGCCACACTTTTTCTCTGTGCCATTGTATTTCTCGTTGTCTTAAAAAACTCCCTTAATGCCGGCATCGGTATCATAATATTCTTACTCTTATCAATTGCCCTTTTTGCCGCTATAAAAATTTTAAAAAAACGTATGTCTAAAATGTAAAAATTGAATTCAATCGCACAGCTTACATGCATCGGCTGACCTCTTTCTTTGGCATTTACACCATGCCTTTCTAAGCGTGAACTTTATATATGAATGGTCTAAAACGAAATCTTCAGGAAAAAATTGATCGCTTACTTAAACTATTTCCAGTGGTGGGAATCATCGGCCCAAGATAATCAGGTAAAACTCATCTATCAAAGGTAATTAGACCAAACTGGAAATATATTGACCTAGAAGAAATTATTAAAGGGATTAACGCGACCAGAGCAACCTCTTGGGGTTATCATTATTACCGTAGAACAAAAACTCGCTACGCTCGGATTTAAGAATATGTTAACCCGTATGGCCTAACTTCTTTTTGTTTGGCGATCTGAATATTCCCAGATCGGCCCTGCTATTTTTGCACGGTAGCGCAGGACTCTCTGCCGTGAAACCATGGGGAAGAAAATTGTCAGCGCTGGCGCGGACAATAGAGCGAGCGCGCACTGGGGTGAGAAGTTTTCTTGCTCGGCCCATAAATATTACAAGATGATGCTTGATTGTTGATCGCCTGTGGATGATGGATAATATTTCCCTATTTGAAAAAGTAAGGTTTTTTTTCTTTTATTTTTGAACACTGAGTTCAGCGCTAGCGCACTTACAAAGTCTTTTTTAACATTTTTTAGTATCCCTTTAAAAAATTATCAGTGGCGCCAATTCACAACGCTTGGAAGACGTGGTGCTGAACGCCTCAACCCCTTAGCCATGGCCCTCTTGGAGGTTCTGACATTTTTAAAGTCCCCTGGACTATGCTAAGTTTAGCAAACTCATTGAGTGGGAGAAAGCCATGAATTTAAAAAACTTAAGCGACGGAACAATTTTAAACAACACCAAAGATCTCGTCATCCAAGAAAAAAAGCTCACCGCCAATATCATCGATCACCTGCAAATCATCGAACAGCGAAAACTTTATTGCGACCTCAAATACAAATCTCTTTTTGATTATGCCGTTGGCGAATTGAGCTATAGCGAAGATCAGGCCTACCGCCGCCTCAGCGCCATGCGCTTAAGTCGCAAAGTTCCCGCCGCCAAAGAAAAAATTGATAGCGGAGAAATGAGTTTGACCAACGCCAACTTGTTGAGCGGATTTT
>Ga0316206_1000992_pt1 | contig 29584 bp, 30 predicted proteins | sample 6monthpyrite_MG_FD_204942 | JGI IMG/M metagenome (GOLD analysis project Ga0316206, IMG submission 204942) | Microbial mat bacterial communities from mineral coupon in-situ incubated in ocean water Damariscotta River, Maine, United States -... | ecosystem: Environmental > Aquatic > Marine >... | reverse complement strand
CAGACCTGCATAACATTTTTTGCTAAATCAATACCTATTACGTTAGAATTTTGCATTGTATGGACTCCTTTTGTTTAGTCGACACCAGCCTACTAAAAGTGGGATGGTGGAGTCCATACATCGCTTTGGGTATCTACTTGAGGCTGATAATGTACTTCAAGTTCCTCTTTTTCAAGAGCATTGCGGAGATAGTTTTCAATGCGTGTGCGTTCAAATACAGCGCTATCCATATCGGTATTATAAAATTGAAAATTATTCCTGCCCAATTTCTTGGCATGGTACATTGCAGCATCAGATTGTTTTATTAAGTGTTCACCAAGGTCAATTGAGGTATCAGTGATAAAGGGAAATAGACTGATTCCGATACTGGCACCGATAAAAATTTCATGATTATCGATTGTTATGGGCTGACATAGCGCTTCAATTATTTTTTGAGAAATAGAGGCTGCTATATCAACGTGATTAATATTTTCGAGAATAACTGTAAATTCATCACCACATAAACGAGCGACTGTATCATTATTTCGTAAACAAGATGTTAGCCGATCTGCAACGGCTTTGAGCAGTTTGTCGCCCACTGGATGGCCATAAGTATCATTAACAACTTTAAAACGGTCTATATCAATAAATAATAACGCACCCAAATAATTCATGCGGTTCGCCTGGGAACAGGCATGACATAATCTGTCTTTAAATAAAAGGCGATTAGGTAAACCCGTAAGTTGGTCAAAGTGCGCTAGGTTGTAAAAGTGTTGTTGTTTGCGTTCAGTAATTTCATTTAGCAAGCTATGCCCTGTACCCATGCCAACATATTTATTGTTTTGGGTAATAATAAAACCGTCGTACATATATTGCATACCGGCATCAATAATTATACGGGCTATGTCGTCTATGGTTTCATTTAAATCAACTATAATTGGTTTTTTATCCATGCTCTGGCTAATCGGTTGATTACCATAAAGTTCACGTGTATAGGGCTTACTGAATAATTCAATTAGCTTATTACGATTAATGAGCCCAATGGGTATGTTGCCGTCGACGATCGGAATGGCATAGAGAGAAGGATTACTTACAAACCGTTCCAGTACTTCCAGCATCAGTGTAGTTGGAGAAATAGTTTCTACGTAACTTATAATATTGGCAACGGAGCTTTGCTGATTCAGACTATTTATTTCAAGCGGATTATTATTGAATACAGACATAGGTAGAATGGACTACTTCTTATTTGATACATCGAAATCCGTATTGTTAAGGCTGTCCATATCCTTTTAAGTATAACTTCTTATTATTACAAATAGATGAACCAGTAATAATTTTGCAGGGATGTGATGCTTCTCTTTTGATATAAGAGCGATGTGAGTTTGTTTGATTTTAAAACGTCAAGGATAAGCTAGAAAAACCAATGGGGTCAGACTCGATTGCTCCCATAGCCCATTAACGATATAGTTATAAAATAAGATCTAACAAGCGCAAGCAAACATAAGGAGGTGTGAGATGGCGCGATTACCTCGGTATGTTCTACCTGGGCATCCTCAGCATGTTATACAACGTGGAAATAACCGCAGTGTTATTTTTTATTCAAACCAAGATTATTATTGTTAGCGTAATTATCTATACGATGCCTGTTTAAAACATGATGTTGTGATTCATGCCTATGTGTTTATGACGAACCATGTGCATTTGTTGATGACTCCTCAAACTCAAACGGGTATCTCAAAAGTGATGCAATCGTTAGGGCGGCGGTATGTACAATATTTTAATTACACATACAAACGGACTGGTACGCTTTGGGAAGGACGTTACAAGGCAACAATTATCGACTCAGATACTTATTTACTAACGTGTTATCGCTATATTGAACTTAATCCAGTGAGGGCAAATATGGTGGCGCTACCGGATGATTACTTTTGGTCTAGTTATAAATTCAATGCATTATCTAAAACGGATAAATTAGTAACGCCGCATGAACTCTATTTGCAACTGGGTAACTCAATGGTAAAGAGGCAAGCGGCTTATCGCGCATTATTTAAAGTGCAAATTGCGAGTGGAACGTTGGGCGAAATACGTGATGCGACTAATAAAGCATGGGCGCTTGGTGGCAAGCAGTTTCAAATAGATATTGAGTCGTTACTTGATAGGCAGACTCAGCCTTTACCTAAAGGTGGGGTTCGCCGAAGAAAAGCTAGTGAGAGTGTGTAGTGGGATTTCAATCGAGTCTGACCCTATTGCTATGAGACTGCTGCTCAGTAGTGATAAATCAACTTGAATTTTTTTCTTTAATCAAACGGCGAGTAAGATGCAATCGCACTTCCGGCTCTTCAGTCAGTGAATGGAACAAATGATGAGGCCCCGTCGCGGCTTTTATCTTCTCATCTAAATCATTACGGATCTCTTTATAGAAATCCAGAATACGTCGATCCATGCGCTGTAATGCATGGGAGAGTGGATCTTTACGCTGCCGAGCCATGATGGTCTGCATACCATCTTTATAATGGTCACCCAAACATATGTGCACCGCATTAAACAAAGTCACCCAGCCGTTAAACCATAACATCATGTCGATATCAAACGACTCACCTGCTGGCGGGCCCTGTGTAATCACTTGTTGCAACAAATCTTTTTCTTTTATTGTTTCCCATTCATCTAACAAGGCCGCCCGTCCGTAACCGTCAATCGTTGAACTGGTTAACAGGATGGGCGCATGCGTATGTTTATCCAAAACAAAGGTCGCATCTTTGAGTACTTTTTCTGTTTGCTGCGGTGTTTTTGGATTTTGTTTCAATCGTGGTGAAGCTTGCATATCCAGCACTTGCATTTGATGACCGCGTTTAGATAGTTCGGCAGCAAGACGAGCAACAACGCCCTTTTGTAAAACATCGTGAGAAAAATTCAGCCCTGTCTGCTTATGCAATAACGCTAATTGGATCTGGCCTGCATATTCTGGATAACCTTCAACAATGTTGGCAATTTTTTCTACCGGGATACGCTCAGCCAGTAATCCTTTTTTATCAACATACACTTCCTGATGAAATTCATCGAAACTGATCTGTAATAACACCATGGCCTTAGGCCATTTTTTGGGCCGTGATTTAATGGCTTCTGCCATATTACTCAATACTTCATTCGTAATTTCTGGCGTCGTGGCAAAATCACCATTGAGGAGAATGGCAAAGTTTTTAATATGGGACATACTACGAATTGCAGCATAAAAATAATCAAGTTGTTTAGTCAGATCACCACCGGTAAATAGCACACTGTCAGTATGTTGATCAACCAAATCAAAAACCTGTTGAGGATTTTCATTTTTCCCACGCAGTGGGCGCCAGGTGAACATGCAATGACGACACGTCTGCGGGCAACCCATCGCTGGAATAATACCTAACTTGTTATAGCGTGGTTTAGCGCCATTTAAATTCTGAGCAGATAAGGGCTCCGGTAAAGCATCCACTAATGTCAAACGCTCTAAATCTTCCTCGCCCAGCATACCCTCATAGCGGTCACGCTCTTCACGTGCCACTTGCTTAAACTGCACCATATAGTTTTCGGTGAACAAGCCAAATGATTGCCAGATGGACAGGATATCATTGACAAGTTGTTCAGCATTATTGTTTCTATGGGCTAACAGGGTCAGTAATTCAGTTCGTTGTATAGGACCTTCGATTGAAGGCTGCCAATGCTGAATGTAGCCTTCAATAAATTGTTCAGGTGTTTCTCTCAGTAGCAGATCCATTAGGAAACCAAACTTTGCACCACGAAAAGTTTGCAGAACCTGCGGCATATAATTAATGTGTACGTTTTCACGTAGCCAAAACCAGGCATAAAGATAACTCATAGGAAAACTGAGCTCGCTGGCATCTTCGTGGCCGCTAAGCATTTCATGCATTGCGCGACCACTTGTCAGACGATTAATTTCATCCTTGAAGCGTTGGCGCATATTCACCAGATAAACAGGTAACAGAGCATCCTGATCAGCCCTGTTCGCGTGCTTGCCACCGCCGCTAACGACTGCAACACCATGCACACCATTTTGTTCAATTGTTTGGTTATTTGCTGGCATTTAAACTCAATAATATATCAGTAAAAAATTGCATACTCATGTTAGTCAATTCCCCGTCATTTTAATACTAGTGAGGCGTACCCCGGTAACCGTATTGCCATACGATAATGCTACAGCAGGACATTATGCGGAAATTTGTACAATATAAGAAGGACAGGGTACAACGATAGGTGCAATGGATTGACTGATCGCGGTACATTTAAGAAGCTTATCATTAATGTTGGTTACTAATAATTTAATGGAATTTGAACGACTGCCTGAATTAAGCGTTAAAAATTGGCTTTAGTCGTAAAAATATAATTATAAGAAGGCAAGAGTTTAATCGTAAGTGTTTAGCGAGTTAAGTTGAATGGATAAAATATTGTAGCTCGGGGGGGAATCGAACCCCCACTGAGTTTCCCCAACCGGATTTTGAATCCGGCGCGTCTACCAGTTCCGCCACCGAGCCAACAAGCTGAGCATTATATGTAAAGTTTGCATGCTTTGTAAAAGTAAATTCTGTAATATCCGCATTTATGGCCAATATAAGTAGCACAACTCAACAAAACCCCTCAGATAAAGTTTGGAAGCGAACAGATTTTCAATTTGAGCTGCCAGCTGAACTTATTGCACAGCAACCAACAAGTGATCGTCAAGCCAGTAAGTTATTAGTTGTTTCACCTAAAAAACATACTTTGGAAGACAAGTCGTTCGTGGATTTTATCGATTATTTAAATTCCGGTGATTTACTCATTATGAATGATACGCGGGTAATTCCTGCGCGCTTGTTGGGTCGTAAAGATACCGGTGGTAAGGTCGAAGTATTAGTCGAACGTGTTCTGGATAATAAAACGGTACTTGCACATGTTCGTTCAAGCAAAGCCCCTAAAGCCGGTTATGAACTTCTTTTGGAAGATGCGTTATATGTAACGGTATTAGGTCGTGAGGATGATTTATTTATACTTGAATTCAGATTGTCCGGTGAGGAAACCGTTTTAAGTGCGCTCGATAAATTTGGCCACATACCCTTACCGCCTTATATAGAGCGCCAGGACAACCTTGATGATCGCGAACGTTATCAAACTGTTTATGCTTCAAAACCCGGAGCGGCAGCGGCACCCACGGCGGGGCTGCATTTTACGAACGAGATTTTAGATAAGATAATTGCTAGGGGTATATCAATCGCAACAGTAACCTTGCATGTTGGTGCGGGCACCTTTCAGCCGGTACGGGCTGATAACCTGGACGAGCATAAAATGCATTCTGAATGGATTAGTCTGGATGAATCGGTTGTAAAACAAATTAACAAGACTAAAACAAAGGGTGGTCGAGTGGTTGCTGTGGGTACCACCTCGGTACGCTGTCTGGAATCGGCGTTTGCCAGGCACGGTCAGGTACAAGCCTTTACAGGTGAAACAGACATCTTTATAACACCTGGGGTTAAGTTTAATGTTGTTGATGCCTTACTTACCAATTTTCATTTATCCGAATCAACCTTAATTATGTTAGTCAGTGCCTTTGCGGGTTATGACAATACGATGGCGGCTTATCAGCATGCCATTGAACAAAAGTATCGGTTCTTTAGTTATGGTGATGCGATGTTTATTACGAATAAACAAGAATAATTTGCGTATAATGCTCCTTTTATTACGAGTCCCCAATAGTGAAATTTAATCTACTCAACACCGACGGTGCTGCTCGCCGCGGGCAATTGCAGTTTAAGCGTGGCACCATTGAAACCCCTGTTTTTATGCCTGTAGGTACTTATGGTACGGTGAAAGCCATGACACCGGATGAACTTAAATCTATTGGCACAGAAATTATTCTTGGTAATACTTTTCATCTAATGCTGCGCCCCGGAACCGATGTCGTTGAAGCCCATGGTGATCTGCATGACTTTATGAATTGGGATCGACCTATTTTAACCGACTCGGGTGGCTTTCAGGTCTGGAGTCTGGGTGCCGGCAGTGAAAAACGCACGGTCGAAGCTGGTAAATCGAAGACTAAACCCGCCAAAATAACCGAGCAGGGTGTACATTTTCAATCTCCTGTTGACGGTCATAAGATTTTTATGGGGCCGGAAGAGTCAATGCAAATCCAGCACTCTTTGGGCTCGGATATTGTGATGATATTTGATGAATGTACACCTTACCCGGCAACGGAAGAGCAGGCGCAACAATCAATGGAGTTATCCCTGCGTTGGGCTCAGCGTAGTAAAGTTGAATTTGATAAATTAATGGCAACCTCTTCTGTACGAAATGAGGCCTTATTCGGTATTGTGCAGGGTGGGATGTACCCGAATTTACGCCAACAATCGATTGAAGGCCTTAAAAATATCGGTTTTGATGGCTATGCTATTGGGGGATTATCCGTTGGTGAGCCCAAAGACGAAATGATGAATACACTGGATCATTTAACCCATCTGATGCCTGAGGACGCGCCACGCTATTTAATGGGGGTAGGCACTCCAGAAGATTTAGTCGAGTCGGTTAGACGTGGAGTAGATATGTTTGACTGCGTCATGCCAACCCGAAATGCTCGAAATGGTTATTTATTCACCAGTACAGGCATGGTTAGAATCCGAAACAGCCAATTTCAAATGGATACCAGGCCTTTAGACGCTGAGTGTAGCTGTTATACCTGCCAGAATTATAGTCGAGCCTATTTGCGTCATCTGGATAAAACCGGTGAAATTTTAGGTGCCCGCTTAAATACGATACATAATCTCCATTATTATGTGCATTTAATGGCAGGGATGCGCTCAGCTCTGGAAAATAAAACATTTTCTGATTTTATTGCAGAATTTTATGCAAAAAGACTAAAATCAGTGCCGGCTATGGCATAATGCAGCGCATTAAAATCGTAATTGGTGTTTAGTAAGTCTTAATAAGCATCAAAAAATAACAACTCTAAACTTTAAGGTGGAACCATGAGTTTTTTCATTTCAGAAGCATTAGCAGCAGAAGGTGCACAAGCCGCATCTCAACCCGGTGGTGAACAATTTATTTTATTGATTGGTATGGTTGTATTGTTTTACTTCATACTTATTCGCCCACAGCAAAAACGCGCCAAAGAACATAAAAAAATGGTTGCGGAAATCAGTAAAGGTGATGAAGTTGTTACTAATGGTGGTGTGTTAGGTAAAGTAACTAACGTTGGAGAACAATATTTATCAGTCGAGATTGCCGATAACGTTGAAGTTAAAATCCAGATTCATGCCGTTGGAACTGTACTGCCTAAAGGTTCAATTAAAGCCGCTAAGAAAGACTAACGGCAGCAATATATAAAGTATCAACTTAAACACCACGGTTAGATCTGGTTAATTGAATATAAACGAGATCTGTTTAAATAAGGGAAATAACGAATTCATGTCACACATATCGTGTGACGTGTATTTTGAGCGAGTCATAACATGTTAAATAAATACGCGATCTGGAAGAACGTCTTAATATTATTGATTGCATTGGTGGGTATTCTGTATGCCTTGCCAAATATCTATGGCAGTGATCCGGCGATTCAAATTACCGCAACAAAATCGGCACTGGTTGATAATAATCTGGTTGAAAGAGTTAAAAACGAACTCATCAAATCCCAATCTATTTATTCGACTATAAAAATTGATGACGATATTTTAGTTGTTCGATTTAAAAACGTAGAAAATCAATTAAAAGCGAATGACTTACTTCGCGAATCTCTGGGTGATGCTTACTCTGTTGCGCAAAACTTAATTACAGCTTCACCAGCATGGTTGCAAAGCATCAATGCTTCTCCAATGTATTTAGGTTTGGATTTACGTGGCGGATTACACTTCTTGATGGAAGTGGATATGGATACGGTTATAAACCAGGCGAACGAAACATTTACCGGTGATGTACGACGTATTTTAAGAGAAGATAAAGTTCGTTATGTAAGCGTAAAGCAGCTTAAAGACAGGATTGAAGTTAAGTTCCGTGATAGTGCAACACGCGATAAAGCCATTGCTCCCATTCGTAAACAATTAGACGAGTTGGCAACTGAAACAGAAGAGCGCGATGGTGATTATTATTTGGTACTACGTATGACTCAAGTGGCACTTGTTGAGCGTAAAAAGGCGGCATTAAAAAAGAATATTACGACTTTACGGAATCGAGTCAATGAGTTTGGTGTTTCAGAACCTGTTATACAACAACAAGGCTCCGATAGAATTGTTTTGCAATTACCCGGTGTGCAGTGCAGTTCATGCGTGAAGAAAACGTTGAGTGCGGTTGCTTCACTAGAATTTAGATTAGTTGACTGGAAGAATAGTGTTGAAGATGCGTTAAAAGGACGTGTACCAATCGGTTCGCGTTTGTATTACGACCGTCAAGGCCAACCTTATTTATTAAAGAAAAACGTCATTATGAATGGTGAGCATATATCAAGTGCTGCCTCGGGAATGGACCAGGAATCTTCTTCAGCCGCCGTATTTATTAATACTAATGGAGTCGGTGCAAAACGTTTATCGAATGTTACACGTAAAAATATCGGTAAACCCATGTCGGTTGTTTTTATCGAGCAAAAACCAGTGGTTCGTGAAGTAGACGGTAAAGAAGTTGTTACCTATAAGAAAACCGAAGAAGTCATTAATGTAGCAACTATTCAGGATGTGTTAAGCCGGCGCTTTCAAATAACCGGTTTAGACAGCCCCAAAGAAGCTCAAGAGCTGGCACTTTTAATTCGTGCCGGTGCTTTGGTTGCGCCAATCCGTATTATAGAAGAACGTACCATCGGTCCAAGCCTGGGTCAGGATAATATCAACAAGGGCATATTATCAGTGATTGTAGGTATGGCGCTGGTCATAGTATTGATGGGGGTTTGGTATAAAGGTTTTGGGTTGGTTGCGAATGTGGCCTTGTCATTTAATTTGGTTCTGATTGTGGCTATTTTATCTTTACTGCAAGCAACGCTCACGTTGCCCGGTATTGCCGGCATCGTATTAACCGTGGGTATGGCAGTGGATGCAAATGTCCTTATCTTTGAGCGTATCCGTGAAGAGCTTCGGGTAGGGAATAGTCCGCAGGCAAGCATTCATGCGGGTTATGAAAAAGCCTTATCCACTATTGCCGATGCAAACATCACCACGCTAATAGCAGCCATTGTATTGTTTGTATTTGGTACCGGTGCTATTAAAGGTTTTGCGATTACATTATCGATTGGTATTTTAACCTCGATGTTTACCGCAATTATGGGGACACGAGCCATTATTAATTTATTTGTTAGTGGCAAAACAATTAAAACATTATCAATCTAGAACTTAATATTCGAAGGTTAAAATAAGCAATATGCAAATTTTTAAAAAGACCACATCATTTGATTTTATGTCGAAGCGTAAATTCGCAATGGTTTTTTCTACGCTGCTAATTCTTGGTTCATTTTATTCAATTATCGATAAAGGACTTAGTTTTGGACTGGATTTTACCGGTGGAACATTACTGGAGGTTAATTATCCTAAGTCGGTTGATTTAGTCAATGTCCGCGAAACGTTAAGCAAAGCAGGATATCCCGATGCGAATGTTTTGCATTATGGCAGTAGTCGCGATGTGCAAATTCGAATTGCCCCTCCAAAAGAAACGCGTTCCGCTACTGTTGATAAGAAAACTCAGAAAAATGAGAAAACAGTAACTGAAGCAATTAGTGATCGCGTTTTAAAAGCATTAATTCAAGTGGACAGCGGTGTTGAAATGCGTCGTCAGGAATTTGTTGGCCCACAAGTGGGTGATGAATTACGGGATGATGGCGGTTTGGCGATGATCTATGCGCTCGGTGCCATTTTAATTTATGTTCTGTTGCGTTTCCAATGGCGATTTGCCTTTGGGGCAGTTTTTGCATTAATTCATGACGTGGTCATTACCTTGGGTTTCTTTTCCGTCTTTCAACTTGATTTTGATTTAACTGTTCTTGCGGCAATTCTTGCGATTATAGGTTATTCATTGAATGATACGATTGTTGTATTTGACAGGATTCGTGAAAACTTTCGTAAGTTGCGTAAAGAGACACCGAATCAAGTTATCAATATCGCTTTAAACGAAACCTTGTCGCGAACCCTGATGACATCACTGACTACATTGCTCGTTGTTGCTGCGATGATGGTTTTAGGCGGTGAAATGATACATGATTTTTCAATTGCACTGTTTATTGGTATCGTTGTGGGTACCTACTCATCAGTTTATGTGGCGAGTTCCGCAATTCTTACTTTAAATGTTACGCATGCTGATTTAATCCAGGTTGAGAAAGAGGGTGCCGAGCAAGAAAATTTCGAATAAAGACACCAGCACGAATAGCGAGAAGTTTGATAGCGGCCGTTTACCCTCCGTTATAAAATGAAAGCGGGGCACTAAGACAAACCAACTCAAAATGCTCATTTACTTTATTTGTTAGTCGCTCTCGCCCGTCCATGGGCTTCACGAACTAAGCACATCCATGTGCAAAACTCCGCTTTTTTTAGTGCCAGTTTCTTGTTTCTACTGGCACTTATAATATTTTTGCGTTGATTTGTGCCTTGCTCTCAAACTTCTCGCTATCCATGCAAGCGCTTTAGGTAAAGTTATCAAGACATAATAAACATAAAAAAGGCGCTGTATTTACAGCGCCTTTTTTATGTTTAAGTAGTAGGGATGCGGTTATAAATACTTATTAACTTCATCCAATGGGTCTATGTCGTTGGATTTTGATGGAATGATTCGGCAGATATTACTGGCTTTACCATCACATTGGCTCGACTCTAAATCATCGTTGACACCTTTGATGACCGTCTCAGCCCAGGCGACCGAAATTGCCCATAAAACTATTCCAAGTCCGAATGTACCCCAACTAAATTCATCTAATCCGGATGGGCCACCGAAGAAGGCGTAAATTACGCTGCCAATACTGGCTAACCAAAATACAAAAATTGGAGCAACACAACAACTTGCGCAACCATAACGGCAAACGGCCAGTGGCGGTGTAATAACAGCTAAAATTTTACGTTGCATACTTTCCCCTAAGAGTTTTTCTAATTATAGACCTATTGTTATCACGGTTGTTCTAAGAGGTCAATATATGTCCTCGTGGAATAATTAATGATGAGATAAGTTTTTCTGAATCGAATTAGAGATTCAAGAAATCAAGCACTTAGAGGTGGATTAAGTTTTTCTTCGCGCTCCAGCAGAAAACTAACGACATCTTTGCTGCGATGCAGGGGAGAGTGTTTTGAAACAGAGTAGATATTGGTAATTTGTTGAGACTGATTATGTTGACTATTTTCAGGCAGCTCTACAGATAGAATTTGTACAGATTCCATGGACGACTGGTATTGAATAAAATTGGCACCGTCTTCAATGTTATCTAAAACATCGCGCATTATAATCTCTAGCGCTTTAGATCCACGTTTTACGGTTAGTTTACATTTACGCATGTTAGCTATCAAATATCCGTCATTTGTTATCTATAGAGACCTTTACTCGAATTCAATTCAGCAAGTGAGTAGCGCTGAAACCTCTCCTCGAACCTGTCTAGCTATGGAAGCCCGCTTACTTTACTTATAAGTTGCTTACCGCTACCCCATGGTTCCACATTGCTTTATTGCTAGTTTTTTGAATTTGAACTATCCGAGTACGGGCTCCTGTTAAAATAAAAGTGTGCCGATTGCTAATGGCTTCAAGGCTATTAGCGTACGTAATCGAGGATTCTGAAGGGCAGTAATGAAATTAATAGTAGAAATTTAGACTGCTTATGGTTTGTTAAACCATAAGCAATTTTAGAGTGGAAACAATGAGTTGTACTATTTTAAAAGCGTATTTATAAACTTTGAGGAACGTGTTTTTTAATTTTTTGAAGCATCTCTTTAAAGATGCGTGGATTTCCTGCAACGATACTTCCTTTATCAAGATAATCGGCTTCGCCACGTAAACCACCGACCATTCCGCCAGCTTCTTCGATTAAGATAACACCCGCTGCAATATCCCAAATATTCAGGTTAAATTCCCAAAAACCATCAAAACGACCTGCAGCTAGAAAAGCTAAATCCAGTGCTGCCGAGCCTGCTCGACGAATTCCGGCTGTACCTGGAATGAGATCTTTCATCATATTGAAGTAACTATCTAAATGGTCGTACTGGTCTCTGGTATAGGGAATACCGGTACCTAATAACGCACCGTCAAGGCTACGGCGATCAGTTACACGAATACGTTTACCATTTAACTGGGCACCATTACCGCGGGCAGCAGAGAAGAGCTCCTGGCTAATAGGGTTGTAAACAATGCCTACTTCAAGCCGACCTTTAACTCGGAGCGCTATGGATACTGCAAAGTGTGGAATGCCGTAGAGAAAATTGGTGGTTCCATCAAGCGGGTCAATAATCCACTCGTAATCACTACCAACTTGTTTACCACTTTCTTCAGCAAGAAAACTATGGTCTGGATAGGCCTTTTTAATAGTATTAATAATTTCTTGTTCCGCAGCAAGGTCAACCTCACTTACAAAATCATTTTCAGCTTTTGACTTGATTTTTAGTTGATCGATGCGATCTACAGAACGAGCAATAATATCACCCGCATTACGTGCGGCGCGAACGGCTGTGTTTAGCATGGGATGCTGCGACATAGATAGACCTTTCAGATGAGAGAGTAATAAGTGGAACAGCGTTTAATTATAACATTGTTTTTAAGAGAAATGACTCTTTTATAGTTATCGCTCTTGTTTATGGTTTGCCGTTGTGTCGTATGGTTACACGCTGGGGTATAATACATTTTTTTGCAGAATTGAATAAAGATTTATGACTATTAAAATTGATAATGTACGTATCGTCATGGTGGAAACCAGTCATCCCGGAAATATAGGGGCAACTGCACGGGCGATGAAGAATATGACCCTTTCTGACCTGGCCTTAGTCTCACCACAACCACACCCGGGTGGAGAGGGCAAAGCACGTGCGCGAGCATCGGGGGCGACGGATGTATTGTATGGCGCTGGTAAATATGACAGTTTAGCGGATGCCATTGCCGATTGTGATCTGGTTATTGGAGCCAGTGCTCGCTTACGTTCAGTGACCTGGCCGGAACTTAATCCTCGTGAAATGGCCGAAAAGATATTTGCCGTTGGAAGTAATGCAGCTGAGCCAAAGCGGCAGACCTTTACCAAAACTGCGATAGTTTTTGGTCGTGAAGATGCTGGTTTAACAAATGAAGAGATGGATTTATGTCAGTTTTTAGTCCATATACCGGCTAATTCTGAGTATTCTTCATTGAATATTGCGGCAGCAGTACAAGTACTTTGTTATGAGTTGTATATGACGGCATTGTTAAATGAAGGTGTCATTGTAAAAGCTGAAAATGAACACCCGTTGGCGACATCGCAGGAAATTGAATATTTTTACGAACACCTTGAAGAAACATTAGTTAGTATGAATTTTTTGAATCGACCTAATCCGATGCAACTGATGCGACGTTTAAGAAAATTATTTAATCGCAGTGGTTTAGATAAAATAGAAGTCAGTATTCTACGGGGTATTTTAACGGCTGTATCAAGAGGCTTTCCTAAGAGTGAATAGAGAGTATGTTTAAATTAATCAAGCAAGATATTCAGTGTGTTTTTGAGCGGGATCCCGCTGCACGGAATATATTAGAAGTTATCACTTCATATTCCGGTGTGCATGCGATGATTTTTCATCGGATAAACCACCAACTCTGGAACTGGGGCTTAAAATTTCCTGCACGATTCTTCGCGCATGTCGCACGCTGGCTAACCGGCGTGGAAATTCATCCGGCAGCTCAAATTGGACAACGTTTTTTTATCGACCATGGTATGGGCGTTGTTATTGGAGAAACCGCTGTCATTGGTAATGACTGTACTCTTTATCATGGAGTGACTTTAGGCGGTACTTCCTGGAAAAAAGGTAAGCGCCATCCAACGCTTGGCGACAATGTCGTCGTCGGGGCCGGGGCAAAAGTCCTTGGACCAATAGAATTAGGTGATGGTGTGCGAGTGGGCTCAAACGCTGTTGTTGTTAAAGATGTAGCGAAGAATTTAACGGTCGTGGGTATTCCAGGGCGAGTAGTTGCTCAAGCGGCGGATGAAGAGATGGAAAATTCGCCACGTAAGGAGTTTGCCAGGAAAATTGGTTTTGATGCATACGGTATGCACAACGATATGCCCGATCCTATTGTTAATGCAATTGACGCAATGCTTGACCATATTCACGCAATGGATATGCATATGCAGAAAATGTGTAGTGCAATCAAGACTTTAGGTGCAGAAATAGATTATGCTGAGTTGCCAGATTTAGAGCCCTGCGAGATAGAAAAAATATCTGACAAAGATAAAACCGAGTAAATTGATACTAAGTAATCGTTATTAGTCTTTGATAACAATGAAGATTGTGGTTATGAGGTGTTTGAGAGAAGGGTGGTCAGGTTAATTACGTAATTTAATACTTGACTATTTTACTAGGTCTTGTACACTTTGAATATCAGAAAGCACTAATAATACGCCAATAACTGGCGTAGGACAAGGTAGGTATTCTATGAGATTAACAACTAAAGGCCGTTACGCAGTAACTGCCATGCTAGATTTAGCTCTCCATTACGATAATGGCCCCATTACATTGTCGGATATTTCGCAACGGCAGGGTATTTCACTCTCTTATTTGGAACAATTATTTTCCAAGTTACGCAAACATGAACTTGTAGACAGTACGCGTGGCCCAGGTGGCGGATATCGTTTAAGTCGTATTGCAGATGAAATTGCAGTGGCACAAGTTATAACAGCGGTTGATGAAAAAGTTGAGTCAACTCGATGCGGTGGCCTGGCAAATTGTCATGACGACCAGCAATGCCTTACTCATGAGCTATGGACGGAATTAAGCGAGCAGATTCATGGATTTTTAATGAGCATCAGTCTTGGTCAACTTGTACAAAGACAAGCTGTGCAAGAAGTAGCGTTAATTCAAGAAAACAAACAAAATGTTTCAGCAAACGTAAAATCATTTACTGCTTAGAAGTGTAGTTAAAGGCTCAATATGAAAACCCCGATTTATTTTGATTACTCAGCAACAACGCCGGTTGACAAACGTGTTGCAGAAAAAATGTGTGAATGCTTAACTATCGAAGGCAACTTCGGTAATCCAGCGTCACGATCTCATCCGTTTGGCTGGTCTGCGGATGTCGCTGTTGAAAAAGCACGAAAAGATGTCGCCGATTTAATTAACGCTAACCCGAAAGAAATTGTTTGGACTTCAGGTGCGACCGAATCAGATAATCTTGCAATTAAAGGTGTTGCGCATTTTTATCATAAGAAAGGTAAACACATCATAACGTCGAAAACAGAACATAAAGCTGTTTTAGATACCTGCCGTCAATTAGAACGCGAAGGTTATGAAGTTACTTATTTAGATCCTGAAACAAATGGTCTGATAGATCTTGATAAATTAAAAGCTGCGATGCGTGACGATACAATTCTTGTCTCTATTATGCATGTGAATAATGAAATTGGTGTGATTAATGATATCGCAGCAATTGGTGAAATAACCCGTGAACGTGGCATTATTTTTCACGTTGATGCAGCACAAAGTTGTGGCAAAGTTGAAATCGATATGGAAACAATGAAAGTTGATTTGTTATCGATGTCAGCGCATAAAATTTATGGCCCCAAAGGTGTGGGTGCTTTATATGTTCGCCGTAAGCCACGTATTCGTGTTGAAGCACAAATGCATGGTGGTGGGCATGAACGTGGTATGCGTTCAGGTACATTAGCTACACACCAACTCGTTGGTATGGGTGAAGCTTTCCGTCTGGCTAAGGAAGAAATGCAACTTGATAATGCGCGTATCGCAAAATTACGAGATCGTTTATTTGAAGGCTTAAAAGATATCGAAGAAGTTTATGTCAATGGTGATATGGAACATCGTGTTCCGCATAATATAAATATTAGTTTCAATTATGTGGAAGGTGAATCATTGATGATGGCGTTAAAAGATTTAGCGGTGTCATCAGGTTCAGCCTGTACTTCATCCAGTTTAGAGCCATCGTATGTATTACGTGCTATTGGTCGTAATGATGAACTTGCGCATAGTTCAATTCGATTTACATTAGGTCGTTTTACTACCGAAGAAGAAATCGATTTTGCAATCAAGCAAATCATCGAGAATATCGCAAAGTTACGTGAATTATCGCCTTTGTGGGAAATGTTTAAAGATGGTATTGATATTAGTGCCATAAAGTGGGCTGCTCATTAAGCTTGAGTATTTGAAGTTTGTACTAACAATTTGTTCCAGGAGAAATTATCATGGCATACAGCGAAAAAGTTATAGATCATTATGAAAACCCACGAAATGTTGGTGTTTTGAATAAAGATGAGAGTGATGTTGGCACCGGTATGGTTGGTGCACCTGCATGTGGTGATGTTATGCGCTTACAAATTAAAGTTGGCGCCAATGGTATTATTGAAGATGCTAAATTTAAAACCTATGGTTGTGGCTCTGCAATCGCTTCAAGTTCGCTATTAACTGAATGGGTTAAAGGCAAAACACTTGATCAAGCAGCTGAAATTAAAAATTCACAAATTGCCGACGAGTTAGAATTACCGCCAGTTAAAGTTCATTGTTCTGTTCTTGCAGAAGATGCAATTAAAGCTGCTGTTGAAAACTATCGGTCAAAGCAAGCTAAATAGATTTCGATTATGAGTATTACATTAACTGAAAAAGCTGCAGAGCACGTAAAAACCTTTATTGAAAACCGTGGTAAAGGCGTTGCTTTACGTTTAGGCGTGAAAACCACCGGATGTTCAGGAATGGCATACGTAATGGAATTTGCAGATGCTATTGATGATACTGATGAAGTTTTTGAATCCAATGGTGTTAAAGTTATTGTTGATAAAAAAAGTTTAATTTATTTAGCCGGTACTGAGCTTGATTATGCTAAAGAAGGCTTAAATGAAGGTTTTCAATTTAATAATCCTAATGTGAAAGATAGCTGTGGTTGTGGTGAGAGTTTTACTGTTTAGTAAAACTCTTACGCTGTACAATTTATAAATGATGTTTTTTTATGGATAACACCCGTTCTAATACCAATTCTAATAAGGGCTTAACTCAAAATTATTTTGAGCTTTTCTCTCTTGATGTTTCTTTTGATATTGATTTAAAGCAATTATCTGAAAATTTCAGGGTTTTACAACAAGCCGTTCATCCAGATCGGTTTGCTAATGCCTCGGATCAGGAAAGACGAATTTCGGTTCAACGCGCTGCACAAATTAATGAAGCGCATCAAGTCTTAAAATCTCCTCAACGTCGTGCCCGATATCTTATTGAATTACAAGGTGTTGTTTTTGATGATCAGGTGAATCCTGTTATGGCCCCCATATTTTTAATGCAACAAATGGAACTGCGTGAGGCTTTAAGTGACGTTAAGTCAACAGCAGATCCTGAGACTGCATTGGATAAAATATTAAGTGATTTAAAATTTAGCCGAACAGAAATTCTGAATAAATTAGGCGAGCAATTAAATACACCCGAACATGCCAATATCGAAAAAGCGAGTCAATTAATGCATGAACTGCAATTTTTAGACAAACTACAGTCTGAATCCGAGCTTATTGAAGAAGAGTTAATGGATAGTTTGTAGTAAAATAACCATAACTTAATTCATACATTCACATTTAACGACATTAGATATTTCTTTTATGGCACTTTTACAAATAAGCGAACCTGGTCAATCGACCAAACCTCATGAACGCAAGTTTGCTGCAGGTATTGATTTGGGTACAACCAATTCACTGGTTGCCTCGGTACGTAGTGGTCAGGCGGCGATTCTTCCCGATGTAAACGGCGTGGAACTCCTGCCATCGATCGTGCATTATTCTGCTGATTCCAACCCCGTTGTTGGTTCAGACGCTAAGCAATATAAAATAAGCGACCCTTTAAATACCATAAGCTCTGTTAAACGTTATATGGGACGTAGCTTAAAAGACATTCAATCTAAAGAAACATCATTGCATTACGATTTTATCGAAACAGATTCAATGGTGCCACGAATTCAAACTGCTGCAGGTGCAATGAGCGCGATTGAAGTATCCGCGCAAATTTTATCTGTATTAAAACAGCGCGCAGAGATAACTCTGGGTGATGAATTGAGTGGTGTGGTTATTACTGTGCCAGCCTATTTTGATGATGCACAGCGTCAAGCGACAAAAGATGCGGGTAAGTTAGCCGGTTTAAATGTATTACGTTTATTAAACGAGCCGACTGCAGCTGCGGTTGCTTATGGTCTTGATAAAGGTGCCGATGGTGTTATTGCCGTTTACGACCTGGGTGGAGGTACTTTTGATATTTCGATTTTACGCTTGAATAAAGGTGTTTTTGAAGTGCTTGCAACAGCGGGTGATACTGCCTTAGGTGGTGATGATTTTGACCATGTTATTGCACAATGGATTAAACAACAGCTCGATATTAGTGATGAGCTGATAACCGACACGCCAGCAAAGTCACTTAATAATCAAATTATTAATGCGGCTTGTCAGGCAAAACAAAACTTAACAACGCAACAGACAACTACGATTGAAATCAATATTGATGGTGTGAAATCTACACTTGAACTGGATATAGAACAATTCAATTTATTGATCGATCCTTTGGTTAAGAAAACACTGGTGCCGTGCCGTCGCGCGTTGCGTGACGCCCAGGTTGAGTTAGAAGACGTTAGTGCCGTTGTCATGGTGGGTGGATCGACGCGCGTTTTACGGGTTCTCGAAAAAGTAGCCGAGCATTTTCAACAAGATCCCATGGTCGATATTAATCCTGATACAGTGGTGGCCATTGGCGCGGCAATACAAGCTGATGTTTTAGCCGGCAATAAATCCGATGATGATTTATTATTACTCGATGTTGTGCCTCTGTCGTTAGGCCTGGAAACCATGGGCAATCTTGTGGAAAAAATTATCCCGCGCAATACCACTATTCCGGTAGCTCGCGCACAAGAATTTACAACGTATAAAGATGGTCAAACCGCAATGTCGATGCATGTAGTTCAAGGTGAACGCGAACTTGTTTCAGATTGCCGCTCACTTGGGCGTTTTTCTTTAAAAGACATTCCACCACTGGTTGCAGGTTCGGCCCGAATTAAAGTAACTTTTCAGGTTGATGCAGATGGTTTATTGCATGTGACAGCAAGAGAAGAAACAACCGGTATTGAAAGTGGTATTGAAGTTAAACCCTCTTTTGGTTTAACGGATAATGAAATTGAGAAAATGTTGCTAGATTCAATGGAACATGCAGAAGAGGATGTTGCTGCGCGGATGTTACATGAACAACAAGTTGAAGCGACTAGAGTGATTGAAGCGCTCGCTGCAGCATTAGAAGATGATGGTGGTATGCTGTCAGTAGAAGAAAGACAAAGTATCGATACGGCAGCGGCTAATTTAGTCGAAGTAGTTAGTGGTAATGATGATCGTGCGATTAAAAATGCAATGCAGGAACTTGATAAAGTAGCCGAAGTTTTTGTATCTCGGCGTATGGATTCTAATATCCGTAAAGCCATGGCTGGCCACAATGTTAATGAATTTGAAGCTTAGGATTTAATAATGACAAAACTAATTTTTTTACCTCACGAAGATATGTGCCCTGAAGGAGCTGTGTTTGACGTCGAGCCGGGAATCACCATTTGTGATGCCGCTTTAAAAAACGGAATTGAAATTGAACATGCCTGTGAAAAATCCTGTGCGTGCACGACCTGTCACGTCTATATTCGTGAAGGTTTTAATGGACTTGAAGAATCCACCGAGCTTGAAGACGATTTGTTAGATAAAGCCTGGGGTTTAGATCCTGAATCACGTTTAAGTTGTCAGGCTGTTGTTGGCGATACTGACTTAGTTATCGAAATACCTAAATACACTATTAATATGGTCTCTGAAAATCACTAAAGATTTTCAACCAAACAATCTATAAACGTTCTTATTTTAGCTTGTTGCTGTTGTTTATGATGAAAAACTGCATATACACCGACGTTTTGAATAGTGTAATCAGGTAATAATTGAATTAGATTTCCGTTTTCGAGATCTTTCCCGACAACAAAATTTGTAAGTGCAGAAATACCCGCTCCTTCACATATTAAATTACGCACAGCATGGCCATTGTTGGTTTTAATACGGCCTTTCACTTGTACTTTTTTACTTACTTTATTTTTAGTAAAGGTGTAATGATTTGGAGTGGGTAATAAACTAAAAATTATCCACTCATGTTGGATTAAGTCTTCGGGTGTTTTAGGTGTGCCATGTTCTTCGATATATTGAGGTGATGCGCATAACAACATAGGTGAGTCTTTGAGTTTGCGGGCATGCAGATTTGAGTCAGGTAACCAACCAACCCGTATTGCAACATCAATACCTTGTTCAGTCATATCAACAACGGAATCTTCGAGTAATAGTTCTGCATTAAGATCGGGATATTGTTGCAAGAAAGGTTTAAGTAAGGGAGCCACGTGTTCAATGCCGAAACTTGCGGGGCTAGATATACGTAGCAGTCCGCGTGGCTTTTCCTGTAAGGCTTCAGTGGTATTGCGGGTGTCTTCCATTATTTTGATCAGCTGAGAGCAGCTTTGATAATAAGTTTTGCCAATGTCGGTTAGGCTTAAACTTCTTGTCGAACGATTCAGTAAACGTGCTCCGGAGTGTTTTTCGAGCAGCGATACGTGTTTACTCACTGCTGATTTAGCTATACCCAGTCGTTTTGCGGCAGCAGAAAAGCTACCAGATTCAACGACATACGAAAAAATCACCATACGCTTTAGATCATCTAACATTAATATTGTTCTCAAATTGGCAACACAGAGTTAATAAATAACCATATTGTTCTCATATGCTTACAAACCTATATTAGTCATATCCAGCCATTCACTCAAGTAGTAAATGCCAGGGGTTTTTCTATTAATAACTGAGGACAAGAAAATGAATTTAAAAAATATCTATGAAGTCATGCCTATTGATGTGACACCTGAACAAATGTGGCAAGTGCTATCTGTTTACGGTGATGTTTCAAATTTTCATGGCGGTGTCGAGCATTCTTATAAAGAGGAAGGCAGTGTTAACCAGGCGAAAATAGGCGGAGAGCGTGTATGCAATATTGTTGATATGGGTTTAAAAATTCAACTGAAAGAACGCATCATAGATTATCAGGAAGGTGTGGGTTATCAGTATGAAGTGTATGAATGGAAGAATTTTCCTTTGCGTAAAATGTTTTTTAAATTTTCGATACAAAAAAATTTTGACGGAAATACATTGTTGCGTCTCGATATCGACTATAAAGCAAAACCAGCAATTCTTACTTCCATAATGGCATGGAAAATGCGCATTCTTATTCATGATGTTTTACTAGGTTATAAACATTATGCACAAACAGGTGAGAAGAAAGTGCCAATTCCTAGCCTGCGTAAAATGTATAAAAATTTAAATGCCGAGTACTTACAGTCAGCTTAATCGATTATGGAGAATGATTATGTCAAGAAAACTGAAATCACTTTTTACAGCAAGTGCTCCAATGCGGCTTTTTATGTTCAATGCGAGTTTAATTATACTGGTTGGTATTTGGCTGACAGGCTTTGATATTGTTCATTGGTCGCTTTACCTAGTACCGGCTTTTTTCATTTTTGCAGCAGCAACAGGATTATGCCTAGGACTGGCTATTCCGCGTATAATATTTGAACGTGATTAAAACCAGGTTGAAAGTACATTGTAGTCTCATTACTCAATATGATTGTGAGGCTACATACACAAAAAGTATTTATTCGTATAGATATACAAAAATTGGATGCTTTGTTCTTAAGCTAATTAACCATTAACATGAAGTCTGAAAACCACTAGTAGAAAAACCTCTAGTGACACACTTTGTATACACTAGAGTATTCTGTAATATTACACCCTATGTCATCAATCAAGTTTGAATTTACTAACCATCGATGTAAGGTTCTCTGCTAACTGATTTAACTGTTCATTTGCCGCAGCAATATTGGTTGAGGATTTATCGCCGCGTTGAGCAAGATTATCAACTGATATAATATTTTGATTAATGTCTTCGGCTACTACACTTTGTTCTTCGATTGCGTTGGCAATTTGTGAGTTAATTTCAGAAATACTATTTACTGCGGTCGTAATTGATCTTAGTGTTTCTCCCGTTTGAGTGGCCTGTTTTACGCTTTGGCCAACTGTTTTTATTCCATTATCCATAACAGTAACCGCACTGTCGGCACCTTTTTGTAATCTTTCGATCATATCCTGTATTTCAATAGTCGATTCCTGTGTTCTGCTAGCCAATGTCCGTACTTCGTCAGCTACTACAGCAAAACCTCGACCATGTTCACCTGCCCGAGCAGCCTCAATGGCAGCATTCAGGGCTAACAGGTTAGTCTGTTCTGAAATTCCGCGGATAACATCCAACACGGATCCTATACTCTCACTATCGACTTTAAGTTCCTGGATAACTTTAGCAGCATTTTCAATTTCACTAGAAAGGGTATCAGTGATTCGAATGTTGTCTTCTACAACCTGTAAGCCTGATAAGGTTTCCTTGTTGGCATTGCGTGCAGATTCATCTGCAGTGGTTGTATTGTTTGCCACTTCCTGAATGCTCGCGACCATTTCATTTACAGCAGTGGCCACCATACCGATTTGTGATTTTTGTTCCTCGGAATCTTTCTTAGCTTGTATTGTTAGATTCGTCATATCCATTGATGATGATGATAGCTGTTGAGCCGAACCTGCTATTTCATTAATGAAGACTCGATGGTTTTCAATAAATTTATTGAAGCCAGATGCGAGCTGTGAAATTTCATCATTGCCGCTGTCATCGAGTCGACGTGTGAGATCACTACTACCCGCTGCCAAGTCATTAATACTGTTATTAAGCGCATTTAATTTTCTTGCCACTACGGTTTTATATACGAAGTAGATTGCTACGATGATAAATAGCAAGGTTCCAATGAGTACAAATATAATTTTTGTACTGGTTACAGCGCTGGCAGCAACCTGACTGCTTATATTGCTGTTTATTTCCAGTATGCCGCGCACATCACCGAGTTTCCAACCTGTTCTTGGGGTGTCAGGGTGGGAATTGTGACAGTTCACGCAGCCCTGTGCCACCATGGTATCTGCTACAGCAACCCTGACAATAGACTGGCCAGCTTTTTCTGTTTTTTCAACGAAAACTTCTTTAGGATTTTTAACCAGATAATCCCATGCATTGGTTTGAAACTTATCCAGAACACGTGACTTACGATTTGGGAATGGATAGGCACTATATAGGTTAACGGTTGTGCCCTCGTTTTTTAATAACGCACTTAAATCATGAATCATTGTTGCGGGCAAAGGAAATGCTTTAGGGTTGTTTTTGTGGTTGATGGCAGGTTTCATGTCCGAACCTGCGGTGACTTTTTTCAGAATATTTTGAACGTAGTATTTACGTAATACCTTGAATTGTTTGGCCGTATCTTTTGCAGCTGAAGTCGCGCCCTCAATAGCACGATTTTGTATTTGACTAGGGATGTAAAAGCTTAACCCAATGATTGTGGCTGTAAACAGAAGTATGACCGGTATAGCTAACTTCCAAAATAAGCCACCTAAATTAAATTTATCAAACATAGTGTTCCCTTTGTGAATCAAACAGCGCCGCATATGCAAAGTTATTTAGATTGTTAATAAAAATCTATACCGGAATCTAGCGGCGCAGAGACATATATACTTTAGGTGTAATACATATAATTGCGTGAATTTAGAAAACAGCAACAAATTGGGATCAAATGCACGATTATAGTGCGTTATAACGTTGGTCGTCCGTGGTGATTTGGAGGTTGAAAATGTTGTAAAAGATATTACAAAATAAATTCGACTTCATATTGATTACAGATCCTTTCTAGCGTTAAAATGCGCGCCTTATTTTATCCCCTCATAAGCCAAGTTAATCTAAAGGCTTATTTATTTTAAGTTATATACAATTCTGGAGTTTTTGATGTCCATAGAGCGCACTATTTCAATTATTAAACCTGATGCCGTTGCTAAAAATGTAATTGGTGAAATTTATAGCCGATTTGAAAAAGCCGGTTTGAAAATTGTCGCATCGAAAATGATGCATTTATCTGAAGAAAAAGCTGGCGAATTTTATGCTATTCATAAAGAACGTCCATTTTTTGCTGATCTGGTTACTTTTATGACTTCAGGACCGGTTATGGTTCAGCTCTTGGAAGGTGAAGGTGCGATAACTAAAAACCGTGAAGTTATGGGTGCAACGAATCCTAAGGAAGCTGCGGCAGGAACAATTCGGGCAGATTTTGCTTCTTCTATTGATGAAAATGCGGTTCATGGTTCTGATGGATCTGAAACGGCAAAAGCTGAAACGGCTTTCTTTTTTAGTGACTCTGAAATTTGCCCACGAACTCGCTAGTTCGTAGTAGAAAGAGTTCTTTGCAAAGCCTTCAATGTAACTCGATACTAAGAAGGTTTTGCGGAAAAAACATAGTATATACAAGGGTATAGGCGTTTTAATCTATGTGTAACCTATCGATGTCGGTGCTATAATAAAACACTGTTTGGCTATTTTATTTAAGAGAGTGTTATGCAACTAAAATGGACTGATTCGCTTGAGATAGCGATTTCATTAGATGAAGCTCATCCCGATGTAGACCCCCGAGTTATCCGTTTTACCGATTTACACAATTGGGTGCTTGAATTAGAAAATTTTGATGATCTTCCTGACCACTCAGGTGAGAAAATCCTCGAAGCAATCCAGATGGCCTGGATTGATGAAAAGGATTACGATTAATCTCCTTCCTCGATATTAACCTGTACTGGCTCTATCGCTAGTTTATCGACACAGTGTCGTTACTATGAAGTACAACGGTTTAATTGGCTAGAGTATCCCTAAAAGGTTAAAATCACTGTATTTCATGTGGATTAGAGCCGCTTTGCCACATGGATTTGTGCTATCTTGTGAATCTAATCATGACCACATGGTTGCGTACCTGAATTTCAGAAGAGATAGTTTCTTGTTTGGGCTATTGAATGGTAAAATACATATTTTTCAATAAGATAGCACTATTGTATTTGGTCGAAAATCTACTGAAATAACCAATGTACAAAATGTGTCAATTTATCGAACGTAAATCGTTTTTAAGGCTCTATTGGATACAGATAATATAGAGCAACTTTGAGGTAAGGAAAGTTTGTCTGAGTCACTTATCAATTTGTTAAATTTTGATCGCCAGCGCATGACGGATTTTTTCGTCGAACTCGGCGAGAAACCATTTCGTGCTACTCAAATGCTAAAGTGGATTTATCAATTTGGTGTAAGTGATTTTGAGCAAATGACCAACTTAAGCAAATCAACGCGGGAGAAATTGAACGCGATTGCTAAGATAAGTGTTCCCGATATCATTGAACAGCAATTATCAGATGATGGCACCATTAAATGGTTATTCAGTCTGGAAAACGGTAATGCTATTGAAACGGTATTTATTCCGGAAAATGATCGTGGCACCTTATGTGTATCGTCTCAAATTGGCTGCGCACTTGAATGTAGTTTTTGTTCAACGGCTCAACAAGGTTTTAATCGTAACCTGAGTACAGCCGAAGTAATCGGTCAGGTTTGGGCAGCGAATCAAGCCATGAAAGTATTACCACGCAACCAGCGTGTTATTAGTAATGTAGTGATGATGGGAATGGGTGAGCCATTACTCAATTTTAACAATGTTGTCGCAGCAATGAACATTATGATGGACGACAATGCGTATGGTTTATCAAAACGCCGGGTTACCATTAGTACCTCGGGAGTTGTGCCTGCACTGGAAAGATTAAAAGCAGTGAGCGATGTAGCCTTAGCGGTCTCTCTTCATGCAACCAATGACGAATTGCGGAATGAATTAGTTCCTATCAATAAAAAATATCCGATAAAACAATTATTGGCAGCATGTAAATTTTATATCGAAGGCGAGAATAAACGCAAAGTAACATTCGAATATGTCATGTTAGATGGAGTGAATGATAAACCACAACATGCCAGAGAATTAGTTGCGTTAATAAAAGATATTCCGTCTAAAGTGAATTTAATACCGTTTAATCCTTTTCCTAATACGAACTATAAGTGTTCTTCAAGAAAGTCGATTGAGAAATTCCGTGACATACTGATGAAATCAGGCGTAATTTCAACAACCCGTAAAACCCGGGGTGATGATATAGACGCTGCCTGTGGACAGTTAGCGGGTAAGGTAATAGATAAAACCAAACGTCGCTTACGCCAGGACAATATTAAAGTCGATATGGAAAAACCCAGGCAAAATAATTCGAGGAGAATGCTTTAATGTTGCGAATAAGCTTTATATTCATTTGTATTTTAAGTCTTGTTAGTTGTACTTCAACAAAAGTACAAAATTCCGAGAAAGCTTCTGAACTGAATGCTGAATTAGGCTTGGCATATGTGGTACAAGGTCGGTATGAACAAGGTTTAGCAAAATTAAACAAAGCGCTTAAGATGAATCCGGATAATGCAAAAGCCTACCTTTATATTGCCGAGCTATACCGACGCCTCAACGAAAAAGAACGGGCTGAGGATTATTTTAAAAGAGCATTAAAAGTTGATTCAGAAGATTCATCTATTAATAATAATTATGGTGCATTTTTGTGTGCGAATAAAAAATATGATCAAGCTTTTAAATATTTAAACCGGGCACTACTTAATCCTGTTTACTCTGATAGGGGCGAAGTTTATGAAAATATGGGTGTATGCGCTGAAAATAAAGGAAACATTAAAGTTGCTCGTGAATACTATATACAAGCGATTAGTCTTAAACCTAATTTAGGTACTTCATTGTTGGCTGTAGCGCAATTAGATTTTGATGCGAAAAAAGTTGAATCAGCTGAAAAATATCTTAAATATTATTCGAGAGTAACAAAGCAGACTCCACAAAGTTTATGGTTAGGCATTCTAATCGCAAGAACAAAAAAAGATAAAAAAACAGTAGAAAGTTTATCATGGTCACTTGACCGAAAGTTTCCGGAGTCCAGGGAAACTAAAATGCTAAAAAGACTTAGAGCTTCAGGAGAACTTTGATGAATCAGGATACATCTTCAGAGAATGAAACGAATCCCGATTCTGAGGGTTCTACTAAAGATAATAAATTTGGTCTGAAATTAAAAAAACAGCGTGAAGTTTTAAATATGACTCAAGCTGATGCAGCATCCAAGTTAAAATTGGATGTGAGTTATATTGACGCAATGGAAACTGAAGATTTTTCTAATATGTCCAGTTCCTCATATGTTTATGGTTATATTCGTGGCTATGCAAAATTGCTGAAATTACCTGAAGAAGAAATACTCGATATGTATAAACAGGGTATTAATGAAGAACATCAATTATTACCGGATTATATGGGGAACAAAGCGACCTACTATTCTAGCTCACCTACGCTAAATAAAACCTGGAGTGTATGGTTTATTATTGGAGTTGGTGTTCTTGTCACTATTTGGTGGTATGTAAATAAGCAATAAATTGATATCACTAAAATATATGTGATAAAAATTTAAAGCAATTAAACTATATAAAAAATTAATTTAGTAGTAGAGATTTAAACGTGTCTAAAACACTTCAAGCTATCAGAGGGATGAATGACTTATTGCCAGATAATATAGCGACATGGCAATTTATCGAAGCATCCTTCAGAATTTTAATGAAACAATATGCGTATGATGAAATTCGTATGCCCATTGTAGAAAAAACTGAACTATTCAAGCGCTCAATAGGTGAAGTTACCGATATTGTTGAAAAAGAAATGTATACCTTTGATGACCGCAATGGCGATAGTTTGACATTGCGCCCGGAGGGTACGGCATGTTGTGTACGAGCCTGTTTGCAAAATGGTTTACTATATAACCAGCAGCAACGCCTTTGGTATATGGGACCTATGTTTCGACATGAACGCCCACAAAAAGGACGCTATCGCCAGTTCCATCAGCTAGGTGTTGAAACGTTTGGAATGTCAGGGCCTGATATTGATGTTGAGTTAATTTCAATGATTGCGCGTTTTTGGAAAGTTATTGGAATAGAAAAAAACGTTCGGCTAGAAATAAATTCACTTGGAACCAATGAGTCACGGATTGCATATAAGAAGATATTGGTTGAATATTTAAATCAATATAAAGATCAACTTGATGAAGATAGCTTAAGACGTTTAGATACAAATCCATTAAGGGTTTTAGATAGTAAAAACCCTGATTTAAAAGAAATAATTACGGGCGCTCCGAAATTACTTGAACATCTTGATGCCGATTCAGAACTGTACTTTAAAAATCTTTGTGCTCAACTCGATGCATTGAGTATTGAATATGTCGTGAATACTTCGCTTGTGCGTGGTTTGGATTATTATTCACAGACAGTGTTTGAATGGGTAACTGATTCATTAGGTGCACAAGGCACGGTTTGTGCTGGTGGTCGTTATGATGGCCTGATTGAACAATTAGGTGGTAAGGCAACAACCGCAATTGGCTTTGCTATGGGAATTGAGCGGCTTGTTTCAATGGTAGAGCAATCTGAAAAAGTGATCAAAGCGAACTCCCCAGATATTTCCGTTATTATTTCTGGTGAGAATACTCAGCAATATGCTTTTCCTCTTATCGAATCTATTCGAGATGTAAATTCAGAAATTTCTATCCTGGTGAATTGCGATGGTGGAAGTTTTAAAAGTCAGATGAAGCGAGCGGATAAGAGTAATGCTGGTTATGCTTTGATTATTGGTGAAGAAGAAGTTGCTGAAGAGTGTGTATGTCTTAAAAATTTAAGGACTAACGAGCCGCAACAAAAAATACAGAAAAATACATTAATCGAATTTATTAAAACAAATTTTCAAAATTAAGATTATAGGTTTGGAATTATTATGAGTGAAGTCTACGAAACAGAAGAACAACAAATTGATGCGATCAAACGTTGGTGGAAGGAGAACGGCAATTCTATCATATTAGGTTTGGTTCTTGGTATAGGTGGTATTGGTGGTTTCCGCTATTGGCAAAACCATGTCGACGAGCAAGCCAAAATGGCCTCAATGGATTTTGAAGAAGTCGTTACTTTGTCAGCCAATGATAAAAATGAATTTCTTGCAAAAGTAACAGAAGTCGAAGTTCATCATACAGGTAAAGCATATGCTGATTTAAGTGCATTTGTTGCGGCAAAAAAATTAGTCGATGAAAAAGACTATAAAGCGGCTAAACAACAGTTAGAGTGGATTGTTAAAAATAGCAAGGAAGAAAGCTTTGTACATGTTGCAAGAATTAGACTTGTGAAAGTTATGCTGCAATTAAATGAAACAGCAGCAGCTCTTGCAAAGATAAAAGACTTAAATGCAGAAGGATTTGAATCAATCTATTCAGAGTTACGTGGCGATATCTATGCTGCGATGCAAGAATATACGCAAGCAAAAGCGGAGTATCAGGTAGCGTTAAATAAACTAAATCCCGGCGATCGTCGTGGTGCCGCTATTGAGATGAAGTCTAATAATTTACCGGCTTCTAATGTAACCTCGAAACAAACATCTAAGG
>Ga0316206_1000990_pt1 | contig 29618 bp, 28 predicted proteins | sample 6monthpyrite_MG_FD_204942 | JGI IMG/M metagenome (GOLD analysis project Ga0316206, IMG submission 204942) | Microbial mat bacterial communities from mineral coupon in-situ incubated in ocean water Damariscotta River, Maine, United States -... | ecosystem: Environmental > Aquatic > Marine >... | reverse complement strand
GTGAAAGTAAGTGCTGATAAAAAGATAACATGGAAGGCTCTTAAATTAAGATGAATGACCAAGAAGATGAATGACCAAGGGAAGAATAGAGTTTACTAACTAAAAACATGTTTGATATATAGTGGTTATTATATGAAACGACCTGGTCATCTTTGAATGTAATTGTCTAAAATAAACTGAACTTGAGGCATAATAATGTTTGTTCTATTTTTTTTCATATTTTGATTTTATATATCTAATTAATCGGTTATTTTCTGATATTAATGATGCTTCTAAAACAGTCATGTCATCATTATTAACAGCATGAATATTTGCGCCCTTGGAAATCAGGTACCGGGCAACTTCTGTATTTCCATAAAGACAGGCATTAATTAGAGCAGTCGTATTATCCTGATCTTTTGAGTTTACGTCAGCTCCATTGTCTACCAGTAACTCCACAAACTCCATACCTCTTAATGGCGCCATTACAATAGGTGCCTGATTGAAAGGTGCCTGCTTTGCGTTGACATTCGCACCTTTTGCAATTAATTCAGCTGTGTATTCGTAGTCGCCTCGACTAACGGCATCATATAAATTGTATTCCAGTTCACCCGCCTGTACAGGTTTACAAAACGCGTATAATAGCGTTACAAAAATAGTGAGCATTTTATTCATATATATTGAATACCTGACAGTTAACAACGACTATTCAGATTAACTTACTAAAAACAAACTACCTTTTTTAGTATGCTATAGATTTAATTTATATCAATATATTACCAGATATCAACTCACAGAGAGTCATTAATCAAGTAAATCCTTATTACGCCCAGCTACCTATATAATTTATTTAGAATATAACAATAAAGTAAAAAATATAATTTTATCTTGTCAAAAGAATTATTGAATTGCATCAATAAGGTGCTTCATATAGCATCGCTTATGTGAAAATTTTCAAAGTTTCAGGGCAATTATTTGAATAACCAATGGTTTTTAAGAGTAGGGCTTACAGCTTGCTGTCTGGCTTTTTTTGTTATCGTGCTGGGTGCTTATGTACGCTTATCTGATGCCGGACTGGGGTGTCCTGACTGGCCAGGGTGCTTTGGCCAACTGACTGCACCGGATGAGTCTCATGAAATCAAGCAGGCTGTTAATTTATATCCGCACCTTGAAGTCCACTCAGGAAAAGCCTGGAAAGAGATGATTCATCGTTATTTCGCCAGTGCACTGGGTTTGCTTATATTAATTATGGCTTTTTTAGCCTGGCGTCACCGAACAGACACAAATCAGCAACTTAAGCTGCCCCTCGCATTAGTGGCGCTAGTCATTTTTCAGGGGATGCTCGGTATGTGGACGGTGACTCAGCTGGTTCGGCCCACCATTGTGACCCTGCATTTATTAACCGGACTACTCACACTCAGTTTGCTGTTCTGGACGACGCTCAAACACCAGCAATTATGGTTAGATAAAATTAAAAACACAGAAATCAGTAACATCTTTAAGCCTCTCGCAAAAATCGCCTTAATGGCTTTATGTTTGCAGATTTTTTTAGGTGGCTGGACCAGTACTAATTATGTCGCATTATATTGCCCGGATTTTCCAACCTGTCAGGGTGTGTGGTTGCCTGAATTAAATTTTCGCGATGCCTTTGTGTTCTTTAAAGACCCGACGGTAAATTACGAGGGCGGATCATTAACGCTCGAAGCCGGTGTAACCGTACATTTTTTACATCGAGTCGGCGCTATTATTGCGACTGTTACGTTAACGGCATTAGCTGTACTCATGTTATTAAAAATCGACAATACTGTACTGCGTAAACTCGCAATTTTATTACTGACACTTTTAACTCTGCAAGTGTCACTGGGTATAGCGAATGTCGAGCTGGTTTTACCTATACCTGTAGCCGTGTCTCATAATGCTGGCGCAGCCTTATTATTGCTGGCATTAATTCTGATCAATTTTTGTTTTACATATACAAAATGTTCACTCTCCCAAAATGATATTACCAGGGCCACATCATGACTGAAGCAACTTTAAAATCCCCCTCTAAATCCCTCGTCTTAAACTGGCGAAATTATTATAATCTGTGTAAACCTAAAGTGGTGTATCTCATTATATTCACCGCTATAGTCGGCATGTTACTTTCTACCCCCGGCGCTTTACCGCTAGATACCTTTATCGCCGCCTGTTTAGGAATAGGACTCGCATCGGCTTCAGGAGCAGCGTTAAATCACTGGGTCGATCAAAAAATCGATGTGATAATGGAACGCACCAGTAACCGCCCGTTACCGCAAGGTGAATTATCCTCACGCCAGGCATTAATCTTCTCTTTATCGCTTGCTGTTATAGCGATGATTATTTTATTAATCTGGACCAATGTTTTAACGACACTTTTAACACTAACGTCATTAGTTGGATATGCGGTGATTTACACCATGTTTTTAAAACGCTCGACACCACAAAATATTGTGTTAGGTGGTGCAGCGGGTGCAGCACCACCACTGCTTGGCTGGGCAGCAATGACCGGAGAGGTAAATGGCGAAGCACTATTATTATTTTTAATTATATTCGTCTGGACACCACCACATTTTTGGGCGTTAGCCATTAAGCGTAAAGATGAATATGCACGGGCCGGTTTACCCATGCTACCCGTGACGCATGGTGTCGTTTTTACCAAACTACATATTGTGCTTTACACTATGATGCTACTGTCAGTTAGCCTGATGCCTTTTGTAATACACATGACGGGTTTAATTTATTTTGCTGGTGCACTGGCGCTAGGATTAGGCTTTCTTTATCATGCAGTCAAATTGTATAACACGGGTGAAAGCGACACACACGCAATGAAAACATTTGGCTACTCTATCTTTTATTTAAGTGCATTGTTTGGGTTTTTATTGCTCGATCATTACGCTAGAATTTTACTCAGAATGTATATGTAAAAAATTATCAAAATCTAACGGGGCAGGGTATGAGACCCTTCAACCCCAGTAGATTTTGGTGATTGCTGGTGGTTTTTAATTTAAGGAAATGCGGGCATACTGGGGTCAGTGCCACCCATAATCGTTTGTTTGTGAGCCTGCATTTTATCGTTTATATCTTCAACTTTTTCCAACGGCACATCTGCCATTAACAAAATTTTTCCTTCGTCCATCGATTTTTCAAACTCTTTCAGACGCGAATTTTTTGTGCTTGAACCAATCATCCCTGAAATCCAAACTCCAAAACCAGCACCGAACACTGTGCAGCCCAAAACAATTAACCCCATTGCAGAGCCGACTTGCAGTGCTGTGATTGCAATGATGCTACCCACAAGGCCAGATATGCCTCCAATAACCATACCGGTTTCTACGCCGTGCACAATATCGCTAGTTTGAAAGATGGTGGCTTCAGGCAAATCCCCTAAATCTACGCCATCTTTAGCCATCACATGAATATGATGATCATCTATTCTGTCGAGTAGTAGCTCATCCACGGTTATTTTTGCTTCTTCCAGATTAGGAAGTAAAAAGTAGAGTCTTTTTCTCATTTTGATCTCCTGTTTAGCTGAGTTTGACACTCTAGAAAACCTGCTATCAACGCTAAGTATAGCCATCCAGCTAGTGCAAATATCAACATTTGGATAAACGGTTAAACGCGATATCCTGTTAGTCAATCATGGGCATAAAAAAGCCCACTGCTGTGGGCTTTTAAATAAGACATGGTATAACAGTAGTCTATCAGGCTGATGTTGCCGAAATAAAGAAGACAGCAGCCCCGAGGAAGACCACAAGCATAACTAGTCCAATCGTGATAACCCAGGTTGAGTAAACAAAACCTTCCTCTTCAGGAATGTGCATAAAAATAGGAATGCCGGTATATAACAGGTAAACCGCAGCACCCATCGCAAACAGCCCCACCACCACGTTAATGTACAGTACGGGATATAAAGCAACAAAGCCCAGTAGAAATAATGGCAGAGATGAGAATACCGCTAGCTCAGTACAATGCAGTGGGTCAGGCTTGAGGTCGAATGTTTTAGAAAACCAGCAGATAGCATAACCTAGAGCGTAAACGCCGATATTGAGGCTAAAAAAGGCAAATAGAGCTGCAATTATGGCCTTATCTTCTGGCATTTTGAAAAGGGTGCCTATTCCAAGATCCCATCCAATATAAACCGTTGCGATATAAACACATATCGTAGGAATCAAAGATAAAACGGCAACGTGCAATAAAATATCCGTAATTTGTGCAGGTTCTCGATCTGCATTCTGAAGACATTCTTTTGGGTTATAGACGTGACAAAAGTGTTTAAACAACATTTAATATTACCCCATATTATTTCGGTTTTTCACTCACTCAATACAAGCAAGTTACTTTGAATACAAGTATAGAAGTTAATCTATAATTTAGCGGTTATTATTTTAATTTTATGCACCAATTGGCACAGCTTATCTGTAATATTTTCATCCACTTATGTACTTATATAACACAATACAGTAATACATTAAAAGTAATAAATACATTAATTGTGTGGAAAATGAATAAATACAATTTTTTAGTATTTAATATAGAATTAACTAATTGTTGGAGTATGATCTATTAATCAGACTTATTACAATTGTTGAGGAATATACCACAAAATGAGAGTCACCCATGTCGAATAAAGAGACAGAAAACCGTAAAGGCACAGGTTTTTTAAATGTATTGAAAAGCACAATATTTGCCGCTAGTGGAATTCAAACCAAAGCCAATAGAGATCGTGATTTTGAACACGGTAAACCATCTACGTTTATCGCTGCGGGTATTATATTTATGATTGTATTTATATTGAGTATTGTCGGGGTCGTGCAACTGGTGATGTCCGTTGCAGCCCCATAATATTTTTGCTAGCCGTGCTTTTTTTGATACACAAATAAAATACACGTTTAATCAAATAAAAAAACAACCTGTCACATTAACGTAACCGCGATACTTTAAGCAATTTATTCAGATCTTTACGAATTAACTTCGGCTGCAAATCTTTAGGGAAATGCATCATAATGTTACCTAATGGATCAACCAGATAAATAGACTGCATTTTTTGCGAATTTTTTTCCAGTTTTGATAATGCTATTATATTATCGGCTTTTGCATAAATTCGACCCGTAGACACCGAATACTCAGCGTCAATTAAAGCACTAAACGCTTCGTCCGGTTCAGCTAAATGCACGATAGCGTGATTGACTCGATCCTGATATTTTCCAGCACCAATATTTATCTGGCGCATATTATACAAACTGGTTTGACAGTGGCTATCGCATTTTTCTCCAACAAAGTAAAGCATACGCCAATGTGGTGTTAGCTCTTCCTCAGACAATTGTGAACCATCGTTAGCGGTTATTTTTAGCGTGTGAATATCAACAATCGGAATAATTAATTCACCATTACTTTTTATAGCTGGCCTGTCACCGAAGTAAAAATAGCCGTAAGCTAAAATGGCTGGAATAAAAAACGATGCAGTTAAAGCCCACAGCGCCATGTTGCTACGTTGTGGTTGATCTGCAGGATTACGTTTTGTTTCACTTGTTGATTCATTTGTGGCTTCTTTTGGCGTTTCAGTAGTCATGTATTTTCAATTCTCGATTTAGTGTTTTTTGTATTAACAACAATGTATATGATAAATAAGGCAAGGGAAAGTCCGAACCATTGAAAAGCATAACCGGTATGTTTTTCACTGCGCATATTTATTTTAATCGGTAAAGTTTTTAATTGTGTTTGCTCTACCTGGTTCATTATTATTACCATTGGCATTAGTTTATAATTTAGCTGTTTCTCAATTTCAGGCACATCTATATATTGCAAAACAGAGGGCCACTTAGCATAGTTATTCGCATTGCTTGATAGCACTAAGCCTTTTGACGGTGGCTTAGCTGTAAGACCCTCGATTCTCTGGATCACTGCATTAACGCTAACATCTGGTAGCTCAGCTCGGCTAGCACCCAATGGCAACCAGCCACGATTAACTAAAATCCCCAGATCATCAGATAATTTTAGCGGAGTAAATACACTATAACCCGCAACCATTTCATTAACCTGATTATCCAGCATCAGTTGATGTTGATTGTCAAATTGACCACTCACAAATACCGGTTGGTAGAGCCAGTCTTTCTCTTCTTTAGCGATGGCATTCAAGGCAATGGCAGTCGAACCCTGCTTGCTCTCTATTAATGATTGCAAATTAGCTTTATAATCAGCTCGATCAATTTGCCAAAGCCCCAGCGATATCATTAAATAGAGCAGGGCGAGGGTAACAATACTCGGTATCAGCGTCGCTTTAAATTGATAGTGTTTTATGTTTATGCCGGACATGTTTTATATAGTTTTAATTCGATTTTATTTAAGAGGTTAATTGCGTGATTTTTAAAATTTTTATTATTGTTTTACTGTTAGTTGTTATCTTTAGCTTAGGTTCAGCACTATACCATCTTGTGAACAATAAAGGAGATTCTGATAAGTTAATAAAGTCATTAACCTGGAGAATTGGTTTGTCTGTTGGAATTTTTATTCTACTTCTTATCGGTCAGGCACTTGGGTTAATTCAACCTCATGGCCTGGGTTAATATGGTTAATGTAGATTGGATTAATATATATTGGGCTATATAGCCGGGTTTTAATTTTTTGAGCTAATTTTATTGCGTATATTAATTAAAATCAGATCGGGTTAGCTTTGTCAGCACCCCCGATCTGATAATGTGTTTACAACCAGTAAACGAAAATAAACAATCCCAACCAGACTACATCAACAAAGTGCCAGTACCAGGCAACTGCTTCAAATCCAAAATGATTATCCGCAGTGAAGTGACCTTTAAGACAACGAATTAAAATCACTAACAACATGGTTGTACCCATGGTGACGTGGAATCCGTGGAAGCCGGTTAGCATAAAGAAGGTGCTACCATAAATTCCAGAATCCATGGTTAAACCAAGTTCATTATAAGCATGAATGTATTCTTCAACCTGTAATATCAGGAAGCAAACACCCAGCAACACAGTTAAACCCAAACCTATGTTTAGATGTTTACGATTACCCGCACGTAACGCGTGGTGCGCCCAGGTAACGGTTACACTTGAAGTTAACAGAATAGCCGTATTAATGGCCGGTAAACCCATTGCGCCCATGGCATGTTTAGGTGCAACAATATCTGGACTTGGATTACTTAGCAAAGGCCATACGGCTTCAAATGCGGGCCATAAAAATTCATGGGTTGCCGCATTATTTCCTTCACCCGCTAACCAGGGAACAGCGAATGTTCTGGCATAAAAGAGGGCACCGAAGAAGGCAGCGAAGAACATAACTTCGGAGAAAATAAACCACATCATGCCGAGGCGAAATGATTTATCGACCTGTGCGTTATAATTTCCAGCCATTGATTCATCGATGACTGCGCCAAACCAGCCAAAAAATAAATAGGCAACCAATAATAATCCCACAGGTAGTAAAAGCGACATTTCGCCTGCATGAATTGTATTTACTGCACCAATAACGGAAGTGGTTAATGCAATCGTTCCAACAACGGGCCATTTACTGGGCTCCGGAATAAAGTAATCACCTTGACTTGCAGTACTCATAATATTTGATCCTGATTAAGTTGAAGTGGTGGCCTGGAAACATCAGAAGGTAGAGCATGCAGAGTACGAGATATGTATTCACTGCTATCTGATTTTTTCAAGCTTAAGGATTTATGCTTTAAGGTAACCGCAACGGGTTCTGATAAATCCGATTTTTGTTCTTTACTGGTAAAGAAAGTATATGACAAAACAATCTCACCAATGCTCCTGTTTAATTCACTGTTTACTATGAAGGTAACAGGCATCAGTTTTTCTTCACCGGCTTTTAGTTCTTGCTGGGTAAAGCAAAAGCATTCTGTTTTTTGAAAGTAGGCCGCGGCTAGTCCTGGTGCAACACTGGGAACAGCCTGGCCCGTCATGCTTTTACTGGAAGTGTTTTTTGCGATGTAATTAATCGTTGTGGGTACACCGGGGTGTACATCAATAAAACTCTGCTGAGGCTTAAAGCTCCACGGCATATTTTCATTTAAACTGGCTAAAAAAGTCACTCTAATCGTGCGACTATCATCTACGATAGGTGCAGATTCAAAATTCACTTTGTCACCCGTTTTACCATTCAAACCGGTTACATCACAAAACACATCATATAATGGGACTAGCGCAAAACCAAACCCAAACATCACCACTACCAGTAGCAGTAATTTGCCGATAATTTTTTTATCAGCTGTTGGGTTATTTGTGTTTTGCGCAGCCATTTTAATCTCCAGTGCGTCCGTTATTTAACTTCAGGTGGAGTGGTATAACTGTGGAATGGAGCTGGGCTTGGAAGATCAAATTCCAGACCGTGCGCACCTTCCCAAACTTTATCAGTTGCTTTCTCACCACCTCTAACGCATTTGATCACCAGGTAAAGGAATATCAACTGCGAGAAACCAAACACAAATGCACCAACTGAAGCAATCTGATTAAACTCTGTAAATTGCAGTGCGTAATCAGGAATACGACGCGGCATACCCGCCAGGCCAACAAAGTGCATTGGGAAGAATAATACGTTTGCTGAAATACAGGTTAACCAGAAATGCAGTTTACCCAGTTTCTCGTCATACATATTACCAGTCCATTTAGGTAACCAGAAATAAACGGCTGCCATAATAGAGAAGGCAGCGCCGGTTACTAACACATAATGAAAGTGGGCAACGACAAAGTAGGTATCGTGGTACTGAAAATCAGCTGGTACGATACACAACATCAGGCCCGTAAATCCGCCCATGGTAAACAGGAAGATAAAGGCAATAGCAAATAACATCGGAGTTTCAAATGTTAAGGAACCGCGCCACATGGTGGACATCCAGTTAAAGACTTTTACACCTGTCGGTATCGCAATCAGCATGGTGGCATACATAAAGAATAATTCACCTGCAACGGGCATACCGGTTGTAAACATGTGGTGAGCCCACACAATGAACGACAGGAAGGCGATCGATGCAGTTGCATAAACCATTGAGCTGTAGCCGAATAAAGGCTTGCGCGAAAAGGTGGGTACGATTGAAGAGATAATACCGAAAGCAGGTAATATCATAATATACACTTCAGGGTGACCAAAGAACCAGAAAACATGCTGGAACATAACCGGGTCACCTCCACCTGCTGCATCAAAGAAGCTGGTACCGAAATTTCTATCGGTCAACATCATGGTAACAACGCCAGCTAAAACAGGCATAACGGCAATTAGCAGGTAAGCGGTAATAAACCAGGTCCATACAAAGATAGGCATCTTCATATAGGTCATGCCGGGGGCACGCAGGTTCATAATCGTTGCAATAACGTTAATTGCGCCCATGACTGATGAAATGCCCATCAAGTGAACTGAGAATATAAAGAAGTCAGTACTGTCTGGGCCATAGGTCGTGGAGAGCGGGGCGTAGAAAGTCCAGCCAAAGTTTGGCGCGGCACCCATTCCTAGCAAACTCATAATTAAGCTTGCAATCAATAAGCCGAATGCACCCGGTAGCAACCAGAAACTCCAGTTGTTCATGCGGGGTAAAGCCATATCAGGTGCACCGATCATCATCGGTATCTGCCAGTTAGCTAGCCCTACGAAGGCCGGCATAATCACACCAAATACCATGATTAAACCGTGCAGCGTAGTAAGCTGGTTAAAAAATTCTGGTTCTACAATTTGTAGACCAGGCTGAAATAATTCAGCACGTATCACCAGCGCTAACGCGCCACCAATAAAGAACATGGTGAATGAGAACCACAGGTACATGGTTCCAATATCTTTGTGATTTGTACTAAACAGCCACCGACCTATGCCAGTAGGCTTATGATCGTGATCATGATGTTCTTCTACTACAGCGTTCATGTTTGCCTCTTTTATAAGTAGTTAATTAACGAGCCGCTTTTACGTCGGACGGTTGAACCATATCACCCTTGTTATTACCCCAGGCGTTACGCTCATAAGTAATAATGGCGGCTAAATCAGCGTCGTTTAACTGTGGACCAAACGCAGGCATGCCCGTGTTGACACCATGTAAAACGGCTTTAATGTGATCGATAGCTGGGCCCGTTGCAATCGGGCTACCTTTAAGGGCAGGGAATACACCCGCAATACCTTCACCTGTAACCTGATGACAAGCACCACAATTTGTGTTGTAGACAGTTTCGCCATTCGCCATTAGCTCATCCATTGTGAATGTTTTATTGCTGTTAGCTGAAGCCGCTGCCTGTAATGATTTTTGAGTATCTAACCAGGCGACATAATCTTCAGGTGACTTGGCTTCAACAACAATTGGCATAAAGCCATGATCGGCTCCACATAGCTCAGCACATTGCCCTCGATAAATGCCAGGCTCATCTACTTTTGCCCAGCTTTCATTAATGAATCCGGGAATCGCATCTTTCTTTACACCAAATGCAGGAACCCACCAGGCGTGAATGACATCATTAGACGTAAACAGGAAGCGGACTTTTTTGCCGGTTGGAATAACCATTTTGTTATCGACTTCAAGCAAGTAGTGTTCGCCCTTCGCTTCCTTATTTCTAATTTGATCTTTAGGTGTGCTCAAATTACTGAAGAACTTTACATCTTCACCCACATAATCGTAATGCCACTTCCATCGGTAGCCTGTCACCTTTATGGACATATCGGAATTAGAAGTGTCTTCCATCGCCAACAACGCAGAGGTCGCGGGCACCGCCATGCCGATTAGGATAAGTATCGGTATAACAGTCCATAATATTTCTATCGTGAGGTTATCGTCGAAGGTGGCGGGTTTATGATTTTTAGCTTTAGTGTGAGTGAGAATGGAATAGGTCATGACACCGTAGACAACGATGCCGATTACGACGCAGATCCACATGACTATTTGATGAATATCGTATGAATTTTGACTGGTCGTTGTGACACCGGGTTCTAAATTCAATTGATAATCTGCAAATACTGGATTGCTTGCCAGCAACAGACAGAAAAGGCCCAAAGGCCGGGTTACAGCTCTCATTTTTACCCCCTGGAGTAAAGGTTTTTTTATATTTAATGTGCAAAGTTTTAAAAGTTATCGATTTGAACTAAATGCAAATTATCGCTAACTTGAAATTTTATCGTTCTTTTCTAAAAACTCTAAATATAAGAGTATTATTTTATTTTAATATAAACCCAGTAACTGCCAGTCGATGGCGAAAAGAAATTTTTCTGACTCATTTATTTTTTTAATTGCACGCAATATAAATTCCTCCATGATAAAAATCAAGGAAAGCTTATATTTTTATTGTTATTACTACATAACTTAAGTTAATGAGAATGAAAAGCATCAAAAGTAATTGATATATATCAATAAATTATTTTTGTAATTATTGGCTCATAACTAAATTTAATGCCCGTTAATTCATGTTTTATCCGAATAATATGGGTAAATAATTCGATAAAACTTTAAATAACAGATAATACTTATTACCTGTTTAAATGGGTTGGTACAAAGCCGTGATTAATTGCTTTTCATAGACGGGTTGAAATTTTTTGACGATTACGCAAACCAATTTGAGAACAAACCATGTGTAATACCTCAACAGCTGCAATAAATAGTGATAGTATCAACAAATTAATAAACATCCGATGGAGACCGTTATGGCTCAAGTTGAATTTAATAACCAACTGACTGATGAAGTAAAAGTATCTCCAGAAGCTATCGATCAGCTTGCCGCAATAATTAACCAGGAAGCCGATGCATCTGGTATACGTATTTACGTTTCAGGTGGTGGCTGTGGCGGCATGACTTATGGCATGACACTGGTTGAACAGCCCACGCGTTTTGATTCAGTACTGCAAACCGAAAAACTCAACTTATATGTAGACAGCGTAGCGCTAAGTTATTTAGTCGGCGTAGAAATTGACTACAAAACCCAGGGCCTGAATCAAAGCTTTGTGTTTAAAAATGTTTTTTCTCAAACCGGCGGGTCCGGCGCCTGTGGTGGCTGTGGTGGTGCATCTCCAGCTGGTGGTGGTTGCGCTTAACAACCTGACATGAACGACTCAAACCTTATATTTCTCATGCCTTATCTTATTGGGTTGTACATGGGATGGGTTGTTAGTAGAGTGTGAGTCCTTTATGACTCAGGGTAATCTTATACTTGGGCATTCTAAACCCGGGCACACTAAACCCGGGCACTCTAAACCTGGGCACGCTTAGCCTGGTCTCTCATAAAATGTACCGTTCTTAAAACGAATTTCACATGGTTACTATCAGTAAAGCCAATGACTGTCCCTGTCTGTTACTCATATCTCAACCCAACAGTTATCGCATAGCCCCCTATATTCATGCTGCAACACGTATGGGACTCAATGTTTTAGTTGCATCAAGAGGCAAATATTCACTCATATCAGAAGTTTACGAAGGCTTGCATATCGATCTTGATGAGCACGCTGCAGCTTTACGCATTATTCTCAATGCAGCTAAAACGAAAAACATTATCGGCGTACTCGGCTCAGATGACAGCACCGTCGAGCTTGCCGCAAAAGTGGCACAGGCACTCAAACTTGCGCATAACCCGCCCGAAGCCGCACACCTCACTACCCGAAAAGACCTGGCACGCGCCCATTTGTCACTCAACAAATGTGCCGTTCCTATTCATTGCCTCATCAACTTAAATGATCCATTAGATAGACAATGCGCGGGCTTACCCTGGCCATGCGTAATTAAACCCCTGAAGTTATCAGCCAGTCACGGAGTGATACGGGCCAATAATAAAGAAGAATTTATTCTAGCCTGCAAGCGGATTAAACGTATTATTGCCGACAGTGCAACCTCGTTTGAACGTGACCATGTATTAATTGAAGACTATATCGAAGGAGTGGAGGTGGCGTATGAGGGGTATTTACAAAATGGTGAGTTATCTACCCTGGTTATTTTTGACAAACCCGAACCTTTAGTTGGTCCATACTTTGAAGAAACCATTTATGTAACACCTTCATCATTAAACCAGCCAACACAGGATAAAATAAAGCTGCGCATCGCAGAGGCTTGTAAAGCCTATGGTTTAACCACCGGCCCAATACATGCTGAGCTCAGGGTTAACGAGCATGACGCATGGATACTCGAAGTGGCCAGTCGCACCATTGGCGGAGATTGCGCAAGATCACTGGATGCGGGTAACGACTTTAACCTGGAAGAGCTGGTTATTTCATTAGCCACAGGGAAAGCGGTAACCACGCAGCCACCACTTAATGCCCGGGGTGTAATGATGATTCCAATAAAAAAAGCGGGTATTTTACGCAGGGTGGAGGGCTTAACAGCAGCAAGAAAAGTGAAGCATATTGAAAAGCTCGAGATTGTCATTCGCGAAGGAAATGAACTAATACAACTGCCGGAAGTCAATCAATACCCGGGGTATATTTTTGCCCAGGCAGACACCGCAGATGAAGTTGTCAACGCATTAAAAGACGCGCACAATAAACTCAATTTTGTTGTCGCACCCGCTTTAAAATTGCATCAGCAATAATATATCAGTAATAATAATTTGATTTATTTTAAAAACTAAATAGAGCACATATTTATGACCCCCCATACAACTATCATAAAGACTATTTCAATCGTTAGCTTTTTTTTACTGTTTGTTTTTATTGTAAATGCTCACGCAGCATCAACGATTGAAACCTTAACCCAACAAATTGATAACAACCCAAAAAATGCACAACTTTATATTCAGCGCGGCAATGCCTTTTTCGATATTAATGAGTTATTTGATGCCAAAGAAGATTTTTCGCAGGCTATCGAATTAGACCCACAAGCAGATGAAGCCTATTACGGTAGAGGTTTAGTGCTTTCCAGACAGGGATTTATAAATGATGGCATTGCAGATTTAACTTTTTATCTTTCGCGCAACCCTAATAGCTCAAAAGCCTTTACTAAAAGGGGCGTGCGATATATGTGGAAAGGGGAGTTTGAAAAAGCCGAAAAAGATTTGTTAATGGCGATTAAACTCGATTCAAAAAATGCCGAAGCGCACGATGATCTCGGGGTGATCTACGCACGCCGACAGGAATACCAAACGGCATTAACGCATTTTTCGACGACTATAAAACTGGACCCAACTTATCAAAAGGCCCATCACAATATCGCCATGACATTGTATTTGGTCGGGCAGGACGAAACCGCGTTAAAAGAGGCAAACATTGCAATTAAGCTCAACCCAAACCATAAAGATGCTCTACTATTAAAGAGTCAGATTTTGATGGCGATGGGCCGTGACGAAGAAGCCAATGAAGCTAAAGAGGAAGCCGAATTTCTTCCCGACACAACTGCCGGTGAAGCCATTCCTGTTAACTAAAAAGATGATTACTAATGACCATTACTAATGACCATTACAGCGGCGGTTATTAAAGAAAGTAAGGTTTGCAAGATAGTTGCTTAGAAGCTCAAACCTGATCAGGACTATTTCAAATAGCTTTAGCGTTAATCTGATAATGTTGGCTGTAGATAAGGGGCTCTAAACACCCTGAAGCAGACATTTAAAATCAAAAGCTTTTTACCGCAAATAATCGCAAATGTACGCAAATGTTGTTTGGTTATAGTGCGCCGTAGGCGCATTATAATCAAACAATGTTTTTGCTTTTATTAGCGTGTTTTGCGTTTATTCGCGGAAACAGCTTTGCCTTTGATCTTCCGCTTCTGGCTAGTTTAAATCATTAGCCTGACTACGTTTTATTTACTCCTACGATGAAAATGAGTCGTATGGCATTTGGGGCAAGGCGGAATTTTTCCTGCCTTGTGAAAATGCAGAACCTCGTCGCACTCATCACAAATTAATGTGCCGGGGCCCGTGATTTCACCTGTACTATAAATACTGGCTTTTCTGGCATTTTCTTTCAATGCTAATAATTCAACAGTGGTTTTATCTGCTGTTTGCAATAACCAGTCAAGCAATACGGTTTCGATAAAGTTGATTTCGAAGCCCAGCCAGTCTTTGAGTTCATATTCAGTTTCGGCAAGATAATGTATCTTATCATTAAGGTCACGTTTCAACCATTCAGATATTTTTTGTGCATCTTCTTTCGTCAGTTCTTCAAGCTCTACTGCCTTTTCCTTTGCTTCATCAATAAACTTGTGAAGCATTACATCACTTTTTTCCTGTGCACTGTGTAACTTTTCGGCAGCACGTTTATACATTGTTTCGTAGGCTGTTCCGAGTGAGTCATCATGGTTTGATTTTTTCATAATCTGTTCCTCTGTTTAATCAATATCATTAAAATTAGTATATCACTCATTAACTCATCTACCCACTGACTTAACACTCTTGGTGATTTCCGATCAATGCAGTCGTGAATGACAGATCTAATTACGTTTCTTTTTTTTTGAATAATCTGATCCGCGAATTAATTTGTAAGTAGCAATTTTCACCGCATCGTTAAAAACAAACCAGACCATTGCATAGGCCCACATCCACAATGCATTCTCCCAACCGATGGGTGTTATTAATACGCCGTAAACTGCGATGAGTGTTCCTATAACACGGGTGGCAAAGGTCGCATTAAATAGTAACCATGAAGGATAAGGTTTTATCCAAAACCAGCTATCTGTCCGTGTATTGTAAATGGTTCCGTGTCCGGCAATAACCAGTTTGGCAAAAAACATTGACTGGATCATTTCCTGCGAAAATTCCATTTCTAACAGAATATAAAATAGTAAAAACGATGAAACCACACCCGCGATACCTAACACACTCGAAACGGTTAGTACCTCCGTCATATTCCAGCGTACGGGATTCGGGTCTACCTTAGTATTGTCTGAAGCAATGGCGAGTATTGGAATGTCGTTAAGTAGTGCCAGCACTATAATCATCAGTGCGGTAATGGGATAAAAATTAAATACAACTATGGCCAATGTCATAAACAAAATAATACGAATGGTTTCAGCTATACGAAAAATGGCATAACTTTTCATGCGCTCAAAAGTTATACGCGCTTGTTTGATAGCGTCATTGATTACAGACAAACCAGGGGCGGTGAGTATAATATCGGCGGCTGCGCGTGCGGCATCGGTTGCATTGGAAACCGCAAACCCACAATCGGCTTTTTTTAATGCCGGTGCATCGTTAACACCGTCACCGGTCATCGCAACAATATGTCCTGCCTTTTGCAGTGTTTCAACTATGAGGTATTTATCCTGGGGAATGACTTCGGCAAACAGGTCAACATCTTCAATCATTTCGATAATGGCAGATTCATGTGTGTGAATAAATTCACGATCAAGTAGGCGAGTGTCATAAATTTGTTTAACACTTTCAATCACTTTATCGGCAAACTGTTTTGCCTGTGCACGAGTCACTTGTTCATTTAGACGCTCATAAATAGCGGCAGACATAGCACCCGCAAGTGCCAGTAGTTCCTGGCTACCACTGCCTGTTAATTGATGTGAGCGAATGGTTTCGCCTTCTAGCCCGAGTAATTTCCCAACTTCTTTAGCAATCGCAATATGGTCACCGGTTACCATTTTAACCCGCACCCCACAGTTTTGCATATCGGCTATTACCTGACGGGAATCGGATCGCGGAGGATCATAAAGTGGGATTAGACCGATAATTTCAAGCGTTTCATTCACCAGTTTTTTCCCCACAGCAATTGTACGATAACCCCTGAATGCTAGTTGATCAACGAGTAGATTGATCGCAGAGGATTGATCATCAGACAGAGACGCCATATTAATGAGTATCTGTGCCGCGCCTTTAACCGCGGTAAAATGCTGATCTTTACTTTGTATTTCTGCCTCCGTTCGTTTACCGACAGGGTCGAATGGCTTAAAGTGTTTTTGGCTAAATTCGCTCAGATCTATATCGGGAAAGTTCTGTTCAATATAATCGAAAATAGGTAATTCAACTGGATCGTTATTTTCTCGTTTTGAGGCTAATGCTGCGAGTTGAAACAGCTCACTCATGTTATAACCAGCCATGACAACAGGCTCTGCAACCTGCATTTTGTTTTCAGTTAACGTGCCCGTTTTATCAGAACATATTATATCAACGCCTGCGAGTTCCTCAATGGCGGTAAGCTTAGAAACAATCGCCTTTTTACGTGCCAGATTCATCGCCCCTACAGCCATGGTAACCGACAGCACGGCGGGTAATGCAACGGGAATCGCCGCAATAGAAAGCACCAGCGAAAAGCGGGCAATTTCGAGAAAATCCTCATGGCGGAATAACGACACCATAATAATAAGTAACACTAATGAGATCGTAATAAGAATTAAAAAATTGCCAATCTGGATAACCATTTTTTGAAAATGGCTACGTTCTTCCAGCTGGGCTTTTTCAACCAGAGATACCACCGATGAAAAATGCGTATGGCTACCCGTATTGACCACAACCGCTAACATCTCACCTTGCTTGATGATGGTATTTGCATAAGCAATCTGATTCATTTTTTTACTAACCGGTAAAGACTCACCCGTGAGTGTGGCCTGATCGATGAGCAGGTAATCTCCAGATAATAATTGCACATCGGCCGGGACGATATCTCCAATGCGTAACTTAATAATGTCACCCGGCACAAGTAAGCGCGCAGAGACTCTGCTGAACAGGTTTTCACGAAAAACCGTTACCTGCTGGTCCATATCCGATTTCAACACTTTCAGCGCATTTAATGCGCGATGCTCTTGAATAAAATCGAGCCCGGCATTAACTAATAGCATCAGCAGAATAATCACAAAGTCTTCCCACTTTTGTACTATTGCAGAGAGCAGGGCGGCGATTTCAATCATCCATGGAATGGGGCCCCAGAAGCGACGAAAAATACGATGCCAGAGAGGCTCGTCTTTATCTTCGATTTCGTTATAGCCATATTGCTCAAGTCGCCGGCCGGCTTCAGCGTGGCTAAGTCCATTTTCCGCGGCCACATCAAATGCACTCAGCGTTTCATTAACCGCTTGTTGGTTATAATTATCAGTATTTTGGGGCATTGCCACTCCGGGCTATTTACTGCATCAGGGTAGTTACTATTTCAGTCTAAATATAATCGAAGCTATTGAAACAAAATGTAACTCAGGTGACAGACGTTTGAGTTACTTCTATAGCTTACTCGTAATTTTCTGTTATATGTTGTCGAGCGATAAATATGCAATATAACATTTGATTTCTATCAACTCATTTATGATTTTCTGGTGATAGCATGAATAAATGGAGGTGATAATAAAAAAACTTTTCGAGTGTTCGTTAAGTTAAGTACCAAGTTGTGACGGTTTGTGTATGTGTGTTAATGCTGCTGCATTAGCGACGAAGGACGTTGTTTTTTCTGTAATCCAAAACACTATGTTCCTCGACGTTAGGTGAAGACCTTATGTAGATGGCTAAAAAATAAGATTCACAATAACCAAGGAGGTGTGTCATGGCCTTTAGTAATTCTCCTGTTGCTGAAGCAGCAAAAATTGATGAAATCGGATTCCCCGAGTTCACCGCTAAACTCATAACCGATACCTTTGATGCACTCGTATCAGCTAATATGCGCCAGACAGAAGCTTACATCGAGCTAGTTCAAAGTGTTGCGAGTACATTGGCTGATTTCATAAATGAAACATCAGATGATATTAGTGGGGAGGAGCTATTACAGTTTCTTTCAAGGGTTGTTCCCAATGACCCTAATTCCAGTGATCCTCAAACTAAAGTGAGGGTAGGTCAAACGCTGACATCTGAAGAGGAAGATACATTAAATGCAGCACTAAATCTGCCTAATGAAGCCGGTGTTACCAATAACAATGAAGTCGCAACGACTACGCAAATTGATGACACACAGTTTAATGCCATTCTTGATGCGGTTGCCCACAGAATATCGGCTAATCGTTATGATTTACTTAAAGAGATGGTCAAGCAGGGTATTTTGAGACTGGTGGTTGAGAATGGTTTGATTGAAACTCGTTTAACCTTTAGTGCATATGCATCGAGTTTTTACCAGAAGAATGCGGACTCATACCAGAGAACCAACTATACCCGAAATAGTCGGGGTGGAACGGGTCCAATACTCTCTTTATTTGGCAATTACTCCAGTCGTACATCACGTTCTTCCGTGAGTGTTCGCACAACGAAAGAAACTCATCGTGATATTTCTGGTAGCCAGGTACAAATATTCGGCATGGTGCGTATCAACTTTAAGACGGATTATTTACCGCTTAATGCTTAACGTAAAAGGATAAAAACATGGCCAATAACCCTGCGCCTAATGAACTGGGGTTTGCCGAATTTGTCTCGAAACTGATAAGCGAAATGTTTGATGCGATAACAACTTCGCAGTTCGATCAGGAAAAACGCCTGGCCGAACTGGCGCAGGCCACTGTCTTTTCAGTAGAAGAGTTTGGTGAACGTTATATTACAGATGAGCAGGTATACACAGAACTGGTTAGTCTGTTTCCCGGCGATTCAGCTAAATACCCGACATCAGTTTATACGGGGGCTCCCTATCATCCGAAGAAAAAAAGTGTTGATGAGTCACCTGCGATAGAACAGGTGACGGGTGTTATGCTCGATAAAAATGATTATGGTAAAAAAGGTGAATCAATCGTGCTTAAGAAATCCGCGATTGTAAAAGTCAGTATCGCGGTTCGCAGTCAGTTAGCCAGATTTGAGTTAGCTGCTATTAAACAAATACTTAATAGAGGGGTTCCACGGGTGGTTGCTGATGCCGGTAAAATCAGAGCTAAACTCACCTATGAAGTGTTGAGCACACAAGAAGCGGCAGAGCCTGAGCGAATTAAACGTTTAGTCACGCCACTAAGGGGTGTAGGCAGTTTTACTTCTTTTCAAAAACCCTCTGCGCTATCCAGTTTTAACCTGCTTGTGAGGCAGGCAGATGAGCGTGCGCCACAAACCCCTAATTTGAAAGTCGATGTGTTTGGTGAAGTCGAGATCACCTTCAAGACAATTACCTAAATGTAATACTAGAAAATAATGCCAGAATCTGTCGCCATTGATTTTAATGAACTGGGCAGGCTCATTGCTGCTGAGCTAGTGGGTGGCGTGGAAGCGATTAATTCACCAGATTCAGGAATAAATACAGGGGGTGGAAAATTTCATATTGCCACTATGCGAGTCCGACTTGGGCAGACCCATGAAGATTTACTTCAGGAAGATTTACTTCAGGAAGACATATCCCACGAAGAATTATCCGAGGAAGAATTACCTAGAGAAAAATTACCCAGAGAAGAATTACCCAGAGAAGTATTACCCAGAGAAGTATTATTAGAACCTGAAGATACATTACCATCTGCCAGGAAAAAATTTTTACTATCGGAACGTTACCCACTTGCTGAGCAAGGCTGGATGTTTGAGTTAGAACTTGCCGCTGGTGCAGCGCCTGTAAAACTTATGCTTGCAGATAAACCTCCGGTCTCCTTGCCGGGTCGGTTACAAATCAGTGCAATTGATATATTTGGTCATTTATCCATTGATGCGATAAAAGGCGTGAATAATAACTGGGCAAATATTTTTCAAAAATATAACATTAATACCGTCCTCGGGCTTGTAAAAATAAAACATGAAGATCTTATAAAAATAGTTAACAATCAAAACAAAAAATATCCCATAAGTTTGCATACCAAATCGCGTTTGTTAAATACGGTTGTGCCTGTGATTCCAGCATCACCTTTAGATCAGGCTTCTATCTATTCATTACTGACCCAATCTGCAGCAGAACTTAGAAATAAAATAGGTGTTCAGCGATTTTCTGCTTCCGCAAGCGAACAGTTATCTGATTTAATGGCATTGTTATATACCGTTCTCGATAGTCGAATATTAAAAGAATATACACTACAGCAGTTACGTCATATTACGCCTTCTTCAAAATAAATTTAAACCTGAATTGAATATCGAGTTGTTAATAAAAAAATACTTGCATATTTAAAACACTAACAACCTTTAACCGGCTTAAACAACGAAGCCATAATAAACCAAACCAGAATAAACCAAGCGAGAATAAACCAAACGAGAATAAACCAAGCGAGAATAAACCAAATCAGAAACCAACTTAATTACTAATAATTTGTTAACGGGTTTTAATCTACAAGTCTGTACCTGTTCAAGACAGTTCATTAGGGCTAAAATCCCCATGGTTAGGGAGCATGGGTAAAGGTACTCCAACCTACGCAAAAAACGACACGACTGAGTTTTAACATTGAACGTCTACTATTTTACTGTTTTTAATATAACCGACGTCCACTAATGATTCAGACTGTGTGAAAACTGAATCACACAGTCTGGACCTAAAGCCGACATTGTGATTTACTCCAGGGTATTATTAACTCTGCAGATAGTCGGATCTGGCAATGAAAAGTGAAGCCGTGCAAGTTAAGGCTGAACAAGACAACATTTCCTCTGATTTAGCCTTGATGCTAACTCGCATATTTAGCCTAAAGTCGACCGATAATAAGAAAAATTACTGCAAATCTCTCAATACGGCAGTCAGTAGCGGGGAATGGGACATTAAAGAGAGGTATCCTGACATTTACAACTACCTCACCAAATCTTCAACTAAGTAGATAAAGCAATGATTAGCGTGCTTACTGCGAACGTTCCCAGTTGACCACAGTGGCCAATGCAGCATGCGACCCGTGTAGGATGCGATGAGCTTGTGAACCACACCAATCGTGTATATGGAGTGACCGCCTCTTACTGAAACCAGAAGTGAATCTATTAAATATTATTATCTATTTTTTTATGAATTAATTAATTTAAAATTAACGATTGTTCACTAATGATTGGTTGGAGGCATATGTTACTTAGGTTATGCTGATTAAAATATAAACAACGAAAAGTGTTAGAATTAATGGAAACAACAAAACTAAACCGAGAAGTTAGAAGCATGTGCTTTCATCAAGTCTTTCTACAACCTTATTATATGCAGCATGGAGAAAATAATTATGAATAGAGTTATACCTGTAGTTTTTCTTGCAGCGGTTTTGGCGGGTTGTGCTACAACCCCTCCGGCGAACCCAATCACCTCAATCAAAGTGGTTCTGCCCGAGGCTAACAAGTGGACACAGATCACCAACAAATCAGAGGCTGGTCAATACATTCGTGAGTGGGTACCTGAAGCATCAACGGGTGAAAACACAAAATGGATAGTTATTGAGCAGAAGTTCGTTCTTGGTTCCTCGGTTTCAGCTGAGAGCTATATTAAACGTATATTTTCTTTAGCCAGGGGCGCGTGCTCTGACATTCTTTACAACGGTCCCGAAAAAATGTACACCAATGGTCACGAAACTTATGTCGGTCGATTTATGTGCGCCCAGCAAAAAGGCAAGAGCTATGGAACGTTCACCGACCAAAGGGTTGTTGCACAAGGAAAAGAAGTATTCGTAGTCACAAGTGAACTTCGTCTGCCAGCTTCTACGAAGGCCGGAATACTCTCATTTGCGAAAGATCAGTCTAATGAGATGAAGCCTTTCCTTGAACGCCAGGGGCTGTCTGCGAAATTTGTACGTTCTGTGAAGATCTGTACTAGCGCAACGAGAGAATGTTAGAAATTGCATATAACCACGCCTTCCACATGACGTCGGCGCCGGCGCCCGTGAAGGCAAACATTGGGGCTGTAGAAATATGAAATTTAAATACTTTAGAGCCCCTGGTAATTTGCATACAATATTGATGTGGTGGCTGAATGTTCAGTTTGTAAAAAACAAGGCATATCAATTCCGGGGACAGTATACCTGTTAAAGAATAACGTTCGAGAATTAGGTTATACTGTCCCTATAATCCCGTAATTGCTGAGAAACGTTTTCTAACAGTAAAATGCTTAAATATCTTTCATGTAATACAAAATTACTTTTTGTGATCGTGTTTATCTCGATCGTTTCTGCCTGTTCATTCAAAACCATATATAAGCGGCTTGATTATCTTATTCCGTCTTATGTCGAAGGCATGGTTTCGCTCGATGACATGCTCGAGAAAGAAGTCGAACAGCGCACCAGGGTTCTTATCAACTGGCACCGCAATACACAGCTAAAACTGTACGCTGAGCTGCTGCGCGAATTCCAGTTTGATTTTGGTCTGCATCTGAGCGAAGAGCGGGTATTACAGCATATATCAAATATGGAATCGCTATGGCTGCCGCTGGGGGAAAAGCTAAATAAAGAGATGGCAGAGTTACTGCCGCTGTTAAATGATGAACAGCTGGATGAGCTGTTCGAAAGCATCAATGATAAGAATGAAGAATTTTATGAAGACTATGTCGACCTTGTTGCAAAAGAGCGCATCGAGAAATATGCAGAAAGCCTAAGCGATAATTATGAGAACTGGCTAGGGGATCTGACTGAACAGCAAGAACAGTATTTGGAAAAAGCGGCCTATAAGTTTCACAGCAGTGCTGCATTACGTCTGCAACAGAGAAAGGTCTGGCAGAAAAACATAGGAGAGATCCTGGCGTCGTCTGACGACCCTGAAATTAAATCTGAACGATTACGCACATTCTTCAGGAAATTTAATGATGAGCGAAATGCAGCACTGTCCGCTGCAGATGAAGGGAACAAACAGGTGATAGCATGGCTGACGGTGAAACTGGTACATGCTTCGAACGCTGATCAAAAAGAATATGTCATCAACAAGTCAGATGATTATATTCGTATCTTTACCGAGCTTGCAGAAAACCGTTAGCTTGTTATTGTTACCTGAAATTGTTAACTGGATAAGTCGTGATGAGGTTAAATTCCAACCCATGAATTTAAGAGGTCGGTGACAACTGAATAATAGTTAACAAGCTGAAAAAAAGCGGGGTATGTTAAAAAGAAAATGCATTATCAGATAAGAAAAAAATCTGATTCGCCGCAAACCAAGAAAGGGGTAAAGTTGCTTTTTTAGTATTATATGATTCTATCTTCTGGATTTCCTTACCCAGCTTATTAGCTGGAGCTATGTCATTAAACAAGTGACTTGACCCCTTACTCTCTTACTGATTGAAAGTGTTGAGAAGTTTTACTGGTTAGACATATTAGGCGTGCTAATTCATATGGTGTAAATGCTTATATAATTGAGCAGACTCGTTAACCATTTGAAGAAAATTCGAAGCGCAAGAAAATCAGAGCTTGTGAACGTAACAATCGAACCAGTGGTTAACCACAATAAGTGCTAAAAAATTAAATTCTTAATTGTTATAATAATCGGGTGTTTGGTATTATGTATTCTACATAAAGTACTAAAACAACAATGGGTGTAGGCGGATTACGTTAGGATTCGTAAATTTGATTCAGGATAGCTATATTTTACCAAAACTCTATTGATACCCTAACCCGTAGTCCGGAAAATTATTTAGACTTTTATGAAGCGCTAAAAGTCGCCACTTTATAAACCATAAAAAAGGCGACTAAAAAGCCGCCTTTCTAGAATCGATTTTGATAAAAATTTAAGCGCCCTTACGCCTGCTGCATCAATCAAATCCATTAAGCCACTGCCAAATAACCATACCACAGCAGGCACGGGCACCGCGCTAACATCGCCCGACTGCACAGCCCATGCGGGGATAGATAGTAGCCACTGACCTTAAAGTTGGGTACTGATGGCCAACCAGGCCATACTGAATCGCTACGCGAAGAGGACATTAGGCTCGTACGCCGTGGCAGACCAATAAGCGCATTTATTAATAAATGGCAAAGTAGGCCGACCCACGCTAGTGACAGATTCACAATACCCAGTGTAATTGCAACACGGTCACTGGTTTTCTACGAAGAAAACTGCCCTGGTTAGATGTTTATCAATAAAGGTTTAAAAAAACCAAAGTACATCTCGTCAGAAAAATGTAAACCGTGTTTATTTAAAAATCTAAACGAAGCTAAAGAATTTTTAGACGCGAATAGTACGGTAGATATATTAATAGCTACAAAGCATGAAACTTTATAACGCTAACTGCTTTTTGCTCATCCGAACAGTGCGCTTTTTTTACAAATCGATTTAAATGATTTGTTACGCATGTTCTTTTAAGCATATGTCATGAAATATAAAACCAGATTTAATAAACATCAATATCTTTCTTTTTATGGAACATAATTTTGTATAGTTAAGATGAAGGATATAGTTCCTGGAGCTTCATAATTTTTATGGCAGAAATTCACTTTTTTGGCGGTATACTGAGATACCATTTCAACTGACGAAGACATACTCCTATCAGCTCTATTAAATAACACAGAGCAGTGATTTAGATATATATTTTATCGCTCAGGCATTAGTCAGAAGACGATTTCGACACTTTCCAAATTTAGTATAAAATTCTCCGAGCAGTCGTGCGTATTTTTAAATCTGACCTGTCCGAAATTGTTGCACGATTCATCCCTTTTAAACCTATTGGACGTCTGGCAAACACTTGGAGGTACACTATACTTAGGATTCAATATCAGCCCTGTCTAATGCGCTTAAGCAGCTTGAATTAATTAAAATTGTAAAAAGGAAATAAGTGAGCAATGAGTGGTGAGATAAAAAAAACTATAAATTTTTCACATCTAGCTGAAATTATTGGCCTGGCCATTATTTATTTTGTGACTGCAAAAGTCTGTCAACTGCTTGCCATACCGCCAGGTAATGTCACCCCCATATGGATTCCATCCGGTATTATTCTGATTATCGTATTAATTCGTGGTTACTGGATTTGGCCCGGCATATGGCTTGGTGCGTTTGTGGGAAATGTATGGGCTTATATCGATATTGAATCTACCAGTAATATTTTCAGGTCATTATTTTCAGGTAGCATGAATGGTTTTGGTGATTCATTAGGTGCTGTTCTGGGGGCTTATTTAATACAGCGTTATACACATGTAAATAATCCACTACATAGAAGTGGTCATATTATAGTTTTTTTAGTTGCGGGTGTTGCACTGGGCGCTTTAGTCAGTGCCACCTTTGGTGTTACATCACTAGCTATTGCCGGGTTTATTGAATGGAATCAGTTTGTATATACCTGGCTTACCTGGAGTATAGGAGATGCTGTAGGCATACTTATTATTGCACCTGTTATCCTCGCACTTACTCACTCAATCGGCTGGAAATTAAAGCCCGATAGATATTTTGAGCTGTTCTTATATGTAGTTGTATTGATAAGCGCGCTGGTACTTTGTCTGGGATTACCACCCATAAAACTCGTTTACCAGGTGCCCTTGTTTTTAACTGCACCTATTTTAATATGGTCAGTATTCAGGCTAGGGGAGATAGTTACATTTATAGGTATTCTGGTAGTTTCTAGCGTAGCCGCGATAGCAACCACATTAGGGGTTGGTCCGTTTGCACATGAGCAGGTGAATGTGTCACTTATTGAGTTGCAGCTATTTCTGGCGGTTATGTCTATAACTATTTTGATTTTAAATAGTACGGTAAGAGAAAGAAAAGATATAAACCAGAAATTAAGTGAACTATATCATGATCTAGAACATATCGTTGAAGAGAGAACACGAGAATTAAGTGAGGCTCTTAAAACCCAGAAAAAATTAAACCTGGGATTAAAGAAAACGACTAATGAGTTAAATGTTACACAAAAGCAGTTATTGCATTCACAAAAGATGGAAGCACTAGGTACATTAGCAGGTGGTATTGCGCATGATTTTAATAATATGCTGAATGTAATCATTGGTAACGCAGATTTAGTTCTAAATAAACTGCCTGCGGATAGTTCGGTGGAAAAACATATTCAGGCTATAAATTCTGCTGCGTTACGGGCTGCAAAACTGGTAAAACAGATCCTCACATTTAGCCGCATGAAGTCTGATAATTATGTTGCAATCAATTTAGTAGATGTAGTAAATGATGCAGTTAAAATGGTCAGGGCAAGTCTGTCGTCTGCTGTCGATATAGAGGTAAGTATTGAAGATGAGTATTTACCTATCATAGGTGATTCGACTCAGATTAATCAGATTTTACTAAATTTATGCACCAATGCTTATCATGCCATATCAACCAATGGTGGCCTTATAAAGGTTGTGCTTAAAAAAGTAGATCAATGCCCAAGTGAATTTCAAGGTAAAGTTGAAACCTGCATATTACTCAGTATAAGTGATAACGGCCAAGGTATATCAGCAGATATTGTTGATAAAATATTTGATCCATTTTTCACAACCAAGGAAGTTGGCAAGGGAACTGGGCTGGGGTTGTCAGTTGTACATGGCATAGTTGAAAGTCACCATGGCATTATTGACGTTAAGAGTGAGTTAGAGCGCGGAACAATCATCGATGTGTATTTCCCAATGACACAACAGAGTATTGGAGATATTATAATAGATAAAGCATATGAAACTTCCACGCAGAGTAACAAACATATACTAGTTATTGATGATGAACCTGAAATTACTTCTATATATCAGCAATTTCTTGAGGCTGAAGGTTACAGGGTAAGCTTGTGCAGCAATGGTGAAGATGCATTGGAATTCTTCAAAAAACACGCAGATGAAATAGACCTAATCATTACAGATCAGTCGATGCCAAAAATGTCAGGTAAAGAACTGAGTGAAAAAATATTATCAATACGCCCAGAGTGTAAAATTATACTTGCAACGGGATATATTGATGTGCTCACCGAGAATGATGCGTACTCAATAGGTATCAAACGGTTGCTAATTAAACCGGTTAAATTAAGTGACTTAAGAATAAACGTTGTTGAATGTCTAGAGGAAAAAGTCAATTAATTAGCCAATCAGAAAACGGTGTTACAACTGTAGTTTTTATAACGGCTTCCAGTTCACAGGCAATGAGCTTTTTATCATCGGCACGTAATCATTTTGTAACGATAAAATGCCCTTCTTTTCCTTGCGATTGTATTACCGTCCACTTGCATTGTTATCAACGTGCGCAGTCGTCATTATTCGGGTTGATTCTATTCATAGCCTTTATGTTTATTTGCTGTTTTGATCGAGTAACGGCTTCAGACCAGCCCATATATTTCTCATTATCTGTGGTTGCGCTATGGCTTTTGGATGCATGCCATCCTGCTGCATCAGTTCACGATTTTCAGCGACCTGATCTAACATTCTGGGTACCAAAGGTATTTTATAGGTGTCTGCCAGGCGCTGATAAAGTTCTGCAAACTTCTGGTTGTAGGCAGGGCCATAGTTGGGGGGCAGGCGAACACCGACGAGAAGTATTTGTGCAGCTTCGCGTTTGCAGCGCTCGATGATTTTGAGCAGGCTGTTATTGATTTCGCTGAATGGTAAACCACGCAGACCATCATTAGCTCCCAGCGCGATGATAACGATATCAGGTTCATGCATTTGTAATGCGGATTCAAGACGGCTCAGCCCCGCACGGGTGGTATCACCACTGACACTTGCATTGATGACCTTGTCATTATATCCCTGCTGGGTAACCTGTTGTTGCAACATTGACACCCAGCCTTCATCTGCGTTCAGGCCATAAGCACCACTGAGGCTGTCACCTAAAACCAGAATAGTTTTTGGTGTTTTTTCTGTAGCATGTAAAGTAGGGTAAACCATCAGGTTTGAACCTGTCGTCACGATACCTGTCATTAACAGGTATCGCAGATTAGATCTGAGCGCTGATAATACGTAACTGGAGAATTTTTTCATCATGTCAAACAATGCTATAAACACCTTTGTTGAGGCCCGTGAACTTGGCAAACAGGTAACAACCCGAGACGGGATGCTGACCCTGTTACATGATATCAACTTTAAGATTGAAGCGGGAACTTCAGTAGCGATTCTTGGTGCGTCGGGTTCCGGCAAGACGACCTTACTCGGACTGCTGGCCGGGCTGGATGCACCGACACAGGGGGCAGTGATCCTCGATAATAATAATCTCAATGATTTTGATGAAGACGGGCGAGCGTTGCTGAGGGCTGAGCTAGTCGGTTTTGTATTCCAGAACTTCCAGCTGCTGTTTGGTATGACCGCGCTAGAGAACGTCATGCTTCCGTTAGAACTGGCACAGACTCCGCATCCGCGAAAAACCGCCGAAGAACTGCTGGCGCGTGTTGGCCTGCAGGAACGGTTTCATCATTATCCGAACCAGTTGTCTGGTGGAGAGCAGCAGCGCTGCGCAATAGCACGGGCTTTTTCTACCAGGCCGCGCTGCCTGTTCGCCGATGAACCGACGGGAAATCTGGATAGCGAAACCGGACGGCACATCATTGAGCTATTGTTCGAACTGAATTCAGAGCAGGGAACAACGCTGATTATGGCGACACACGATGTCGAGCTTTCTAAACTGTGCCGCCAGCGCATACGACTAGATGCTGGCAAACTGATAACCAATGAGAGGGCACAATCAGAAGACATAATGAGAAGACATAATGAGAAGGCATAACCCTGTGACAGCAGCTAAACAGAAACATGGCCTGGCTTTTTACTGGTATTCATCCTGGCGTATGTTGTTGCGTGACTGGCGTGGAGGTGAGCTAACTATACTGGCGATAGGGCTTATCATTGCGGTAACCAGTATCACCGCAGTTGGCTTTTTTACCGACCGTATCGAACGCGGTCTGCAGATGCAGTCGGCCGAACTAATAGCCGGTGACCTGGTGATCACTTCCGGTCGTTCTGATGTTAATGATTACATTGCCGAAGTGCGGGCGAATGATTTTCTGGTAACCACAACGCAACAATTTCGCAGCGTCGTGCTTGCCAATGAACGCCTGCAGCTGGCTGAGGTAAAAG
>Ga0316206_1000989_pt1 | contig 29678 bp, 22 predicted proteins | sample 6monthpyrite_MG_FD_204942 | JGI IMG/M metagenome (GOLD analysis project Ga0316206, IMG submission 204942) | Microbial mat bacterial communities from mineral coupon in-situ incubated in ocean water Damariscotta River, Maine, United States -... | ecosystem: Environmental > Aquatic > Marine >... | reverse complement strand
TTAAAAAGTAAAAAACTCGTTGAGAATATTTTTATTAAATAAAAGCTTGTTATTACTAAGCTTTCGAGTTTCTATAATTAATTTTCTTCTCAAACAACTTTACTTTTTAAAAATAAGCCAACACAACTACTTTTGCGAGATAAGCTGAATATTAGACGGAACTTATTAATTGCAGTACTAGGAGCTTGTCCGAGAATAGGAATCGTAATGAAGGAAAGCTGGGTTTAGGGCTATTTTTCGTTTTTTTTGAGGAGAATAGTCGCTCTATTTGACGAGAAAAAGCGGAAAATAGCACAAATCCAGCTTTTCTGTAATAGATTTTCAATTCTCGGACAAGCTCCTAGGACCTTGTCCCAGAATAGAAGTTTACTGCGTAAAAGTTGAAATTGGACGGTTTTTCACCTAATTTTCGTTAAATAGCGGGGCTATTCGCTTCACTAATCTTTCAGGAAAAGATTTTCACGTAAGCTCACACACATGGATGTGGATAAGTATCATGGATGATGCGCATAAATCGTTCAAAAACCTGTCTCAAATCAACTTTCTCTCACTACGATTCCCGTTCTTGGGTAAATTTATGGATAGGTTTTTAAACTGTCTTCGTTGCCAAAAAAGAGACTCATTAAAACGTTGTTCAGAGTGATACAAGGTTTGATGCAACTCAAGATATTCATTGAATGCCGTAAAGACATCTTGTTGGTACGAGCTTAGAGCCTCTGTCTTGTTTTCTATAAATAATTGCATGATGGCTTTACCGGCTGACAATCCTTGTTGGAGGGCTTTGGTGATACCTGCTGAGGTGATTGAATCATAGCTACAAGCAGCATCTCCAACAGCCAGCCAGTGAGTGCCAATGACACAAGACAAAATTGCAGATGGAGCAACGCGTATGTCTATTTCGTTTGCTTGTTGTATTTTTGTAGCAAATTGTTCGCAACAGCTTTGATAAAACCAAGTGCTATTGAGTAGTAGTTGATGCCAGTGTTTAGGCTTGTCTGCTTTGATTTTTTTTAAAGTTTCGGTGTCGCTGCAAAAACTGATTAAAGCTTTGTTGTTTGGTAATTGTGTGCCGTACCACCAGCCATCTTTAACGGCACAGACTAAGGTGTGTGCTGCGTTTGTTTTTTCAGAGTCTAGCGAATATATTGCACAAGCGGATATGACTGCATCGTATTGGTTTCTTGCGACTCCCAGGGAACGCGCAACTTTAGCTTGAATACCGGTTGCATCAACCACAAAATCTGCTTGTTTAACAAAAGTATCCTTTGTAGTTTCTAGTTTTAACTCCAGTTGATTTGTCTGCTGGTTTTGTTTGATGCTTGATAACTTTGTATCATGCATTAATGTTACTGCAGATGATTCTGCCGCTTGCAACATCTTTTGGTTAAACATGTTTCTATCCAAGTGATAGCCTTGACCTACAGGTGTATAAAAAAAATCGTTAAACCCTGCTTGTTCGTTCCCCCAAACGGAGATGCTACCAGGGCAAGGAATGTGTTGTTCATTTAAAATATCCTCTAAACCTAATTCGCGAAGATATTCTGTTGCTGCTGGAGGTATGGTTTCACCTATAGCATGGTGAGTGTTTGCTCGGCCGCAGACTTGAACAATTTTAAATTGTATGCGTTGAGAACTGGCCGCTATTTTGGAGAGTGATAAGGCTGTGGCGCTGCCTGCAGGACCACCGCCTATGATGTATATTTTTAGTGTTTTCATAGTGTAAAGGAATGGTAAGTCGGTATAAATACCTCAATACAGAATCGTTCTGTATTGAGGTCTGAGTTAAGCTACCTTACTCGTCAGGCTCGACAGGACAAGGATCTGACCCTTCTGGGCCACATTCACTGGGTGCTTTATAGCCTGTTTGTGTTGCCTGTGGCCAAGGTGTGACTAGGTCTCCATCGCTGTTGAATAGACTGGCAACTTCGAGGAATTTGTCAGCGCCATAGGTATCGCCTTGATCGGTTTCAATTTGAGTGCCTTGTATAATAAAACCAACCTTATGCCAATTGGTAATATAATCATAATAGCACTGATAACGTCCTTGTTGTTGAGGATAAGGTGTTTTTGTCTCGTTAACACCGTCAACATCATCGCCACGAATACTGTACAGTTGACCGCCTAAATTCCATGTTTTAGATTCGGAATTATAGGTGCATTGCGATGCTGGATAAACAGTTAAAGGGCGCTGTGCTGGCCAAGACCAATAAAGAGTGTTGTTGCCTTTGGGATTGGGATCAGGCGTATGTGTGCCACAACTGTTATAGTCGGTATGCCAAGGTTGTGACATAAACTTACAGACATCACCGGGTTCAACTTTTGCCTTGCGCAGAGGCACATAGCCTTCTTGTAAAAATGGACTGTCTTTTTGCGCATTGGCATACTCTAAGCGCTGTCTGTTTAGTCGGAAAGGGCCTGTTTCACCTTGCCATTTTTGCGTGTAAAAATTAACATCTCTGACAATGAAGGTCAAGTCAATTCCTGGTGAATATCGGCCGCCTAAACAGTTTTCCATTGTCACGCGGTCTAATTTTTCTCCGCAACCAAGTGGGCTTCCTTCTGCACTGAATTTTCCATCGTACCACTGGTTTAGCATTTGGTATTGTGTGGGAGTGACAGACAAAAAGCTTTTTTGGGCATCTCCCAAAGCTAGAGGCATTTTCACACCTTCGCCGTCTTCTGAGGCATCGTTGGGATCTCTGATTAATTGTTTTAAACTGGGAAGTTTTTCAGAAGGAGTATCAGAAGGTTTAATGCTTGCCATTAATTTATGACCATTGATGGCCTGTTGTGGAAGATTTGTGTTCCATTGCTGTAACATTGCGGCATGAAATATAGGCAGAATATCCTGATCAAAAGCGGCCTCATAACTTTCTGAAAATTGACCATTATTGTAAATTTCTGGTGATAAATTGAGGTCTTCAATCCACGTGTTATAAATATCATCCCATGTTGAGACTACATTTCTTGTTTGTGGAGCGTAACCCGGGTCTGTGCAGATGACCCAGCCATGAATCGCTTCTGAAGTTTCACCCGTATCAAACACCACCGTAGCACACACAGGGCCATCGGATGTATCATCAAACCAATAGTCATTATCAATGGCGTCACAGAGTTGTGGCGGTTTGTCATCTCGAATAATACCACTGGCTTTACCATAACCTCCAACGACAATAAGCCTATTGCTGCCTGCTTCTATCGTCATTTCTCCTAAGGTCTCTATTTTCCCTAAAGGGTTAAACATGGAGAAATTGTCGTCTGGAAAACTAATGGGATAATTGGCTTGAGGTACGATACTTGCACCGTCGGCATAGCTGGCTTGAGTTGTGCTATTAAAGTCAATAGATTGATTGCCATCTCTTAGGGCTGACAAGGCTCTTGGTCCAGCATCAATGACCAGTTTGCTGCGTCGAGAGGGGTCGCTTAAGTCACTGCCATAGACTGCATTTCGGACAGGTGGAAGATTGCCATTTTGGTAAGATTGAATGCCATATTCACCGTATTCACCATCGATGGTATCAGTAATGGTGTAGTTATTATTTTTTTTATTGGCCAGATGAACCGTCCAAATAATATCGGTTATGGTTTTCCCATCAATTTGATCGCCTATTTTTATTTCACGGCCAGGGTCTTCACTTGGGTATTGTGTTTGTTGTTGATCGTAGGCATACAATCGAAATCTAGCAGCCTGTCTGAGTGGGTTGTTATCATTATCGCGAAAATCATTGGCATCTATTGGAGTATTCTCGGTACCTTTTTTGATTGGCATACCGCCGAATATTCCTGTGTTTTTGTCAAGCAGTTCTCCTGCTGCTGTTTCTGGGGCGATGTAATAATCTTGGCTACTGCCAACACGGGCCATGTTTATGCTTGGATGTACTCTAAAATATGTAGTCATGTTATTCGTTTCCTGTTGTTTGGTTAGTCTGATCATTTTCTTGAGACCAGAAATAGATGTTTAATAGTGCGTGGCTGATGTTTAAATTTGAGGCTGGTAGTGCTTCAAGCCCCGGTTGAGACGGCAGCTGTTGAAGGGTGTTGTGACAGCGAAAACAATTGTTCTCTGTGGATGCCACTTGAGTGAATGTTTCAATCGTACTGTTAGATAGACTCAAAGAACCAGAAAGCAATGTATCCGTTGCAATACTCATTGCGGGTTCAAGCGTGTTTTCGCCTTTAAACCAAATGGCTCCGACTTCTTGGTAGTTTTTCCAGATATCAGAATCATCAAATAAGGCATCAACTGAAGTATTTAAATCAGCAATGTTATTATCATTTATGGTATTCACGCCGTTGGCATTTCCGTATTGGTAAAACCGACAGGCTTGACTTATTGGACTGAGCTCTTGCGTGGCTTCATCCAATACTAGTTGATTGCTGGAAGTATAATTTACATTGCAGTCAGCCAAAGTGGTATTGGCTGTATAGAAGGTGAAATCATCCTGTGAAACAACTTCTTCTAATGGTAGGTCTGTTGGTACATTGGGTGCATTTCTTACGTGTTCAAATGTAGCCCAGATCATTTCGGGATGGCCTTCTACAACACCAGCAATATGAAATCCAACCAATGCAACTGTAACAGTTTCTATTTGCGTGGTGTCTATCGCAATTGTGCCATTTTTATTGACTAACTTTGCCACTTGAGTTTGAGTGGTGAACATGTCTGAGACATTATCACCAGGTTCAACAATGACCCATGAGGCTTTCAATTCCATAGCTCCTGTTGTGTTGACGACTGGAAATGAAGTGCTGGGATCTGATTTGACTAAGTTCCTAAGAGTCGTAGGATCTGTCAGGTTGTTGCTCTCTACAAAACCTACAAAAGTTTCATCCAAATATTGTGAGTAATACACCGATCGACCATTGTGAGCGACAAAGATGCCGTCAGTACCCGCTTGTAAAAACTCATCAAAGGATTCTGTGGTATCGCTTTTAGCCATTCTCGGTAGCATGCCAGGACGATCTTGGCCGATTAAGGACTCAGGAGAGACAAAACTCATAAATCTGGGTTCGCCATTAACATCCTGTGTTAACCAAAGAAAATTTTGCCAAGCCCATTGGTGAAATTCGCAATTGCTGGAACTTGCAAATGTAGCATCGTTGGTTCGTTCGGTGCTATTATGTGGAAACCAACTGGAGTCTGCAAGACAGTCTCCTGTATCGCCCGATTTATCAATAACAGCTTCAACTATTTTAGCTTTGTCTTTATCTTTATCTGCGCTGTTGTCTGCTGTAAGCTTGTTTACTTGCTCTGGTGTCGTTACGGTCGAATTATTGGAATCTTTTGACTGTAAATACCATACAAGTGCACTTATTAGGATAGCAAGAGCTATCATAAAAATGGTGGAAAATTTTGTAGATTTATTCATGTTTCCTCTCTCGTTAGTTTTAAAAAAGCAACCGTATTTCGTTGAAAATGAGTTTGTAGTAGGGTTCTACTGAACAGTTGCGAAAAATTAAGTCTCAAAGTCGTTATGTGTGACCAAAGCCCCGGTATTGAAATTAGATTGAGAATATAAGTTGTCGATACGTATAAGAAGTTAGGAGCTTGTCCAAGAATAGAGAATCTATTACAGAAAAGCTGGATTTGTGCTATTTCCCGCTTTCCTTCATTGCGATTTCTATTCTGGGACAAGTTTCTAGCCAAAACCAATGTCATTTTATATCCTAATCCCAAGTTGGAATTTCGAATGATAGATGATGAGGATTTAGTTTGTTTCTCAGGAGTATTTAGAACTTGTACTGCCAATGTACTTTTTATAATGGAGCTTGTGTATGACCTTAATGCCAATATGGAATGCGTGTTTGAGTGGCTGCTGAGTAAAAGAAACTGAGGGAAACAAAACCATTTGACTGGAGATGTATTTGTTTTTCTTGTTGTCTCAAGGACTTGTTCAATCATCGTATTTTCTAGTGTGGGATTAGGGCATAGTGACTATTAGAAACTATTGAAATTCATTTATGAAGAATTAAAAGTCAACAAAAGGCTCTTAATATCAACGTGTGCTCATTGCTTTTAATCTGTAAAAGCTTCTGGGAGCTTGTCGCAGAATAGAAAGTCTATTACAGAAAAGCTGGATTTGTGCAATTTCCCGCTTTTTCTCGTCAAATAGGGCGACTATTCTCCTCAAAAAAGCGAAAAACAGCCCTAAACCCAGCCTTCCTTCATTGCGATTTCTATTCTTGGACAAGCTACTCGGACACTATTAAATCGAGATATTTTAAAAAATTTTTGTTGTTTATTTATAACGATTAGTTCTGCTTTACATCCGCATTGGATGAATTTCTATACAAATATTAGCACGATTATTTTAGATTGTCTAGAACAAATCCATGTTAAACATGACTCGCTTAACACTTTTCCTAATGAATTACTCCCTAAAAAAACGTGATGAACCTCACAAAAACAATCAATTCATGATTGAGTCCCCTTGTTTTCATGCTCTTTTCCTCTTCTTATCAGAATCACCAGCATTGTTTTGCATAAAATTATGCTTCACTTAATAAATAGGAGAAACCATGAAAATTTTACTGTTCTTGATGCTGATATTCCTAAGCACAGCAGGATCGGCAGAAGACTTAACCATACCTAATACTTTTGTTGCAGCAAATCCGGCTGTTGCTGCGCAGGTTAATGAAAATTTCACAGCAGTGAAAACTTATGTGGTCAATAATAATGAGCGAATTGCATTGTTAGAAACGGCTGTAGCACAATTAATATCAGATTTAGCTACGGCCAATACAAATGTCAGTACACTGCAAGCAGATTTGAGCACTGCAAACACGGCTATTACTCAACTGCAAACGGATTTAGCAACAGTCGATTCTTCTGTTTCCACATTGCAAACGGATTTAGTAACGGCTAACTCTTCTATTTCTGCGTTACAAACGGATTTGACAACAGCCAACTCTACTATTTCCACATTACAAACGGGTCTAGTAACTGCTGACTCTTCAATTTCTGCCTTACAAACAAGTTTGTCAACAGCAAATACCAATATCTCCCAGTTACAAACAGATGTTATTGCTGCCAATAACACTATTGCTAGCATGAATGTTCGGGTGGTAGCAATTGAAGACAACAGTGTTTTAGATTTGGATGGTTATCTTAAATATTCAGTCGTTGATGGCTATGAGACTGCTGAGTTTACCGCGATTAATCTTCAACTTAATAATGGTACAGGAAGCACTCAAGGCAGTGTTAACGGTTTGGGTAATTTGACTCTGGGATATAACGAAGCTGATTTTGATGCTCCAGAATTCTGTTCAGACCCAGCTTATACCGATAGTGTTACTTGTGAGGCGGATGATGGTCTGTGGGGCAAAAATGTTCGCAGAGGCTCACACAACCTGATATTGGGACGTGGCAACTCTTATGACAATTATGCTTCAATAATTTCAGGAAGAAAAAACATAGCTAACGGAGATTACACATTAGTATTTGGTATCAAAAATACCACTATTGGCTCATATTCCAGTGTCACTGCGGGACTTAATAATACTGCAACTACAAGCTATTCAAGTGTTAGTGGCGGTAGTAATAATATTGCTAATGGAGCTTATTCGAGTATTAGTGCTGGCAATTCTAACGAAGCCAATGGGGATTTTTCTAGTGTCAGTGGAGGCATTAACAACATAGCAAGTGGAACGAGTTCAGCCGTCTCCGGTGGAGGTAGCAATGTAGCCTCTGGAAACAGTTCATCTATTACGGGTGGCAAAACAAACAAAGCCAATACTACTTACGCCGTGGTAACCAGTGGCATAAACAATACGGCTTCGGGTGTACAAGCCAGTGTTACTGGTGGTGATGGAAATACTGCAAGTGGAAATTCTTCTACAGTAAGTGGAGGCAGAAACAGATCAGTAACAGGTGTGAACAATTGGCGAGCTGGCACACTCTCAGAAACCCTGTAATCAATAATCTTTGGAGATAAATATGAAAAAAATAATAGTATTAATGTTGCTTTCCTTTCAGTCTTTAGCATCGGACTTGATTTTTAAGCATGGCTTTGAAAACACGGTTTCTCTGTCAGGAACGGCACTTGGCGTTGTGTCCTCAGGTTTGAGGCTGCAATTGACTGTCGGAGCCTACACAGAAAGCATAGATATCATCAGCGATGGTGTGTTTGTTTTTGAGTTTGATCTATTAACCGGGTACGAATGGAGCGTAAAAGTTATTGCACTCCCCAATGACCCACAACAACAAAACTGCGAATTAAGCAATAACAGCGGTACTATCGGTACTGCTGGATATAGCGGTATAAGCATTTCTTGTAATTCAACGGCATGGAACTGGGATGAGATGAACTGGAACCAAGGCGGTTGGAACTAAGCAATTAACAATAAAATGAGAAAAATTATGAACGAATTTAAAACACTATTAATCTTTATTCTAGCTCTAGTAACAAGCTATACATGGGGAGCAGAGCTAACAATCCCCGTTACATTTGTTGCTAATCAACCAGCTATCGCTGCTGAAGTTAATTCTAATTTCAGTGCGGTTGAGGCCTCTGTTGATGACAATAACACGCGATTAGCAGCATTAGAAACATTGGTGGAAACTTTGCAAACCCAAGTTGCAGCAATGAATGCGATTAACCTGGATTTAGAAACACGTCTAGCAATAGTTGAGAGCAACTCAGTACTGGAATTGGATGGTTATCTGTCTTATGCCTTAGTTAATGGCTACGCGACGGCTGAATTTTCCGCGGTAAATATTCGTCTGAACAATGGCAGGGGCACAACGGATGGCTTTATTAATGGGTTGGGAAATTTAACTATTGGGTATAACGAACCTTCCAATAGTACGGTTGAGTTTTGTTCTGACCCTCAATATGTCACTCAGGCAGCTTGCGAAGCTGGAGCAGAAATATGGGCCAGAAATGTACGCAGAGGCTCGCATAATTTCATCATTGGATTGCGAAATTCTTATGATAACTTTGCTTCGGTTTTAATTGGGACGGATCAAATTTCCAATGCTAATTACAGTAATTTGATTGGCGGCAGTGATAACATGAACAATGGTATCAATTCAGTCATTGTTGGAGGCTCTGATCATGTTATAAATGGAGCTTCTTCAGTCATAAGTGGTGGAGATACCAATGTTGTTGATGGCAATTCTTCAAGTATTACAGGTGGTTCAGGAAACGAAGCCATAGGATTTGGAACCAGTATTACTGGCGGAATTTACAACAAAACCTATGATTTTTACTCAAATATAACTGGAGGACGAAGAAACATTGCCAATGGTAGATATGCGCACATAAGTGGTGGTGACAGCAATACTGCAAGTGGAGAAGCCTCCAGCATCAGTGGTGGTAATAGCAGAACGGCCACAGGTATTGATGATTGGGCCGCAGGAAGTTTGTCCGAAGACTTTTAAGAAAATTTTGTCCTCACTACAGCACATGGATAGTGCTGTTTTTTTTATATCGAGGTCATAGAAGATAAGAATTTCTCATCCTCAATTGACCAGAGATCGGGGGTGCTTAGTTTGGTTTTTTTGGTCAGTTCCATTGCTTTTTTTGCTTGGTTTAATGAAGCGAAAGCTTTGGCTTTGAGTAATAAATAAGGATAATCAACTGGCTTGTAAGGAAGAGATTCTGCTAATACTCCTAAAGCCAATTGTGCTTCATTGCTCTTTAAATAGTAGCTGGCCAAAATATTGTTAATCTCAATAATGGTCTCACCATCTTCGGTCTTAAGTGCTTTTTGTTTGGCTGATGAAAGTAAATTCAGGCCTGATTCGGTTTGCTTGTTGAGTAAATAATATCGAGCCAACTGCTTGTCCAATCGAGGCTGCAAACGGATTTCATTGCTTTGCTTAATGTGTTTTTGCAATTGATCAATGATTTCAGGTACATTTGCAATGAGGTTTTGATCCAATAATACTTCTAAATTCAAAATTTTATTATTGATTAGAGATCTTTGGCTAGAGAGTTCTGTAGCCAGTTGTTTGTGTTCCTCAAGATACAATTGAGCCATTTGCCATTTCTTTTGACGACGCATCATATCTACTTGCCATTTTATCGAGGCCAATAGCAACGCTTTGTAGTCGATATCGATGGCTATTTGCTTCATTTGCTTGTTGAGTTTATCTGCTTTAACTATTTGACCTTGAGCAAGTGCGGTATAGATCAGTTCATTCAGGGTCGCTCCTATTCCCAATTGGTAATCCAAGGATTGAGCCAGAGCAAGTGTTTGCAAAAAATGAGATTCAGCTGTTTTATAATCGGCCTGATGTGCCGCAATTCGGCCCAAAAGAGCAAGAACTTTCGCTGATCCTAGTGTATCACCCATGTCATTAAACAGGCTCAATGCTTGAGTGGCATTTTTTTCTGCCAGCTTAATTTTCCCTAACTTTTGATACAAACTCCCCTTTTTTTGCAAGACATCGGGCAAGATATCATTGGCTTTAGAAACAGAAACAGTGGACTCGATAATTTGCAATTGTTGCAAGGCCAATGAGTACTCTGTCAAAGTGGTATAAGTGTAGCTGAGATTGTAGCGCACATCATTGAGGCTGTTAATATGCGATTTTGAAAATTTTTCAATAAGGTTTAAATAGATATCACGTGCTTGAATATGCTTGCCTTGTTTTTCCAAAATGTTTCCCCTCAACGCTCCTATTTCAATTTGCAATACTGGAAAAACATCGATTAAAGATAAAGCATCCAAAAGAACCAAGCTTTCTAACTGTTTACCCGCTCTGTATTTGGCTTTTGCTAATTGCAAGCGTGCTATATGAAAGCCGGGGTCTTCATCCAAACACAATTGAAAAAAATGCATGGCTTTATTAAATTCCCCATGACTGTACTTTGCTAAGCCACGTAAATACAGCTCAGTCAGATAGGAATCTTGCGGGATTAATGATGCGATCGTTAGTTGCTTTTTTGTGAGATTAAGTTGTTCAGAAAGCCACTGGCCTGCTTGTTTGTAGGCGTAGCTTAAGTTTGCATTGCTAAAGGTTTGGGTGTTCACTTTCTGTTGAGAATTGGTGAGTTTAAAAACAACGGTGTAAGTGCTGTTGTTTTTTGTAATTTCAGTACTGACAGTTTGCAAAGAAGGAGTCAGTTTCCATTGGTTTTGCAGGTATTCCTGTTGGTTTAAATTTTCTGGTTTATTTTGATAGTCCTTTAGAGAAATAATCGCAGAATACCCCAGTAATTGTTGCAGATATAAGTTAGAACCAAGCTTTAGCCATTCATCTTTGTCTGTGGCTTGTTTGTTCGCTGTTGGTAATACTAATAAGACGCCGGCCGTTGTATTTTTATTGGAGTTTTTATGGGTTGCTCTGGTTTTTTCTGTGCTATTGTTTTGGTGCAAATAAGTAAATGTAGCAAAAATTGTACTCAAAAGCAACAGAAGTATAATTGCTTTTGTTGTATCAAAATAGGCTCTTGATGTTTTTACTTTGGGCAGAAACTTAACCCCTTGGCCGTAAATTGATTGAAAGTAGTCTTGTTTTTTTACACTATTTAAGACTTTGCGTAATTTTGATAGACTGCGATTTATGGAGTTATTTTCGACAGATCGGTCTTTCCATATGTGTTTAATTAGCGTGTCTTTTGAAACTAAATCACCTTTGTTCTGGATTAAGAGTAGCAATAATTGGTAATGTTGTTTGGTCAGAGGCACTGTTTTGCCTCCCGCTTTTAGTAACTTTTTCTCAGGGTCTAAAATAAATACTGAAAAGCGATATTTCATAAAGACTTATTGTGTTTGACCAGTGTCGTTAAATAACTTTCATCTTCACTTGACCACAGCTGAGAAGATTTAAGTTTTAGTTCAAGTGCTAACTCTAGAGCTTTCATTTTTTTTCCTAGTTGCATGTTTGCTTTGGATTTCAACAACAAATACGGATAGTTCAGAGGGTTATAATGCATGGACTCTTCTAAGAGTTTCATGGCTTCATCTGTTTTGTTCTCTGTTAAATATTGCTGTGCAAGCCTATTGTTTATTTCTACCAAGGTTTTCGTGTCTTGCCTTGACTGTGCTAAGGCTTTTGCTGATATCAGTAATGTTCTGGCTTTTGTACTATTGTTTTTTAACACATAATATTGGGCTTGTAAAATATTAATTTGCAACGGCAATCTTCCAGCTTCAAAAACAGCAACTTCAGTCTGTAAATTCAAAAAAAGAGAGTCTATGCCTTCAACAATATTTTGATTGAGTAACAGTTTGATGTTTAAGATTTGGTTGTTTATTCTTGCAATTGGATTGTTTGATTCAAGCACTAGAGTTTTATGTTCTTGTAGTTTCTGTGAGGCAAGGGTCCAATTTTTTTGCATCATTGCCAGCACAGTGCCATGAAATTTAGAGTCTATTAAAAATTTGTTTTTATCGAAGGTTTTAGCCAGTTGTTGCAACTCATGGTTGAGTTCGGCAGCTTGTGATAATTGCCCTTGGTCAATCAAAATTGGAATCATCTCATTGAGTCCTTCAGCCATTGAGAAACGCGTTGAAGGCAAAGAGCGATATAGTGACAGAGCTTGGGCTAAGTGTAGCTCAGCTACAGCTAGCTTGTGTTGTTGACTGGCTATTTTAGCGAGCAATCTGTGATTGGCAGCTAACGCCATTGAATCTCCCAATTTATTGTATAATTCTAAGGATTTGCTCGCCATTTCCTCAGCTTTTTGAAACTCTTTTCTGTTAAGATAAATAAACGCTTGGTGCTGAAATACTGAGGCTGAAAGTTCGGGGTTTTCAGACAAGCCTACGGATATTTTTTGCAGTTCTCTTAATGCGAAATCTGGCTTCTTAAGTTTTAGGTAAATAATACTCAGTTCGTAGCGAAGTTCATTTGTCTCGAAATAATTGTTGGGCTTGTAGCGGGCAATGTTTTTTTTAAGCAACTCACTGGCCTGCTCAAAATTATTGAGAAGGCTGTAAATTTTGCTGCGTGATTTAGTTGCCTCTAAGGCTAATGTGGCGGGCAAGTTATCCGTATCCAAAACATCCAATAACGCTAAAGCCTCTTGAGTTTTTGCTTGTTGTATTTTTATTTTTATCAATTCCAAGCGAGCTAAATGAAATGTTGGTTTGTCATTGATGATAAGTTCAAAAAAATGACTGGCTTTTTCTAAAGTGTTGACTTGCTTGTTTGCTGAATTATTGCCATTTAGAAGAGACAGACCTCGCATGTATAACTCTAAAAGATACGAATCTTTTGTGATGAGATTTAAGCTGCTTTTTTTTGAGCCAAACTGAAGGTTTAACCATTGCTCAGCATGTCGGATAACAGAACTCAGTTGATTGGCTGACCACTTGTAAGAACGGCTTAACTGCTCCTTGTTAGTTAGTACTAATGAAATTGTGTAGTTATTCTTGTCCTTAAGCAGATTAACCGAAAGCGTATTCAATGCATGTGAAATGGCCCACTGATGATCTAAATATTGTTGGTGGTTTAGGTTTGCGGGTTTGTTTTTGTTGGCTTTTAATTGTGCAAATCTTTCATAACTCACCAGTTGTTCAAATAGCATCCAAACAGCTGTATTGAGCCATGCCTTCTCAAGGCCAATATCTTGATTATGATGGAATTGTGGTACAACCATTAACAGCGGAAGTTTGTTGTGTTGGTTTGTTTCTTTGTCATTTTTTGTGATGAATGACGAATAATAAAAACCAAACACAGACAACACAATCACAAAGCTTAGCAGTAGGAATAATACAGAACTGCTTATTTTTGCCTTTGCCGAAGAAACATCAGGTAAAAACCTTACTCCTTGGCCATAAACAGTTTCAAAATAATTAGAGCGCTGACAATCGTTCAGTATTTTTTTTAATTTTGAAAGACTTTGATCTACGGTATTCCCTGCAACCGTTCTGCCGTTCCATACGTGTTCCATCAACTCTTTTTTTGACAGAGTGGCCTCTTGATGGTTAAGAAAAAAGAGCAGCAACTCTTGATGTTGCTTGCTCAGAGTTATCGTCTTGCCACTATGAAATAATTCCTTAGTCCTTGTGTCAAATTTGAACTTTAAAAAAGTATAAATCATAAAATAGTGCATGCGCGAGTTGATACGATATTTTATCAGTATTTTGCCTCCTGAATTTAAAACTCTTCCACAAAAACAGTAAAGAAGAGCTAATTAAATTAAAAGAGGAGGTTATTTTGCACAGACCCAAACCTCGATATAGAAAATCCGATGAGAATTTCGGCTCTAATCCGGAAATGCTGTGACGGAATTCACTCTTTTCGTGTGCATTTCCTGTTGATATTTGAGAGATATTAACCCTGCGGTATGATGTCGCAGGGTTAATATCAGCAATAATAACAACAAATAGGTCGCCACAAGTGCTACCAACTAATGGATGTGAGTTCTGTGTTATTAATCGACTGCCAACGTCCAATCACCCATTGATTGTTCTCTCTAGTTTGCTCCTTATCTTGTGGATAAAGAGTGTCCATACGAATTTGTAATTGCTCTCTATCATTGCGTAGGTAGATTCGAATGACTGACTTTTGTTGGTTATCCAAGCCTATGGCGATTAATAACTCTTGTTTTTCAAAATCAGCAAGCACTATTTTGGAAAAATCAAACTCAAACTGTTTTTGAGCAGCATTAAAGACCACAATTTCTTCAAAGCCATTACTGAAAATAATGTCATTGTTTACACAGTTTGGATCAAGCCCACCATCGGTGATGAACCAGCCTTTATTAACCAAACTATCGCGAGCAGCTATATTGCAGTATTGTGAGAAGCCTGCATTAAATTCAATACCATTGGCAGTTATTTGATCATTAAAATTAGCCAGTGTGGCATCGTACAAAGTAGTAGGCAATGTAATACCAGTAAGTAATCCATCCATAGATGATGGAGTAGTGATGCCAGAAATATCCCAAGTACTCATATCAGGTGTAGCCGAGGTAGCACCATTAAACATGTTAGATAAGCTTGTTACATTGCTTGTATTCCATTGACTCACATTAGGATTGGCTGAACTCGCGCTAAAAAACATAAAATTCATTTGTTGTATGTTTGATACATCCCAATTTGATGTGTTTGGATTGGCTAAACTGGCCTCAAAAAACATACCAATAGCATTGGTGACTAGAGATAAGTTGGGTATATCAGTTGCAGAAACAGTCATATTGCTAGTACCACGAAATGCATTTTCCATACTTGACCACAAGCCTGTTCCCCATTGTTTTAGTTCAACTATTTTTTTGCTATCGTTTATGGGGTAAAAGCGCGGGTATCCAGTTTTATCACCTGCATTATCCAAGATGCGAATGGTGTAGGTTCCTGGGTTTGCGTAATTACAGGTATAATCTCCAGTTTGTGCAGAGGCTGTATTAGTGTATGGGTTGTCAGTATCACAATCAACATTGTAATTATAATCAGAGCCATTTGCTGGAATGATAAATTGCAAAGGGTTGGTAGTGCCTGAAATGTCAGTTTGTACGGTTATGATAAATCCATCAGTTGAGGTAGGACAATTTGGATCTAAACCACCATCGGTGATAGTCCAGCCTTTATTTATCAAACTATCGTGTGCGGTTATATTACAGTACATCGAATTGCCTCCACTGAAAACAATGTCACTGGCCGTTACTTGACCATCAAAATTAGCTAGTATAGCATCGTATAACCCCGTTGGTAGTGTTAAACCATCAAGCATACCTTGCATTGTATTTGGTGCAGTAATCGCCGAAACATCCCAAGAGCTCAAATCTGGTATAGCTGCGGTTGCCCCAGAAAACATTCCGATCATAGTCTGAACTTGTGCAGTGTTCCAACTACTAACATCGGGGTTTGCAGAGCTTGCATCGAAAAACATAAAGGAAAAACTCGTCACTTGAGATGTATTCCAATGACTAACATTGGGATTAGCTGATATGGCACCTGCAAACATTGACCCCATGTTGTTTACGTTATCAACAACCCAATTACTTACATCCGGAGTTGCTGAAATTGCATGTCTAAATGTTCCAATCATGGAACTTATATTCGAAACATCCCAGTTGGATGTATCTGGGTTAGCAAGAGACGCATTGTCAAACATGTTCGTGAGAGAACTCGCTACTGACAAATCAGGTCTATCTGTTGCCGTAACAATCATATTAGATGTACCACTAAAAGCTGCAACCATAGTACTCCATATACCTGTACCCCATTGTTTAAGGTCAACAATCTTTTTGGCATCATTGTAATTATTCGAATTGAAACTAGGGAAGCCCGTTTTATCACCAATATTATCCGAAATACGGATTGTGTAAGTTCCTGCAACGGCATAATTACAGGTATAGTCACCTGATTGAGCTGTGGCTGTATTTGTCCCAGGGTTATCATCATCACAATCGACATTGTAATTATAACCTGTGCCAGCAGTCGGAATAGTAAACTGTAAGGGGTTTGTTGCTCCTGAAATATCAGTTTGTACAGTGATAATAAAATCATCAGCAGGAGTTGCTGGACAACTTGGATCTAAACCACCATCGCTAATCACCCAACTATGATTCTGTGTCAAACCATCATGAGCAGTCACATCGCAATATTTTGAGTTGCCGCCATCAAAAACTACTCCTGATTGTAGAGTTTGGTTGTTGAACCCACTTAACATGGCATCGTAATCGCTTGTTGGCAGTGTTACGCCAAAAAACATTTGAGTCATGTCAGATACCAGTTGTATGTCCCAATTGCTGGTATCAGGATTAGCAGAGCTTGCATTTCTAAACATCCCTTGCATAAATTTAACCTTCGCTGTGTTCCAGTTGCTGGTATCGGGTTGAGCTGAACTTGCTTCATCGAACATGGAGATCATACTCGTAACATTACTTGTATCCCAGCTGCTTGTTTGTGGTTGAGCAAGTCCTGCCAGAGAGAATAGGTTGTTCATGTTTTCAATAGTTGAAGTATCCCAATTTGCTCCAACTGCTGTTAATGACAAAGACAGTCTAAACATGTTCTGTAAGCTGGTTACCTGCGATAAATCAGGAGCATCTGTTGCAGAAATTTGCAGATTGCTGGTTTGCCTAAAGGCATTTTCCATTGTTGTCCATAGACCCGTTCCCCACTGTGAAATATCTATGATTTCCTCGCCTTCCGTGGTTGTAGTAAAGTCTATGCGAGGAAACCCCGTTTTGTCTCCCAAAGCATCCTTAATTCTAATGGTGTAGGTTCCTGCTCCTCCCAGCGCAGAATAGTCACAGGTATAACTGGTTGTCACGCCGGCAACTTCTAGTGTTCCATCGTTATTGCAATCAACGCTATATTTATAACCAGAACCATTGGTTGGAATAGTAAAGGTGGCATCAGTGGTCGAACCACTGTTATTGGTAACAACAGTAAAAACAAAATCATTGAGAGGGTCACTATTAGCACATTGATTGCCATCGGTGATTGTCCAAGTTTTATTGGCTATTAAGCTTGCTCTGGCGTTTTGTGCAGCAATATTGCAATATTGACTGTTGCCGCCATCGAATACCACTGTATTCATGACATTTTGATTGGCAAAGTGAATCAGCATGGCATCATAATCAACTGTGGGCAAAGTAACATTAGCAAACATTAAGCTCATATTGCTTACATTGCTGATATTCCACCCAGAAACATCTGGGTTGGCAGAGGTGGCATTTCTAAACATTTCTGCCATGGTTGTTACATTGGTAGTAATCCAGTTGCTGGTATCTGGATTAGCAGCAGTGGCGCTTCGGAACATGCTGTGCATATTGCTTACATTTGATACGTCCCAATTGCTGGTATCGGGGTTGGCCAAAGAAGCAAAACGGAACATACTGGCTAAATTAGTAACAGTGGATAAATCAGGAACATCAGTAGCTGATACCGTCATGTTTATCGCACCACGAAAGGCAAATCCCATACTGCTCCATTTGCCTGTTCCCCATTGAAAGACATCCAAAAGTTTTCGGTGGTCACCCGTATTGTTGTAATAAATTCGTGGAAAGCCCGTGCCATCCCCATTTTTGTCCTGAATTCTTATAAAGTAACTTCCTGGATTAGCATAGGAGCAAACATAATCGCCCGTTTGAGAAGTTGCTTCGTCTGTACCATCATCATTACAATCAACATTGTAGTTGTATCCACTGCCTAATGTTTGAATGGTGAATTCATTGTTGGTTGAAGTGCCTGGTAAGTCTGTTCTGATTTTGATGACGAAATCATCTGTCCCAGCAGCCAATACATTTTGGCACATAATTAGAAATAATACTGTTGCTGAAACAGTTCTAAAGTAAATGTTTTTCATTTGCATTTCCACTTAAATAATTCATGCTTATTGTAGGTAAAACAATAATTGAATCATGAAAATCTACTGACATTGTTCTGAATTCTAGCAATGAAGATAAAGTAACTACGTGGAACTAAGCAAAGGGCTCGTTGTCATACAATGTTCACAAAGCAATGATAAACTTAGACGGAATTTGTTAAAATAGTATTTAAATACAGAGAAACAATGAAAACAAAACTAGTGTTATCAACACATAAGCTGGCTACTAAAACGTCCTCCTTATTGAGGTCCTATTGCCACCTTCTGAAACCTCAGTTACACAGTCAATGGATTATAAATAACGGTGATGAAAACAGCGATGTTTTGATTGCAGATAAAATTGATGAAATTGTTTTAAAATCCAAAGCAAAAGCGAAAATAATACTGTCAAATTGCAGTAAATATAAATTTCAGGATAAGAATTGCGAGCAATCATCGTCGATGTTTCAATTGTGTCACCCTATTAGCAGTAGTGCTATTATTGTCTTATTCAATAAAATTTCTAGGCTAAAAAAATTTGATGCCTATCAGGAAAGACAAAAAAGGAATGTTTTTTCTTTTCGAGATTCGTTTTCTAAGTTTGTTTCAGGTATCGGTTTTAGCAAAGAACAGAACTATCGAACCCCGGGAATAACAACAAAGACTCTGGTTGATAAGCTGCTCTTTGCCAGTGCAAAAAATCAAAGCAAGCAATTAAAAGTAGTATTTTTGGGTCGCCCAGCAGTGGGAAAAACAACAGCAATTCGGTCCATTAGTGATAAAAAGATATTGACTTCGGAGGCTAATGCTACCGACTCGGTAAGTTTGTTGAAAAAACAAACGACAATAGGTATAGATTTTGGTGAATACAAACTCGATAATCAAGTGAATATGCGCTTGTACGGAACGCCAGGGCAAATCAGGTATGATTTTGTACAAAATCAAACGGTTAAGAACAGTGATATTTATATTATTTTAATCAATATTAACTCGAAAAAAATGCAAGATGATTTTAATTATTTCAATCATTTGATTGCTCAAGCTGGTAACAGTAATGCTCTGAAAATTGTTGCATTGACCCATGCAGATAAGCAAACTGTAAACAAAAGTAGTGTCGAGCAGCAGTTGTTTAAAAACTCTAAAACCCAAATTAAGATAATAGACCCCAGAAGTAAAATACAAGTAAGGAACTTGCTTGAGTTTGCTGCATCACAGTTATAAACGAGTGACAAAATCATAGAGCCACATATATTTAAGCATGAAGTAACTACTCGTCCCTCAAAACATTCCCGCTAAGGCGTATTTCTGTCTGGTTATAATGTAATCATTTATTTTGATTCCTACATTTTTGCTGTACCATTAATTCGTTTCTTGAGGTTTTTTGCATAAAAGAAAATTCTCCCAACACCAGTTACTTTTGCAGTGCTGTCATTAATTGATTTGCTTTCTCTCGTTTCAGATTTTTTTTTCCACCATTATGTGCCCTTTTATATTTGTTGATTGACAAGCCATTAATGTGAGTGCTATAAAATTATTACTGCTCTTTTTATCATGTTAATAAACCTCATCAGTTAATGAATTGTTTGTTGTGAATAATGTACCCAATATTTTACAATGCTTAATACTTGTTAATCAAGTAACTAAAAACGTACGTGAATATTCATCGTTTGTGTGATTTTTAATTTTTAGACTAAATCCTTATTGCAATAATCCAAATGAGAGTAATATTGTTAATTATTTTTCTTCAATTCAACACCAAATTCTGCCATGGCATAAATAACCGACTCTAGTTTTTGGCCTAAATTAGTGAGTTCATATTCTGTAGTAGGTGGGACTGTGGCATATACTGTTCTTGTGAGCAGCTTGTATTGCTGTAACATTCTTAGCCGAGTTGTCAAAACTTTAGGGCTGATACCATTTAAAGCCTTTTGAATTTCTGAATAGCGTTTTTTACCACCCAATAACTCTCTAACAATTTGTGTTGTCCATTTGCCGTCAATTATATTTGCGGTTTCTTTGACTGGGCAGTCCTCGTTACACTGTTGATTTTCAACGATGCGATCATTTTTGTTCATTACTATCCTTTTGGTACGTACTTCCTTTAGTATAGTTGCTTCTGTATAATGTGCAAACTTTAATTTAAAACGAGAAAAAAATTATGAAAAAAACAACTTGGTTATTACGTGTTGTTGGCGTATTGCAAATTATTTTGGGGGTGATGTATTTATTAGCTCCTGCCTTCTTTCTTAAGACTATGGGTTTTAATGTTCCATCACCTGACTTGTTTTATCCGCTAGCAATGCTTGGGGCTCGATTTGTCGCTTATGGTATTGCTTTTATTGTCATATCAAAAGAACCATCAAAATATAGGCTTTGGATACAGTTTATGCTATTAATCCAGATCATAGATTTATTGGCTGGTGTTTTTTATACCGCTACTGGCGTTGTAACGATTCAAATATCAGGGGTTGCTATGTTTAATGCTGTTTGGATTATAGTCTTATGTTATTTGTGGTTACCAAAAAAGAATCAAGAATAATGTCTTGGATTGTAAATACCTATAATAAATTTTATATTAAGGCATTGTTGGTGTTTAATCCAGCAATGCTTTTTACCAAAATTAATCAATTGGATTGGTACAAGCAGTTGTTGCATAATTGGGTGATAGATTGCATTGATAACAATGAAAAAGTTTTAGAAGTTGGCTGTTCAACTGGCCTGTTGACTCAATATTTAAGTGATTTAGGTCTCAAACCGATAGGAGTTGATCTTTCAAAAAATAGTATTGATCAAGCCCAATCAAATTATCCTAACATCTCATTTCAAGTGGAAAATGCCATAGATTTATCTTTTAAAGATAAAACATTTGATGCTGTTATTGCGGCATCATTGGTTAACATAGTTGATGACAAACAAAAAGCTATAGATGAAATCATTCGTGTTTGTGAGGTCGGTGGTCGTTGTAGTATTTTAGTCCCTAATACAGATTTTAACCAAACACAATTCACATTACTTTTAGAGGACTTAAATTTATCTGGTTTTTCACTCGAGGCATTAAAGGCCTGGAATAGACAGGCTCCTAAAATGGATTCAGATATTGTTTTGTCTTATTTTCCAACTGAATACCTTGATGATGTAATAGAGCGCAGGTATTTAAACGGTATGATTAGTTCTTTTACTGTGAAAAAAAATCAACATTCATTTCAGTATATTCTCTAACGGAATCTATTTATGAAAAAAATAATAGCATTAACTCTGCTTTTTACTATAGTATCAATAGCCAATACTTGGGAATCAAAAGGTATGGGAGGTGGTGGTACGTTGATTAATGTCAGTATAAATCCACATAACTCATATGAGATTTTTGTTGGTACTGACATGTCAGAGGTTTTTTACAATGATCTATGTCAGCATTGGTGTCAGTATCTTTTTAGGCGCACAGATGCTGATTAAGATTTATGATATGTCTTATTTAAAACCCAGTGTTATGAGTATTTATTGCCAATTGATTTTATGGGCAAGTGTTGGTAATCGACTGAAGCAACTTAAACTTGAAAATATAGATTTTAGCGTTTATAAAGAACCAGCAGAAATCAGAACTGTAGGAGAAACAACATGAAGAATAAAATGAAAAAAAATCACAAGCATTTAAATCTAGTTGTAGCTGTTGTTTTTGCCATTATAATAATGACTATTGGATATGCCATGAGAGGGCATGAAGATAAGTTTACTGTTATTATGTTTGTTATTGCCCTTTGGTTTGTTCCATATAATTATTTGAATCAAAAACCAAAAGGCAATTCATGCAATAGAATCGTAAATAAATAGGTATCAAATATCACTAACAGTTCGCTATTTTACTCCTCCAAATTTAATACCCGTTAAATCTGCCATATCTTTTTTCCATGTGGTTATATCGTTTAGATTGAATTTGCTCAAGTGATTATGACCACAGGCTCTTGCCATGACTTTCATTAACTCGGTTGAGGCGCTAAAGAAATTGTACAATTGTTGGGCAGATTTATCGGTGTTTAATAATTTCCGCAACTCGGGTTTTTGTGTGGCAATGCCTGCTGGACAGTTGTTGGTATTGCACATTCTAGCAGCAACACAACCAATAGATTGCAATGCTGAATTTGATACAGCGACACCATCAGCGCCCATTGCCATGGCTTTGATAAAGTCATCTGGCACGCGAATGCCTCCTGTAATAATCAGGGTGATGTCTTTGCGGTTTATTTTATCTAGGTAACGGCGTGCTCTGGCCAATGCAGGAATGGTGGGTACCGAGATATTGTTTCTAAAAATCAAAGGAGCAGCACCTGTGCCGCCACCTCTGCCATCCAAAATAATATAATCAGCACTAGCATCTACAGCAAACTGTATGTCCTCTTCAATGTGATTGGCCGATAATTTAAAGCCAATAGGAATTCCACCACTCACTTCACGAACTTTATTGGCAAATCTTTTAAAATCATCTGTGCTGTGTAAATCATCAAATGTTGGTGGTGAAACGGCGGGTGTACCTTCTGCTAAATTTCGAACTTGAGCTATTTTTCCTACCACTTTATTGCCAGATAAGTGGCCTCCTGTGCCAGTTTTTGCACCTTGCCCACCTTTAAAGTGAAAGGCTTGTACGCGCTTGAGTTTGTCCCATTCAAATCCAAATTTAGCTGAAGCATATTCATAAAAATATTTGCTGTTGGCCGTTTGTTCATCATCTAACATGCCACCTTCACCTGAACAAATGCCAGTACCTGCAAGTTCGGCTCCTTTGGCCAGTGCCACTTTTGCTTCCTCAGATAGTGCACCAAAACTCATGTCTGATACAAACAAGGGAATATCTAACTTAAGAGGTTTTCTAGCATTGGGTCCAATGATTAATTCTGAGCCTACCGCTACATCTTCCATCAAAGGTTGGCTTGCCATTTGTGCCATTAATAGCTGGATGTCTTTCCAAAGTGGTAATTCAGGAATGGGCACGCCCATGGCGCCCATTTCACCGTGGTGTCCAGTTTTAGATAAACCATCTCTTGCTAAGGCTTTGATATATCCTAATGTGGGTTCTTCAACTGTTGAATCTGAATTGACCACAGGAGTTTGAGATTTTATTGGAAGCTCATTTTTTAAAGTGGCATGAGTCCCATCACAGTAAGGCAAGTTTTTACTCTGTTTACACATACACAGGTAAGCTGTTTCAGTTTTTTCAGCGGTAAATGCAATGGGTTTAAATGCAGTGGTTCTGTGCGAACCATCGCAAAAAGGTTGAGACTTTGATTCCCCACAGGCGCAAAAATACTTTTCTTCACCTTTGGTTAACTCAGTTGCTATGGGCTTTGTGCCAGCTATTTTTGCTTTATTCATGGTTTTCTCTGTTATATATTGTGTGTTGGTGATGCTTCTTTCAAGGATTATAACACTAAGCTGTTAGAACTCATGTGATAAAAAAGCTAAATTTTTTCTATGATAATTTGTAACTACTGTTGCTAGTCTCTACAGTCCTATGATGATGCAAATAAACTGATTGCAGTGATTGTTTTTAAAATTAATCCTTTCACATTATTTTTCTTTTAGACCAAATGCCATGCGTCTTAAAATATTATCTTTCAATACCACATGGTGATAGATGCCCGCACCTGCATGGGCGATAACAAACAGTGCAAGACCAACCCATATTGTTTGGTGTGCACTTAAAAATAATTCAGCCATTTCTTTGTTTTTATCAACCAATGTAGGAAAGGCTGCGCCACCAAAGAATTTAACTGGATAACCAAATGACTGTGACATTAAAATTCCTGATAAGGGTTGTGCAAACATGAGTACGTATAAAGCCCAATGCATCACATGAGCCATAAGGTTTTGTATCGGTGTCGAGTCTTTTGAATCATCAGGTGTGGTATTTAGTATTTTCCAAACTAATCGCAAAAGAACCAGCAATAGAATTATCAGTCCAAATGATTTATGTAAACCCGCCGCTTCGTATTTTTCAGGGGTATCTGGCATTGAAGCCATAATATTTCCTGCCACAACTGAAAACGCCAGCATCATAAACAGTAGCCAATGGAAACTTTTAGCAACCAAGCCATAACTTTTATTTGTGTTTTTTAACATATGTGTTCTCCTCATTTTGTATGAGTGCTAGTATATAACATTCAATATGAATTATAATCCACGTAAATAGAAAATGATTGTTTCTAAAAGTTAACTAATATGAGCATACTACCGTATATCGAAGTATTTACAGCTGTCATCGAGACAGAAAGTTTTACTGCTGCTGCTGAAAAATTGGGTATTTCAAAACCTGTTGTTAGTAAAAGAATTTCTAAATTAGAGAGTCACCTTGGTACACAGTTACTGCGCAGAACTACACGAAGACTCAACTTAACCGAATCAGGCCAAATATTTTTCCAATATGCCAAAAACATCGTTTCTGATGCGCAAAAAGCCGAGCAATCTATTCAGCCATTACAAAGCACTCCTAAAGGAAAATTATCAATAACAGCTCCTGAATCTCTGGCTATCACATTATTGCCCAATGCTTTATCTGGCTTTCAAAAACTTTATCCAAAGATAGAATTGAATCTATCTATTTCAGGTAAATATGTGGACCTTATTAAAGAGGATATTGATATAGCGCTGCGAATGGGTGAGTTGTCTGATTCCAGTTTAATCGCTCGCAAAATCATGACCAGTAGTATTCATGTTTGTGCCTCACCTGAGTATTGGAAAAAACATGGCAAACCTAAACACCCAAATGATTTAAAACAACACAATTGTCTTCTTTATACACAAAGCCCTAAATTTGACATCTGGTCATTTAAAGGAGAAAAAGCAGAAGAATTCAATATTCGGGTTAAAGGAAATTTGAAATCAGATATGGGAAATATAATTCTTAAAGCCGGATTGTGTGGTCAAGGCGTCTTCATTGCACCTACTTTCATGGTTCAAGAATTTATTAATAAAGGCAAACTTGAGCAAATTTTCGAACAATATTTACCAAAAACATCTGGGCTTTATGCAATTTACCCTTACAGTCAATTAGTTTCATTAAAAGTGAGAGTGTTTATAGATTACTTGTCAAAAATTTGGAAAGATTAGAGTTAGCATTAAACTTAATCATTTTACATGTATTTAACTTATGAAAGAACCAAGGCCTCTAATATAGGTTTTAAGTGGCTATTATTTTGATGAAAACCTAAATTAAATGCAAATCAAAGCATTTGGTTTAATTCTTGAAACGAAAAGGGGTGTAACTGCAACGTGATAATGTCCGCTTTCTATATAAAAAGAGAGTGGCATGGTCAAAGAGGTATTATCAATGAGTCATCAAGAGTTAGATCGCCTTGAAGTTATAAAATTAATTGAAAAGTAAGCGCATCAATCAAATTCAAGGAGCCAAGCAACTCAATTTATCAACTCGCCAATTGCGAAGAATTCAAACGCGTTTTCGTATGCATAGTGCAAATGGAGTCATTTCAAAACACAGAGGTAGAATCAGCAATAATAAATTTAGCGATGAATTTAAGCTAGAAATTGCCACCTTAATCAAAGAAACATATCATGATTTTGCACCGACATTTGCCAATGAAAAGCTAGTCGAGGTTCATAATAAAAAACTTTCAGTTGAAAGCACTCGTAAGATCATAATTGAATATGGCATTTGGAAAGCAAAAATTAAAAAAAGACAGAAAGTTTACCAAAAGAGGGCACTTTAACTTGGCACAAAAGCGGACACTTTAACTTGGCACAAAAGCGGACACTTTAACTTTGGGTTGACACCATCTGTTTATTTAATGATCAGTTGACCAGCGTCACTTTTACATCTTTTAGTTTTTTTAAATGACTCAAAATGACTTCTGATCCAACAAATTAATCGTTCCGCCTGAATCGAAATCTTCTATTGGTGCTTTCGCTATCAGAACTTCTTTCATCCATTGCTCAAGGGCATTGGCTTGGATTATGTCATGATAATTTCCATGCAGGCTAAAAAACTCACCATAAAATTCAACACTGTCAGTTATTTCGTCATATATCGGCGCATCCAACCCAAAATGAACTGACTGTACAGAAGCCAATACGTCAAATACCCTGAAATTGATTGAATCTTCAAAACCATTGCTGAAAATAATATCAGTGTGGGTGATGTGGAATGATTGCACCATAGACACATCTGCACCACCATTTTCTGTGCCTTCATCATCTTGTAACACAACATCAACCAAGGCCGAACCATAATTTCCGGTAAAGTTTACCGACAACATTTTATTGTTGTTTATATCAATACTTGAGATGATGCCATTACTGTCTGATTGAATGGTCACAAAAAAGTCATTGATGTTTTGGTCCGATTCATTAGCTGGACCCATGACAATATTCTCAGCAAAGTCATTCACGATGAATGGGTTCATCGACACATCAAACAAGTTAACCACTACATCACTCATGACATTGAAAGTGGGTGCATCATTCACTGATGTGATGCCAATCACTAAAAAGGCTTTTACTGATTGCACGCCATCAGTCACCTCAAACTCGTAAAATGCTGTACCAAAAGCATCAGGAGCTGGCACATAGGTGAAGGTTCCATCGGTATTTAAGGTCAATGATCCACCAATGCCGTTCATGGTAAAAGTTCCTGGGTTCAACACTTCTAAGCTATCATTATCCAGATCGAAGTCATTGGCTAAAGTACCATCATCACTGATGTCAGCGGTTATTGTCCCATCCGGATCTGTGGCCAGATAATAGGTGTCTTCTAAACCTTGGTACACATCAATTTCAGTATCTGGTTCGGTGTTACAGTCAACAACCACATCAGTGATATCATTAATCCCAACTACGCCACTTTCGTTGCTTAACAAACAAGTTTGACTGGGGAAATTTAAGAGTCCTGAAACGGAATAGCTTCCGCCATTTAAAACTGGAGTCACAAAGTTAAACAAACCGTCTTGATCAAGGAACAAAACTTCATCGTCATTATTTATCAGAGCCAGGGTATTACCTGGAGCTAAACCTTGCACCTCGCCGCCAATCAAAGGACTTAATTCAAATGCATAAACAGCGCCTGAATTGCTTCCAAGGTTATCTTGTAGCGCTGGTAATTGAGAGTTTGTGTAAACGCCACTGGCGGAACTGTCTTCATTCTCAGCGCCTACGATTAAGGTTGATCCATCTCTTACCATTACTGTTCCGAAATTATCATCCTCGTCTGTGTTTGATGCTTTGATAAACGCTTTGGATTGCCACGAATTATTTTCAAATTGATACACAAAGACTGCACCAGATGATGGTGCTGAGGTGTCATCTGGGTTTCCGCCTATGCCCACCGACCCGCTGCTGTTGGAGGAATCGCCTATTAATAACGAGTTACCCTCAATGACCACCGAAGTGGTAAATTGAATTTGTGGATTTTCAATAATGGCTTGCTCTGACCAGACATTGCCGTTACGGACAAAAACCACAGCATTGAACCCACTAACCCCTGAATTAAAATACCTGGAACCAATCACCAATGTATCATTCGACATATCCATTGCATTACCAAATTCTCTGGGCGTTTGAGAAGGTTTTATATAAGCTTCTTGTGACCATGTGGTTCCTGTTCGGGTAAATACATAAGCCGCACCAGAGTTTGGAGCACTGTTATCGCTTTGGTTGCCGTTAATGACGGTTGCGCCACTGTCTTCAAGAGGCGCACTGACTATTAAGGTGTCTCCATCTAGTATCACAGTAAATCCAAAACCATCACCTTCACCTGTGTTGGAAGCCTTGATGTATGCCTGCTGGTTCCACGTACCATTGTCTTCGACAAAGACATACACTGCTCCTGAAGCAGCAGCAGTGTTATTCACATCAGATTGATTGCCATTGATACCAGTTGAAGCACTGTCCTCTTGTGGGGCTGATACTGCAATTGTTGACCCAGAAATCGCTACTGACCACCCAAAAAGATCAAAGTTTTCTGAATTGGAAGCAGTCAGTATCGCTGATTCTGACCATACGCCGTTAGAACGCGTAAACACATACGCCGTTTCTTCTCTAAATCCATTGCTAACTACCAAAGTGTCGCCCTCGATGGCCACAGTCTGACCAAACTCTTCGTTTTGAGTTGGATTTGATGGCTTTAAGTAAGCTTGTTGAACCCAATTATTGCCATTTTTAATATAAACGTAAACGGCACCTGCATTAGGAGCAGAGTTGTCTACAGTGCTAGAGCCATCACCATCTTCATTCATTGCTCCTACAACCAGAGTATCTCCAGAAATCGCTACGGCATTACCAAAATTATCTCCAGAATCTGAATTACTGGCTTTGATGTAATGAGACTGAAGAAACTGAGGGTCTATGGTGAGTGGATAAATTGCTTTTTGATCATCAACTTTCAGCTTAACATTTTGACCGACCAATTCCATTTCAGCAGGTAATATTTGTCCTGTAGCATCCCAAACTTTGAGTTTTTTATAATGGATACGGATATCCGAGCCATCTGTAAATATCAGTTGGTTACCTTGTTGAACCAGGGCCAAATTCGTGTCCACTTTTATGTTCAACTGTAATGGTTCACTGGTAACATTCGAATTGGGCCGTTGTTTGAGTTCAAACCATTGCTCAGTACTGTTAGGTGTATTGGTCCAATATTCGGTCAGATTTTTGTTCCAATGGTAATTCAATTTTTTATCATTGAAACTGATGGCATATGGTTTGTTGGGAACATTATTCAATTCACTGTAACCCAAAGCCTCTAATTGCATGCCAATGTGAAATGGCTGTTGTTCATTAGTAGAAGAAAGTACTGTTTGACCATCGACCCCATATTTGATATTCCAGCCTTGTTTGGCGTTAGTAGCTGCCCAACCTCTCAGGCCTTTTTTAACAGCCTTATATTCTGTTTGATCATAATGACTTGATTGGTTTAAACTTATTTGGTGTTGATTGTCTATAGAAGCACTTGCAATGCCCTGACCTAAGAATTGAAACATCAAACAAATTAAAATAAAATTGGTTCTCATAAATATACTCCCATAACTTATAAAACGATTATTGGCTACTTCATCAGCTAAGCCTGAAGTACCTCTTCTTTATATCTTATAATATTCTCAAAAAAAAACAATCTAAATTATCAAAATACATCAGTCGCTTTTTAAATTTTGAAAGGTCGGGACTGAACAGTCTGTGAAGTCCCAATTCCAAAGAGTTTTCATCTCTGTGCGCTCTGTGTCCTCGATGGTTATTCAAAGTGGGTATCAGGCGACAATTAGGATGACCGATTTGGCGACAATTAACTTGACCGGTTGAAAAGCCGAACTTGTTCACAAAAACATTATTTCAGAGTATTTAGGCGAACAAGTCATTGGCCATGTGTCAAGAGACTCAACCGCAATTAACGCTAGAGAAAAACCTCATAAGAAGCCAAACAAGCAAGAGCCTACCAAGAAAAGAGGCCGCCCTAAGAAAGGTGAAGAACGAC